>WNFP01003444.1_pt1 | contig 16103 bp, 14 predicted proteins | sample 5400201 | NCBI WGS metagenome assembly WNFP01 (sample SAMN13153355, study PRJNA577476) | soil metagenome | isolation source: 115 cm saprolite under Madrone tree | place: USA:California | collected 2016-06-14 | reverse complement strand
GCATCCTCATCCCGCTGAACCCCGAGAAGCGCCCGGGCTGCTACCTCCATCGCTCGAGCCCGACCGACGTCGCGCGTACCGAGCATCTCACGTTCGTCTGCACGCGCGAGCGCGAGGCCGCGGGACCGAACAACAACTGGATGAGCCCGAAAGACGCGTACGCCAAGCTCGGCGCGCTCTTCGGCGGATCGATGAAGGGCCGGACGATGTACGTCGTGCCCTACCTCATGGGGCCGGCGGGCTCACCGTTCTCGAAAGTCGGCATCGAGATCACCGACAGCATCTACGTCGCGCTCAACATGCGCATCATGACGCGCATAGGACAGGTTGCGCTCGATGCGCTCGGCGACTCGTCCGATTTCAATCGCGGTCTCCACTCGACGCTCGACCTCGATCCCGAGAAGCGGTTCATCTGCCACTTCCCCGAGGACAACACGATCTGGTCGATCGGCAGCGGCTACGGCGGCAATGCGCTGCTCGGGAAGAAGTGCTTCGCGCTGCGCATCGGATCGTGGCTCGGCCGGACGGAAGGCTGGCTCGCCGAGCACATGCTCATTCTCGGCGCGGAGGACCCACAGGGACGCACCAGCTATGTCGTCGCCGCGTTTCCCAGCGCCTGCGGCAAGACGAACTTCGCGATGATGGTGCCGCCGGCGCATTTCAAAGGCTGGAAGATCACCACGATCGGCGACGACATCGCGTGGATGCGCGTCGGCGACGACGGCCGCCTGTGGGCGGTGAACCCCGAGGCGGGCTACTTCGGCGTCGCGCCCGGCACCAACTTCAAAACCAATCCGAACGCGATGAAGTCGATCGCGCGCGACGCGATCTTCACCAACGTCGCGCTCACGCCCGATGGCGACGTGTGGTGGGAAGGCAAGGACGAGGAGCCGCCCGAGGGGCTGATCGACTGGAAGGGCAACCCGTGGACGCGCGACTCGGGTCAGCCCGCGGCGCATCCGAACTCGCGCTTCACGGCGCCCATGAGCAACAACCCGATCCTCTCGCCGCGCGCCGACGATCCGCGCGGCGTGCCGATCTCGGCGATCATCTTCGGCGGCCGGCGCGCCACGACGGTGCCCGTCGTGCTGCAGGCGTTCACGTGGAGCCACGGCGTCTACCTCGGCGCCACGATGGGCTCGGAGACGACCGCGGCGGCCACAGGTCAAGTCGGCGTCGTGCGCCGCGACCCGATGGCGATGCTGCCCTTCTGCGGCTACGACATGGGCGCGTACTTCGGCCATTGGCTACGCATGCAGGGTCGGTTGAAGAACCCGCCGCCGATCTTCCTCGTCAATTGGTTCCGCAAGAGTCGCGAGGGCAAATTCCTGTGGCCGGGCTTCGGCGAGAACATGCGCGTCCTGCAATGGATCCTCGCCCGCGCCCATGGCGAGACGGGCGCGCGCGAGACGATCGTCGGCGCGGTGCCGCGCGACGGTGACCTCGACCTCGCGGGTCTCGATCTCCCGCCCGAGCACGTCGCCGCCGCCATGGCCATCGATCGCGACGAGTGGCGGACGGAGATCGAGTCGCAAGGCGAACTCTTCGACAAGCTCGATGCGACGATGCCCGCCGCGTTGCGCTTGGAGCGTCAGCTGCTGCAAGCCAAGTTGTGAACCGAGCGCGCGTGCACCGCGCGCGATGGACAAATCTCGGCTGCGACCGTCACTCGACGCACACTTTCCTAGGCGCGACGACGAGATCGCGCCGGTCAACCCCCCGTTATCACTCGCCGGCCCAGTGAGCATCGAGCGCGGGCCTCTGGCATCGCCCTTGCTGTGCTCAGGCCCCATGTCCACCCAGGGACAGCGCGGCTTTACGCTCATCGAGCTCCTCGTCGTGACCTCGATCATCGGCATCCTCGCGAGCATCGCCATTCCGGAGTTCGCGAGTTACCGGGCGCGGGGTTTCGATTCGAAGGTGATGGCGGCCGTACGTCACGCGGCAACGGGCGAGGAGGCGTATTACGCCACCAATCAGTCGTACACCGGCAACATCGCGCAGCTCGACGGGATCGTCCCCGGTGACGTGTCCGTGACGATCTCCGCTGGCAACAGCGGTGATCTGTCGAAGTCGTTCCGGGTGCACGGCTCGCACCCGCAAGCCGCCCACGAGTTCGACTGGATCAGCGATCCGATACCCGGCGACTCGAATTTCATCATGGACTAGCGCGTCCGACGCGGCCTTTGGCGGGCGCGTGCATCCGATCACGGTCCGCGTGTAGATTCGGCGCCATGGGCCCTGTGCCGGCGATCTCGACGGAACGGCTGACCGCGCTTTTTCTCGAGCTCGTCCGTATCGACAGCCACTCGCGGAGGGAGCTCGCGGTGGCGGAGCGCCTCGAGCGCGAGCTGCGCGCGCTCGGCGCCGAGATCTGGTTCGACGACGCCGGCGCGAAGGTGGGCGGCAACGTCGGCAATCTCCTCGCACGCGTCCGCGGCACCACCGGCGCCGAGCCGCTCCTCCTGGCGGCGCACATGGACACGGTCGTGCCCGGCGAGGGCGTGCAGCCGATCGTCGAAGGCGACGTGATCCGCAGCGACGGCACGACGGTCCTCGGCGGCGACGACAAGTCCGGCTGCGCGATCATCTGCGAGGTCCTGAACGCGCTCGCCGAGCAGCGGATCCCGCACGGCGACGTCGAAGTGGTCTTCACGATTTGCGAGGAGGTGGGGCTTCTCGGCGCGAAGCACCTCGACGTGTCGCGCCTGCGCGCCCGCTCCGGCCTCGTGCTCGACAGCGACGCGCCCGGATACCTCTTCACGCGCGCGCCGGCGGCGAATCACCTCGAGTTCGTCGTCCACGGCCTCGAGGCGCACGCTGGGATGGCGCCCGAGGAGGGCATCAGCGCCATCCGCGTCGCCGCCGAAGGCGTCGCCGCCATGCGGCTCGGCCGCATCGATGCCGAGACGACGGCGAACATCGGCACCATTCGCGGCGGCGCCGCGACGAACATCGTCCCGAATCGCGTCGAGCTGCACGGCGAGGCGCGCAGCCACGACGTCGCGAAGCTCGAGGCGCAGTGCGCGCACATGCGCGCGTGCTTGGAGGAGGCGGCGGCGCGCCACGTCCTGCACGGAGCCGACGGACGGTTCCGCGCCTCGGTCGAGTCGCGCGTCTTCCGCAGCTACGAGGAGATGGCCGTGCCCGACGAGTCGCCGATCGTGCAGCTGGTGCTCCGCGCAGCGCGGGCGATCGGCGCGTCCGTCGAGAGCGCCGCCATGGGCGGCGGCTGCGACGCGAACGTCCTCAATCGGCGCGGGTTTCAGGTCGCGAACCTCGGCACCGGCATGCAGCGCATCCACACGGTTCACGAGTGGCTGCGCGTGAGCGACATGGTGCGCACGGCGGCGGTGATCGCCGAGATGGTGCGCCTCCGCGGCGCGGGCGCCGCCTGATCGCCCTCTGACACGCGACCGCGGGCGTCATACGCGAGCACGACGCGCGCGCGCACGACGCGACGGGCGTCAGGCGGCGGCGCGTCGGAGCCGCGGCAATCGTGCGCCCGTCGCGACGAAGACGAGGCCGCCGAGCAGGCTGTTCACGACGATGACGACGAGCCAGAGCGCGCCATACGCCAGACCGGCCGACTGGCTGACGCCCAGCTGCTGCAGAAAATACATGTACGTCTTTTCACGAACGCCGAGCCCCGAAAGGCTGATCGGAATCGCCGCGACGCTGCTGACCAGCGGATGAAAGATGCAGATGTACGCGAACGGAACCGCGAGCCCGAGGGCTCGACTGATGAGGTACTGCGCCGCGATCTGGATGAAGTGAAACACGAACGAGACGCCGGCGGTCGCAATCAGCATGCGACGGTTGCTCCAGAACGGCCCCAGATCGTTCTCGACGAGCTGGCGGATGCGGTGCTCGCGAGCGAACAGCAGACGCACCAGCCACGGCGCCAGCCACCACCCGAGGAACAAGCTCGTCCCGAAGGCGACCGTCACGTAGAACACCACGTAGAATTCCGGGGCGAGACGGCGATACTCGGGAAACACGAGGAAGGCGCCGGCGCCGATCGTGACCAGCACGACGAGGCCGTTCAGGCGATCGAAGAGCACGGAGTTGAAGGCCTTGGAGCGGCTGCCGGCGCTCTCCGCGAGATAGAGGCTGCGGACGAGGTCGCCCCCGAGCGTGCTCGGTCCGAAGAACATGAAGAACATGCCGATGAAATAGTAGCGGACGTAGTGTGCGTAGCTGTCGGCCAAGCCGACCGACACACCGATCAAGCGCCAGCGATACGCGCTCAGCATTTGGCCGGCGACGTAGAGCACGATCGCGCCGAGCACGTACCCCGTCCGCGCGCCGGCGATGAGATGCCCGCTCTCGCGAAAATCGACCTGGCGCGCGATCAGCCAGACGGCGAGCGCGCTGACGCCGAATTGTAAAACGATCCTCCAGCGACCTCGGCGCGATGGTTGCGGCTCGTCCGGCATCGCGCGCGGAGAGTCGTGTGCGGCGACGCAAATTGCAAGCGCAGTACCACGGCCACTGGACCCGCCGCACGACAAGTCGCAGAGCGCATGCTCGACGCGTCATTGACGAGCGACGGCGGTTTGCGGGGCCGCACACGATCATTCGCCACGCTCCCTCAGCCGGCGGCCGGCACGGCGGCTGCATCGTCATCCGCCGTGGAGCACGCGCATTCGGAGTATCGCGGGGCTCGCCAACCGGCGGTCGCCGCGACGTTGTCAAAGCTGCACGGCGGACGACTCGTCTGCGCGGCGGTCCTCTCCGCGATGGTCGTTGCGTGCGCGGCGCGCGCAATCGCCGCACCGCCGACCGGGGACAGCGGGACGCCGGCGGCGAACGCCGCACCGCGGGCGCGCCTGCATGCGTCGCCGTCGTCGGGACCGGCGCCGCTCACCGTCACGCTGAGCGCCCGCCGCTCGCACGATCCCGACGGCGACCCGCTGACGTTCTCGTGGAACTTCGGCGACGGCACCGTCGCCGGCGGCCGCAAAGCGGACGACCCGCAGTCCGCGGGCGCGCGCGCGACGCACGTCTACACGACACCGGGCACGTACGTCGCGACGGTCGGCGTCGCCGATTCTTCACACGTCGCGAGCGCGCGCAGAACGATCGTCGTCGCGGCGCCGGTGCCGCCGGTGCCGCCGCCACCGCCGCCGTCGACGCCGCCTGCGGATGCGCTCGACGATGACGCGCTCGAGGGCTTCGGCGCGACGACGACGGGTGGCGGGGGCGGCCGCGAGATCCACGTCACGGAGCCGACCGAGGACGCGGTCCGCGCGGCGTTCACCGCGGCACGCAGCGGCGGCGCAATCGTGTCATTCGACGTCGCGGGACCGATCGTCCTCACGAGCCCGCTGCCGTACCTGAGCGGCGCGTTCGTCACGATCGACGGCAACGGCGCGACGTTGATCGGCAGCGGCATCGACCCGAGCGCGCCGCTCGTCGAGGTGAGCGGCCACGACGTGATCGTGCGCGACCTCCGCCTGCGGAACGGCGGCGACAACCTGCGCGCGCAAGGGGATGGCGCATACAACGTCGTCTTCAGCCACGTCTCGTCGACGGGCGCTGCCGACGACGGCATCTCGATCGGCTACGGCGCCCACGACGTCACCGTGCAGTGGAGCTTCCTCGCCGGCAACACGCGCTCGCTCTTCGTGAAGTATGGCGCGACGACGGACGTGTCGATCCATCACACGTGGGTGATGAAGCAGTGGATTCGCGGCCCGCTCATCTCGAGCGCCGTGCGCGCCGACGTCCGCAACGTGATCGTCGAGGACTGGGCGATGTGGGGCGTGCGCTTCGAGGCCGACGCCAGCGGCAACGTCGTGAGCTCGCTCTTCGATCTCGGGCCGTACGCCCACAGCATCGGCGGCAAGCCCGGGAGCGCGCTCCGCCTCATCCAGTCCGGCCCCGTCTTCACCGCCGGCAACGTCTACGACGGCCTGGCGGAGCACGCCGTCGACGGCGCCGCGACGGCGCCGCTCGACGCGCCGCCCGTGACGACCTTGTCCGTCACGGACATGGAGCCGCTCGTACGCGCGCACGCCGGCTGCATGCCGCGCGACGATGTCGACGACGCGTACATCGCGCTGCAGGACGGATGGCAGATCGGCAAGTCGCTGCCGCTTCGCCTGACGGCGCCCTGATCGCCGTCCGCATCACGCGCGGCGGCGCACGCGTATCGCGTTTTCGTTGGCGCGGCCGCTCCCCGATTGCCTTCTCGTGCGCCTGCGTCAGAATGGCGCGTTGAACGACTCTGTCGTCGTTCATGAGGAGGAGCACTTTATGAACGCAGAAGTTCGCGTGCGCCCGTGGCACCTGGCGCTGCTGAGCATCGCCGGCGGCGCGATCGGCGCACTGATCTTTGCCGTCAGCATGCCGGCACGCCTCGAGTCGCAGATGGAAGTCGAGATGCCGTCGTTCGCGAGCCTCGCGCAGCAGGTAACGCCCGCGGTCGTCAACATCAACACCAGCAAGACGATCGGCGGCGGCGCGACGCGACGCCAGGTCCCGCGCGGCCAGGATCCCTTCGAGCAGTTCTTCGGCGAGGATTTCTGGGAGCGCTTCGGCGGCCGCCGCGGACCGCAGAAGCAGCGCAGCCTCGGCTCCGGGTTCGTCATCGACAACGCCGGCTACATCGTCACCAATCGTCACGTGGTGAACGGCGCCGACGACATCGACGTGACGTTCTCGAACGCCAAATCGTACAAGGCGACGCTCGTCGGCGAGGACACGAAGACCGACGTCGCGGTGCTGAAGATCAAGCCCGAAGGACGGCTGCCGACCGTGCCGCTCGGCGACTCGTCGAAGCTGCAAGTCGGGGACTGGGTGATCGCCGTCGGCAACCCGTTCGGTCTCGAGCACACGGTGACGGCCGGCATCGTCTCGGCGCGCGACCGCGTGATCGGCGCGGGTCCATACGACGACTTCATCCAGACCGACGCCTCGATCAACCCGGGGAACTCCGGCGGACCGCTGTTCGATCAGCACGGTAAGGTCATCGGCATCGCGACCGCGATCTTCAGCCAGAGCGGCGGCAACATCGGCATCGGCTTCGCGACGCCGATCAACCTCGCGCGTGCGGTCGTCGATCAGCTGCGAACGACCGGCAAGCTGGTACGCGGCTGGCTCGGCGTCGGCATTCAGCCGCTCGGGCGCGATCTCCGCCAAGCGCTCGGCCTCGGCGACCTCGAGGGCGCCCTCGTCGCCGACGTGCAGCGCGGCAGCCCGGCGGAGAAGGCGGGCTTGAAGCGCGGCGACGTCATCGTCGCGATGAACGGCAAACCGGTAGTGGACCCGGGCGCGCTCAGCCGCGAGATCGCCATGATGAAGCCCGGCACCGACGTCCAGCTGCGCGTGAATCGCGAGGGCAAGGAACGCGGCCTCACCGTGCGGATCGGTCAGCTACCCGAGGATCGCGGCGCAAGCGCGGGGGAGGAGAGCGAGGAGCTCGGCGACGAGTCGGGCGCGGAACGGGGCGGCGGTGGAAAGACCGTCGGCGATCTCGGTCTCGCCGTCGACAACTTGACCGATGCGGCGCGCCGCCAGCTCGGCTACGGCCGCGAGATCGCGGGCGCGCTCATCACCGGCGTCGCCTCGGGCAGCCCCGCCGACGACGCGGGACTCAGACCCGGGGACGTGATCGTGCAGGTCGACCGCAAGGACGTCGCGAGCGCGAGCGCCGCGGTACGCGCGCTCTCCGCGGCCGAGCCGCCCATCCTGCTGCTCGTGCGGCGCGGCAGCAGCACGGTGTTCGTGACGATCAGTCCCGCCCGCGGCTGAGCGACGGCGCGCGCGGCGGAGCGTCGTCGGCGCTCCGCCGCGGCCGCGCGCCTTCGGTGAGCGGCCGCAGCGCCGCGAGCGCGCTCACCGACTGGCGGTACGCGCGGTAGTACGGCACGAGGTTGCCCGTCAGCACCGATCCATGGCCGGGTGCGAGCAGGGCCGGCGCGCTGGCCTCGACGCGGTCGAGCACACGCTGCAGCGGCACCTCGGGGGGCGTGCCGTAGAATGTCCGGTAGAGCTGCACCGAGAGCGACGCGCGATCATCGTGGATGATCGGATCGACATGTCCCGGCTGGAGAAAGAGATCGCCGGTGAACGCGATCTGCGCCCGCTCCTCGACGAGCATGATGCCGTCCCAGGCGTGGACGTACGGCGCGTCGACGACGCGCAGCGCGCGCTCGCCGGCGGCGATCACCTCACCGTCGCCGAGGCCGCGTACGGGACGGACGGCGAAATCGGCGAGCGACGCCATGGCCGCACGCATCGAGGCGAGCGTCTCGGCGCGCGGCGCGCGCGCGAGGATCTCGTTCAATGCGCCGCATTCATCGGCTTCGAAGTGCAGGACGACGATCCAGCGCAATGTGGCGGGATCGAGCACACGGGCGATCGCCTTCCACGTCTCCTCGAAGTGACAGCGCATCCCGGTCGAGATCAACATCGGCTCCGTGCCCGCGAGCAGGTAGCCGTTGACCGAGCTGCGCCACGGCTCGTAGTACGAGCTCAGGCGATGGATGCCGGGCGCGATCTCGGCGATCGCGGTACGACGGTCCGTTACGTGATCGGGCATTCCCCGACGGTATCAGTCGAACCGGCCGCCGGGAATCAGCGAAGTTTCGGCGCGGCGGTCGTCATGACGTACCGCTCGCCGGAATAGACGGCTTCGATCGCACGCACCAGCTCGTTCGGCCGCGCGTCCTTCACGAGATAGCCGCTCGCGCCCGCCTCGAGCGCGCCCCGCACGTACACCTCCTCCATGTGCATCGTCAGCGCGAGAACGCGCGTCGCCGGAAAGTCCTTGCGAATGATGCGCGTCGCCTCGATGCCGCTCATCTTCGGCAGGGAGAGATCCATCATGACGATGTCGGGCTCGAGATCGCGGACGCGCGCGATCGCGTCCTCGCCCGTCGACGCCTCGCCGATGACGAACACCCCGACCATCGAGCTCAGTACGCGCTTCAGTCCTTCGCGGACGAGCGGATGATCGTCGACGAGCAGCAGCCGGATCGTCGGACGTTCGTCGGGAGCCCGGACCTTCTGATGCGAAGCGTTGGTTTTCGTCATTCTCAACTCGCTTGCTACGTCGAAGGGGGGCAACCCTTTGTAGACCACTCCGCACCCGCGCGCCAGTCGCCCCGGGTACGCCAGCGAATACCGGCGGTCGATCACTCGTTTGCGGCGGGACTGGGTCAAGTTGCCCTACGAGGGCAAGCGAGCCAGACGAGGCGCGAGAGAAGCGAGCAGCGCAGGCGTAGCGGAGCTACGCCGAGCAGCGGAGCGACCGAGCAACGAAGTATGGCGACGCAAATTGACCCAGTACCCCGCGCGCCTCGGCAGCATGAGGACGCTGTGGTAACACGCACGTCGAGTGACGCGATCCTCCGACCGCACCGTGACGGCGCTGCTCGCCGCGGCAGCCGCACGCGATCGCGGCCGACCGCTGGTGGAAGACGAGCATGTCGCGTTGACGGCGTCCGAGCTCGCAACGCGTGTGACACGCGCCGCGGCGGCGCTCGCGTCGGCGGGGATCGGCGGCGGTGACCGGGTCGCCATCTGGCTCACGAACTCCGTCGGTTTCGTCGAGACGTTCGTCGCCGTGCTCGCATGCGGCGCGCAGGCGCAGGTGCTCGCGCCCGTGGCGCCCGCCGCCGAGGTCCGGCGCGCGCTCGCCGAAGGCGCCGCGCGCGCGCTCGTCGGCGCTGCGCAGAGCGCCGACGTCGCACCGCCCGAGATCGCGGCGCTCGCCGTCGAGCCCGAGGGTCTGCGCATCGTGCGCGCGCTGCGCGGCGCGCATCGCGCACCGCGCGCACCGGCGGCAACGGATCCGGCGTTCGTCGCCTACTCCTCGGGAACGACCGGACGGCCGCAACCAGTCGTCCGCACGCACGAAAATCTGTGGTGGGAAGCCGACAACATCGCCGCGGCGACCGACATCGGCCCCGCGGACGCGATCCTCGGCGTCATCCCGCTCTCGCACTCCTACGGCCTCGGTAACGCGCTCCTCGCCAGCCTGCGGACGGGCGCACGGCTGATTTTGCGGTCGCGATTCCTGCGGCGGCCGACGCTCGATCTGCTGACCGCCGCCGGCGTGACCGTCTTCCCGACGGTGCCGTTCATGGCACGTATGCTCGTCACGACGGATCGCGCCCGCCGCTGGTCGCTCGACGCGCTCCGTCTCTGCATCAGCGCCGGCGCACCGCTGACGCGCGACGTGTACGACGCGTTTCTTACGCGCTTCGGCGTGCCGATCCGGCAGCTCTACGGCTTGACGGAAGCGGGCGACGTGGCGCTCAACACCGCGCCGCTCGCGGAGCTCGACCCGACGAGCGTCGGCCGCCCGGTCGGCACGGTGCGGATCACGATCGAGGACGCGGGCGGCGCCGAGATCGCGCCGGGCACGACCGGCGAGATCGTCGTCCGCAGCGACTCGGCGATGGGCGGCGCCGCGCAGCCGCTCCGCACCCGCGACGAAGGTCACTGGAGCGAGCGCGGCGACCTGGTCATCACCGGACGCACGAGCCTCTTCATCAACAGCGCCGGCAACAAGGTGAATCCCGCCGAGGTCGAGGCGGCGCTGCGTGGCCATCGCGCGGTTGCCGACGTCGCGGTGTTCGGCATCCCGACGCCGCACGGCGATCAGGTCGTGGCAGCGGCCGTCGTCGCGCGCGAGCCGTGCACCGCAGAGCAGCTGCGCGTCCACTGCGGCACGTTGCTCGCATCGTACAAGATTCCGCGGGTCGTCAGCTTTCGGGACGCGCTGCCACGGTCGCCGCTCGGGAAGATCCTCATCGGGGCGCTGTTGGACGACGTTGAGGCGTGACGTCCGCGGGCGCGGGCGCGGTTGGGGTGCGGGATCGTTCCAGCCCGCCGCGTGCGCAAGAGGTTCAGTGCGCACAACGCGGGCCGGAACGACCCCGCACCCCAACCGCGCCCGCGCTCGTGGCAGCACGCGTCGCCGACGGCGCCGCGCCGGCGAGGCGGTTTGACACCACCGGTATCGCATTGTTTACGAGAGGCATCTTTCCCCGCGACATGATCACGATTCCGCACACGTTCGCATGCCGCGTCTCTTCCGCGATCCGACCGCCGTTACGCCGGCGCGGCGGCCACGCGGCGTGGCTCCGATCCGCGTGACCACCGACAAAGCGGCGGCGCCGCGGGAGGGTTTCGTCGCGAGCGTCTTCACGACGCGGGCTCTGGCTGCGCGACGCGCGCTCGTGACGGGCGGGACGCGCGGCATCGGGCGGGCGATCGCGCTTGCGATCGCAGCGGCGGGGGGCGCCGTCACCGTCACCTGGGCGGCACGTGAGAGCGACGCCGAGAGCGCCGCGGCCGCGCTCGGCGAGCTCGGCACTGAGCATGCCGTTCGCCGCTGCGACGTGCGCGACGGACAAGCGGTCGCGACGCTGTTCGGCGAGCTGAAGGAGCGCGGCGGCGTCGACGTGCTCGTGAACAATGCGGCAATTGCGCGCGACGCGCACTTGATGATGCTCTCCGACGAGGCGTGGAACGACGTCTTGGCGACGAACCTCACCGGGCCGTTTCTCTGCGTGCGGCGCGCGCTGCGGCCGATGATCGCGCAGCGCTGGGGGCGAATCGTCAACGTGATCTCGCCGGCGGGACTCGTCGGCAAAGCGGGGGCCGCGAATTACGCGGCGTCGAAAGGCGGCCTCCTCAGTATGACGCGCTCGCTGGCGCGCGAGGTGGCGCGCTTCGGGATCACCGTAAACGCGGTCTGTCCGGGGATCGTCGAGACGCCCATGCTGGACGCGGTGCCGACGCACGTACGCGAGGAAATGGTCGCGCAGATTCCCCTCGGCCGCACCGGACGCCCCGACGAGATCGCCGCCGCGGTCCTATTTCTCACCTCGCCGGCGGCGGCCTATATTACTGGAGCGATGCTCGCCGTCGACGGCGGACTGGTGATGGGATGACGATGAGCTCAGAGGACCTGAAAAGCCGGCTGAAAGAGCTGTTGATCACGGGACTCCGTCTGCAAGACGTGGCGCCGGCGGGAATCGCGGACGACCAGCCGATCTTCGTGGACGGCCTCGGTCTCGACTCCATCGACGCGCTCGAGCTGGTCGTGCTGATCGAGGAGCATTTCGGGATCGCCATCCCCGACGAGGAAGTCGGGAAGAAAGCGTTTGCGTCGATCAATGCGCTCGCCGACTTCATCGCGGCCGAGCAGAGCCGTGACGCGTAGCAGCCCGCCGACGCGGCAGGTGGTCGTCACCGGGCTCGGAACGGTGAACGCGCTCGGGAGCTCGGTCGGGGCGTTCGCGGCGGCGCTGCGCGCCGGCACGTCGGGGATCGCACCGCTGACGCTCTTCGACACCGCGGGATTCCGTGCTCGCATCGCCGCCCAGGTGCGCGACGATGCGCCGCCGGAAGAGCTCGCGGCGTCGCTGCGGCGGCGCCTGTCGCGCTCCGATGTCTTCGCGCTGCGCGCCACGGCCGAGGCGCTCACGGAAAGCGGCATCACGGACGTCGTCGCGCCCGAGCGCATCGGACTCGTCCTCGGCGGCACGACCGGCGGCATGTTGCGCGCCGAGGAGTGTCTGCGCGCACGCCTCGAGGGCAGGAGCACGCGCTACCTCCCCGATCCGATCCTCGGCAGCCCGATTCAGCACCGCGTGCTCGTCGAGCGGCAACGCGCTCGGGACCGCGCTCGATTGGCTTCGACTCGGCCGCATCGACGCGGTCGTCACCGGCGGTACCGAATCGCTCTGCCGGATGACGTTCGCCGGCTTCAACGCGCTGCACGCGCTCTCGCTCGAGCCCTGCCGCCCCTTCGACCGGCGGCGGAGCGGCCTCTCCCTCGGCGAAGGCGCCGCGATCCTCGTCGTCGAGTCCGCGGCGCAGGCGGCGCGGCGCGGCGCACGCGCGCACGCCGAGCTCGTCGGCTGGGGCAACAGCGCGGACGCGCATCACTTGACGGCGCCGCACCCGGAAGGGACCGGAGCGATCCTGGCGATGCGGCGCGCCCTCGCGAACGCGGCTCTCCGGCCCGACGACGTCGACTACATCAACGCCCACGGCACCGGCACGCCGCTGAACGACGCGGTCGAGGCGGCTGCCATCGGCGCCGTCTTCGGCGACGCGGCGTCGCGCCTGGCGGTGAGCTCGACGAAAGGCGCGGTCGGCCACACGCTCGGCGCCGCCGGGGCGATCGAGGCGCTGGCGACGATCCTCGCGCTGCGCGACGGCTTCATCCCGCCGACCGTCAACCTCGCGGAGCCGGAGCCGGAGTGGGCGCTCGACCTCGTGCCCGGCCGCAGCCGCGACGCGACGCTACGCTACGCGCTCTCCAACTCGTATGGGTTCGGCGGCAACAACACGTCCGTGGTGCTCGGCCATGCATGAGCACGCGCGCGTGCTGGTGACCGGCATCGGCATGGTGAGCCCGCTCGGACCGCTGGCGCTCTTCTGGGACCGTCTGCGCGCCGGGGAGGACGGGTTCGTGCCGATCGATTGGTTCGACACCGGACCGACGCCACCCGCGACCGCGGCGCGCGCGCGCGACTGGCAGCCGAAGGAGCACATCAAGCCGACCGCGCTGCGGCGCATGGATCGCTTCTCGCAGATGGCGGTGAGCGCGTGTCGCATGGCGCTCGCCGACGCCGCCCTGGCGCCGAGCGCGGCGGAGGCGGACGCGATGGGCGTCGTCGTCGGCTGCGCGTACGGCAACCTGCTCGAGACCGAGACCTTCCTCGCCGGCCTGATCGCCAAAGGTCCAACGCTCGCCAATCCGATGATCTTCCCGAATCTCGTCCTCAATGCCGCCGCGGGCTACGTCGCGATCGAGCTCGGGCTGCGCGGCCCGAACTCGACCGTGTGCCGCAACGAGGTCTCCGGCGAGGCCGCGCTGGCGCTCGCGTACGACACGATCGTGTGCGGTCATGCCGACGTCGTGCTCGCGGGCGGCGGCGACGAGATCTCTCCCGTCCTCTTTCACGTCAACACGGACCTCGGCGTGCTCTCGCCGGGCCGCCGCCGCCGCGGCGGCGGCGCGAGCGGACGGGAGTGGTCGAGCCCGTTCGATCGCGAGCGGAACGGAATGGTCATGGGCGAGGGCGTCGCGATGCTCCTCCTCGAGCGCGCTGAGCACGCACAGGCCCGCGGCGCGACGGCGTATGCCGAGCTCGTCGGCCATGCCATGCGCAGCGTTCCTGCGCCGCCGCATCTGTGGCCGCCGCCGTCGACCGTTCCCGCAATCGCGGACGAGCTGCGCCAATTGCGTGCCGCCGACGAGATCGACGTGATCGTCTCGTGCGCCAACTCGACGCGCGGCCTCGACGCGTTCGAGGCCGCGCACCTGGCCGCGCTCCTCGGCGAGCGTGCCCCCGGCGCGCTCGTCACCTCCGTGAAGGGTGCAATCGGTGAGTTCGGCGGCGCCGGCGCGTTCAGCGCCGCCGTCGCGGCGCTCGCCCTGCGAGATCGAGCGGTACCCCCGCTCACCGCGCTGGAACACCCAGATCCCGCGTGCACGCTCCGTCTCGCGACGACGGACCTGCCGCCACCGGCGGGCGTCCGCGCCGCGCTCGTCTCCGGCACGGCGCGCGGCGGCGCCTGCACGGCTCTCCTCTTGGCGCAGCCGTGAGCATCCATGCGACGACGGTCGTCGCGCGCGGAAGCGCTGCGCTCGCGATCTGCCTCGCGACGGCGATGGCACAGTGGTCCGTTACCGCCGCCGCCGATGTGTCGCCGCGCTCGCTCGCCGCGCGCGCGCGCCGCTTCCCGCCGGTCACAGCGGCGCGCGCCGTCTTCGAACAGGAGCGTGAGGTGTCGCTCGTCGACGAGGTGCTGCGCGCGAGCGGCACGATCGAGTTTCGCGCTCCCGATCACATGCGTCTCACCCTCACCGCGCCCGAGACGATGACGATCGCCGTCGACGGCGATACGCTGACGGTGCTCGACGCCGCGGGCTCGCCGGTCGCGGTGCCGCCGGAGTTCTCGGGATTTGCCCGCTTCGGCCGCGTGATGACCGATCTCATGCTCGGCGGGAAGGGACCGGAGCAATTCCGCGAGGAGTGGCACAGCCCCGACGCGGTGACGCTCCGCCCGAGTGATGCCGCCGCGCCGTTCAGCGAGATCGATTTGCGCTTCGCTGCCGACGGCCCGCTCGCGACCGAGGTCGTCTTGCGCGAGCGTGGCGGCGACCGGACGACGATCCGCCTGCGGCCGCTGCCCGCGGCCGCCGCCACGGCCGCGAGGGCGGCGACGTGATGACGCGCGTCCCCTCCGTGGGCGACCTCGCGGCGGACTTCCTGCCGCACGCGGCGCCGTTTCTCCTCCTCGATCGTATCGTCGCGATCGACGAGCAGGGCGGCCGTTTCAGCAAAGGATTGACCGTCGACGACCCGCTCGTCGGCCCCGCGGGCGTACTGTCGCCGATTCTCGTCGTCGAGGCGATGGCGCAGGCGGCGGGCCTCGTCCTGATGCGGCGCGAGCCCGATCTCCGCGCGCTCGGCAGCGCCGTGCTCGCCGCGATCGATCGCTGCGAGGTGGGCGCGCCGGCGCGTGCGGGCGACGTCCTCATCGTCGAGATCACCATCACGCGCCGGTACGCCGACATGGCGCGCATCCACGGGCGCGCGGTCGCGGGCGGGCACGTCTGCGCGACCGCCACACTGACGCTGGCGTTCGCACCGCTCCGGAGCGCGGAGGCGTGAGCCGCGGCGTCGCCGCACTCTGCACGGCCGTCGCGCTCGCCGCCGGCTGCGTCGCCGCGCGCCGGCCGCACGTCGGCACGGCGACGCCGCAGGCGATCGTCGCCGCGCTCGCGGCGCGCGAGCGCGCGACGCGCGGCCTGCGCCTCTCGATGACGGTGCGTCTCACCGGCACCGAGCACGCGAGCGTCCTCCCCGCGCCCGCATACCTCGCGATCGACGACGCCGGCGCGATCCGCCTGCAAGTACTCTCCGCGTTCGGCATGACCGTCTTCGACCTGACGATTCGCGACCGCGAATACACGCTGAGCTTGCCGCTGCGCGCGCAAACGACGCAGGGCACGGTCGATCCTGCGACGCTCGCGGATCCGGCGGTGGCGGTGTCCGACCGCATGATCGTCGCGCTCGCGCTCCTCTTCCAGCCGAAGGCGCGTTCGGACGCTTGCGCCGGCG
>WNFP01001992.1_pt1 | contig 16112 bp, 12 predicted proteins | sample 5400201 | NCBI WGS metagenome assembly WNFP01 (sample SAMN13153355, study PRJNA577476) | soil metagenome | isolation source: 115 cm saprolite under Madrone tree | place: USA:California | collected 2016-06-14 | reverse complement strand
CGCGTCGCTCGACCTGGGCAATCTCCGCTCGAGATGGGACGCCCTTCCCGCTGTCCGCGCGGATTTCGAGCGCCTGGGGATCCTCGGCTGGCCGGGACTGCTCGGCTACTTCGTCCTTCGAGACGACGACGCGGCCCGGCTTGCGGCGGGCAGCGGGCTCAACACCGACGATCGGCTGCCGCTCGAATTCAGCGCGCCGCGCGCGTTGTACACCGACACCTCGACCCAGAACCGCGTGCTCGTCGGCTGGTTCCGCCGGGCGTCGCTGCCCGACGTCACGCCCGAGAGCGCGCGGGAGCTGGAGAGCGCGGAGAGCCGCTATTGGGTCGGGGTCGGGTGCCTGCGGCGCGGCGCCCCGGTCGAGGCCTTGGCCCAGTTCGACAGGGCGCTGGCGCTCGATCCCGCGCATGCCGCCTCGGCGCTGGGCGCCAGCACGGCAGCGCTGCAGCTCGGTCGCCCCGCCGAGGCGCTCGCTTTCGCCCGCCGGGCGCTGGCGCGCGAGCCCGCGCAGCCGACGGCGCTCTTCATGGCGGGAGCGGCGTCGTGGTGGCTCGGTCAGACCGACGAGGCCGGCCGATTTCTCGAGCGGGCCGTCGCTCTCGAGCCGCAGAACGGTGAGTTCCGGGGCGCGCTCGACCGTCTGAGGAGGGGTACACTGTCGAGGTAAGCGATCAACTAGCGCCAGCCAGCGCGAGCCAGCGTCAGGAGGATGTCGTGCCCGATCCCGCATCGGCCGTCCGTGAGCTTCAGCTGCCCGAGGAAGACGTCTTCGCGGAGTTCGTCAGGCGCGACTGGTGCGACGGGCTTCCAATCGTGCCGCCGACGCCGGAGCGGGTGCGGGCGATGGTCGCCGCCGGCGGCGAGGAGCCCGGCCGCGTGCTCGGTATCATGCCGCCGCTCTGGCGCGAGGCCAGCGTCGAGAAGCTCGCCGTCAACGCGGTCATGGCGGGATGCGAGCCCGCGTGCTTCCCCATCATTGTCGCGGCGGTCGCGGCCATGCTCGAGCCCGCGTTCAACCTCTACGGCGTCCAGGCGACCACGCACCCGGTCGCCCCGCTCGTCATCGTCAGCGGCCCTGCCGCGCGCGCGATCGGGATGCACGCGGGCGCCGGGCTCTTCGGACCGGGCTTTCGCGCCAACGCGACCATTGGCCGCGCCATCAGGCTCATCCTGATGAACGTCGGCGGCGGCTGGCCGGGGCGCCATGACATGGCGACGCAGGGCAGTCCGGCAAAATTCTCCTACGCCATCGCCGAGCGGGAAGATGTCACGCCCTGGGCGCCGCTCTCCGTCCGGCTCGGCTTCGAGCCCGGGCAGAGTGTCGTGACGGTGTTCGGCGGGGAAGGGCCCCACAACGTCAATGACCACGTCTCGACCACGGCGGCCGGCATCCTCAACAACGTCTCGGACGTCGCGGCGACCCTCGGCTCCAATGTCGGGTGGTACATGAGCCAGAGCCAGCTCCTGGTCGTCCTCGGGCCCGAGCACGCGCTCACCATAGCGGCCGACGGGTTCACGGCCGCGGATGTCCAGCGCTTCGTCTTCGAGCACGCGCGACTGCCGCTGGGACGGCTCAAGCTCGGCGGCATGTGGGGCATGCACGACTGGCCGCTCTGGATGCAGAAGGTCACCGACGAGCAGGCGCTCCTGCCGATGGTGCCCTCGGCCGACGACATCTACGTCATGGTCGCCGGCGGCTCGGGCAAGCACTCGTGCGTCGTGCCCAACTGCACGTTCAGCCGCGCCATCAGCAAGAGCGTGGCGGGCTTCGCGTAGGGAAAGAGGGGAACCGGGTTGCGAGAGAAGTCACTGTGGTGGACGCTGCTGGCCCTGGCTCTCGTCCTTGGAGTCTGGACGACGGTCGATGCCTGGCGGTGCGTCGGCCAGGCGTACCCAGGCTTTTCCGTGATGAACAACCGGCTCGTGGGGCTCGGCGTCGAGCGCGGCGTGCTCGAGCCCTTCGATTTCGTCCGCGCCATGGACGGCCAGCTCGTCGGCTCGGGCCAGGACATCCACGACGAGGTTCTCCGCCATCCGCCGGGGACGAAGTTTCACTATCTCGTCAACCGCCGCGGAAGCCTCGTCGAAGCGGATATCGTGAGCAAGGCCGAGCCGCCGCGGGATTTCTGGCGCTTCGTGCTGGAGGGGCTCCTCCCGAGCTTCCTCTTCCTCGGGCTCGGCGCCGCCGTGCTCGCTCTCAAGCCGGATGCCCCCGACGTGCGCGTCTTCCTGCTCTTCTGCCTCATCTGGTTCGTGACGTCGGCGCTCTACCGCGACGCCGTCAGCACCTACCGCTTCGACGCCATCTTCCTCACAGCCTGGGCCTTCTCACCGGCGCTGTACCTGCACCTGGCGCAGAGCTTCCCCGAGCCGCGGCCGTGGTCCCTTCGTCACCCCCGCGTGATCTGGTTGGCCTACGGAGCCTCGGGGGTGCTGGCCGTCCTGCTCCAGACGACTCACATCCGCTACTCGCCGAGCCCGCTCCTGGCGGTACCCATCGTGAGCGCCGTGTACTGGGTCTCGTCCCTCGTCGTCCTGATCGTCGCGCTGGCGCTGACGGCGTCGAGCGGATCGAGCGCGCTGGCCCGCCAGCGCGCCCGGGTGCTGCTCGTGGGCTTCGTGCTCGGGCACCTCGCGCCCGTGCTCGGGACGACGCTCGAGGCCGTGACGGGCATGACGGTGCCGTACCTGAACCTCCTTTGGAAGCTCAACTTCCTGTTCCCGATCGCCGTGGCGTACGCGATGGTTCGCTACGATCTCTTCGACGTGCGCGCCGTCGTGCGCATGGGCACCATCTACGGGCTCGTGACGGGCGTCGTCATCGCGGCCTACGCGGGAGCCATCACCCTGCTCAACGTCGTCTTCACGCGGCTCGGCATGGGGACGAGCCCGCTCACCACGGCCGTGGTCCTGGCGCTCGCCGTCGTCCTATTCCTCAATCCCGTGTACGTCCGCGCCCAGCAGGTGGTGGACCGGCTCTTCTTCCGCCAGCGTCTCGACGTCCAGCGCTCCCTCGAGCGGCTCGCCGGCACCATGACCACCGTGCTCGACCTGGACCGCATCGCCGGTCTCATCAGCCGGACGGTCGACGAGTCCTTCCACCCGTCGCGGCTGACCCTGGCGCTGCTCGACGAGGGCCAGGCGCGCTACCGCGTCGTCGTCGGGAGCGCCGGGCCCATGGGCGCGGGCGGTCTCATCGCGGCCGACTCCTCTCTGGCCCGGCACCTGGCGACGTATCGCCTGCCCGTCACGCGCGTGCAGCACGAGGCCGACCCGGACCTGGCCTCCTGCCGTGACGGTTGCCTCCCCCAGATGCGGGCCCTCGGCGCCGAGCTGGTGATGCCTGTGCTCTTCGGCGACCGCGTCACGGGCTTCCTCGGCCTGGGCGAGAAGCGTTCCGGCGCCGCCTACACAACGGACGACCTGCGCCTGCTCCAGGTGCTCGTCAACCAGAGCGCGGTGGCGCTCGAGAACGCGCGAGCGTACACGGCGCTCGAAGAGGCCAACCGACGGCTCGGCGACACGCTTCGCCGGGTCGAGATCCTCGAGTCCATCCGGACGAGCCTGTCGAAGTTCGTGCCGTTGAGGGTCCAGGAGCTGATCGAGCAGGCGCCCGAGGCGCCGGAGTTCGCCAAGCGCGAGATGGACGTGTCCGTCCTCTTCGTGGACATCGCCGGCTACACGCGCCTGTCGGAGCGTCACGACCCCGACCGCCTCAACATCGTCGTCGAGCGCTACTTCGGCGCCTTCCTCGACGAGGTCCTGCGAAACGGCGGGGACGTCAACGAGACCGCGGGCGACGGCCTCATGGTGATCTTCCAGGACGAAGATCCCGAGCGCCACGCCCACAACGCGGCTCAGGCGGCGCTCGGGATCCTGCGACGCGCGGAAGAGATCAACGGCGAGGCCGGCACCGTCAACGAGCCCATTCGCCTCCACGTGGGCGTGAATTCCGGCCCCGCGGCGGTCGGCGCGACCAAGATCGAGGGCACCGCGGGTACGCGCTGGACCTACACGGCCTCGGGCCCGGTGACCAACGTCGCCGCGCGGCTGGCCGCGCTCGGCGACGGCGATTCCGTCATCATCGGTCCCGAGACCGCCCGGCGGCTCTCCGGCTGGCTCGACCTCGAGGACCTGGGCGACCAGGAGCTCCGAAACGTGGAAGAGCCCGTGCACGTCTTCCGTCTCGCCGCGGGAACGCCGTCACTGGTCGCCTGAGGCGCTTCGCGCGAGAAGGGCCAGGGCTGCCAAGAGAAGCGCCGCTCCGGCCCAACCCGCGGTTCCCAGGCGCTCGCCGAAGGCCAGGACGCCGAGCGCCGCCGCCGTGAGCGGCTCGAGGAGCGTCGCGACGCCCGCGGCCGTCGCCGTCACGCGCGCGAGCCCCGCGCCGAAGACCACGTAGGCCAGCGCGGTGGGAACCACACCGAGGTAGACGAGCAGGGGCCATCCCGCGCCGAGCTGCGCCACCGCATCGCGCTCGAGCGCCAGGACGGGCGTGAGAAGGATGGCGGCCAGCGTGAACGTCAGCGCCGCCAGCGGCAGGGGAGCGATGCGTCGGAGAAGCTCCTTGGCGGTCACCGCGTACACGGCGTAAGATAGCCCCGCTCCGAGCGCGGACAGCGCTCCCGCGGCGAAGCCGATCGGCGCGCCGCCGTCCGCGCGCGGACCGGCCAGGACCATCGCGGTGCCGACGACGGCCAGCAGCAGCGCGATGCGGGCGGCCGGAGCTGGACGTTCTTTGAGCCAGAGCGCCGCGCCGGCGGCGATCAGGAGCGGAGCCGAGCAGATCGCGAAGAGCGCGGTCAACGCGACGCCCGTGCGGGGCACGGCCCAGAAGTAGCAGACTTGGTACGCTGCCATCGCCGCGCCGAGGAGAGCGGCCTTGCCCAGGTCACGCGGGTGCCAGCCGCGCAGATCGCGCGACGGGGACGGCGCGAGGGCGGCCGCGAGGAGGAGGCAGGGCGCGGCGACGGCCATGCGGGCCCAGCCGACGAGGAGAGGGCTCGGTGTTCCCTCTCGCGCCAGCAGGGTCATCACGGATCCCGTGGTGCCCCAGGACACGGCGGAAAGGCAGACGAGGAGGAGCCCCAGGAGCATCGCGCCGGTAGTATACGGGAGCGCGGCGCGCGTCGAGCGCGCGCGCGAGAGGACGATCGTGGAGACCATCGAAACCAGAGCCAGATCGGGAGATCCCACATGACCCGCATCGCATTCATCGGCGTCGGCACCATGGGACTTCCGATGGCCACCAACCTGCACAAGAAGGGGTTTGCCGTGACCGCGTACGACCTCGACCTGGGGGCGGTCAAGGCCGCGGTCGCCGCGGGCATGACGGCCGCCGCCTCAGCGGCGGAGGCCGTCGCGGGAGCCGAGATCGTGATCACGATGCTGCCCTCGTCGCCCCAGGTCGAGGCCGCGTACACGGGCGACGGCGGCATCGTCAACGCGGCGCGAAAGGGCACGCTGTGCGTCGACATGTCTACCATCGACCCGGCCGCCTCGCGCCGCGTCGCCGCGGCGGCGGCCGAGCGCGGCATCCGTTTCGTCGACGCGCCCGTGTCGGGCGGCACGCCGCGCGCGACGGATGGAACGCTGGCCATCATGGTGGGGGCCACTCCGGAGGATTTCCAGGCGGCGCTGCCCGCGCTCGGGGCGATGGGCGCCAACGTGTTTCACGTCGGCCCCGTCGGCAGCGGCGAGGTCGCCAAGCTTTGCAACAACCTGATCGCCGGCGTGGTGGGCGTGGCGGTCAGCGAAGCCTTCCGCATCGCCGAGGGTTTCGGCGTCGATCTCAAGCTCGTCACCGACGTAATCGGCAAGTCCTCCGGCAACACCTGGTTGATGGAGCACATGCATCCCGTCGCGGGGCTCGTGCCGCGCGCCGCCTCGACGAATGGCTACGCTCCCGGGTTCATGACCGACCTCATGTGCAAGGACTTGGGGCTCGCGGTGGACGCGGCGCGCAGTCTGCGGGTGCCGCTCTTCGTCGCGCCGGCCGCCCAGCAGGTGTATCGTCTCGCGTCCTCCCACGGGCTCGGGCGGAGGGACTTCACGAGCGTCTACAGCTTTCTCAAGCCTTCGTCTGACCAGGCGCCGGTCTAGGACCGGCGATGAGGATGAGCCGGCGCCTCACAATCTGGCTGGCCGTCGTCGCCGTCCTGCTCCTTCTGGGCGGCGCGTTCCTCTGGGCGCTCCCGGTGCTGATCCGCCGGCAGGCCCTCGTCCAGGTCCCCAAGCTCACGGGCCGGGCCGTCAGCATTGAGGACATCGACCTCAACCTCTTCACGGGCCGGCTGGTCATCAAGCATTTCCGCCTGGCCGAGCGCGACCCGAGCAAGGCCTTCGTGGAGTTCGAGCGGCTGGAGGCGCGCTGGTCCTGGCCCTCCTTGCTGGCGTCGAACATCCTCCTCAAGGAGATCATGCTCGTGTCGCCGACCGTGAACCTGGTCCGGACGGGCCCGCGCGAGTTCAATTTCTCGGACCTTCTCGACCTGATCCCGCCTGCGGATCCCAAGGCCAAGCCCTCGCGCTGGAAGTTCACGATGGAGCGGCTCGGCCTCGTCCTTGGCTCCGTCGTCCTCCGCGACGAAGCCGTCTCGCCGCCTGCGGTCTGGCGCATCCAGGGGCTGACCATCGACGCGGGGAACCTCACGACGCGGCCCGGACAGCCCGCGGGCAGCCTGAAGATACAGACCAAGGTCGGCGATTCGCCGTTCCAGCTCACCTCGAACGAGATCCGGCTGGCGCCGGGGGCGATATCGCTGGGGTTCGGGATCAAGGATTTCAACCTGACGCAGGTGTTGCCCTATGTGCCGCCCAACGCTCCGGCCGGGCCCTACGCCGGCCGGCTCGGATTCAATATCCGGCTCGGCCTGGAGCGCGGGGCGGAGGGCGTCACGCGGGCCGTGGTGACCGGGGACATGAGCCTCGAGGATCTCCAGCTGATTCGCCCCGGCGGCGCCGCACCCTTCATGACGGTGCCGCGATTGAGCGTGACGCTGAAGGAGGCCGATCTCCTCTCCCGGGTCATCGTCGTGTCGGCGGTGGAGATCGAGGGACTCCAGGTGCAGGCCCAGCGGGACAAGAGCGGGGTCATCGATCTCCTGAAGCCGGTGGGGCCGCCGCCCGCGCCGACGCCGAAGCTCGTCGTGACGGAGACGCCGAGCCCGGAGCCGGCGGGACCGGCCTTCAAGTTCCTGCTCGAGCGGTTCGCCCTCAGCAAGAGCACCGTCACTTTCGTGGACGACGCGGTTTCGCCGCGCACGACCCTCGTGCTCGGCGACCTCAGCGTCATCCTCGAGAGCCTGGCCTGGCCCGTCGTCGGCCCCGCGCGTCTCGAGGCTGGCGCCGCGCTGCCGGGCGGCGGACGGCTCGGGATCAAGGGCTCGCTGCTGCCCCAGCCCGTCGACGCCACGTGGACCATGACCCTTCGCGACGCGCCGATCGAGCCGTATCAGGCGTACATTCCGGTCCTGGCGCGCTTTTCGGGGCGCTACAACGGCGACAGCACCAATCGGGTCGCGTTCAAGGACGGCAAGACCATCATCACCTCCAAGGGAACGAGCTGGGCCGACAAGTTCGAGGCGAGGTTCCCCGGCGCAGCACGTCCCACGCTGGCCATCGAGCGAATGGACCTCGTCAAGATCGATTTCGACTGGCCGAAGAGTGTCAGCCTCGCCAAGGCGGGCTTCCTGCGCCCGCGGGCCGAGATCGAGCGCGGCAAGGACGGGGTCCTCGACATCGTGAAGCTGTTCGGAGGCCCCGCGACACCGGCGGCCGGCGGTCCCGCCCAAGCGACGCCAGCGGCGCCGGCGCCGCCCGCGCCCGCCGCCGCGCCGCCGGCAGACAAGCCCACCGCGGACAAGCCGCCCGGGCAGAAGCCAAAGGGCCTGCTCGAAACCATGAGCCTCCGGTTCGACGAGATCCGCCTCGAGGATGGCTCCGTGCGCTTTCTCGACCGAACCACCGAGCCGGCTTTCTCGGAGGATCTCTCGAAGATGGATCTCCGGGTCACGGGGCTCGGCAACAAGCCCGACCAGCGGGCGAAGCTCGTCTTCACGAGCGCCATCGGCGCAGACGGCGCTCTCGACGTCCGCGGCGACGTGGGCGCCGTCGGCGCTCCGCTCTATCTCGACCTCGTCGGCGAGATCCGCGACCTCAAGCTGCCCGTCGCCAACCCGTACTCCGACCAGGCCATCGCGTGGCTGATACAGCAGGGCAACCTCCAGTACAAGTTCAACCTCAAGATCGAGAACGACCAGATCACGTCGATGAACGAGGTCGTCCTGCAGAAGCTGCGTGTGGCCAAATCCGCCCGGCCCGACGACGCCGTCAAATCGAAGCTCGGGCTGCCGCTGGGGCTCATCGTCGCGCTCATCAAGGACGGCAACGGCAACATCGTGGTCAATGTGCCGGTCAGCGGTTCGTTCAAGGATCCCAAGTGGGACCTGTCCGAGACCATTTGGGCGTCGATCAAGAACGTCCTCGTCAACGTGTTGGCTTCGCCCTTCAGGCTGATCGGCCGCCTCTTCTCGAGCGCGGAGAAGATCGAGGAGCCCAAGGTCAATCCGGTCACGTTTCCCCCGGGCAGCATGGTGCTGACGCCCAGCATGGAGCAGCACCTCCTGCGGGTCGCGGACTTCCTGCGGCAGACGCCCTATGTCGCCCTGACCATGCACCCCGTCGTGGTGGCGGCCGACCTCGAGGCCCTCAAGGCAAGCGAGGTGGCGGCCAAGCTCCAGCAGTTCGCGAAGGACAAGGATATTAAGGATCAGGCGAAGCTCCTCGCCGCCTACTTCAAGGACAAGCTGCCGGACGAGAAGCCGCCGGCGACGATCGAGGAGCAGATGAAGCTCCTGCGCCAGCGCGAGCAGGTGCCCGAGGCCAAGCTCAAGGAGCTCGAGGACAAGCGCGTCGCCGCCACCAAGGAGCGGCTCGTCAAGACCGAGGGCATCCAGGACAAGCGGCTGCCGGTGGGCGCGCCCAAGAAGCCGGGCGACGCTGCAACCGAAGGCGGAGTCGAGTTCGCCATCGGTGAGGGTGAGGCCGAGTAGGGGGAGCCGCAGCCGAAGGCGAGGCGACCACATAGCCGAGTAGGGGGAGCCGCAGCCGAAGGCGAGGCGACCACATAATAGAAGAGGCGAGAGAATTCCGCCGCCCCCGCTCGTCGTGCGGGCTCTGCTATAATCCGGCCCCATGAGAGTCCTAGCGCTCCACCCAGAGAAGTGCACCGGCTGCCTCCGGTGCGAGCTGGCCTGCTCCTACATGCAGACCGGTACCTACCAGCCGTCCAAGTCCGTGATCCGCGTCTCGCCGTTCGAGGGCTACACGTCCTACGCCCCATACACGTGCACGCAGTGCGCGGAAGGCTGGTGCATGACGGCCTGCCCGGTCGGGGCGATCCGTATCAACGCGGCGGGGGCCAAGGACGTCGTCGACGACAAGTGCGTCGGCTGCAAGCTCTGTACGATCGCGTGTCCCTACGGCACGGTGTTCTACGATCCGGACACGGCGAAGGCCTACAAGTGCAACCTCTGCGAGGGGCATCCGGCCTGCGCGGAGGCCTGCCCGACCGAGGCCATCACGTTCGAGGAGGGGGAGAATAAGGACTGGATCGGCGATTTCGCCGCCGAGCGGACGACGCGCGTCCTCGCCAGCGAGGTGGCGTGATGGCCGCGCGCCACCTGATCATCGGGGGCGGCACGGCAGGCCTCAACGCGATCCGGACGATCAGGGAGGAAGACGGCGGCGCGTCCGAGATCACGCTCGTATCCGCCGAGCGCCCCTATTCCCGCATGGTGCTGCCCTACTACCTCGGCGCTTCCATCGCCGAATCCCATGTCTACACGGCCACGCCCGCCTCGCTCGCGGCGTGGAAGGTCAAGCCCATGCTCGGCCGAAGGGCCAAGTCGCTCGATGCCGCGGCCCGCAAGCTGACGCTCGACGACGGCGCCACCGTCGAGTACGACGACTGCCTCATCGCGACCGGCTCGCGCGCGGCGCGGCCGCCCATCGACGGGGCCGAGGGCCCGGGCGTGCATTCATTCTGGACGCTCGACGAGGCGCGCGCCGTCATAGCCGGCGTCCAGCCCGGCACCAAGGTGGTCATGGTGGGCGCGGGCTTCATCTCGTTCACGATTCTCAACGCCATCCTCGCGCGCGGCGCCTCGCTCACGATCGTCGAAGTCGCCCCGAGAATCCTGCCGCGCATGGTGGACGAGGCCTGCGCCAGGGTCGTCGCGGCCTGGCTCGAGCGTCACGGCGTGGTGCTGCGGGTCGGCGCGACGCTTACGAAGATCGAGGAGTGGAAGGGCAGGCGGAAGCTCTCCTTCAAGAAGGGCGAGCCGCTCCTGGCCGACGTCGTGATCATGGCGACCGGCATCAGGACCAACCTCGAGTGGCTCGAGGGCTCCGGCATAGAGGTCTCGTCCGAGCCCGGCGGCGGCGTCCTCGTGGACGATCACCTGCGCTCGACCGTCAAGAGCGTGTACGCCGCGGGCGACGTGGCGCGCGGCCCGAACCTGCTCACCGGCACCCTTGAGGTCCACGCCATCGAGCCCACCGCGCAGGAGCATGGGCGCGTGGTCGGCGCCAACATGGCCGGCCGCGATCTCGCCTACCGGGGCAGTCTCATCATGAACATCGTCGAGGTCTGCCACCTGGACATCGCCTCCTTCGGCCAGTGGGACGATCCGAAGGCCGAGGTATTCACGGCCACCCGCGCGGACCGCTCGCAATACCGCAAGCTGCTCTTCCGGGGCGGCAAGCTCAACGGCGCCATGATCTGCGGCCCCGCGAACGACGTCTGGTCCACGAACGACGTGGGCATGCTCAAGGGCCTCGTCTACTCGGGCGCGGACCTCTCGGCCTGGAAAGCGCACCTGAAGAAGAACCCCTTCGACATCAAGCCCGCCTACCTCTCGACCCGCACGGCCGGAAAACTCCTGCCGCAGACGGTCCTCGGGCGGGCTTCCCAATCACCCCAGCTTCCCCACCAGGTGATGGTCCAATGAGCCCGACAGCGACGGCAAGCCGTCCCGCCACGAAATCCGCGCCCGCTCCCGCCTCCGTGCCCGGCTACGCGGGCAAGCTCCTGCGGGTCAACCTTTCGACCGGCAAGATCTGGACCGAGCCGTGGGCGAAGGACATGCGCACCTACGTGGGTGGCGTGGGCCTGGGCGCCAAGATCCTGTACGAGGAAGTTGGTGCCAAGGTCCACTGGGACCATCCCGACAACCGCCTCATCCTGGCGACCGGACCCCTGGCCGGGCTGCCGGTCTGGGGCACGGGCGGGCTCACCGTCGTCACCCGAGGGGCGCAGACCGACGGAGCGACGTCAACCCAGGCCAATGGCTTCTTCGGGGCCGCGCTCAAGTACTCGGGCTATGACGCCATCGTGGTGCAGGGACAGGCCAAGAAGCTCTCCTACCTGTACATCAACGACGACACGGTCGAGATTCGCGACGCGGCGCACCTCAAGGGCAAGGACACCTGGGAGACGCAGCAGGCCCTCGAGGCCGAGCATGGGCTCTCCGGCCACCGGCTCTCCGTCTACTCCATCGGCCCCGCAGGGGAGAACCTCGTCCGCTTCGCCGCGATCCAGGGCGACTACGGTCACGTCGCATCCAAGAACGGCTGCGGCGCGGTCATGGGCAAGAAGAAGCTCAAGGCCGTGTGCATCGTGCGCGGCACCAAGTCGCTCACCCCGCATGATCCGCGCGGCCTCGTTCAGGCCGCGGACGACATCGCGCACGACCTCAAGACCGATCCGGGGACTTCGACGCTGTACCGCTTTGGCACGCTTCCCGGCGTCTCGAACCTCTACAAGCTGGGCGTGCTGCCGATCAAGAACTACACGACGAACCTGACGACCGTGGACATGACGACGTGGGAGCCGGCCAAGCTCCGCGCGGGCTTCGACCATCGCGGGCACCAGTGCAACGCCTGCGGCATGCGCCATTGCCACATCCAGGTCATCGGCAAGGGCCCCAAGGCGGGCGAGCTGGTGGATGAGCCCGAATACGAGGGCTGGTCCGGCGCCGGCTGGCAGATCGGTCTCACCGACAAAGAAGCCATCACCTGGCTCAACACGCGCCTCGACCGCGCCTGCCTCGACGTCAACGAGTTCGGCTGGGTCTGTGGCTGGGTCATGGAGTGCATGGAGAAGGGGTACCTCACCGAGAAGCAGGTCGGCTTCAAGCTCGCGTGGGGAGACGTGGACGGCGCGTACCGGCTGATCCAGATGATCAGCCATCGCGAGGGCTTCGGCGACCTGCTGGCTGAGGGCGTCAAGCGCGCCTCGGAGAAGATCGGTGGCGAGGCGGCCAAGTGCGCGGTCTATACGAAGAAGGGCGCGTCTCCGCGAGGTCATGACCACCGGGGGCGGTGGGAAGAGATGCTGGACACCTGCACCTCCTCCAACGGCACCATGGAGAGCGCGAACGCGACGCACCAGACGGAGATCGGCCTGCCCGGGCGGATCAACCCCTTCAGCGGCGAAGAGGTGGCCCGGATGGTCGGCGGCATTCTCGGGCGCAAGCACTTCGAGGATTCGCTGGGCGGCTGCATCTTCACCTTCCGCACGCGCGTCGAGATGCTCGCCCGCGCGCTCTCGGCCGCCACGGGCTGGACCTATACGCTGGCGGACGCGATGCTCCTGGGCCGCCGCACCGCGGCGATCTTCCGCGCCTTCAACCTGCGCTGCGGCATCGGAACGGACGTCGAATACCCGTCGGCCCGCTACGGGTCCAGGCCCGTGGACGGACCGGCCAAGGACCACAACGTCATGGACCAGTGGGAGCGCATGCGAGAGGTCTGGTACGAGACGGTCGGCTACGACATCAAGACCGGCAAGCCCACGCGCGAGACGCTCAAAAAGCTCGGCCTCGACGGGATCGCCAAGGACCTGTGGCGCAAGTAGGCTCGACGCCCGCGCTTGCCGTCCCCATCGAGGTCACGACGTGGGTGACCCGGCACGTCGGCGGTGACGGCTCGGGCAGCAAGTTCTTCACCGAGCCCTTCGCCCCCGGCGAGACAGTGCGCGAAGTCCTCCGGCGCTGGTCCGCACGCCTCCCCGACCTCGACTCGGCGCTGTGGAGTCCCGATCACTCGCAGCTCGGCGAGCACATCGAGGTCGTGGTCAACGATGCCGTGCTCGGCGTCACGCACCAGCTCGACTCTCCGCTCCAGCAGGGCGATCGCATCACGCTGCTCGGCCAGTTCATGGGCGGCTAGTGCCGGGCCGCGCCGCGCGCTGGCCGCTGGTGGCGGCCGCGCTCCTGCTCGCCGTCGTGAGCGCGTGGTATTACCTGATGGGCACCCCGCAGTACTCCGCCTATCGCTTCGCCGCAGCCCTGCGCGATCGCGACGCGGCGGAGGCCGAGCGCTTCGTCGACATCCATCGCGTCGCGCAGTCGGCGAGCGACGTCATCGTGGTGGACTACCTGACCCGGGAGCCGAAGGCCGCGCAGGCGCTCGAAGCGCTCGGACAGGGTGGTGCGCGCGCGACCGCCGCCCGGGCGCTCGAGCCGCTCGTGGCCGCGCGGGTGCGCGCCGAGATCAAGAGGATGGCCGACCGGGGCGGCCCGGGCTCGAGCGGCTTGATGCTGCCCGCCGGCTTCGTCACGGCCCTCTGGGAGCCCCAGGTCGTGCGCGACGGGGCGGACGTGTGGCTGACCTACAGGGACCGCTCCGGTGGCGAGACCCGGTTCAGGGCGAGCCAGCAGCCTGATCGATCCTGGATGATTACGGAGTTCGACCGCGAGTGGGTCCGGCGCCATCTGAAGGACGCCCCGGGCCGCTAGAAGGCCTCCCAGGTCTCGGTTTTTCGGGGGTTTGGGCAGTTCTGGCTTGACTCTCCGCGGTGCCCCGTGGTACTTGACCTTGCGGGCTCGACGCAGTTCCCCCACTAATTTGTCCCCCGCGAGGGTTGACCATGGCGCAAACCGTTGGAATGATTGGGCTTGGCATCATGGGTCGACCCATGGCCAAAAATCTCCTCAAGGCTGGTTATCCGCTGGTTGTCCACAGCCGCAGCCAGGGGCCGGTGCAGGAGCTCTGCGGGGCCGGCGCCAAGTCCGCCACCTCTCCCAAGGACGTCGCGGCCCAGGCGGACGTGCTGATCACGATGCTGCCGAACTCTCCAGAGGTCGAGCTGGTGGCGCTCGGCTCCGACGGCATCATTGAAAGCGCCAAGAAAGGCCTCCTCTACCTCGACATGTCGACGATCTCTCCGCTCGTTTCGCAGAAGGTCGGCAAGGCGCTCGGCGCCAAGGGCGTCCGGATGCTCGACGCGCCCGTGTCCGGAGGGGAGAAGGGTGCCATCGACGCCGCGCTCAGCATCATGGTAGGGGGTGACACGGCCGACTTCGACGCCGCGCTTCCGGTGTTCCAGGCGCTCGGCAAGACCATCACGCACCTGGGACCGCTGGGCGCGGGCGGCTTCACGAAGCTCGCCAACCAGATCATCGTCGCCATCAACCTGACGGCGCTCGGCGAGGCGCTGACGCTCGCGAAGAAGGCGGGTCTCGACCGCGCGCTCACGCTCAAGGCCCTCGGTGGCGGACTTGCCGGCTCGAAGTGCCTCGAGCAGAAGAGCCCGAACTACGTCGCGGGCACCTACAACCCCGGCTTCAAGATCGACCTGCACTTCAAGGACCTGGGTCTCATCATGGAGTCCGGCAGGGCGCTCGGCGTCCCGCTGCCGTGCACGGCCGTCGTCCAGGAGCTCTTCAACGCGATGAGGGTCAAGGGCAAGGGCGGCCTCGACCATTCGGGCGTCATTACACTGCTCGAGGAGCTGGCGGGGCTCTCGACCCAGTCATGAGGGCGACCGTGGATCGGCCGGGACTCGACAACCAGGGACGCACGCCGCTGATCAAGATCCGGCGCGTGCGCAAGGGCGACCTTGCCAAGGTGCGCGACGTCATCGAGCAGGCCTTCGGCGATTTCTTCGAGCGCCAGATGGGGACGCGGCCGCGCCAGGTGTTCGGCGGCGCGCAGTACGTGCATCATCGCTGGCTCATGGAGCCGTGGGGATGCTTCGTCGCCGAGGAGGGCGACGGCAAGATCGTCGGGGCGGCGCTGGCGGTCATGTGGGGCACCATCGGGCTTGTCGGACCCATCGCCGTCCTGACCCACTACCAGAACCAGGACATCGGCCAGCAGCTCCTCACGGCCTGCCAGGGATTCTTCAGCGAGAACAAGGCGGCGCTCGAGGGGGTGTCGACCTACCCGTACAGCCCGAAGCACATCACCATGTACCAGAAGTTCGGCTACAAGCCCAAGGGCCTCGTGGTGGTCGCCGCCAAGCCGATGGACAGGCGGGAGATCGTCCAGGCGACGCGACCGCCCAGGCCGGGCCTCGGCGTGCGCCGCTACTCCTCGCTCGAAGAGGCGCGGAAGAAGGCCGCCATGCTCCGGGTTCGACGGATCACCAACGGCATCTGGCGCGGCATGGACCTCAGCAAGGAAGTCGAAATCGTCGACGGGCTGGCGCTCGGCGATACCCTGCTGCTGGAGAAGGGCCGGGAGGTCATCGGCTTCGCCATCGTCCACATGCCGGGCGTCAGCGAGGCGCCGCACGGCAGCGTCTACGTCAAGTTCCTCGCGATCGACTCCCGGCAGCGCAAGCCGGAGAACCTGCACGCCCTGCTGGCCGCCGTCGAGGAGATGGCGCACGCGGCCCAGCTCCAGCGCGTCGTGGTGCCGGTCTACACCTACTACTGGACGGCCTACCAGACGCTCCTCGAGCGCGGCTATCACCCGGACTTCACCATGGTCCGGATGAAGCGGGGCAAGCAGGAAGACTACGAGCATCCGGACGATCTCGTGCTCGACGACTGGCGCTAGGGTCTTGAAGCGGGCGATCCGCGGATCTTGGATCGCCCTCCGTGCCTGCGCGCTCTGCGCGGCCCTGCTCGCGTCGAATCCCGGAGCCGCCTCGGCGCACGCCATCATCCTCGAGTCCGAGCCCACCGCCGGCGCCACGCTCGCCGAGCCGCCCGCCCGCATCTACCTCCGCTTCAACAGCAAGCTCGAGAAGCGCCTGAGCAGCGTCAGGCTACTCGCCGCCGACGGCCGGCCCGTGCCGCTGCCTGTCATGTCCGCCGACG
>WNFP01002173.1_pt1 | contig 16113 bp, 9 predicted proteins | sample 5400201 | NCBI WGS metagenome assembly WNFP01 (sample SAMN13153355, study PRJNA577476) | soil metagenome | isolation source: 115 cm saprolite under Madrone tree | place: USA:California | collected 2016-06-14 | reverse complement strand
TCTAACATCCTTTGCAGAGCCGGAATCATCCGCTCGATCAACTGCAACATGGCTGCGGGTTCCAAGGCCACGCTCTGTTGCTGCCCCGATTCCGCGGCCTTGCCGAGTGCCTCGGCTAGCACGCCGGCCAGCACGTGGACATTGGCGGCATCGCGCTCGGTAAAGGCATCGAGCTCATCGGAAAATACGGCCAGCGCTCCGGCAATGTTATGTCCTTGGTAGACGGGCTCGACGAACAAAGACCCAGCGCAGCCGCTTCCATGGCTGGCGTCGTAGAGCGTATCGCTTGCGGTTGGCTCGCCTGGAAATTGCGAATCCTTGCTGAGCTGGCAGGAGATCGCCAGCCTCGAAATCACCCGGAGGCGCAATCCCTCGTCGTTCGATGCGTTGCCTGCTCCTGCGCTGTAGAAGATCTCGTTATCGGCGAACAGCCAAACGCCTGCGCCACCGGCGCCAACTACGCTCCGAGTCAGCTTCACGATCCGGTTGATGACGGCATTCAGGTCGAGCGCGCCGCTCTTTAGTTCCTGCCTGATCTGGATCAGGTCCGATTGCCATTGGGGGTCAATCCGATCACCCGTGCTACCGCGCAGTCCCTGCCTTTGCATGTGCTGGAATAGAGCGGACAGGGACCGCTTGAGAGATCCGCGATCGAGGGATAATCGCTGGCTCATATCTGGAGGTCCTTTGGAAGGCGGCGGTCCACGAAAGACCGAAGCCCTTTCGCAATGGATATATTAAGCTTCCTGGTCCCAACGCGGGCAGGTATCGGAAGGACAAGGCAATCCCGGACGAGTGGCCACAACCCCTGCTTTCCACCCACAGTCTGTCATGCCGGGAGTGACCGCGTGAGCGACTGGAATTGAATATCGGGCACGGCCAATTCCGCAGATGGCCCGTTCCAAGCCGATTGTTCCAGCTCCGACACGCTTCAGCCAAATCCGCCAAATCCGGTCATTCGTTGACTAGCCAATGGAGCGTCCGTAAGATGAAGCGGCGCGAAAACCGGGGCATCTCCCCAAATGATCGGCCAAACCATCTCCCACTACCGTGTTGTCGAGAAGTTGGGTGGCGGCGGGATGGGTGTGGTTTACAAGGCCGAGGATGTGAAGCTCGGGCGGTTTGTTGCCCTGAAGTTCCTGCCCGACGAGGTAGCCAAAGACTCGCAAGTCCTCAGCCGCTTTCAGCGCGAAGCCAAGGCTGCCTCTGCCCTGAATCATCCGAACATCTGCACGATCTACGAGATTGACGATCAACACGGTGAAGCGTTCATCGCCATGGAGTTTCTGGACGGCGTGACGTTGAAGCATCGCATCGCCGGAAAGCCGATAGAGACCGATGTATTACTCGCTCTGGCGATCGAGATGGCGGATGCGCTCGATGCTGCCCACGCGCAGGGTATCGTCCACCGAGACATCAAGCCCGCCAACATCTTTGTGACCAAGCGCGGCCACGCCAAGATCCTCGATTTCGGCCTCGCCAAGCTCACTCCAGCGGGCGGCGGCACCGACGTGGCCCTGGAAGAAGCTACCGCGGGCGCAGACGAGCGGCATTTGACCAGCCCCGGCACCGCGTTGGGAACGGTCGCCTACATGTCGCCCGAGCAGGCCCTGGGTAAAGAAATCGATGGCCGCACCGACCTGTTCTCGTTCGGCGCGGTCCTGTATGAGATGGCGACCGGCACCCTCCCATTCCGAGGGGAGACCTCGGCGGCACTCTTTGATTCCATTCTCCGCAAAGCCCCGGTAGCTCCGGTACGCCTGAATCCCGATCTCCCGGTCGAACTGGAGCGCATCGTCAACAAGGCGCTTGAGAAAGATCGTAACCTGCGTTACCAGCACGCCGGTGATTTACGAGCCGACCTGCAGCGCCTGAAGCGAGATTCGGACTCCGGACGCGCCGTCGTACCAACCGAGGTCGAACTGCCGGCTTCGAGCGCCGTCGTTACGCCCGCCTCAGGACCCGCATCTGGCTCGGTCCCGCCAGCCCAGGAGAGAACTAGTTCCGCCCGCCTGCCCGCCGCCCCGCCCAGCGGATCCGTAGATGTGGATGTCCCGCGCCGCCCGATGGGGAAAATTTTCGCCCTCCTCGGTGCGCTCGCGCTGGTGATCGTCGTAGGCGCCCTCTACTTCCGCTCGTCGCGCGCTCACGCCATCACGGAGAAGGACTCGATTTTACTGGTCGATTTCGTCAACACAACCGGCGATGCCGTCTTTGACGGGACACTCAAGAAGGCTCTCGCCGTCGATCTGCAGCAGTCGCCCTTTCTGAACGTTGTGCCTGAGCAGAAAGTACAGCAGACACTGAAATTCATGGGACGACCACCTGACGTGCGCATGACGGCCGATATCGGCCGCGAGATCTGTCAGCGCAACGCCATCAAGGCCATGCTGACCGGCTCGATCGCGCAGCTGGGGAGCCAGTATCTGATCACGCTGGAGGCCATTAACGCCTCCACAGGTGACTCGCTGGCACAAACACAACAGCCGGCGCCCAGCAAGGACGGGGTGCTCAAGGCCCTCGGCGAGGCGGCCACTAAGCTGCGTCGCGAACTGGGCGAATCTCTGGCCTCCGTTGAGCAGTTCGACAAACGGTTGGATGAGGCGACCACATCTTCGCTCGAGGCATTGAAAGCCTACACACTTGGCGACGAGCTGCACAGCAAGCTGGAGGACATCGGTTCCATACCCTTCTACCAGCGGGCCATCGAGTTAGACCCGAACTTCGCGCTGGCGCACCTGCGGCTCGGCGTTGTCGCCGGCAATACCGGGCAACTCGGCTCGGCCACGAAGGAGGTGTCCAAGGCATTCGAATTGCGTGCCCGTACCAGCGAATACGAGCGGCTCTACATAACCGCCTTCTATTATTTCAATGTGGGAGAGGTGGACAAATCGATCCAGGCGTGGGAACTGATGAAGCAGACTTATCCACGCGACGAGGTCTCGCGTATCAATCTCGCGGTGGACTATCAGTCCCTCGGGCAATATGAAAAGTCAATCGAGAACTGCCTGGCCGCCATCAGCCTTGAACCCGACACTCTGAACTGTTACCTCGTTGGCTCGGCAAGCTACCGCAGTTTGGGCGCTCTGGACAACGCTGACGCCCTGCTTGCCCAGGCCCAGCAAAGGAAGATCGCAAGCACGGGTCTTTATGTCGCCCTCGCTCGCTCCGCCATCGTCCGAGGTGACAGTGCAGGTGTGGCGCGCATGGAGGGACTGGCAAAGGCGAGTCCCGAAGGCGAATTGCGCACGCTGGATCAGGAAGCGTCGCATGCGGCGGCGCTCGGCAAAGTGCAACAGATGCGGGAGTTGAGGGGCCGTGTCGTCGACCAGGCAAAACGGCTGAACATGAGCGACTACGCGGCAAATCAGCTACTTTTGGCAGCAGCCGCCGAAGCCGGTTTAGGATACCCGTCCCGGGCAATCGAGGGAGTTGATTCTGCTCTGGCCATTTCACGCGACCCCGGCTTACTGTTATCCGCGGCTGACGTCCTCGCGGTTGCCGGAATGGACAAGCGCGCCGAAGCGCTCATGACCGAAGGGAGGAGCGCTCGCCCCGATGACACGATGGTGAAAAACGTAATTGTTCCCCGCATTGAGGCGCAACTGGAGATACACCGCGGTAAGGCCGATGCGGCTGTTCAGACACTTGCCCCTGCCCAGGCATACGAAGACGGGCTTTGGTTCCAAACGCATGTGCTTCGTGGCAACGCTTACCTGGCTAGTGGCAAACCCAGCGAGGGCGCACAGGAGTTCAGGAAATTCTTAACGCGGCAGACACTGCAGCTGTTTTCGTTTCATTGGTCCTTGGCCGAGCTCGGCCTCGCCCGCGCTCTTGCCGCGCAGCACGACGCGACCAACGCTCGCACGGCATATCAGGATTTTTTCGCTCTCTGGAAAGACGCTGACCCCGACATCCCCATTCTGAAAGAGGCCAAGGCCGAATACGCGAAGCTGCAGTAGCTGCTAGTAGCAGGACCAGTCCTCCCCGTCGCTCTCTGTTTACCCGTTAGTCATGGCCGAATAGCAGCTCCGTGAATCCTTGCCGACAATTCTGAGCGAATTACGAGCAACCCTGAAGCAATCCCAAGGTAACTGTTGCTGACCACTGGTCTAACCTAGACGTTTTCTTGCCATCGGCAAGTGGGCGCTCGGACGGGATTGTTCACGAGTGCGCGAAGCAACGTGTCCAATCGCCCACATTCCCCAATTCCACCGCTATTGCGGCTTGTCCCAGGCTCGCACACGCGGCCACCGTCGATCCACGTTCCGGCAATACTCTTCGTAGTGTGCCCCGGGATGGACTACGGCGCTCCGCGCCGACTATCGCGACCGAGATCACGTAACTTCCCCGAGGACCGGTTGTGGGAAGCGTAGCGAGTTCCGTTCTGAATTACGTAATCACCTGCCTTGAGAAGAACCTCAGCTCCGTCGTCCAATTCGAGATTCACTTCGCCAAAGACAATGACGTCGAAATCCACCGTGTCGGTAGTGTGCATACCCGGATGATCCGGTTCGAAGAGATCAATCCTCCCCGGCAGCTTCTGCTGAATTTCTTTGAGAGCAGACGCTGTGCGCTGAGAGGGGGACAGTTGCTGCTCCAATAGCAACCGTCAGCCTTCGTCAACGCGTGTACTATTCGTTCGTTTTGTTCCCGTGATGCTTGCGGGGGCGGAAGAAGTGCCTCGTCGTATACCTGGACACCTGCTTTCCCATGTTTGCGCCGACCCGGGTCGAGTTTCTGTAATGCATTCCGCCATAGATCCGGGCGTCGAGGACTTCCGTCAGCGCGGCTGAGAAGCGAGAATACGTTTTGACGGGGTTCACGAGCCCCGTAACGTTGCTGTCAACCGAAAAGCTGATCTCGTCGGTGCCGAAGAGATACTTCAGGGTCTCAGTCGAGGCGCCGCTGAAGCAGCCGTGGGCTGCAGGGTACTCGGGATGGTTCGGGGTGACAATGAGCCCTATCCACGTCGGATCCGGAGCGGTTTCCGGGTTGCCGTCGGAATCGCCGGCTCGAATGGCAGTAACGGGCCGCCAGAAGTTATAGAAGTACTTGGCGTCCCAGCAGGCAATCAGCGCATCGGCGGATGCACTGGCTAGCATGGCGAAGTACCGGGCGTTCTCAGCCAATCCGAGGCCTTTGGTCATCGACAACGCGCGCCAGGCACGATTCCATTGCAAGGGGGGATTGTCGCTCCAGAACCGAGCGATATCGGTCTGTTCTGGGGTTCGGCTGCTCCCGACCGCAGACCCGAGCGCCTTGATCTCGTTATAATCGTGCGCCCACTCTTCGCTGGTGAGACCAAATGGGGAATCGGGACGGAACTGCGATGCGGACTTCAGGGCAAATGGCTGCACGAACGGGGTTTCGGGGGCCAGCGCGCCGAGAAACGCCGGCGGCGTGGGCACCCAAACGCCGGGACCCGATCCCGGCGTGTAGATCACTGTGGCATCGCGACCGTCCCCAGCACGCTTGATCAAGATGGCGCTCGCCGCCTGCTGGCCGACAGTGATCCCATTTTCCTTTGCGATGTCGTCAGGCAGTGCTGCGAGTGATGCCGCGTACAAGGCGCCGAGGTCAGCCGCTTGCGCGGGGAACAGCGCCACCAGCACATCGTGAGCGGCGGTAGCTGCGGCCGCTTCTTCTGACGCGGGACGATTCACGACCGGGGCGCTGGCATACCCCTCAAATGGCGCTCCCTCGATCGCATTCACCGCATCGTAAATCGCCAGGTGGACCATCGCGAGCCGGATCAAGGCGCGTGGGGGCGCCTGGCCGCCGACGGTCACAATTGCCTTTGCGGCATACGCGTTCCAATCCAGTACCGCATCTGCGCACACCGCACTCGTAGGAATCATGACACTCAGCGCACAGACTGCGATAAAGGTCAACGCCATTCTGCTCATAAAGATCCTCCTCGCCTGCCCGTTCGCTTCCTTCGAATGCATGAGCGGGTACAATAGGCATCGCAAAGATCGCTCAAGAGTACGAAAAAGTCCTGACCGCGATCGGACGAATTCCGGAAATTTTTCGGATGTCACCCAAGCGTCTCTTCGTTTTCGATCGATATCGGCTCGATGAGCAGGAGCGCCAGCTCCTGCTCGGTACCCAGGTGGTCCCGCTTCCTCCGAAGGTGTTCGATCTGCTGGCCGAGCTCGTCCGGAACGCCGGTCGTTTGCTTCCAAAGCGGGATCTACTCGATAGGGTCTGGTCCGGCGTTGCTGTGGAAGAGGGCAGCCTGACCCGCGGCATTTCGTCGCTGCGACAGGTGCTTGGTTCGACTGCCGATGGACGTGACTATATTCAAACGGTATCGAAGCGCGGTTATCGGTTCATCTCACATGTTCGCGAGACAACCGACGATGACCTCGATGGCACACGATTGGGCATCCCGCTGTCGCCGTCGCTGCTTGCGACCGCTGCGGTTGATTTCGTCGGACGCGAAGCTGAGCTGGTGCAGATGCAGGATGTGTGGCAGCGTGCGAAAGATGGTCGCCATCAATTGCTACTCGTCGCGGGTGAGCCAGGCATCGGAAAAACGCGACTCTCGCTGGAATTCGCCCGCAGTCGCGCTGCCGAAGGGAGTACCGTCCTCATTGGGTACAGTGACGAGGAGAATCTGGTGCCGTACCAGCCCTTCGTCGAGTGTTTAAGCTGGTATTTTCGCAACTGCCCGGAGGCCGAACTCCAAGGTCAACTGGCTGCGATCAGCGGCGGGGGCGAACTCGCACCGTTCATCCCGGAGCTTCGCAATCTCATTCCCGACCTTCCGAGCCCGCTGCCGATGGATCCTGAGGGACAGCGATACCGTCTGTTCGAAGCTGTGGCGGGCATGCTTGCGGTCGCGTCGCGGGCGCGACCGATGCTCCTCATATTCGACGACCTGCACTGGGCTGACAGGCCAACACTATTGCTACTGCGGCATGTGATGCGGTCTGCACGCACCGCCTCCTTGGCCATCATCGCGACGTATCGAGAGAGCGAGCTCGATCGCACGCACCCACTGGCGGAAATGCTGATCACGATGCGGCGGGAGCGGGGTACAACGCGCCTCGTGCTCCATGGGCTCAAGATCACGCACGTCAAGGCACTGGTCAATTCAATCATCGGAGCAAATGCTCCGTCACAGCTATCGCAGGTGGTAATGGACAGCACCGATGGCAATCCGTTCTTCGTGACCGAAATGCTTCAGCACTTGAAGGAGACGGGGGCAATCGCCAGTGTTAGCGAAATGACGGGAAGGACGATCGAGATCGGAAATCCTGGGTTGTCGGAGGGAATCAAAGAGGTCATCGGCCAACGGCTGTCTCGACTAACCGAAACGTGCAACCGAGTGCTCAGCATTGCGTCCATTGTCGGTCGCGAATTCGATGCCACTCTCCTCGAAGCCGTCGCCGAGCTCGAAGAGAACGAGCTGCTGGACGCGCTCGAACAGGCAACGCGTGTGCAGTTAATCAGCGAGTCGCTAGAAGTGAGCGGTCGTTTTAAGTTCATGCACGCCCTGATACGGGAGACGCTGTACAGCGAACTGAGCTCTCCACGTCGAGTGAGATTGCATCGGCGCATCGCCGATGCAATCGAGCGTCTTTCGCAAAGCAAACCCAACCCGCCGCTTGCCGAGCTCGCTTATCACTTCTCGCAGGCGGCATCGGGTGACGTGGTCGACAAGGCGGTCGATTACGCGATCCGTGCCGGCGATCGAGCCGCTGACGGGCTGGCGCACGAAGAGTCGGCGCGCATGTTCGACATCGCGCTTCACTCGCTCGAATTCAGGCCTGAAGGACGCGATACAGAACGGTTGCGAGTCGACCTGCACACACGGCGCGCCCGCTCCTTCGGCGCGCTCGGACAGTGGAGGCTGGAAGTACGCGAACTAGATGCGGCGCTTCATCACCTGGATTCGCAGCAGATTGAGCGCCGGTGCGAGCTCGTGCTGGCTCTGGCGCGAGCATGGTTCCTCCTACTCGATGTCCGTCCAGTCGAACAGTACGCGACGGAGGCTTTGCAGCTTGCGGAACGGTTGCAGCGCGCCGATCTCGCGGCGAACGCAATGGCCTGGCTTGCACGCTGTCGACAGGCAAATGGTGATCTCGGGGCGGCCATTGACATCGACCGCCGGTCCATATCGCGTGCGCCCGGCGTGGTGACAGCAGCCCACACGATGGGCCCGCTCACGCTGTATCTTGCCGGACGATCGACCGAGGCCCTGGCATTGGCCGCCGCGGCGGCGGATTCCGCACGGTCATCCCACGACACCACATTCATCATGTACTCCCTCACGCACCTCGGCTTGAACCTGGCCGCCGTGGGCCGCTACGCGGAGGCCACAAATGCATTCCAGGAAGCCCGCAACTTCGGCCGAAAGTATGGCGCTATTCCGATGCTCGCTCGTGCCACGGCGATGGCGGCTGGACTCCACTTGACCTTGTTTGATTTCGAAGGCGCAGAGGCGCTTCAGTCGGAAGCGTGCGAACTGGCACGTGGCGTAGGTTTCGTCCCCCCAATCGTCAGCGCCGGAATTGACTCGCTGTTGACGTTCGCCCGCCTCCACGAGCCCGGGCGAGCCGAGCGACTGCTGGAGGAGACTGCCGCCGCCGCAGCGAGTACCGCCGGCTGGCACCAGTGGCTGTGGCAACTCCGTCTGACTCAGGCCAGGGCCGAACTGGCGCTGGCGCGAAACGCCTTCGACGAGGCGATCGCCACGGCGACCGACAGCATCGAGCAGAGCCGCGCGAGAGGGCGGCCGAAGTACGAGGCGCTCGGCCTGATCACCAGGGCGCGCGGTCTGCATGCGCTCGCGCGAACTCGCGACGCGATCGCCGACGCCAAGACTGCTGTGAGCGTCGCGGACAGGACAGGTGATCCGGCGCTCCTGCTACTCGCGCTCGATGCACTGATCGGGCTCGACGGCACCGACGAATTGGCAACCCGAGTGCGTGCTGTGACCGACTGCATCTATGAAGGCCTGCCCAACGAGGTGATGCGGCGATGCTTCACTGAGTCGGAGGTCATGCGGCGCGTTCGAGCACCTCAGTAGCGTGCATCCCTGGCGCCTGAAAGGTCTAGTCGTACACGCTCGTAGCGCTGCCGAGGCAACTGCACTAGATTCGCTCCGGTCGCAACGGCTTCAAGATCGTCTTTGCTCAACACGACAATGATGATCCCCCCTTCTTGAAAGACCTTGAGCTGTTCTCGCTCGGCATCCGTCGAATGAATGGAGCCCGACAAGCCGCTTCGGTATTGGAGGCCAGTGCGCCGGCGAAGATGGTGGTTCGGTTGCGTGAGGAGTTGCTGGCGCTTTGCCAGGGGTATGCGGCGAACTCGGTGAGGTCAAACTGAAGATTCAAGTCGTGTCTTAAAGAAAAGCAACGTGGTTGATCATGAAGCCGTTTGGTCATGACCATAGAAATGCTGAAGGAGCCTCGACGGTGACGCGAACAAATGCCCCCGGAGGAGGCTTCTCAAGCCCAACTTCCGGCTTGCCCGTAGCGATCTGCCTCCATTGCCGAAATCAGGAATCGATCCGGTCGCTCGCAGCCCAAAAGTGGCGGTCTACGATCGCCGCCTTCGCTTTAAGCTCGGAGCAGAGCGCACGACGACACAACACTTAGACCAATGCGTAAGCGTTGGGATCAAAGGCCAAAACAAAACTCTACGAAAATCGGTAGCCTTCACGCATCGGTTTGTGCGATGTGACCTTCCGGTGCTTGCGGCCGCGCTCCGCTGTATCGAGTTACGGGTGGCTCCAAGTCTCCCTTACGAGGAGAGGCAAGTCGTGGATCCAATCGGCTTCACTAACCCCACCTGGATAGATAACGTGGCCCAAGTTGTCGTTCGTATACGCGACAACAAAATTGGCGTGGGTAACTGAATAGTTGCGGTTGGGCGGGTCCGTCTTCTGGGCCAGAGGAACTCCGGCAGCTTTCTGGGCTGCATCGAGAGCAGCAGGGGTTCCGGTGAGGCCAACAAAACGTTTATCGAAATTGTCGAGCCACCGGCGCAGCTCCACCCGGGTATCCCGTGCAGGATCGGTCGTGACAAAGACGAGCTTGACCTGACCGGCTATACCAGGGGGCAATTTCTTCAAAGCCGTGCCGATATTCGCCATGTGCATGGGACACTCATCGGGACAATAGGTATAGCCGAAAAACAGGAGCGTGATCGACCCCTGAGTTCTGTTCCAGAAATCAAACGGAGCACCTGAGGTGTCAGTGAGAACGAATCGCGGTTTCGATAGGGGCGGTGCAACCAAGCCGCCCCTGTATGTCTCTTGAGTGTGGCCCACTTTCGTTCGGACGCGTCTCACTTCTTGTCCCGACATTACTGAGGCTTGCTCGATGAACGACAGGGCGATCAAACACAAACAGACAAGTCGCAGTTTCATTTCACTCCCTCTACGGATGAACGGTTACAGTCCCTTTCATTCCGAGCTGGTCGTGAACGGCACAAATGTAATTGAAAATGCCTGGCGACGTGAACGTTACCCGAAACCGTGTTACGCCGGGATTCGACTGGGCGAGGTTTGCCCGATCCTGCGGCGCAGGAGACAAGAATCCCGAGTTCAAGCTGTCAGTCGGTGAGCCTATTGTTGCCTGCCTAGCCCCGTCTAACGTCGGCGTTACACCTGGCGAAACCGGTCGAGGGTCCGCAGGCTCGGTCCCAAAGGTCACGGTGTGGTTAATTGACGGATCTAGACTTGTCCACTCCACCGTGTCCCCGACGCGGACGACTATAGTCTGCCGCACAAAGCGCATCAGAGATACGGTCTGTGAACCCGCACCAGTCGTCGTGACGATTTTGCCGATACCCGCGGCCACATGGTTGGCCGCCGCATCTTCACCTTGGTAGGCGATACGAGGGGCGTGCGCAAGCAACAGCTCTTGTTCCCTCTGGGCTTCCCGGGCATAAAACTCCTGATCGTGCGGAAGCGCCTGGGCTGGGTCTACAACATGGACCACTCCGGTCATGTCCGCGTGAATGAGGCAAACAAACTTGAAATTACCAGCGCTAGGGAACATTACCGAATAGGATGGTGTGTCGGTCGTATTTTGATCCAATAGCAGCACTCCCGTAGTCACGCAGGTGGAACCATCAAAACTGGATCCATCAGGCGTAAGCCCTGGACATCCGACGGGGATGCCGAAAACGGGACCAAACCCAGGCGGTCGTGTCTGGCCCGGTTTCAAGAACGTAAGGGTATGGCGCTCATGCGTGGGAAACGTCCAACGTATGGTGTCGCCGGCATGAATCCAAACTTCATTTGGCAGAAATGCTATCGCCTGTCTTCCGAGGTCGGGGCTCTCGGCGCCGGCTTGCAATTGCCAGCTATTGGCCAGTGCCGTATGCGGCACAAACAGGGCAATCAGCAAAGCCCAGTGCCAGGAAGTTCGCTGAAGTTGTGACCTGATTAACTTCGTCATGGCTTCTCCCCACATCAGTCGTGCGGCGAGAATTGACCACAACGCTTCGAGGGTCAATGCAATGCGAGTGAAACATAGGTGACACCGGAAGTGGTTGATAAGTCGTGTTTTCCGATGTCTGATGACATGCCTGCCGTGCCCCTCGGAGCCGGGATATACTTCGCCGTAGCACAGGAGTCCCGGTCAGAGTGGCTAGTCCAGCCAAACCGAACGTCGTAAGTTTCGGCGCCTACGAGTTCAACCCCTACTCCAAGGAACTCCGCAAAGAAGGAATGCGTGTCCGCTTGGAAGGTCAGCCGCTGGCGATTCTGCAGATGCTGCTGGACCGGCCGGGCGAGTTGGTGACACGTGAGGAACTGCAGAAAAAGCTCTGGTCGCGGGACACGTTCGTCGATTTCGAACACAGCCTGAACGCGGCGGTCAAACGATTGCGTTCGGCATTAAATGACTCCGCTGACCGCCCGCGCTACATCGAGACGTTGGCGCGCCGGGGCTATCGCTTTGTTGCACCGGTTAGCGGCTTTGTCGCTGAGCGGGAAAGCGAAAAGGCCGTCCTGGTTCCAGATCAGTCGCAGGCGTCGGCTCCCGTCCGTTTTCATGGCCGACGCTTATGGCTAGTAACGGCCATCGCAGTGTGCGTCATCGGGATCGCCGGCTGGGGATGGCGGCATTGGCGGAATCGCCCGGCTATTCTCGCTGTCCCGGCGGTTCGTTCGTTGGCCGTGCTTCCGGTGCAAAACCTGAGCGGAGATCCGTCACAGGAATACCTGGCCGACGGCATGACCGAAGAGCTTATCGGACAGCTTGCAAAGGTCCATGACCTCCGTGTCATCTCCCGCACTTCCGCGATGCACTTCAAGAAGACGCAGCTCTCGGTTCCCGAGATTGCCAAGACGCTGGGGGTCGACGCCATTGTTGAAGGGTCGGTAATACGAGAGGGCAGTCAGGTTCGGGTCCATGCTCAGTTGATTCGGGGCGCGACTGACGAGCACATTTGGACCGGAGAATACCAGCGAGAATTTCGGAGCCTACTCGCGCTACAGGAGGAGGTCGCCCGGAGTATCGCCGAGCGAATCGAGATTAGCCTCACGCCGCAGGAACGGGTGACTCTGGCATCGACACCCCCAGTCGACCCCGAAGCCTACGAGGATTATCTGAAGGGCCGATACTACTTCAACCAGAGAACGGAAGACGCGCTCAGCAAAAGCATCGGCTCTTTCCAAAACGCAATCGCCCGCAACCCCAGCTACGCCTTGGCGTATAGCGGCTTAGCCGATGCCTACGCCATGCTTGGATTTCGCGGTGGTTTCCCCTCGAAAGATGCCCTGTCGCGAGCAAAGGCAGCGGCGCTGAAGGCCATCGAATTGAATGACACTTTGGCCGAACCCCACGCATCGCTGGCGTTCATCGCGGAGACTTATGAGTGGGAGTGGGCAACCGCCGGGCGAGAATATAAGCGCGCCCTGCAACTAAACCCCGGTGATGCCCGAGTTCACCACTGGTACGCTGGTTATCTGATGTACGTTGGGCGATTTGAGGACGGAATCTCTGAAGCCAGGCGGGCGCGCGACCTCGACCCGTTGTCGCTGCCCATCAACAATGCTCTTGCCGGCAGGTTGCTCGTGACTGACCGTTACGACGAGGCGCTGGGGCAAGTGCAGAAAACGTTGGGATTGGATTCTCATTTTGCGCCAGCTCACCAAACGTTGGGCTGGATATACTTGCGTAGCGGAAAGCGTGAGGAGGCCATTCAAGAGTTTCTAAAAGCGCTTCAACTCGCCGGAAGCGACGACACAGACCTGATGCTGGACCTTGGTTTCGCCTATGCCACAGCGGGCCACCGGCAAGAAGCTCGAAGGATGCTCGCAAAACTGAGAAGTCTACACGAGCGAGGACTCGTGCCGTCTGGTTCAATCGCAATTCTCTACGGAGCCTTGGGTGAGTTGAATGAGGCGTTCGCCTGGCTGGAAAAGGCCTACAAGGAGCGCGACCCTCAACTTACGTATCTGAAAGCGGGACGTAGATTCGAACCCCTGCGTCACGATCCACGGTTTCAAGAGCTCGTGCACCGTGTCGGGTTAACGGAGTAAAAAGTATAAGCGGACATGAAACTCGAACGGGTAGCGTAACAAGTTGCGAATCGAGACGATACTCACGAACTTCACGGGTGCCTTCGAAAGTAGTACGAAACAGAAGATTTAGCGGATCCGGGTTCTGGTCGAATAACGGGCTACCCCTTGCATAATCGTGTAAGTGAAGAGTTGCCGAGTACTGACCCAGAATTTGTCCTCGATGCCGCGGGTGGGACCTTCCTAGACCGGAGGCTTCTTCTCACATTCAATCTCCACGAGATCTCCCGTCTGGCGCTGCCTCTTCTCCTTTATGGATTCCGCAAGCAAAACGATCGGACTCTGGGCGCGCTCAAGCGACATGTTGAAGGGCACACAAAATAAATCGGCCGCCTGGTGTTAGTGGAGAAGTGCGCACAATGGGCGCGGAGTTCGCGCTGATCTGGGTTCGTATCGCTAAACGCCCAAGCGTCCACGAACAGGATTATTCCCAGGTGTCCGACCATTCCGAAACTATCCGCGTACAATGCTGCACCAAGGGTGGTTACTCACCGCCAGAATTGGCCTCGGGTTTCGAGATGAGCATCCTCACTCTACTTCGCAGCAGTTGCGATCGGTGAGTTCCGTAGACGATGAGTGGGCGCTTGACTAGCATCTCTAAACCTATCATCATTCTCCCAATCTCAGGACTGATGATTGAGGTTTCCCCAAAACATGGCTCTCTTCATCGTCCGTCACCAGCACGAGCCGGATCGTTGTCCTGCCACCGATCCGTATATGGGAGCGACCCTCCTTAATTACCTGAGCCGCCCCAACGTTCGCAAGCACGGAGTCATTATCCAGGGCGAAGCCGTCGTCCGTGGCGAGCACACGCTGTATATGATCGTCGAGTCGAGCGACGAATCCCAGGTGCGAGAGTTCATGCAGCCATTCGCGATGGCAGGCAGCCTCGAGGTGTACCCGGCGGCGACGTGTGCGGGGGTCGTGGCGAGCGGTGGCTGCGCAGCCGCAATGCCGGCCGTCGATGCAGCCGCGCCCGCTCTCGACCCAGAAGAGGCTTGCCAGCAGGCAATCGAGGGAGGGTTGGTCGTTCACCGTGCGCATCCGCTCAATGGCGAGACCTCCATTCCGGCATTGATCGGCGGCGTGGTAATGCCGAATCCCAGATTCTACGTTCGTAACCACTTTCAGATCCCAAAGCTGGACCAGTCAAGCTGGCGGCTCAAGGTGAGTGGCCTGGTCGAACGGCCCCTGAGCCTCAGTTTGCGCGACCTTGTGAAAATGCCCTCGCAGAGCTGGTTCGTCACCTTAGAGTGCGCTGGAAATGGCCGCTCCATGTTGAACCCGCGTGTGAATGGGGAGCAATGGAACTTAGGAGCAGTTAGCACAGCCGAATGGACGGGCGTGCCGCTCCTCGAGGTTCTTGACCGGGCGGGCGTTAAAGGGGGTGCGCGAGAGGTGGTGTTTCGTGGCGCTGACAGCGGCAAGCTTGATGCGAGTAGTGAACCAGTTCGCTTCGCGCGCAGCCTGAGCATGGACGACGCCCGCGGGTCTGAGGCGCTGCTTGCCTATGCGATGAATGGAGAGTCGCTCCCGATCCAGCATGGGTACCCGCTGAGGCTCATTGTTCCCAGTTGGTATGCCGTGGCGTCGGTGAAATGGCTCACCGAGATTGACGTGATCAGCGAGCCGTTTAGGGGTCATTACCAGACCGAGGCTTACTTTTTTGAGCGGCAGCGTGGCGGGCAACTGGTGCGAGAGCCGGTGTCTCTGCAACGAGTGCGGAGCCTGATCACCGAGCCGGAGCCGGACACCAAAATCGACCAGGGTGAGCTGCCTGTTCGCGGTGTCGCATGGTCCGGAGCGGCACCTATCGCCCGGGTCGAAGTGAGCATTGGCGGCGGTCCCTGGCAGGACGCCCGCTTAATAAGCGAACGGAAGCGGCACAGCTGGCAGGGCTGGGAGCTTGAGCTTCTCGCTCGGCTTGAGCAGCGGGGTTCCACAGTTATTTCCGCCCGAGCGACGGATATGGCAGGCCGAACACAGCCCGACTCGCCAGAGTGGAATCGTCTCGGCTACGGGAATAATGCCATTCAGAAAGTCCGCGTCGACGTTCGGTAGACGTTACCGCAATTTGCCCTTAACTCTGCTCGTCCCGCGCGTGTCGCAAAAACGTATCTAAGTATTCTTCGGGATCGAGACTAGGATGTTTCCGAGTAGCGACAAACCGGGAGTTATTCCTTGGCCGCCGCTAACCCGAAGTTCGGTCGGGAAGAGCAGGTTCTATTTCTTGAGCTCCTCCGGCCGAGTCGTACCCACCAGCTGGGTAGGAAATAGAATTTGCGGCCTACCCAGTTCCGCGCTTTCGCCGTGCGCCGTGACTTCTACTGGGCCATGCGCGCACACAATTATAGACTACGGCTATAGACTACGGCCCGAACGGTGGGCTTCAGCGCTGCTGGTTTTCTTGGTGCAGCTTGCTCACGTGCCACCTTGACGGTCAGATGGAACGGTACTTTAGCCTTGAGCGATCTCATTGACTTGCCAAGTCTTGCCTCATAGTATGATCCCGCCAAAGGACTAGCCGTGCCCATGTGATCGGACAAACCATCTCGCATTAC
>WNFP01001989.1_pt1 | contig 16118 bp, 16 predicted proteins | sample 5400201 | NCBI WGS metagenome assembly WNFP01 (sample SAMN13153355, study PRJNA577476) | soil metagenome | isolation source: 115 cm saprolite under Madrone tree | place: USA:California | collected 2016-06-14 | reverse complement strand
GTTGTAGACGAAACGGCAGGACCCCGCGAACTGCCGCAGGTTGCGGAGTTGCTGGCCGCTCGGCCGGAGTTCGAACCGGTAGGCTTGCCGTCTCAACACGGCCTTAATATATTTGGTCCATGGCGATCAGTAAAGAACTCAATCGTGGCAGGCATTGTGTTTCTGCATGGCATTCCACTTGGTCTTCATCACCAAGTATCGCTACTGGGTCTTGGACAGAGACGCAGCCGACCGCCTGCGGCAGCTGTTTAGGACACCGACTTCGAATCCACTGGAGATGGATGGCCAAGACCATCACGTCCACCGAGTGGTCCGCTATCCACCGAAGGTGGCCATCTCGAAGCTGGTCAACTCGCTCAAGGTTGTCTCCAGTCGCATGCTCCGGCAAGAGCGACCTGGCAAGGCGCCCTGTGGTCGCCTTCGTATTTCGCCGCCAGTTGCGAAGGAGCCTTATATCCCCGGCCTGAGTCCTGGGCTTTACGGCCCCACCGGGTAATTCCGTCGAAATGCTGGCGACCTTTCGGAACTGAACCCCTACCCAGTTAATGGTGATGGCAGCCCGTACGTTTATTGGCGACAACCAATCCCGGTTGCCAAGCGGTTCGACGGTTGCGGTGAATGCAATGCGCTGGCGTATGGCCCATTTCAGGAGAGTAGAGAATCAGGATGAAACGCAATACGGATAATACTCCTGCGCATCAAAAACCGATTCGACGCCGGTGGCGACCTGCCGAATCTGGCTAGGCTGCTCCGATACGAAGTGACGTTCCCCAATCAGGCCGACCACATTTTATCGCATTCCCGGGTGCTCCGTAGAAAGGATGGAACCTGGGCGGCAACATCACCGTTGGCCGTTGGGATTCCTTTGGTGTGCACCGCGCATCGCTTAACCCTTGCTTAACCCAACTTCCGCAGTTGGTCGACGTGGTGTTACCGACGCACAACGGGGTGACGATTCGAAAGCGCTGCAACTCGCTCGAAACACCCAAGAGTGTCGTGAAGCTCGGGCCTGTTCGCGTTGAAAACACAGGTACTTATTCTCTAAACTACGGGACCTCGGTTAAGCATTGGAAAAATGGAACAGGTTTGTTGCACACGAGGATGCCCCAGCGAGTCACGCCACTCACAAGGCGGAATGGACCACCTTATCACCATCCGCGCCGTGAACCCGGCCAGTTGAATTATCCGAAATCGGTTCCCGTTACCTTGGAATCTTGCAGCCAACTCGAAGATACAGAGTCTCTCGCCAGCAAAGAACACCGAATGATGAAGATGATTTAAAGGCAGGCCTAGGGTTCTACAATCGTTCTAAGCGCAACGACCGCGCAGAATGGCCAAGCAAGACTAAGGATCCCTGTGAAATATATTCTAATCGCTATCTTTCTGTTCATCTGTGCCCAGACTACCTTGGCCCAGCACTACATCATTGCACCAATACCAAAGGCTGACCCGTTCTTGAAAAGGCCGAAGTCTTTCGAAGGCCACAGGTTCGATAAGCGCATGTTCTTTGTAGAGATCAGTCTACTCGGGGCGGCAAAGACGGCTGACGCAATCTCGACGCGCCAATTGCTTAACCGTGGGGGAGGAGAAGGCAATCCCATTTTCGGCCGTAATCCATCGTCGGGAAAACAGGCTGGAATCAACGCTGGGTTTTTCATCGCGCAATCTACCCTCTTTTATCTGACAGAACATAACCACAACGCATGGGTCCGTTGGACCGGGCGTGTCTGGTTGGGCGCCACGATCGCAAATCATGCGCAGCTTGCTGTCTGCAACGCCCGACTTGTCCGTCATTCCAAGCCATGCCAGGAGATGGTTCCAGGCCTCTAGCGTTCGGGGACCGAAGGAGAACGATTCAATCCCGGGATGGTTTCTTTGAGAGCACCACAACGCTGGAACCGACTGCACCAGACCGGTGAATTTGTTGTCGCCGCGTTGAACCAGCGTAAACAAAACATGACGGCGCGGCCTGCAGTTCCCAGTCGTCTAGCGAGTATTTTGGTTGAACGTTAAACAAGCGTCTTACGTGTTTGCGCATAGTCGAGATAGGATTTCGTTTCCGTTACGCCAGTTTTCAAGCTGCGCCTCAACGACCTCCTCCAGCACAGGAAAGTATCACTGGTGCAAGCACTGACGACCGGTCGCGAGGCTGAAGGGCGGCAAGTAATCCATCACAAAGTCTTCGACCGGTTGCTCTGCATTCTTTGGGAAGCCGTGCGTGACGGTGTCTGGCATTGGCTTGATCACCACTACGCGGCAACCTGTTCCCGAAACCTACCCGGTTCCCAAGAGAACGGAGACTTTCCAGCGCACAAACATGCGGCCCCGAAGTGTCGCATGCAGCACGGGGTCCTTGTTTGAAGGGCGCACCCACATGCGACAGCGGTCCGCGCTGCTCGAAGTGGACTTCGTCAGTGGCCCAGTGGTAGACCGCGGGCATCTTCCAGCTGTCCTTGGAGTTTTTTGCGCCTTCTGCCGTTTCCGGATAGGCTTGCCCAATTGCGAGACCAGGCTTGCGTAACCGAAAACCCAACTGCCGAAACATACGCTGGCCCTGCCGTACGCCCAAGTCCATCCCCTCCGCCCGCTCGTTCCATGCCGCCAGCGTCTTGCCCTCGCCGATTTCCGCTCAAGCCTGGCGTCGCGGCATCCGCCGAAGCAAAGCGTTGATTCCCAAAGGTGCTTCTCGTTCAGGAGTCTCGACCGCCCCGACTGTTCACCCTCGCGCAGTGCGGCAGGCCTTTGTCTTCGAACCTGCGAATCCAATACTCGACAGGTTTTCGGTACGCCTCCCAACTGCGCCGCCTTCCGGACACGCCATATCATGACCCGGCAGTAGGACGTCGTGAAGTCGGTGGTCATGGCGTGATTCCACGAGACATCCGTCGGTCTAATTCACGGCTACCCAATTACTTATGACGTTGTGCTTAGTTTGGGGTGGGAGGTTTGTTGCGGTCCTGCTGGATCTGTTTCCGCTGCTGGTACATGTTCTGTAGCTTTTGGATCATTTGCTCTGGTGTCTTAACTACCGATTTGTCAACGTCGGCCTCGGAAGTGTCTGGCACGGCCTGCAGCTCGGCTGAGGCGGGTTGCTGCTCTGCTGACGCGGGCGGCGAGCCCGCTAGTGGCACTTCCACCGGAGCGGCTGGTTCAGTTGAATTCTCCAGGCTGGGAGCTTCCACTGGGCCGCGGTTGGCCTGGGGAATTCTTCGACTCGCACCACGCGCCTGCTCTGCCGGACTTGCTGGCCTGCCAGTTGTGACGGCGCCGGCAGCCCTAGTGCGGGGAGTCAGCAGTACGCTCAGTATGCCCTCCGGATCGGTATCAGACGCCTGGATAACATAGTCGAGGTCCGTCCCGCCCAGAAGGGCGGCCAGTACTCTGCGCGCGGGACCCGGTCCAACCCGGACCCAGATCCGTTCGTCGGAAGAAGTCGCTGGGAGTTCGATGTTTGCGCCCAGGCGCTCGCTAACTGCTGCCAGGATTTCCCCCAACTTTGAGTTTTCTGCAATGATTGTGAGCTGCCCGTCCTCATAGGACACCTGGTGCCGGCTGGGCGTCCCTTGTTCGGCGGTGAGAGGTAGGGGCACTTGCTGTGATATCGGTTCCTGCAGCAGCGGCGCCGACGCTGCTGCCGTCAGCACGGATTTCGCAACATTAGATGCCTTCCTGCTGTTAGGAGGCGGTGTCGGCAGTTTCTGCGCTCTCACGGCCGGAGCCACGATCATGACTCCCAGTCCGCACACAAGAGTGAACAGCGTACGAGAATGCCCCTCGAGATTGAGCCGCCACGCTCTCCCGAACGCTGCCCGCAACTCATGGAAGATCCTGTTCATCGATTTGGCCCTTACCATCTGGGAGAAAATCTGACGATAATGCTCTCCCGCTTCACGATCGGCGAGGTCGTCGAGCCCCAGGTCCGTTCGAAGACTGTGTATCATGGGTCCCTCTAACTGGTCAACAACCCTTTGCGGCGGTCTCGGAACAAAAGGAATCGCTAGACCCTGCTGACGGTCGCAGCAGTTGACTGCTCCGATGCGGAGCGACCTTCTCGATCAAAAAGAGCGCGGAGATCACTTGAGTTCACTTATACCCAACAGGCCAAGAGGACTTTTCACCACTACGGCTTCTCGTCGAAGGGCTAAGATGCCTTGCCTTTCCCAGCCGGAGAGCAGCCGGCTCACGGTAAACAGCGTAGTCGCGGTTATCTGCGCCAATTCCTCCCGCGAAAGGTTGATTTCCAGCGCGCCATCCACACTCCGGCCTACTTGCGGAAGCAACCGAACCAGCTCACGAGCCAGGCGTGGCGCAACCCTTTCCGTGGATATCTCTCGAAATCGGCCTTCGAGCATTTGCAAACGTTGTGCCAGGATACGCATCGTGTTGCGCTGCAGGAGGGGGAACCGTTCTGACAGAGCTTCAAACGTCGGTGCATTCCAGACCAGCGCCCTACACGTAAGAAGGGTCTCCGCCGTTGAGCAATGCCTGCCACGCTGCGCTGATCCAACCGACCCCACTATTTGACCGGGTCCTTCGAGTCGAAGGATGACTGCGCTGCCGTTCTCTCCCAATTGCGTTATCTTTACGGATCCTTCGGTTAGCAACACTATTTCCTTGATCGCGTCGCCAGCGAAAAAGATCGTCTGCCGGCGCGTGAACTTTGTTACGCGGGCGGCGGATACAATGATTGCGGAATCAGCCCGCGGGATGCCCTCAAATAGCTGGGACTGTTCCGCGCACTGGCTCCCCTGGCGGGCCACGACCTTCATGTCCAAGTTGTTGTTGCTTTGCGGCAATTGCAACCTTGCTGTAAGTGAGGCCGCTTGGGCGTTTGCCATAATTTTCAGCGTTGTCCCCGTCTCGATTGAGTTACAGGTCATGGCTGCGGGGGCCGGACCTTAAGTTTCGCGGAGCCTTCGAAAGACACTGCAGTTCTTCCGACCGAATAACAGGCCATAGGCTTAAAGAGGGCACGAAGCAATCGGTTCATCTTGGCACCCTTCCCCGGAAGGAGTGTTGTATAAGTCCAAGCAAGCTCCATGCCTATGATCGCTGTCCCCAAGCCATTTATTCTAAAGGAGTTACTTAGAGGCGCAGTGTTCTGCGTGAAATATCTTGCGCAAATCGGGAACGGAAGGGAAAAATATGGGAAAAGGAGTGAAGTCGTCTCCCTAGGTGAGAATCCGTAGTCGGCCAGACCAGGACCCCTGAGCTCTTGCGTGTGTGGTGTTGGCATTAGGACATCGGTTAGGAAGTTGGTGCTGTTTGAGCCGGGGTCGGGCTCTGCGGGCGCGCTAAACCGCGAGCCGCGGGCTTGCTTGGCTGGGCCACGCCGTTCGCGGCCTTTTTCTTTGTTTCTCCACGCCGCACGGCAACAGAAGTGCCGGTACCGATATCAATCAGCCGCAAATTCTCGTCGGTGATCTCCTCTGCCCGTACGATGTGAGGTGTGATGGCAAAGACGATTTCGGTTTCGTGATGCTCCTTATCCTCCTGAGCAAACAGGTACTTCAAGAGGGGGATTTTTGCCAGCCAAGGATAACCGCTCAGTGACTGTGTTTCTGTGTCCTGCAGAATGCCGCCCACCAGGTTAACCTCACCGTCCTCCAACCGCGATTCGTGCTCAATGCGGCGCTGCCCGATTGTGGGTTGACTGATTCCACCGATATTTTGAACGCCCGTGACCGCTGAAACCTCCAAAACCATCTTGAGGGTGACCTCACGATTCGAGTGAATTTGCGGAGTAATGTCGATATTCACGCCGACATCCAGATACTGAAATTGAGTGTTGACCAGCGGGCTGATACCTCCCCCACTGACACCGCCGCCTGCCTGAAACGACCCGGTAGCAATTGGTATGCGATCGCCGATTTTCAAGCTGGCCTTTTGTTGGTCAAGGACGCGGATTTGCGGGTTCTGGAGCACCTTGGTGTTGCTGTCGGACATAAGAAAGTCGAACGAACCGCCCGGAACCCCGATAGAGAAATTGCCTCCATTCACCGAACCCAGTTTGACCGCACCCGCGGCCAGTGGGGCAGCCGCAAAAGCGATGGAGGTAGACGTTGGAACAGTTGTGCCTAGCTTCCGCACCCGGTCGCGGCCGATTGACAACACGGCGATATCGATCACCACTTCGGCCCTGGGCTTGTCAAGGTCGGAGACCAATTTCTGCGCCAGTACCATCTGGTCTGGCGTACCTCTGAGGGTGATCGCGCTGTGCGTGGGATTTACCTGAATCCGGCTGATGTCCAAAATTCCTTTGAGCGTACTGACCACCTCTTGCAACTCGGCCGGCGTCGAGGCATTGCGAAGATAGAATGTGGTCATCACGTTGTCTTCAAAGTCCTTGCGCCTGCCTTCCGAGGCCACAAAGATGGCCTTGGTCGAAACCGGCCGCCAAAAGGTCTTCGATTGCATGGCGACCATCCTCAAAGCTTCGCGCAACGGGACGTCGTCCAACTCGATATTGATTCGCTGTGGTTTGTAGTCCAGGTCAAACAGCACGTTGATTCCAGCCAGCTTGCCAATCGTCTTATAGACATTATCCGCCGTGGTCGTCATGCGCAGGGTAAGCGGAGTGTCCGAAAAAGGTTCCAGATCGACCGGACCTTCAGCCTGCTCTATCATTTTGCTCAAAGGCGACTCCGGCGTCGGGGTAGCCGCCAGGCCTTCCTGCTGTTTTTTGAGCATGGCGGCTGTGCGTCCCAATTCTTGTTGGGCCGCAATGTTGGTGATGTCAATCTCCGCCGCACGCTGAAATTCCGCGAGCGCTTCGGCTAACTTGAGGCTACTGCGCAGCAATTGGCCTTTTCGCACATGCTCAGCTGCGGCGGAGGTTCGCAGCCGGAGGTAGGCAGCCAAGTATTTCGAATCCTTGGGCTTCAGCGCGTAGGCTTCCTTGTATGCATCAAAAGCAGCATCGTATTGGGTCTGCGACTCGGCGCGAACACCGCGATCATAGGCAGCCCTCGCGTTATCGGCATAGGCTGGCGCGTTGATCGCCAGAATCAGGATCGAAGCCAACACCATTCGCAGACGCATCATATCGTTGCTGCCTCCACGGCAGGCCTCAATCGGACCATGAAAACCCGCCTGAACCGCGCGGGGCCGCCCTAAAAAGTCAAATCCAGTGGGGGGTAAGAGCAAATGTACGGCCACGGTAGGAAATCGTCTATCTCAGTACATCATCCCATAGGACCCACCTTATAACTCACAACCCTGGCCTACTTATTTGCTGTAGCGCAAAGAAGGACCCTTTGCTCCCCCTGAAATACTCGCGTGTTGCCAGTCGGGGTTTAGGGCGGCTAAGAATGAAATGTCCTTTTAATGGAAATTTTGAGGATGGTCAGCCCTACTCAGAAACATTACCCACGGCAATCGAGATGCATGATTAACGCAGGGCACTCATGATTTTTCATACCCCCGACAATTCGCTGCCAAGGTTGTTGTAGCGCAAAGACGAACCGCCAAGATACGTTGATATTATTGTTTAATGGCTGAACTGGCCGCCGAAATGCCTGGTTGCCTGTCGCTGGTCCGATGGAGTAAGTCTCTCAGGTATGAAACTTGGCTACCAACTTGGCATCGTCGCGGCTTTGATCTTTCTGGCCAGTCCATCCGCGTCCGCAGCGGAGATGGCCATCTTGCGCAATGGCTTTGCCATCCGTCACGAACGTCGCGAATCCCTAGACACGGTGACTCGCCTATACCTGCTAAAAGGGCCAGACAACTACATTGACGTACCTACTGCCGAGATCGTGCGTTTCGAAGAGGTGGACTCACCTTTACCGCCAGCCGTCCGCTCCGCACCTGCCAGTGATCTCGACGCGGTCGTCAGTGCCGCCAGCAAACGAAACAACCTTGACCCCGATCTGGTCAACTCCGTGATCCTGGCCGAGAGTGGATTCGATCCCAAGGCAGTTTCCCCGAAGGGTGCGCAGGGACTTATGCAGCTGATGCCGCAGACTGCCGCCCGCATGGGGGTACAGAATGCCATGGACCCGGCCGCCAACGTGGAAGGTGGAACACGCTACTTGGGCGAACTGCTGGTCCGCTATCACCATGACCTTAGCAAAGCTCTGGCGGCTTACAACGCCGGACCGGATCGCGTGGAACAATATCACGGCGTGCCTCCCTACCCGGAGACACTGGCCTATGTGGCTCGGGTTGTTCGCGATTTCAACCGCAAGAAAGATATCCAGCGGCGCCCGCTGCAGGATCCCAGCAGCCCGCCGGACCAGAATTCCGATGCCACGCTGTTCGACGAGCCCGGACAACCCAAACTAGCGCCCCTTGCCATGGTGCGCTACACGCCCAGCGCCAACGCCCTTTCCAGAGCTGCCATTTCTGACGCCGCCAGATTAATCTTCATGATGAGTTCCTCTCCTCGGGTGGATTAACCTCCAGTAGATGCTAGCGGCACGGATGATTGACAAATCTATCCTGCGTACCGCGATCCTGCTGGTCATTGACAGCCGATGTTTGAGCCGTGAGTGCGTGCTCTTTGATCCTCCTTCCACGGTCTCTCGCTTCTGTTCCGTCGTCATGCGCATCGATTCATGCTTGCCCGTGCTGCTACTCTTTGATCCCGCAGGCCCCGGATCTCATCATCCGGCCGCTGGCAAGCGCAACGGGTTCTATACCATCACGACATTCACACCGTCAGCGGCCGGGCTTTGAGCTACCTTAGTAGTGTCAACGCCTGCTGCCCGTTGGGAATACATTGCTGAAGGAGGAACGCATGAAGTTCCCTGGTCCACTCTCCATCAGAGCTAGGTTTGCTCTGAAGCTCACCAGCCGGATGGTTGTATGGCGAATATTTCCACTGCTTCTGCTAATTGTGGTCAACGCCACGATTCTTCGCGCGCAGCAACTCGCCGACGCGCCGGCTGCCGATAAGCAAACGTTGCAACTCTTGCTCCAACGAATTGATCAATTGGAGGCTAGAGTCAAGCAATTAGAAGCGGCCAAGCAGCAAGCTACCCCGGTAAGCCTTCCATCTGCGCCCGCCCAATCGAGTGCGCCGCCTGTAAGTGAAGCTGAGCCGCAGGCCGACAACGCCGTGCCGGAGAGGATGGATTCTAGCAAGACATTGTTGCGCATGCGCGGTTTCGGCGATATCACCCTTCACGGGGATAACCAGAGGCACGATACGACCTCCTTCAGCCTTGGCCAACTCAACCTTTTCATCACTTCGGACATCTCGGAGAAATTTAAGTTCCTCAGCGAAATTGTCTTTGAAGGTGGGCCGGACAACATTTTCGGCGAAACACGGGGAGAAAATAATACCTTCGGTGTGGATGTCGAACGCATGGTTGTTCAGTACTCCCACAGTGATTTTTTCAAGCTCGCTGTGGGCCGATATCATACCGCGATCGGCTACTACAACACGGCCTATCACCATAGCACGTGGTTTCAAACAACCACGGGGCGCCCCTTTCTCTTTCAATTCGAGGACCGCGGAGGAATTCTGCCGGTTCATACTGTGGGTGCGTCGGCCTCGGGCCTGATCCCTTCCGGCCATCTCGGCTTGCACTACGTCGCAGAAGTCGGGAACGGGCGTGCCTCGCGTTCCCCGATTACTCAGGAACCAGTGCAGAATGTGGTTGATGACCAGAACCATAAGGCCTTCAACCTTGCACTTTTCGCCCGTCCCGACGCAGTTCGCGGCCTGCAAGTGGGCTTTTCCGCTTACCACGACCTGCTCGCCCCAGCAAGTCTCCCGAGAATCGGAGAAACTATCTTTGCGGCGCACGCCGTGCTGATCCGCCCAAAGTTTGAATGGCTCAACGAAATCCTGTTGGTGCGCCACGCTCCCAACGGTATCCCGCGGGTATTCAATACCCCAGGGTTTTACACCCAGCTCTCCAAACAGTTCGGCTCGTATCGGCCCTACTTCCGATACCAGTATGTGAACGCTTCTAGCGCCGAACCCATCTTCCCCGACGTTGGCTTGCGCCAAGGCCCCTCCTTCGGTCTCCGTTATGACGCTAGCGAGACGGTGGCCGTAAAGCTCCAATACGACTACACTGCCTTGCGAGGACAGCCGGCGGTCAATGCCCTTGCCCTACAAGTCGGATTTACGTTCTAGAAGGACCCACGCATGCCGCGCTTGGCAGGTCCGCTGTTCATTTTGGCGAGTGCCGTTTTCTCCATTGCGGCCCTGTCCTTAGCCTCTGCGCCAACCCTCGGGCGATTGCCGGAGCCGCAGATCACGACCGAACAAAATCTGGCCATTGTGGTGAGCCTGTCTAACCCGGTTGAGAACCTTTCTATGGCCGAGCTACGAAGGATTTTTCTTGGCGAGCGCAGTCACTGGCCAAATGGCCGCCGCATCACCCTGGTTATGATGGAGCCCGGCCAGCCTGAGCGGGCCGTCGTGCTTCGAGATATCTGCCAGATGAATGAGACCGATTTCAATAATCACTTCCTGCATGGCGTTTTCACCGGCGAAGTGCTTGTTTCACCAAAAACTTTGGCAACTCCTGTGGGTGTGCGCAAGTTCGTATTTAACGTGCCCGGCGCCATTGGCTATCTGCGGGTCTCGGATTTGGACTCCTCGGTAAAAGCGGTGCGCGTCGATGAGCGCGGTCCCGAAGATAAGGGCTACAAGCTTCACGTGCCACCGCGCTCTCCCAAATAGACATGAACGGGCAAAACAAACGCGCACGCAGACCGTCATTGGCCGGCCCGGCTCCGCTGTTGGACCGTGTCTTGGCTCTGGCCTCCCCCTACAATTCGTCCTTGTTGCTTCTCATCGTGTTCCTGGTGGTGATTGTGGTTGGACTATTCGTCATCCGCGATCTTCACTCCACCAACGTTGAGGCTCAGAAAATGTATGCTGGCTCGGTGCTGGGACTGCACAGAATTGGTGAGTTGCAATATCAGGCTCAGGAGACACGCCGAAGTACTTTCTATGCCTTAACCACCAACGATAGCAATCTCCAACTGGAATATGCCGACCAGTCTCGCGAAGCGGATCGCCGTGTAAACGAAGGGATCGGCGAATATCTGCGTCAGGTTCACATGCCTCACGAAATCGAGGTGGGCAAACGGCTGCAGCGCGATTGGTCCGACTATCTTAGTGTGCGCAATGAAGTGTTAGCTTCCATTCTTGAGGGCAGCACCAAAGAAGCGGTGAACCTGGATCTTAAGGGGGGGGTACCGTCTTTCGAACGTGTTCGTCAAGACTTGGAGGAAATCAAGCGGCTGTACGACCAGCAGGGCTCCGAGCAGCTCGCCAACGTCGCAGCCACCTCTCGGCGCACTATCTTCCGGCTGATCGGTGTCCTCGGCATTACTTTGACCTTGGCCAGTACTTCGGTCTGGGCCATCCAGAGAAGCAAGATGCTCGGCACGATTCAACTGGCCAAGCTGCAAATGGAGTTTGTTGCCTCGGTCTCTCACGAACTACGCACCCCGCTGGCGGTCATCTCCTCCGCGGCGGACAATATTGCCGACGGTCTTGTGGGCGGGAAGGATCAGGTGAAGCGTTATGGCTTGGCCATCCGAAACCAATGCCGGCAGATCACCGAACTTGTAAATCAGATTCTGCTGTTTGCCGCGACGAAAGACCGTAAGAATCGCTATATTCTACGCCCCCTACAGGTGTCGCAAATCATGGATTCCGTGCTAGACAATACCGCGGAATTGGTCGAGGGAGCAGGCTTTGTGGTTGAGCAGCGCATCGAGTCTGGGCTACCCTGGGTCATGGGTGACTTATCCGCGCTCTCTCAATGCCTGCAGAACTTGATCGTAAATGCCGTGAAGTATAGTGGTGAGAGCCGCTGGATCGGTATCCGCGCTTTCCTCCACGATTCCGAAGAGCAAAGCGGCAAGGAAATCAGGATCAGCGTCGAAGATCGCGGCATAGGCATTGACCGTTTGGAGATGCCGCACATTTTCGAACCCTTTTATCGCGGCGCGGCCGTCTCGGCTGCCCAGATTCATGGTACAGGTTTGGGATTGTCTCTCGCCAAAAACATTGCCGATGCTATGGGAGGAACACTTTCCGTGGTCAGTGAACTGGCGGTTGGGAGTGTTTTCACGCTGCGCTTACCAATGGTGGAGAAACAAGAGTTGGAAATGGCGTCCGTCAATTTCGAAGGGGATCCGACCATCCGAAAATGAACGAGAATATATTGTTGATAGAAGATGAACAAGCATTGCGGATGACCCTGAGCGACCGTCTGCAAAGCGAGGGTTATGTCGTGGATTTCTCTCCCGATGGTGAGCAAGGCTTCGAAAAGGCCACCACTCTGCCTTTCGACTTGATCATCCTCGACATCATGCTGCCTCGCCGCAGCGGTCTGGACGTCTGTCGCGACATTCGGCTGGCGGGGCTGGGTACCCCGATTCTGCTGCTTACTGCTCGCGGCCAAACTGTCGACAAGGTAGTTGGTTTTAAACTAGGTGCGGATGACTACGTCACCAAACCATTTGACACTCTGGAACTCATGGCCCGCATCGAGGCCTTGTTGCGACGCGCGCCCACACGAACCGGCCAGGGCATTCTCCAATTTGGCTCAGTCCGTGTGGATATTCGCGGCACTCAGGTTACGCGAGAAGGCAGTCCCGTTTATCTTTCTGCTCGGGAATTCCAGCTCTTGCGCTATTTCGTAGAGCGCAAAGGAATCACTCTTTCTCGTGATGAAATCCTGCGCGAGGTGTGGGGCTACGAAGCTGGCACGTTCACACGCACCGTGGACGTGCACGTTGCCAGCCTGCGCCAGAAATTGGAGAAGACTCCCAAAAAACCGGAGATAATCCTTACCGTACCCGGTATTGGCTATAAATTTCAAGGATGAGGGGATATTGACCGCATGGGCATCCGCCGGTGCCTGTTTCTTCAGAACTTTTTCGCTGATCGCAACGCGGACTCAATTCTTTCCTGATGACGCAATGTGTACCACGTCGGAGCATAGTCTTCCAGCAGCTCATATACCTCAGCGAGGGCATTGGCCAAGTGTCTCAGCTGTAGCCTCATCTCAGCTGCCTCAGTCATTTTCTTTGGGAAACTGCTCACATCCAGTTGTTCGCTGTGGTGCACGATCACGTCTTTACCTCCTTTCGACCGATGCGTTCGAGCTGGCGGTAAAAATATGTAAGGTCTCTGTAAATCCTACGTAAGCGTTCTCGCGCGCTCGCAGTCGGCTCAACTTCCATCGCGCCCAGAATTGCCCCACGGCAGAAACCTATTCCAGTCGTTCCCTTCATTTCTGTTCAATACTGAACTCTTTTGCGAATCCTTTTTGGCGCCTTGCGGGATTCGGCGGATGACTCTCCTCGAGCCGGGGAACGTTAGTTTATGAGGAGAAAACGGTTTGTGTCAATGAGCAAGGTGCGCATCGCAATCGGCTTTTTCAAACATGACTGCTGCAAGCGCTCATAGGGAACGTGGGCTGTCCTCATTTCAACTATGGCCACCATTCGGTAGTAAAGCGCGCGAAAAAAGCTTTTCGTGTGCTACCATGCCGTTACCCAGACCTCGGATGATTGCTTCGAATCCCCTTGAGGGAGAGATTGGTGCACTGCAACGGGCCAACAGCAAAGGGTGTTTCCTCGCGTATGCAGCACATCGGTCCGTTGGTGATACGCGTTTCCGTTTTTTTTCTATTCTTGTTCTTCGCCGGCATTCCAGCACAGGCACAGATCTCACCCGGCCCTCTCGCGAAAGCCCACCAGTCTTTGAGCGGAACGGTACAGTGCGCGACCTGCCACCAATTCGGGACCAGCACGCCTACTTTCAAATGTCTGGATTGCCATAAAGAACTGGCCCACCGCTTGGCCGCCAAGCACGGATATCACGCCCAGATCCAGATGAAGAATCCCAATGGCAAGGATTGTGTCCGCTGCCACCTCGATCACAACGGCGAGGATTTCGGCCTCATCCACTGGGAGCCTTCACAAAAACAATTTGATCACCGGTTGACGGGGTACATCCTGGAAGGAAAGCATGCGGGCCTGGCTTGTGAGAAGTGCCACGCGCCGGCATACATGGTTGCCGAAGAGCGCGCGCTGATCAAGATGAAAGATCTCTCGAAATCCTTTTTCGGGTTATCGCAAAATTGCGTGCCGTGCCACAAAGATGTGCACAAAGGCCAGCTCGGAAACGATTGCCTGCAATGTCATAACTACATGGATTGGAAGGCCGCCAAGCAGTTCGATCACTCCAAGACCCGCTATCCGCTGACGGGTCTTCACATCAAGGTGGACTGTGAGAAGTGCCACAAACCGGATGCGCCCGGTGGTCCAGCACGCTATCGGGACATGAAGTTCCAGGCCTGCATCGACTGCCATATCGATCCGCACAAAGGATCCTTCAAACAGCGCTGCGAAGAATGCCACACCACCGCGGGCTGGAAAAAATTGCTGCCCGCTTTTGAATTCGACCATTCCAAGACCAAGTACCCGCTTCTCGGAAAGCACGCTGAGGTCGGCTGTGCGGAATGCCATTTGAAGAGTGATTTCAAAAAGGTATTACCATTTGATAACTGCAACGATTGTCACAAACCCGACCCGCACAAGGGCCAGTTCGAAGCACGTCCGAAGAAGGGCGAGTGCGCCGAATGCCATACCGTGGATTTTTGGAAGCCCTCGATGTTCAATGTGAGGGATCATGCCACATCAAAATACCCCCTGGAGGGGAAGCACGCGGACGTAGCGTGCGATAAGTGCCATATTCCCGCCGGCAAAGACACCATATATAAAGTTAAGTTCGCAGCTTGCCTGGACTGCCATAAAGATGAGCACGACGGGCAGTTCGCGGGTGCGCCTTACAAGAACCGCTGCGAGGATTGCCACACCGTCAAGGACTTTCATCGCTCAACCTATACCGTTGCCAAGCACCGCAAATCACGGTATCCCCTGACAGGAGCGCACGCTTCCGTGGGGTGCAACGAATGTCACAAAGTGGGGGCTGCCGGGAGGACCGATAAGTTCCTTCCATTCCGCTGGAAAGACATGAGCTGCACCGGCTGCCATGAAGATCCCCATCACGGTGAATTTAAGGAACAACAAGCCAAGCTGCGCGCCGACGGCACGCATTGGGGATGCCAAGCCTGTCACAACGTGCGGTCATGGGTCGAGGTGAGTGGCTTCGACCATTCCAAGACCAAATTCCCGTTGCTCGGGGCGCACCGCACCGCCAAGTGCGGTGATTGCCACAAAGTGCCGGTCGGCAAGAAGGAAATACAGTTCAAGGACACCTCACAGGTCTGCGAAGATTGTCACAAAGACGCCCATGACGGCCAGTTTGCCAAAGCCGGAAAAACGCCTTGTGCGGACTGCCATGATTCACAGCGCTGGGTGCCGTCCACCTTCAACCATGATACCCGCACGCATTTCCCCTTGCAGGGCGGCCACGCCGGCGTGGCTTGCGACAAATGCCACAAGCAGACCCGCATGGTCGACACTAAGGCGGTAATTGTCTACAAACAGGCGCCTTCGAAGTGTACCGACTGTCACGGCCCGAACATCGGCCCCTTGAAGTCAACTCTTCTGCCCTATGCCCTCCCGCTTGCCAGCGGGAGAGATGTTCTTAGCCAACCTTTGAGCCAGTCCCCCTCTCTGGCCGCGCTGCCGTCCCAGGCGCTGGATTCCGCTCGAAAAGGGACGAGATCGCCGAAGGGGGTTTCGAAGCATGCCGAATCTCTGCCACGGCCATGTTTAGAATCTGGCTCATTTGTGCAGGGCAAGAGCGCAACGGTACTACCAGTCCTAGTACTATCGTCAGCTGACTTGTTCTCCTGGCCAAAAACTGAACACAGGTACAGTTGTGCTTGGCTACACGCAAGGATCAATATCATGACTGGAGTCACTGTCATCATGGCATACCACCATCTGCTTGCCAGAAACGATTTTTGGGAAAACTGAAGCTCAGGAGGCTGTTACGTCTAAGTTGATTCAGATCCTGTGTTGGCTGCTGCTTTTCTCCTCGTCGGCCGCAAGCGCTCCGCTTCCTGACGGTCAGCAGGGCACTACTCGTAGTCCGCACGGAGCGCTCGCGATTCCTTGCGAGAACTGCCACACCGCTGCGGGCTGGCGCCCCATTCGCGCGGTCCCCGAATTCGATCACAACAAAACGAACTATCCGCTGCGCGGCATGCACGAGAAAGTGC
>WNFP01004096.1_pt1 | contig 16120 bp, 18 predicted proteins | sample 5400201 | NCBI WGS metagenome assembly WNFP01 (sample SAMN13153355, study PRJNA577476) | soil metagenome | isolation source: 115 cm saprolite under Madrone tree | place: USA:California | collected 2016-06-14 | reverse complement strand
GCCAAATCACCCACGCCTACGGTCGAAGGCAATCCGCAATCAAGAAAACTCGCCGTCGCAATCGCGCCATGATCGGCCATGTTGAGCGTGTCGCGCAGGCAGGCGATCCCGGACAATTTCGCCGCGGCCACGCGCAGTCTGGCGCGCGTTCCCTGCTGAATAATTTCTGTCGCTGCGTAAGTCTTGCCGCTATTCATACAAGCACCGGCAATCACCACCAGGGGCGCTGTTTGTCCCAGGCTCTCCAGCACCGGCAAGGCCACGTCAGCGATATTTTTCACTACTCCCTGACCATCGCAGGCGAGGCCAATGACCTCGACCTTAATGGCGTCGTTGAGACTCGAATGATGACCACTACAAAACCCTATGACGCCGCCGAGGTTCAGAAGATGAAGTTCATCACCCGCAGAGACCGTCTCAGGAACATCGCCAACAAAACCCTTCAACGCACGACGTCGGCCCAGCACGCCTGCGAGCACATCGCCCGGATTTACCTTCGCTAACCTGCCGGTCGGCAATTCCAGCATGTTGTAGGTAGCGTTATCGGTAAGCACACGCACGACGACCACATCCCCGGCGTGGGGTGCACCATTCGCATTCGTAACATTTAATGTTCGCGACAGACCGAGCGGCGATGTCGCCGATCCGATCTTGTCTACTTCGATCCTATTGTTTTCCATTTTCCTTCACATCTCCTTCGCGAAGGAGTTCGAGGTACGGAACCGCTTGCGGTAGCGAGCGGGTAATCGCTTGTCGTGACCCGCTTGCTACCGCAAGCGGTTCCGTACCATTCCTGGTCATCCCGCTGACTTTCACAGAACGATTAATGCCGCCCACCTCGCAGTCTCAAACGCAGCGCATTCAACTTAATGAAACCTTCCGCGTCGCGCTGGTTGTAAACAGTGTCAGCCTCAAACGTTGCGATGCGTTCGTCGTAAAGTGAATTCGGAGATCGCCGCCCGACGACCATCACGTTCCCTCGATACACTTTCAGCCGCGCCTCGCCGGTCACCGGTTGCTGCATTTCATCGATCATCTTGCGCATCAAATCGAATTCGGGCGCGAACCAGAAGCCGTAGTAAACGTTGTCGGCGAACTTTACCCCCAGCGAATCGCGCAGGCGCACTACCTCGCGATCAAGAGTGATTGACTCGACCGCGCGATGCGCCGCTTGCAGGATGGTGACGCCAGGCGTCTCGTACACTCCGCGTGACTTCATCCCGACGAAACGGTTCTCAACCAGATCGACACGCCCAATCCCGTGCTCGCCGCCAATCTCGTTGAGCTTTGACAACAGCGCCACCGGATCCAACTGCTCGCCGTCAATCGAAACTGGTGCGCCGTGCGCAAATCCGATCTCGAGGTATTGAGCTTCATTTCTGGCGTCCTCAGGCGAACGAGTCATCTGAAAAATATTCTCCGGCGCCTCAGCCCACGGGTTCTCGAGTATTCCGCCTTCGTACGAAACGTGCATCAGGTTACGATCGGTTGAATAAGGCTTATCGATCGTAGCGCTGACGGGAATGCCATGCGCCTCGGCATAAGCGATCAAGTCAGTGCGACCCTTGAATTCCCAATCACGCCACGGTGCGATCACCTTGATGTCCGGCTGCAGAGCGTAGTAAGTCAGTTCAAAACGCACTTGATCGTTGCCCTTCCCGGTAGCGCCATGAGCCACGGCGTCAGCATTTTCCTGACGGGCGATTTCGATTTGCCGTTTAGCGATCACCGGCCGCGCCAATGAGGTACCCAGCAAATAGACGCCTTCGTAAAGCGCGTTGGCCTTGACCGCAGTCCAAACATAGTCGCGCACAAACTCTTCGCGCAGATCTTCGATGTAGAGCTTTGACGCGCCCGTCGCCGTGGCCTTCTCTTCGAGGCCGTCCATCTCGGCGCCCTGACCCACGTCGGCACAGTAACAGACGACTTCGCACTGGTACTCTGCCTTCAACCAGCGCAGCATGACCGACGTGTCGAGACCGCCGGAGTAAGCCAAAACGATCTTGTTAATTTTCTTTTCCGTCATTGTTCCGTTTGTTGGATACGTCAACCCCAGGACACCAAGGGCACAAAGATTCTAATCAGATGTTCTTAGTGTTCTTCGTGCTTCGTGTCTTTGTGGTAAATGCCTTCATCCAAATAACTCCCAAATCTTTTTAGTCGCGCCGCGCTGGGCCTTTTGATCACGCACTGCAATAAAGATCGTATCTTCTCCGGCCAGCGTTCCCACGATTTCCGGGATAGCTGCATCATCGATGTCCACCGCGACAGCCGATGCGCGGCCCGGGAGGCACTTCGCAATCACCAGCACATCACCCGCAACTTCGAGACTCAACAACCCGCGCGCCGAGTCACCGTTCGCATGCGGCAGAGCGTACGCACCGCGATGCTTCACTACTCCCATTTCCTCGAGATCGCGCGACAGGCTGGACTGGGTCGCCGGCACGCCCGCGCGTTCCAGATGAGCCCGCAACGCTTCCTGAGTTCCGATGCGCTTAGCGCGAATCAGATTAAGAAGCTTTTTCTGTCGCTCTCGTTTCAACATAATGTGGCATAGACTTCAGTCTGTGATTTAGTCTGCATATGACAAAACCTTCAGCCGAGAAGATCACAGACTGACGTCTCTGTTACTTTCAGACGCAGGTAAATGCAGATTAGTTGCATTTTCTTCGCATACCTGCATAAAATAGCCTTGTTATGCAGATTCGTCAAGTAACGGATTCTGTACTCTCTTTACTTCTGGCGACCGGGATAAGGTTGCGGCACAATATCCGGGGGGCTCGAGCTAACAAGATAATGAGCGATAAGCTGAAGGGAAATTTGTGGGGCGGGAGATTCAAGGGTGCAGCCGACCCGGGTTTTGCCGAGTTCAATCAATCATTCGACTTTGACCGGCGGCTGTTCGAAGTTGACGTGCGCGCCAGTATCGCGCACTGCGAAGGACTGGCGGCCTGCGGCGTGTTGAGCGCAAGCGACTCAGCGCAAATCACATCTGCCCTTGCGACTATTCTCGAACGCGGACGAACTGATGCCGGGTACTTCGGCGAAACGCCCGCGGAAGATGTACATTCCTTTGTCGAGGCGCGTCTGGTCGAGTTGATTGGCGACGCCGGCCGCAAGTTGCACACTGGACGCAGCCGCAACGATCAAGTCGCGACTGATTTGCGTCTCTGGCTGCGCGAGCAAATCGATAGCGTTACAACTAAGCTGCGCGACACCCAACAGGCCCTGCTAAACTTCGCGGAAGCGAATCGCGCGGCCGTGTTCCCGGGCTATACGCACTTGCAACGCGCCCAACCGATATTGTTTGCGCACTGGTGTCTGGCCTATTTCGAAATGCTGGCTCGCGATCGCGCGCGGCTGATTGAAGTTCGGACGCGGGTGAATGTGTTGCCGCTGGGCTCAGCAGCGCTGGCCGGGACTTCGTACCCAATCGATCGCGATGCCGTCGCCCGGGCGCTCGGCTTCGACGCGGTTTCACGCAACAGCCTCGATGCCGTCAGTGATCGTGATTTCTGTGTCGAATTCGCCTCAGCATCATCGATAATCATGATGCATCTCTCTCGTCTCGCCGAAGACATCATCCTTTATGCAACTGCTGAGTTTGGATTCTTTGAAATGAGCGACGCGATTGCGACCGGCTCCAGCCTAATGCCGCAGAAGAAAAACCCGGATTCAATGGAGCTGGTGCGCGGGAAAGCCGGGCGCGTATTCGGACATCTCACCGCACTGTTGGCGATGATGAAAGGGCTGCCACTCGCCTACAACAAAGACATGCAGGAGGACAAGGAAGCTCTCTTTGATACGGTTGATACGGTGAAAGCGTGCCTGGATGTGACGGGAACGGTGCTGGCGAACGTCCATCTTAACGAAACCAGAATGCGCACCGCGGCCACGCAAGGTTATTTGAACGCGACCGAGCTGGCTGACTATCTAGCGCGCAAACACGTGCCGTTTCGTGAGGCGCACGAAACTGTCGGGCGCATTGTGATGCATGCGATCGAACAAAAGGTTGAACTGAATGATCTTTCACTCGAGAGTCTCAGATCCTTCTCGTCCTTGATCGAGCAGGACGTATTCGAATCCTTATCCCTGGAGCGAACTCTGACGACAAAGTCCCAGTTGGGGGGAACGTCGCCAGAGCGCGTTGATGAAGCACTCATTTTAGCCAGAACACGATTGTAATAGCGCAGCCAAATCGAAGTGCCGTAGGCACGGAATATTTATAGAGACTGAAGAACCCTTTTGATAGCTTGCGCGCGCAGCGCAATTCGAATTTTGCTCTTCGGTGCTATAAATATTTCGCCGCTAACGCGGCCGGGTACCCCGCCCTGCGTCGGCTAATTCCAGAATGGGAATTCTAATCACCTCGCAGTCATTGGGTGTGGAAGGATGGCCGCGAAAACAAGGGCTGGGCCGGACTGGTCATTGAGCGTTATCTCGGTTTGGCGCAAAACTCGCGACAGGCGCCGGACTTTGGTAACTGGGAGTTGAAGGTTGTGCCGCTGCGACGTGATGCTGAAGGAAATTTGCGAGTGAAGGAATCGATGGCGATTACGATGTTGGAACCGGCGGAAGTGCTGTCGAGCCGGTTCGAAGACAGTCATCTTTACGATAAACTGCGCAGCATGGTGGTTGTCAGCCGCATTTATGAGAACCCGCAGGAGTCGCATTCAATGTTGCACGCCGCGGCCGAATTCGATCTCGACAATCCAGGAATCCGCCAACGGGTGGCTGTCGATTATGAAACAATCCGAGGGCAGATTCGCTCTGGCGGGATTGACTCAGTCACCGGAGATTTGGGACAACTGGTCCAAGCGCGCACAAAGGGACGCGGCCACGGCAGCAAGTCCCGGGCCTTCTACGCGCGTGCGATATTCGTGGCTCATATTCTAAACCTGCAAAAGCTCGCGTCGATGCCGCGCGTTTTTCCGGCCGGACGCGAGGAGGGATTAATCTAGACAGCGAGCATGGAAGACACAATTGAGATCGACGAACAGAAGGTGAGCGCCGGCGAGCGCCGGACGGACGTGTGTCCGGTATGTGACCGCGCGGTTCAGGGAGACCTGATCGCGATCGCCTCCTTACCCGAAGGATTGCAATCAATCATCAAGCCGAACGCGGCGTCGGCGGACGCGGCAGAAGTCTGTGGTCGTTGCGTCGAGCTTTTTGATCGCGCGCAGCGCCAGATCGAATCGCACGCGACAATCTTCGAGCAGAATGATTTTGTTCTGCCGACTCCCTTGCGCATGGACGCGGACGAGCGGTTTACCGGCCGTGGGATAACCATCGCATTTCTTGATTCAGGATTTTATGCGCACCCCGATCTAACCACGCCGGAGAATCGCATTCTCGCCTATCACAGCATTTTCGCAGAGGAAGGCGACCAAACTTCACTGGAAACAAATGACCTGGCCAGTTGGCATGGGATGATGACTTCGGTAGTCGCGACCGGAAATGGCGGGCTGGATGGCTTCTACCGCGGCATCGCCTCGGAAGCTAACCTCGTCCTCGTCAAGATTGGCCGCACTGGCCGCATCAGTGAAGATCAAATTCAAAAGGGACTCGAATGGGTTCTGACCCACATGGAGGAACATCAGATTCGCGTGATTAATATCTCGGCCGGCGGCGACTTTGAAGAGAGTTATCTCACCAATCCCTTGTCGCAGGCGGTTGAGCGTTGCGCGCGCGCCGGGGTGACCGTAGTTTGCGCCGTCGGCAACGCTGGTCACGTGCCTGGACATTCTGTGCTGCCGCCCGCCAGCGCTCCGTCGTCCATTGCTGTAGGCGGCCTCGATGATCGCAACTCGCTGGATCGAGCTCGACGTGGCATGTATCGCTCGTCTTACGGGCCCACGAGTGACGGGCTGCAAAAGCCCGAAGTGATCGCGCCCGGCATCTGGGTGGCGGCGCCGATCTTGCCTCACACGCCGACTGCTGAAGAGGCCGAGCTTTACTCCAAGCTTGACGCAGCGGCTAATGACGACCTGCGCGTCATCCTTGAAAGCAATTCCGGAGTAGATAAGGATCTGGACGAGGCGAGTTCACTGCCGCTGCCGCTGCTTCGCCAATTGATTACAATCAAGCTGCGTGAAGGCAATGTAATTAACCCCGACTATAAATATGTCGACGGTACCTCTTTCGCGGCTCCAATTGTCTCTTCGATCATCGCCTGCATGTTGGAAGCGAATCCCCGATTGAGTCCGCAGCAAATCAAACGAATTCTGATCGACACGGCCGAACGCGTGCCGGAAGTCGAGGTCGATCGCCAGGGATGGGGAGTCGTTTCGGCGCGTCGAGCGGTTGAGTTGGCGCTTGAATTGAAGTAGCGGCGCGTTTTAGGCATATAGAACCTGTAGCGCCTATTTGACCTATCCCTCATCAACCTCCTCTCAACAGCTAGACATTGGCTTTGTGGCTGTGACAGAATCCCTCACGCCCAATCACCGAAAAGCGAAACAGGAGCAACGCAGAGTTTCTATGTCTGAAAGCGAGTCCGCAATCACCGATTCTCAGGAAGCGCCCGCGGCGGCTGAGAAGGAAGATATAACCTACCAGGCCGTGGAAAAAGACGGCGTCGTCACCGCAATTTGGGAAATGAAGGGGCGCAAACACCTGCGCACCATCGACCCGAGATCCCGTCAGGGCCGCGAGATCCTCAATCTTTATACAACCGAGGACGTGGAACATCCGGCGACGAGCGAAGCTACGACGTCGTAATTCATCTTCTTCAAATCAACAATCGCGTCGTCTAGACGCTGCACTTGTGCGGCGAGTCTGCCAAACGTTGCATTACTGCTTGTCGATTCGTGTGAATTCGTGGGTCCAGTATTTGGTCGAGCAAAAACGATCCACTATGTCACCCGAAATTGCGAAACAGACCATCAGTCACGCTGATTTTCGATAAGCCCCGGCCGACGAAACTTTATGATTCAGGTCAAAAGATTGCGCGGAGTGCCCGCAATGAAAGCTTCGATGTTATCGATGACCTGATCGGCGAGGGCCTGCACCGCTTCATTGCTGGCCCAGGCCACGTGGGGCGTGACGATGAAATTCGGCAGATTGAGATCAAGCAAAGGACTGGCCTGACGCGGAGGTTCTTCACGCAGTGCGTCATAGCCAGCACCGCCGATTAAACCCCTCTGCAACGCTTCAATCAGGGCGGCGTCATCAACCAAGGCTCCACGAGCCGTGTTAATAAGCAGCGCCCCAGGCTTCATCATTTCAAACTCTGCCCGACGAAACAGGTCCCGAGTGGCATCGGTCAAAGGGCAGTGCAGGCTGATCACATCGCTGTGCCGCAGGGTATCTTCAAAGGACGTCCGTTCCGGGCGAATAGTTTCAGCATTCCTGTGTTCCGAGATCAGCACACGCATGCCCAGTGAAGCACCAAGCCTGGCCATGGCTTTGCCGATGGAACCATAACCGATAATCCCGAGCGTACTGCCGTTGATGTCGCGTAACTCGTGATTCAGCAGGCAGAACTGTTTTGATTGTTGCCACAGACCATTCTGGACGTCGGCGCGATAGGCGAGCAAATTTCGTCGCAGCGCCAGGATCATCATGAGGACATGCTCAGGGACCGAATTGATTGCATAGCCACGCGTATTGGAAACGGCGATACCATGAGTGCGGCAGTATTCGAGATTGATATTGTCTGATCCGGTCGCGGCGATGGCGATCAACTTCAGCTCCGGCAGTTGGGAAAGCTCGGGCTCGCGCAAAGCGAGCTTATTGCTGATAGCAATCGTGCTCCCGCGCAACCTCGCCACGACCTGGTGCTGAAAACTTTCGCCGAACTCAATCCATTCGTGATCAAAGGCGGGCCGGCGAAAGTCTGCCGCGATGGTGTTGCGCTCAAGAAAGACTATACGTTCCATACTGACCTCGTGGCAGAAGCCCGACCGTCAGGGAGGGCATGTTACACCGAGCTAGCCCTGCCTGACGGTCGCGCTTCTGACAGCATTTTACAGACTCGTGATTTGGATCAAAAGTGCTAGACTTCAACTTGCAATGAGCATTCATATTCGCAGAGCCAAACCCGATGAAGCTGATGTGCTAACCGAGATCGCACATGCCGCCAAGCGCCACTGGGGCTATCCTGAGAACTGGATCCGCGAGTGGAAGTCCGAGCTGACCATTACATCCGAGTTTATTACCGAGAACGAAGTGTATGTCGCCACCAACGGGCGGGATATCGTCGGTTGCTGCGCGATCGCTTTCAACGCGTCGCTGGCTGAGCTGGAACACATGTGGATCAGACCTGAGCATATTGGCTCCGGCGTCGGGCGGGCGCTGTTTCTGCACGTCAAGGAACGCGCAGCGCAGCTGAAGATATCCGCACTCGAGCTTTCGGCGGATCCAAATGCTGAAGGGTTCTATGAAAGAATGGGCGCGATGCGCATTGGCGAGGTTCGATCAGAGATTGAAGGGAAGCCCCGAATCTTACCAAGAATGGCCATCGTTATTGGTTAGGAGTACAAGAAAGAACTTCCCCGGCCGCAACGATATCGCTGGCCAAGCGGGGCAGTAGCTCGACGGTAGGGTTGGGCTCCCGATGAAATTCGCATGTGGGATACGAAACGTCAGATCATCTGGCTGGTCGCCGGCGTCACGTTCGGAACGTTCATCGTTTACATGGACGCTCATGACGAGGCCGGCCAATTCGATCGCAGTGTGTTTGCTTTCTGGGAGATTATTCTGTTGGCGATAATCCTGACGCTCTTCTTTTTGTACTCGCGGAAAAAAACTTAAATCTGATACCGCAGCGCCTCTTCTTTCCTTCTCACTGGCCAAACTCATTCCGGTGGTTGCATGGTCTTGGCGCGCGCGTTAACTCCCGGCTCTCCCAAAACCATCAGTCGTCGTTCTTCGCTGTACTGAACGCTCTGGGGCAGATAGGAAAGCACGTAGCGGTTCTTTCGCAGTTCATCGCAGATCGCTTTCGCCGCCGCGGTGGGATCTTCAATCGGAAAAATCCGGCCCCCCGTGCCTTCCGCGAGATCGTCAATCACCTGTCGAGGCTTGGGCACATCACGCCGAATGGCGCCGCGCGTGCGATCCTGTGCCTGCACGCAATACACCGTAATGTCGAGTGCCTGCAGCGCGCTCAGCACCTGTTTGAACTTAGCCTTGCTGCCCCGGTCGAGCCCGTCGCTAATCACCACGATGGCGCGTTTTTGCGCGGACAAAGGCCGCAATCCATCTTCGATTACGGCTATAATTGAATCAAACAGGTGCGGATCGCCTTTCTTGCGAAAAGTCTTTAACTCCGCTTCGATCTTCTTCGCGTTGTCCGTCCAGTCGGAGACAATTTCAGCATTGTTGTCATAGCCGACTATCAGCAATTTGTCGCCGTCGAACATCTCATACGCAAACTCGAGCGTGGCTTTTTCAAGCTTGTCGACATCGGCGCGAATTGTCAGAGAGTTATCGACCAGGAGCACGATGCGCGCGGGCGACATATCCGGGGCAAAGTTCCGGATGCTTTGCTCGACGCCGTTATCGAACAGCGAAATGTCTTTGGATGTAATCGGCGTGGAAGCGCCGTTGGCGCGGGTCGCTACTACGTTCAGGACGGTCGAGGCTTCTGACGTAGGATGCGCCCGGCGGCCGGCCTGGGCCAGGAGCGAGCCGAAGAGACAGACCGTAGTAAGCAGAAAGACAAAGCCTCTCCACCAGCACCGCCCGGTGCGCTTCACTGGAGACTTCGCGTTGAGTATCGGTCGCATTGTTGACCGTCAATCAGAGCTTTTAGCTCTTGTCTGAACTGGTTTTCGTGGGCGTCGTCTTTTTCGGCTTTGCCTTGTCGCTGCTCGTAGGCTCGGGCGTCGAAAGTTCTTTCTCGACTTTCTCAGCTACGCCTCCCTTGCGAGCATAATCGGTCACGTACCAACCCTCACCTTTGAACTGCACGGAAGTCCTGGAGAACTGTTTCTCCATCCGCCCGCCGCACTTGCGGCATCGGGTGGGTGGCTTGTCAGACAGTTTTTGATAAACTTCAATCTGGTCGTTGCATTTCTGGCAACGGAATTCGTAAATGGGCATCGTTAATTCAGCTTCGTTCCACGGTTTACTTGAGTCACTTCCGAGTAGGTTGGAATTATACGAGACCGCTCTTAACCATTACAACCGGATGCAGTTTTTGCAGTCTCCTATCTTGAGAATTGCCTTGCCGGTCTAGTGAGATCGGTGCCGTCAGAGGTAGCGACGGGTCTCGACCCGCGATCTCGGACGTTTGGAGAGTTGAGACCCGGTCGTTACCGCTTCCGGTACTGATTCTCATTCCCCGAGCCGGCCGCAAGAGTTCGAAGCCAATTACTACACTGCCAGGTCTTCAGATGCAGCCAATCCCAAGACCGACGCCTTCTCAGATCGACCCACGCGGTTCTTTTTTGCAAGTTGCCTCACTGTTGGTTATGATCCCGGCCAGGTCCGAGAAGAGAGATGCCAGGTTAGTCCGCGGCGATCCCTTCTGCTATTCTATTCGTCGTTAACTTCGCACTAAATGCAATCCGCAGCCGAAACAGAACAGACCCTTTCCATCGAACGTAAGCTTAAGCTGCACGAGGCGCGCGAATCCATCATCGGGCGTCTGGCGGCCAACCTGCCCACCTCAATTAATCTTGATTCGTTTTTGAAAGTTGTGGTGGCCGAGCTGGGCCAGATGATGGAAGTAGATCGCTGTGACATCATCAAGCTGAGCCCGGAAGGCGAGCTTCGGATCAGCCATGAATGGCGTGCTTCTGAAACCGTGCCTTCCAGTCTGGACGCGCGCATTCCGGTTGATGCGGCGACGCTGGCACAACACCTCGACGTTAGAAAACCAATCAGACTGGATGACACCTCCGCGCCGGAACTCGATCACAAGGTGCGTTTTTTTGCCAAGAGTTTGGGAACGCGTTCCTTGTTGGTAGTCCCGGTGGTTCTCGATAATGAAGTGCTCGGTCTCATCGGTCTCCACCACACGCGCACGATACGTCACTGGGCCGATGAAGAGGTCGCATTTCTGGTGTCAATCGCAATGCAACTGGCGATTGGTTACCAGTACACGCGCATTTACACCGACAAGAAGCGCGAAGCCGAAACCACCAAGGCCTTGCTCGAAATCGCCAACGCACTCAACGCGCGTTCGGATTTTGGCGAAGTGACTTCGGCCGTTTTGGAGCGCGCGCTCTCGCTCGTCGGCGCTGACTATTGCGCGCTGGGGGTGCTGGACGCGGGCGAAAAACGGCTCAGCCTGGCCGCTTTCAAGGCTGCTCCCCACGCTACCACCGATAACGTCCGAGGACTGATCGAAGCGCACGGCCAGTCGCTCGATATCACCGGAATTCCGGCGATGGTCGAGGTGCTGTCACAGGGCAGAACGCTGAAACTTCTGGAGAGCGATCTGCCGCTGCCAATGCGGATTATGTTCAATGCGACGCTCGGTGGACGCGCCGCGCTGGTGGCACCGGTGCGGATTGGTGGTCACACGTTTGGCCTGCTGGGTCTGGTCTGGAGCGAACCGCGTGAACAATTCAAAGATCATGAAGTAGCCCTGGTCGAAGGCATCGCCGATCAAATCGGGACGGCCCTTGAGCGCGATCATCTTTCGGCCGAAGTAATGCGTCTGAAAAGCGCTCTGCACGAGCGCTATGGCGAAGATCGAATCATCGGACAGGCGCCGGCGATTCGCCGCGCGATGGAGTTGGCGCTAAGCGTCGCTGATACTCAGACATCGGTAATGATTCAGGGCGAATCGGGCACCGGCAAGGAACTGCTCGCGAACCTGATCCACTTTAACTCAGGCCGGGAAGACCAGCCTTATATCAAGCTGAATTGCGGCGCGATCCCTGAAACATTGCTTGAATCTGAACTCTTCGGCCACGAAAAGGGCGCGTTTACAGACGCTCGTTCACGGCGACAGGGCCGCTTTGAAGACGCCAATAACGGTACCCTCTTTCTCGACGAAGTGGGCGAAATGACTTTGGCTGCGCAAGTGCGTCTGTTGCGCGTGCTACAAGATGGTGAGTTTACTCGCGTCGGAGGAAATGAAGTCTTGAAGGCCGACGTGCGGATCATCGCCGCCTCCAATGTCGATTTGGATCGCGCAGTGGAAGAAGGCCGGTTTCGGCGAGATCTTTTCTACCGGCTTTCAGTTTTCCCAATTACGCTGCCCGCGCTGCGCGAACGCCGCGAAGACATTCACCCGCTGGTGATTCACTTTCTCGAGCACTACAAACAACGGACTTCACGATTTGTCTCCGGCATATCCAAGGCTGCCCTGCGCGCGCTGATCAATTATGACTGGCCGGGGAACGTCCGCGAACTCGAGAACGCAGTAGAGCGCGCCGTAATCATCGCCGCAGGACGACAGATCGAGCTCGACGATTTACCATCCGCGATCGGCAACATCGCTTCAGAACGGCAGGCGATGGTTCGCGTGGAGCGCGCCCAAGCCGCCAGTGAAAGCCGCATCACCAAAATGGAGATAGACGTCCCATCCTCGATGGACGAGATCGAACGTCATGCGATCGAGGCCACGCTCGATTACACCTCGGGTGACAAAACCCGAGCGGCCCGGCTCCTCAATATTGGTCGCAAGACCATTTACCGGAAGCTGGAGCATTACAACAGCCAGCAGAAGCCTTCCGAGTCATCCGACGACTGATCGCATGCCTCTCGCTGGACTCGACTGCAAAACTTTGTGAGCACACCGTCAGAAACCGCATACTCGGCACCGGCGATCTATTCCCTGCCTTCCGCCAACGGATCCGATTTGCCGGCGGCCCCAACCGGAAGCCCTGAAAGTCCGCCGTGGGGGGTGCTGTCGGCACTCATTACCTGGTTCCTGAGTATCGCGGCGGTGGCGCTGGTCCCGGTTCTTTTCGTCCAGCCCTACGTCGCTTATCGTTTTAAGAACGGACCACCCCCGACTCAGGAAGTCCTGCTGGCCGATAAGACATTCGTGTTTCTGTTCGTACTGGGTTGGGTGCCGGCGCACTTGCTTACGCTGGCTTTGATTTGGGCGGTCGCGACGAGACTGGGCAAATACTCTCTCAGAGAGGTTCTGGGTTTTAGCTGGAGTCCGGACTTCAAACTGGGGAAAAGCGTGGGGGTCGCCATTTCGTTATTCGTTATGGCGTGGTTAATCGCGGCATTCTCCGGCGCGAAAAAAACCGATCTCGATCAAATCCTGGACAGCTCTCGCGCCGCCGCGCTGACCCTCGCTTTCATCGCCGTCGCTACTGCGCCGTTGATTGAAGAGATGATCTATCGCGGTCTGCTCTACTCGGCCTTGCAGAGAGTTATTGGCCGGTGGTTTGCGATTATTGTAGTGGCTGCGATGTTCGCGGGATTGCATGTCTATCAATACCGGCAAAACATCGGTGCGATTCTTTCGATCTCGTTGCTGAGTTTGGTTTTGACCTACATCCGGGCGCGCACGGGACGGCTGCTGCCATGCTTTGTCATCCACCTCGTCTTTAATGGGGTCCAGTCCCTGATCATTGTTTTTGAGCCGTATCTGCGCGCCATTGCAGAGCACTGGCGGCCCCAACCTACTACCAGCGTTCTTATCCAGCTCCTCCATTTTCTGGTCTGACTAGATGGACTATGAAGTAGTCGTTGTTGGCGGCGGCATCGGCGGACTAACTGCCGCTGCTTTGCTGGCCGCTCGCGGCGTCAACGTTTGCTTGTTGGAGCGGAACTCGCGCGTCGGCGGTTGCGTGGCCAACTTTGAACACCATGGTTATGCCTTCGAGCCCACCGCGGGTTTATATTCCGGTTGGGAGGCGGATGGAGTCTACCAAAGAATCTTTTCCGAACTGCCGATCGGTCCGCCGCAAGTTGACCGCCTTTCACCATCATTTGTGGTGCGGTTGCCGGATGGTGTCGAAGTCGCCGTTTCCGACGACATGGAGCATTTTGATGACCGTCTTCGTTCGGCTTTCCCGGAATGTTCCCAGGCTGCTGTCGCCTTTTATGGCCTGCTGGATAGTATTGTCGGCCAATCCGTAGCGAACGAACCGTTGGCCTCGAGCATGACGGATTGCTCGACGAGATTCCGGCGCTTTATCGACGTCCAACTGCAAACTCTCACCCAGACTGCGAGCGCGCAATGCTCACTTCAACATGCGGCAGATGTGTTGATTACTCCGCGTCGCGGCATGTGGGCCATCCGCGGCGGCGCGCAGGCCCTGGCCGACGTCATGGCTCAGTCTCTGAAAAAAAGCGGCGGTTCACTGCGGTTGAATTCGCCCGTCTTGCGTCTGGCCTATGCTTCGGATGGCTCGCCGACAGGCGTCGACCTCTTAAGTGGCGAGCGCGTGACCGCAACACGCGCGGTTGTCAGCAACCTGACAGTGTGGGACACATTCGGCAAGCTGATCGGGTTAAGTCGGACACCAGCCTCGATCTCAGCGCAATTAAGACAGACGCAAAGTTGGGGCGCTTACCTGCTCTTTTTGGGCATGGATCGAGTTGCGGCTTCGCGTCTGAGTTCAACTCGTATTCTAGCGGTCACTGATTGGCAGGAAGATCAATTCTACTCTGCCGATTCCGCGCAGTTTGTTTTTGCGGCAGCGCCAACCTGGGATACACGTGCGCCGGAAGACAAGGTCGCGGTTACCGTCTCGACTTTTACTCGTGTCGAAGATTGGTTTTCTTTTCACCAGGACGAGACCGCCCATGAGGAACAGGATCAAGCGACTCTCGAATCACTCTGGATGCGACTCCATGCCGCGATGCCCGAACTCGGCGACAGCATCGAAGTAATTGAGACCGCGACGCCCCGCACCTTTTATGAAGACACACGCCGGAAACTTGGAATGGTAGGCCGTCCCAGTGCGCGCGTGAAAATGCCGGGGCCGTCTGAATTGGGCACCACCATCTTTCCGAATGTCTTCGTCGTTGGCGATACTGGCAGCGAAGCATCAGGCCTGGAGGGAGTCTCTCAAATGGCGCTTCACCTCGCCGATCTGCTTCATAAAAAGTAACGGCGTCGCGTTCGACTATTTCATCTTTACTGAGGTTGGGATATAGATAAGGGTAGGCCATGTCTGCATTCTTGACCACGGTCATGCGCGGCTTTCTAGATGGAGGGCTACCTTCCGGCCTCTTTTTCCCGGTTATATATTTCAGGAACTCTTGACAGGCCGATTTCTTGGGCCTACATTCCAATCACCTCAGCACCCAATCAAACAACGGACTTAATAAAGAATGCCTTCTAGGTATTCAAGGTCTCGTTTCAATTAGAACGCAGATCCCAAAAGGTAAAATTGAAAGCTGAACGGGGCAAAACTTAAATGCCCGAGTTGTGCTTTACTTGAACCGTGGAAATTGGAATCTACTAGTCGTTTCCACTAATGGGAGATGTGAACGGGAGGCGGTTTATGGAAATTGAAGAGCGAATTGGCGAAATTGAGCGGGTTTCAGTGCGAATTGTAGCCGGTATTCTGTTGCTCTTCGCCTTACTTGCCCTGCTTTTGTTTGGGGGGTTTCACTTCGCCAAGTTTATTCATTATTTGTGGTTGTCATGGTAAAGGAGCCGTCAATGTTCATGGTCGAGAATGTTAATCGGCTGTCCCCCATGTCAGGGTTTTTCCCGTCAGCGGGTCAGCGGGATTTTCCAGTCACCTGGAAACTGTTATCTGACCTTCTCCCTAGAAACAGTACCAGAATAAAATAGAGAAAGGCGGGCAGTTATGAGAGGCTGGGAAGGACATAATTGCCATGAAGAGATCGAAATTCACAGAGTCGCAGATCGTGTTCGCTTTGAAGCAGGCGGAGACCGGTGTGGCAGTGGCGGAAGTGTGTCGGAAGATGGGGATTAGTGAAGCCACTTTCTACAACTGGAAGAAGAAGTACGGCGGGTTGGGTCCGGACGAGCTGAGACGGTTGCGGCAGTTGGAAGAAGAGAACAGCCGGCTGAAGCAGATTGTGGCGGACCTGACTTTGGACAAGCAGATGCTCCAGGACGTGTTAAAAAAAAAGCTCTGAGAGCCAGGCAGCGAAGACAGCTGGCGGAAGTGCTGTTGACCGACTACCGAGTATCGGAGCGGCGGGCCTGCGCCGTGGTGCTTTTGTCTCGTTGGGTGTTTCGTTATGTCGAACATCGCCGCGACGACCGGGCGGTGAG
>WNFP01007921.1_pt1 | contig 16124 bp, 13 predicted proteins | sample 5400201 | NCBI WGS metagenome assembly WNFP01 (sample SAMN13153355, study PRJNA577476) | soil metagenome | isolation source: 115 cm saprolite under Madrone tree | place: USA:California | collected 2016-06-14 | reverse complement strand
CTTGCTGACAATGTCACTATGTTCGACGGCCCCGGCGGAGCCGTGGTAGTCCTCAACGGCCCCGACGGCAAATTCGTCGTGGACACTTTCGTTGCGCCCGCCTGGCCCAGGCTCAAACAGGCTCTCGATGGCCTTGGCAACGCTCCGGTGAAATACGTCATCGACACCCACTGGCACTTCGACCATACCGATAACAACGCGCATCTTCACACCGCAGGAGCCACGGTCCTTGCCCACGAAAACAGTAAGAAGCGCATGTCCGAGCCGCATGATCTGCCGGTCTTGTATAGAGGAGCAGACGGCGCGCTCGCGGGCTTGCATTTCGACCCCTCACCCGCGGAGGCTTTGCCGCAGCAGACTTTCGCTACCAGTTACCAGTTGCGAGCCAATGGCGAAACCCTGGCGCTCCAACACGTTGCTCCCGCGCATACGGATTCGGACATCTACGTTCATTTTCAAAACGCCAACGTGATTTCGATGGGCGACTTGTTCTTCAACGGCATGTATCCCTACATCGACCCGGGTACGGGCGGGACAATCACCGGCAATATTGCCGCCGTCGACAAAATTCTCTCGCTCGCTGGCAATGACACCAAGATTGTTGCGGGGCATGGCCCGCTCGGCAACAAAGCGGACCTCACAAAATTCCGGGACATGCTCATCACTTCACGCGATCGCATTCAGAAATTGAAGTCCGCGGGAAAATCCGCCCAGGAAGCCGTCGCGGAAAAGCCGTTCGCCGATCTCGAACCCGTATGGGGCAAAGGCATCATCAACAGCGAGCAGTGGGTCCAAATCGTCTATCTGACGCTCTGAGGCTGCGGCTGAGTATTAGTTACTGGTCACAGCGCCGATTTCAATACTAGCCGCTTCGAGCTCGCTTGAGTTCTTGCCCAACTTCTTAAGGAGGACCGGTGTTTGAAGGACTGTTTCAACCTATGCATCTGCTGGTCATCTTCGGAATCGCCCTGCTCGTGTTCGGGCCCAAGAAGCTTCCCGAACTCGGCAAAGGCATCGGGGAGGGGATCCGCGGCTTCAAGTCAGCCATGAAAGAGGAAGAGAAGCCGGCCAACGTCAAACCCATCATCGCGGGAGACTAAAGCTGACTGAGGTGAATCGTGGGTTGCTGATTCTCCCGATGATGCCTTACCGATATGCAAATCAATTCCCAAAAGGAGCGACAAGATGAGTAATTCAATGAATGGTGTGCGAGTTGTACGAGGAATGTCTCGGTCCGTCTGCCTTGCATTATTGCTGTTGACCTGCGGTACGCTTTCCGCGCAGAACCCGCCTTCGTCGAACGAAGAGCATCGGGTTCGGAATATTGTTCTGGTTCACGGTGCTTGGGCAGATGGTTCTGGCTGGAAAGGCGTTTACGACATTCTTGTCAAAGATGGCTACAACGTCAGCATCGTTCAAGAGCCAGAGACCTCCTTCCAAGAAGATGTTGCCGCTACGAAGCGCGTCCTGGCTCAGCAAGATGGACCGTGCATTCTTGTGGCTCACAGCTACGGGGGAGCCGTAATTACCGAAGCGGGGACGGATCCATCTGTCGCCGGTTTGGTGTACATTGCGGCCCACATGCCAGATGCTGGAGAGAATGAGTCTGACGACGGAAAGCGTTTCCCAAGTGACCTCAGCAAATCTGGTGCGATAAAGAAGACGGCAGACGGTTTCACTTACCTCGACCCGGCGCAGTTTCATGAGTACTTCGCAGCCGACCTGTCTGCCGAGCAGGCCGCTTTCATGGGGCGGTCGCAGGTGCCGAACAAAGCTGACAATTTCAAAGCAGTCATCACTACGGCTGCGTGGAGGAGCAAACCAAGCTGGATGTTGGTAGCCGGTAGCGACAGAACCATCAACCCCGACCTCGAACGGTGGTACGCCACGCGAGCCAACAGCCACAAGGTCGAAGTCTCAGGCGCCAGCCACGCGGTCTACGCCTCCAGGCCGAAGGAGGTTGCAGCTCTGATCGAAGAAGCTGCATCGCACGCTCATTAGAAGAGCTTGCAATCGTAAGGTAGCGCAAAGGGTCGGTATGTCTGTGCGCCTATCCCTGAATACAAGCGAGAGCCGCAGTCCGGAATTGGATCAAAACAGCAATTTGAGACCGAACAAGCTTTGATTTTTCAGAAATTCTATCGCGGGAAGGACCACCGCTATTCCGTTCAAGGAACTGGGATGGGATTGCCTATTGCGAGGGCAATTATCAAAGTGCACGGAGGCTCGGTGTGCGTTACAAGCCAGCGGGGACACGGCTGCATTTTCTCTTTCACTTTGCCAATCGATCAGCGGCTATGAGCGACAAACGGTCAATCCGAGCGGTGATGGAGCTACGGCTCTTAAAAATGGTCTGCGTATTCGTCACAGCATTGTGCCTATTTCCTTGTGCAAACGCGCAAACGAGCGGTGGAGCAGTACTCACGCTCGACGAAGCGCTCCAGCTGGCCAAGGCCAACAATCGAGACCTGAAGGTGTGGGGCCTCGATGTAAGCAAACAGCGAGAAGCGTTAGGCGCGGCAAAGACGCTTTTGTATCCTCGGTTTGACACCACCGTCCTTGCAGCCCAACTGCTGACACCGGTCGATTTCACGATTAAGAAAGGGCAGCTTGGTACGTTCTCGGGAACGGGGCCGATCCCGGGATCTAACGCCGATCTTCATACGCCTGCTCGTCCAATCGCGATTGCCTCGGTCACTGCGACCCAGCCGCTTACACAATTGATTCGCATCCATCTATCCATCGCGGACCAACGGTTCAAGGTCGACGCAGCACAGTTGTCCTTTGACCAACGCGAACAGAAACTGACGAACGATGTTCGCCAATCGTATTACCAGGTTCTCCAGGCGCAGATCCAGTATGAATCCCAACAATCGACGGTGAAGTATCTGGAGGAACTGCTGCAACTGACAAACCGGCGCTTCGGCCAACATGCTGTGCTGGAAGCTGACAGATTAAGCGTTAAGGCCGAGGTGGCCAAAGCGACCTATCAGTTGACCACGATTGAGGACTTGCTTGCAGATCGTAAAGAGGTCCTCAATCATCTCCTAGGTCGCAGCGTGCAGACGGAGTTTTCGGTGGAACCCGTTCCCACGACGCTCCCCGAGCAAGACGACCTTCCTGCAGCCAGGGCGACGGCGCTCGAACATCGTCCAGAACTGAAACTGGCAGCCAACCGGGAGCGCCAGGCTGAGCTGGCGACCAAGAGCGAGAAGACGCACTACATCCCGGATGTCGCCATCCAAGCCGGGTACTTCAGTCCAGCCAATGTCAATTTTCTTCCGCAAAACGTGGGCTACGTTGGCGCCTTGCTTACCTGGCAGCCATGGGATTGGGGAGAGAAACACCACAAGGTTCGCCAAGCTGCCCTAGCAGAGCAGCAGGCTGGACTCTCGGGCGAAGACACACGGGAGCAGATTCTGCTGGACGTCGATTCGAACTTTCGGCGTCTCCGAGAAGCTCGTGCGCACCTGGCAGTTACAGAGACGCTCCGTGATGCCGAGGCCGAGAAGATGCGAAACCAAAAGGAAGCTTATTCTCAGCAATCGATCTTGCTCAGCGACTTGCTAAAGCAGCAGTCCTCCCTAGCAGATGCGGAGAGCCAATACCACCAGGCGGTTCTTGCTTACTGGAGTGCGCGCGCTGACTTTCAGAAAATGCTGGGTGAGGAGTAGAGCCGTGAAACCTTTCCTGATATCGGGTCACAGATTAAAGGCTCCATTAGTCTTGGTTTTTCTATCGGCTGCGGCAATGTTGGATGGATGTAGTCACGTATCGCAGATAACCTCCCAGTCGCCAAGGGCTGTTCGTCTCGCGACTGTAGCAGGGACGGAGATGGCCGCAGAGACGCTTCATTACTCGGCGTCCATCCTTCCCTACGCGCAGGTAGAGCTCATGTTTCGATCCTCCGGCTATGTAACGAATGTAAGGCAGGTGCGAGGAGCGGATGGGAGAACTCGCAACCTCGGAACCGGAGACTACGTGGAACAAGGCCTCACGCTTGCACACATTCGCCGGGAAGATCTGCAGAATCAAGTGGCACAAGCGCAAGCTCAACTCGATCAAGTCACAGCGCACCACTCCGAGGCCGATCAGGACTTCCAGCGCGCGAAGGCCTTGTATTCGACGCAAAGCCTCACCAAACCGGATTACGATCGGTCTCAGGAAGCGTTCAATGCAACTCAGGCTGCGATGGACAATGCAAAGGCCGCGCTCCTTCAATCCCAATTGACGCTTGGAGACGCCGACCTGAAGGCTCCCTTCTCCGGGTACATCCTGAGCCGAAATATAGATTTAGGGAGTCTGGTATCGCCGTCCACAAGTGCTTTTACCATCGTCGATATCGATCGCGTAAAGGCCGCCTTTGGCGCCCCGGACTACGTTCTCAATCGAGTACGTTTAGGGCAGGAACTGACGATCCAGATAGAGAATGATGCCGCTCCTGTGAAGGGGCGGGTTACAAGCGTCTCCCCAGCTGCCGATACACGAAACCGAATCTTCGCGGTTGAAGTGACCGTCAGCAATCGCGACCGTCATTTGAAGCCAGGCATGATCGCTTCAATCGGTCTCGGCGAGGTTCCACATTCGTCCATCTCGATCCCCTTGAGTGCTATCGTGTCGTTCCCTTCGGAACCCGATCACTTTGCGGTGATGGTCGCGCAGGAGCGTGCCGGTAGGCTCGTTGCCAACGTGCGCAAAGTTCAGCTGGGGCCGACCCATGACAATTCAGTTGCGGTTGAAGGAGTCCAACCCGGCGAGCGAGTGGTCTCCGTAGGTGCCCAACTTTTGAAGGATGGCGATCCTATCCAGGCGATCCCCTAAGCAGACGAGCCCATGGCATACAAAAGCGACCAGGATCGAATCGAGAAAACCCACAATGCGCCCCGGTTCTTTGTGGAACATCCACAGGTCTCGTGGGTGCTGCTGATGGGAGTCCTCGTATGGGGTTGGTTCGGCTACCACAGCATGCCCCAGCGGAAGGATCCTGACATTCCGGTCCGAGTCGCGGTGGCCTTCTGTTCGTGGCCGGGCGCTACGGCTCTGCAAGTCGAGCAGTTTGTCACTCGTCCTATCGAGGATGCCGTCGCCGAGAACAAGACAATTCATCCCGGCACAGCTTCAGACTATGGAGTTCGCTCCGTCTCTCTGCCCGGCGCCGCTTACGTCTACGTCCAACTCGCCGAGAATGTATCCGACGTCAAGAGGCAATTCAGCGACATCAATCTCAAGCTGAACGCGCTAAACCCCCAACTGCCGCAAGGCGCACGCCCGATCTCGTTCCAGAGCGACTTCGGGGATACTGCTGCACTCATGCTGACCATCGCCAGCCCGAAGGCAGACCAGACAGAAATCAGTGTTCGCGCGCAGGCGATCCAGGCGGCAATCCAATCTGTCCGCGCCAACAGGAAATTCAAAGAACACGATGTGCCGGTCGCAATCGTCTACTCTTTCCCTCGGTCGATTTCCCCCGCGACGATGCTCGATGCGGTACAGCTTTTCGAGCAACAAGCAGATGAACAGAGTATTCTGCGCACGCCGCAGATGATCTCAGGAAGTGGTTTTATTGCTGTCGATGGTGTTTCGGACAAAGATGATGCGAGCATTCATCGCTTCGTGGAAGAGTTCTTTCAGAAACAATTGCAGCGGTCCGATTTGCATCCGGATGGCTGGACACCAATCATCATCCGTGATCCTCATGATGTTCGCGCCAAGCTGACTGATGTCGCGGGAGACAAGTACAGCTACGCCGATCTCGACAATTTTTCTGACCTGATTGGGAGAACGGCGCAAGGGGCGCCAGAGACCTCAAAAGTGGAGAGGCGAGGTCTTTTGCCCCAGGTCGTCTACCTGGAATATTCGCAAGATCGACTAGCCGAGTACGGACTCCAGCCGGCAGCTCTAGGGCAGCTCCTGCGCGCGCGCAACATCATTGCGCCGGGAGGCGCATTCGAGACAGACCAGCGACAGATCATTATCAATCCCTCGGGCCAGTTCGAAAGCAGAGAGGCAATTGGGAATGTTGCGGTGGCTATGACTTCGACCGGTGCTCCTGTTTATCTCCGGGACCTGGTCAAGATTTTCCCCGGCTACCAGAGCCCCGCCACATATCTGAACTATTACACGTGGCAGGATCCCGCCGGACAATGGCAACGTAGCCGTGCAGTCACCTTGGCGATCTACATGCGCGATCAGCAACAGATCGCGAACTTCGGTCAGTCCGTCGATGAGAAACTTGCACAGCTTAAGCAGATTCTTCCGGCAGATCTCATCATCGCGCACACCTCGGATCAGCCCCTGCAGGTCAAGGAGAACATCCATCTATTCCTGCGTGCCTTGCTGGAAGCGATCATCCTGGTAGTCGGCGTGTCGTTGATTGGATTTTGGGAATGGCGTCTCGCGCTCATCATGGCCCTGGCGATTCCGATCACACTCGCCATGACCTTTGGCGTTACATACATGTTAGGCATCGACCTGCAGCAAGTGTCGGTGGCAACGCTCATCATCGCTTTAGGTCTGCTGGTCGATGTTCCTGTGGTCGCTGGCGATGGTATCAAGCGCGGTCTCGCGGAGGGATTGCCGCGTGGAGTAGCGGCGTGGGTCGGACCGACCAAGCTGGCCACGGCCATCTTTTACGCAACCCTGACGAACATCATTGCGTATCTTCCTTTTCTCCTGCTCCGCGGCAATACCGGAGAGTTTCTCAAAAGCCTCCCCATCGTCATGACCACGGCGCTGCTCTGTGCCTTGGTAGTGGCCATGACGTTTGTTCCACTGCTGGGCTACTACATTCAGCGGTCGCCGGCCAGGAACGAATCCGCCCTAGAAGAGAAGCGTGAGCGGGGCTTTTATGGCTTCTATAACCGGCTGGTGGGCCGGGCAATTCAGCATCGCTGGTCCGTTCTGGCCGGTTCCTTCGTGTTCTTGCTGATCGGCGGCTTCGCAGCTACACACCTTAAGTCACAATTCTTTCCTGAAGATGTCCAGTATTGGTTTTACCTGGACATCTGGCTGCCCAACGACGTTCCCTTGAGCGCGACCAACGATACTGCAATGCGGGCAGAGCAGGTGGTACGCAAGGTTGTTGAAGGTGCTTCTGAAAGAGGAATAAGGGAAACTGGAGCTGAGCACCTGCTCACTTCCGTGACGAGTTTCATTGGTGGTGGTGGACCGCGCTTCTGGTTTTCCATCGCTCCCGAAGCGACTCAGACCAACTATGCGCAGGTCATTGTGCAGGTGCGCGACAAGGAGGCTACTCCAAAGCTGATCGGACCTCTTCAAGATGAACTCAATAAGCAGGTCCCGGGAGCATGGATTACGGTGCGACAGTTGCAAACGAATCCCGTCGAGACTCCAGTTGAGGTCCTCATTTCAGGCCAGGCAGATACCGACCCGCGCACCGAGAGCGAGGATATCCGATCCCTTCGCACCATCGCGTCGCAAGCCATGGATATCGTTCGCCAATCACTTGGAATTGCCGTGTTGAGGGACGATTGGAGCCCCGACAGCCCGCAGATGAAAATCGAGATTGATCCCGATCGCGCTAACCTGGTTGGCATTACGAACGCCGATGTTGCCACGTCCACCGCCGCCGCAATCAGTGGAAACCCGGTGGGTATATATAAGGAGGGAAATAAGAACATCCCGATTGTTGTTCGCCTCCGACCGCAGGATCGCGCACGGCTCTCGCAGATCGAAAATCTCTACGTCAACTCGTCGCAGGAGAACGTCAAAGTTCCTTTGCTTTCGGTGGCGACCTTGAAAGACATCCTCGAGACGGCGCGTATTCGGCGCCGCGAACACTTTCGCACGCTATCAATCCTGTGCTTTCCCGTGCCCGGTGTCCTCGCATCGGAGGTGCTAGCACCAATCGAACCTAAACTGATTGCTCTCAAGAAAAGTCTTCCACCAGGCTATCAGTTACAGATCGGCGGGGAAAAGGCAAAGCAGGTTGACGGATTCACGAATCTCGCCGTCGTTCTTCTGATTTCTCTGGTCGGTATCTATTTGGCGCTCCTCATTCAGTTCAATAATGCCGTCAAGCCTTTGCTGGTCTTCGCGGCCGCTCCCTATGGAGCGATTGGTGCACTAATCGCTTTAGCAATCATGGGCACGCCCTTTGGCTTCATGGCATTTCTTGGAGTGGCCAGCCTCATCGGAGTCATCGTAAGCCATGTCATCGTGCTGTTCGACTTCATTGAGGAGATGCACGAAAAGGGCGAGCCGCTGGAACGCGCTCTTCCGGATGCCGGAATTGAGCGTATTCGACCCGTTATGATTACCGTGGCCGCAACGATCCTTGCCTTGTTTCCTCTCGCACTTGAAGGTGGCCCCCTGGCCCAGATCGGCGGACTCGCTGTGGCAACCTTCATTACCTTGCTCCTGGTCCCAGTCTTCTACTCGATTTTCGTACTCGATCTGAAATGGATCAAATGGGAAACGACAGAGGACCGACAGCGGCTCCCTGAGGCAGAGCAAACAACAACGTGACGACAAGAGCGCACGGGTTTTCTACAGGAGAATGACGTGGATCTAAAACTTACTGGCAAGATCGCGCTGGTGACGGGATCGACGGCAGGGATCGGGTTTGCGATCGCCAAGTCGCTTGCGAGCGAAGGTGCGCATGTCTACGTGAACGGTCGTACACAAGAGCGCGTAGATGCGGCGACGGCGGCAATCCGATCGCATTCTGCGGCGGCCAGGGTCGATGGCATTGCGGCGGACTTTTCTGGTTCAGCCGGCGCACGGGCCGTGATTGCGAAACTCCCAGCGGTGGATGTACTGGTGAACAATGTGGGCATTTTCGAGCCCAAGCCGTTTGCAGAGATTTCCGATGCGGACTGGTACCGCCTCTTCGAGATAAACGTGATGAGCGGAGTGAGGCTCTCGCGACACTATCTTGGAGGGATGCTGGAACGGAACTGGGGCCGTATCCTTTTCATATCGAGCGAATCGGGGGTTCAGATTCCGGCGGAAATGGTGCATTACGGGATGACCAAGACCGCACAGATTGCCATCGCACGCGGGATCGCTGAGTCGGTAGCCGGAACCGGCGTGACGGCGAACAGTATTCTTGCTGGACCGACGGAGTCGGAAGGCGTGGGTGCCTTTGTCGAGGCGATGGCGAAGCAGGAAAACAAATCGAAGGCAGAGGTAGAGAAGCAGTTCTTTGAGCATGTGCGGCCATCGTCCCTGCTCAAGCGCTTTGCCACCGTGGATGAAGTCGCAGCGATGGCGATCTACTTAGCTGGCGAGGTCTCTTCAGCGACGAACGGGGCAGCACTGCGAGTAGATGGCGGTGTCGTGAGGGCCATTCTCTAATACGAAGTGGAAGTAGTCGATGGGCACTGATAGGAAGCGTACAAGCAGCATTACTATTCTTAGGAGGAGGTAGGCAATGCCGGAAAGCGCGGCACCCGCATATATCACCAGCCTGATCCGCCATTTTGAGGATCTTCGGGACGGTACGCACGGCGGCTCCACAAGTCGCAAGGACAAGGAGGCCCATTTCGAGAAGGCTGTGCAATTGCTGGCTCCTATCGCACGCCAGGTTCTCACCGAAGTGAACACGAGCTTACTGCTCAACACCGGGCAACTCACCGAAACGGGACTGCGAAGCACTGAGGATGGCGGGCTAGAAGCACTTTGGGCTTTGAGTTGGCCGGAACAGCGGGCAGCCGGGGTCGAGCCGATCGTGCTCCAAGCCTACTTCGGAGGTAGCTTCCACCACCCGCATCTTCGAGGAACGACGGTTCATGACTGGCCGCTGAACGTGTTCAGCGACGAGGACGCCGGGGCCCAGCTATCCGTACTCCGGGCCATCGCATCCAGCGATCTGCACAATTTGGTTTATCGCGCGGACTATCGGATAGTTCCTGCGGTGACAGCAAAATTCCTAGCGGACGACGGACAAATCGGAAGCAAACCTGCCATTGGGCGAAATGGAGGTTAGCACATTGGGAGTTGGTAATCTCTCAAACCGGTAGAATTTCTTTGCGCGGTTGGTTTCAGTCGCCATCAGGGACGATTCACACCCAGCGCACACATTTGCCCAACTGGACCTCAGCTATGCCTTCCGCTCAAAAACTCGATACTCACCACAAAGCGCTCACCCTGAATCTCGATCTATCCACCTTCGGCTCTTTCGCCGAAATCGGGGCCGGACAGGAAGTCGCGCGTTGGTTCCTGCTAGTGGGAGGGGCATCCGGTACTGTGGCCAAAACCATCTCCGCTTACGACAAGGAAGTCAGCGATGATCTCTACGGTTCCGGATCGCGCTACGTATCCAAGCAGCGGCTCGAGGCGATGCTGGACAACGAATGGACCCAGCTTCTCACGCAATTAAGCAAATCCCGGGGATCGCAAACTAGGTTCTTTTGCTTTGTTGATACCGTCTCCGCCCGTAATTTCGCCGGAACCAACGACGCACATGGCTGGATCGGTCTCCGCTTTCAGTTGCAGCCCGGCGGCCCTCCCAGCAACGTCCTGCTGCATATCAATATGCGCGATGCTTCGACTGTCCTCCAGCAGCAAGCAATCGGCATTCTTGGTGTCAACCTCATCTACGCCGCATTCTATGAAGTGGGAACCCAGGAATCATTTCTGGAAGGCTTGGCGCAAGACGTCGTCGCGGAACGAATCGAGATCGACTACGTGGATCTGCGCGGACCAGCATTCGAGAGTTGGGATCACCGTGCGCTGCAAGTCCACTTGGTGCGTGCGGGACTCGCAGAGGCTGTATTTTTTCCCTCCAAGGGCTCCACCGTTCCTCCTACCGAGGTTCTCTACAAGAGAGCCGTCGTGCTAGCACCGGGATTTTTTTCCCACACGGATGCAGCCCACTCGCAAGTCCACTTGCAACTATTGGCTTCGGCCATTCAGGAGCTTCAGCAGGAACTTGGCGAAACGAGCTCGGCCACGGCCGGTTTTTTTTGCCTGACAGTTGCTCCGTTTATGCCGAACGAACCGGCTCCGGAAGTTCCCGACTTGCTTCGCCGCATCGATGCGCTACTTGCCGCTGGCGGCAACGTGCTGCTTTTTCGCCAACCCGAGCTCTACCACATGACGGCTCTCGTAAACCGGCATACGAAGGCGCCTGTGCGTTTCGTTGTGGGCCTTTCCCTGATGATTCGAGCGTCTGAAGACGCTTACGAGAATCTGGAAGGCAGACGCCTGGAGGCCCTCGCGCGTCTGTTCGCCCAGAATGTCCGCATCTACGTTTATCCGATGACCGTCACGGATCTGCGGGAATGGCTGAAGAGTGCTTCCAGTACCGGTTGGGAGTGGACTGAGACGAATGGATGGGTTTCGGCCAGCCAGCTGCGTCACGCGCCGCCTTTCGGATATCTATTCGCCTATCTCCTCGCCAGTAACTTTCTTGTCCCGATGCGAGTCGCTCCTGGCACGTGAATCCGAAGAGGTCCGTCGCCGCGAGATGAGTGTCTGGCTTTAAACCCATGATTTCCACCCACGATTCGCGTGTCTCTCACGACTTCTCAAGCACTTAGGCGGCCACCTGAAGTCACTTAAGTTGTTTAAAATACAGCATAACGTAGCACTGAAAAGGCTGGCGTCGGCGGTTCAACTCCGTCCCTGGCTACCATGTTTTCAATCAGTTACGCGAAATTATTAAACCTCCTTCTTGCCGGAAAAGGCCTTCTATCGTCGGTGGGACAGCGCACTCGACGGCCGGTGGGTGGTTCTCCATCTCTTTGAATGTCACCGACTTTGAATGTCACCGACTTTCCGACGTGCGAGTCGCTGCGGAGCGCAGCCTTTCAACGATTTTGCGCTCTAGCTAGACTCTTAGCCCACGAATAAACGACGGGGTAGCGGCAAAAGTTAATGCTAGAGGACCCGCGAACGCTTTTCGAAAGTTTCGCCGGATGCATAATACGTCGTTTGCGTCTCAGACGCCCTAGGGACTGGGCAAACTTTCGTTGCGTATCCACGCTTGGAGGTTTGGCGGGAAGCGGATGAAGCCGAGCTCAGCCAGCTCCCTTTCGCTGAATCAAAAAAGAAGCTGGTCCTATTACCCCTACCCGAAAACTTTCGGCTAGGCGACCTGGCTTAGTCCGGCTTATCTATTTGTATTGTGCCCGATTCATGCATTCCGAAGAGCGCGCAGTTCCCGCCGTTTGTGCCCGTCAGCTTTCGACACACATCCTCGGGTGTGCCCTACAGGACTGGCTTGGGCGGCGACGCCTTCTTCCACGGCACTATAGTCGCAGCCTGTGACGCTCGGATGACCGTTTCTTATCTGTTACTCCGCTGCGCTCCGCCACATGGTTTCTTTCGGCTTGTCTTTGCGTTCTTATCCATGCGCAGTTTCCACGCCGTTCGGAGTGCACCCGTCAGTACATCCTCGCTCGCCGCCGCCAGGCGAATATCTGTCGACAATCGCGATTGCAGCCCGGGGTAGGCCTCGAACATTTGCAAAAAGATAGTTTACTGCCGATTCCTGGCGGCTGAAAGATGGGACACACGCATGGGAGGGGGCGCAACTTTTCATTTCACCTTGCCGACTCATATGACCGAGAGATCGAGTCAAGTCAATCTTGTGACGCTTGAATGAGTCCGCTGAATGCGCGCATGAAATCCACGAGCCTTAGCCTCCGCCGCACAACGTCCAAAACCTCTTGACCGTGGCCCACGCCTGGGGGAGTGAGTCCGCAGGGGCGTCACATCAAGTGGAAACGTGTATACCGTGGGGTCAATCTTGCTTATGGTTTGTGGGGGAGCTGCACAATTGATTGCGACTAAGGTCCAGGTAATCGCACCTTTTGAAGGGGTGAGTGTTTTTCGGCTGTCCTGATCCGACGTTAGCTTTTGCTTCACCACATCAACCCTGGCAGTACGAAGGTGCCCCCCACCCTCGGCTACCTGAATCGAATGGACAGAGATTGACGACGCTGAGCCGTCAAGCCCCCCTCCGTTGGCCGTCGTGAAGATCGGGATGCAGACGTTGCTTGTCGGGCCTGGCACCTTGCGCGGGTTCCAGTTGCCGGCCGTGCTCCACGAGCCGTTACGCGCATTCCCAGTCCACGTGACGCTACCCGTCTGTGCCTGCGCCAAGTTGCCCTCAATGACAGCGACTGCCAGCAAAACGCCTGCACCCAAGAACGTCCTTGCCTTGTGCGTTTTCATAACGCCTCCTTGTGTGAATTTTCCTGAATCTGTTCGGCAGGGGAGCGGTATCCCGCGATGGCGCGCACTATAGTAGTTGAAAAAATCCCTGGTGTGGCGTGCGAAAGTCAAGGATCGTGTCGAAACTTTGTAAAACCTGTGTGCTCGGCTGGAGCTCTCCGGTCGGACTTAGGAGTGGACCATATCCGTTTGCACATCTCGGCCCGGCTACGGTCGTATCGTCGGCCAATCGGAAACTGACCCGCTCCAGGCGGAACTAACCCTGCCGATACCAGGATTACTGCTGGGGGCGTCAGGCAGCTGGCGCGTCATTCGGTAGCGGATGAAGTTGCAGGAAGGCAGCCGCTGCGTCGCGGGCACGTACCGCGATTTCGCGGGGGTTCGGTCGCTCGGCGACGCCGAGCAGCAGGCTGACCATCAAATGGCCCCAGAGCAGCCCGACGAACTGCTCGGCAAGTTCGGCAGGACGGCCTGTGAGCAGTCCGGATGCCTGGGCCAGGGCCATGATTTTACGCAAGGCGGCGCGGCTTTTCTCGCGTCCTATAGAGTTGAGCGCACGCGCCACTTCGGGGGCCTGGACCGCCTCGGCGATCGCCAGTCGGAATACCGCAATGACCGTAGGATCGCTTACCTCGCGGACGAGCTTCGTCCCAAAAGAAGCCAGCACTTGCTCTAGGGTCTCGCGATCGCGCAGCATGGGCAGGTCAGCGGGCACGTCCAGTCGCTTGGCACGTTCGCTGATGCAGGCGATCAGCATTTCCTGTTTGTTGCCAACTAGCGCGTAAAGCTCTCGCTTCGAAACGCGCGCGCGCGTTGCGATCTCAAGCGTGCTGGTCGTTGCGTAGCCGCTCTTCATGAACGCCGCAAAGGCCGCCTCAAGGATACGCTCGCGCACCGCGGTTTCCTGGCCGCCTTCCTGGCGGCGTTTTGACATCGATGCCGTAGCCATCACCCTCTCCTTGACAACACTGGTACCCCATAGTACCATCACGACTATCTGGTACCCAGTGGTACCACCACATGATGATTTCGCGAGGAATCAAAGGAGCTGAACAATGAAGATTGAAATGTCCTACCTGCTGCTGGCGTTCGCGACGGTCCTGGCGCCCATGGCGCGAGGCCAGTCCACACCGCCGCAGCCCAAGATCACCGGCGTGCTGACGATCCTTTCGCCAAAACCGGGGGTTACTGCCGAGCAAGTCATGAAAATCATGCCCGCCGAAATTCGTGCGACCGTTCCGCTGTATCTCGACGGCAAGATTCAGCAGTGGTTCACGCGCGGCGACGGCCGGGGCGTCATCTTCATACTGAACTGCAAGGACGTGGCCGAAGCTCGGGCCCTCATCGAAAGCCTACCTCTCTCGAAGGAAAACCTCATGGACGAGCAGTTCATTCCGGTCGGGCCACTCTTGCCGCTCGGGATACTACTGCGAGATAGCCCGACCAATAAGTGAACTCGGCCACTGCGACCGGGACTGCGGTGAGCATTTGATTCTGTCTTGAAACGTCGGAACGAGGAGAAACAATGTTTGAAATAACCTCGAGGTTCCTGGAGCTCTATGGTTTTGCGACGGATGCCGTTGTCGTGCTCGTACGGTCTTGTGAATTACGCGGACGAGCAGTCACGTCGCGACCATCTGGAAGCAAGCGTGAGATCGAGCCAGGATGCGATGAATCTTGCGGATGCCCAAAACCGCGCTGGCCTGGCGGATTTGCTTACGGTCCTTGATGCAGAGTGCACCCTGTTCACCAATCAGGAACTGCTGGCGCAGAGCCAAACGGCGATCGTTGTGGACCTTGTCGCCCTATACAAAGCCTTGGGCGGAGGCTGGCAGTCTTTTCTGCTGGAAGCCAACGCTGGAAGTAACGGCCGTTCGACGGCGATGGCTGAACTTCGAACGCCGAAACCATAGGCCGCGTTGGGAACCGTGATTCGCGGTGTGGATCTTGCTCTCGTAAGATGATGTATGTCATCTAACGGGAAGCCGTCAATCCGATAGGAGACCAAATGTTTCCGGAGACCATCTTCAGTCTGCATCTCATTTTAGGTTATGTCGCGTAGCTGCTTTGCTTCGGCGTGTACATCCTGCCCAGGCTCAAGGCGATGGACCTGGTGGCAGCGCAACGCGCCATCGCTACTCTGCACAGCTTCCGCTTCTTCGGGCTGGTCTTGATCCCTCCGGGCGTCGTTGGCCCCAATCTGCCCGCTCGCTTCGCCACATTCGCTGCTTACTGGGACTTGGCAACCGGGATCCTGGCCGTGCTGGCGCTCCTCACTATAAGGATACGTCCGCTCTTTTGGCTGTTCGTTGTCGCGTTCAATCTCGTGGGGGTGGTCGACCTCATCCTCGACTATTACCACGCCATCCAGGTCGACCTTCCCGCGCTGGCGGGACAGTTGGGCGCCATGTACGCGATCCCGATCATCTACGTGCCCGCGCTGATGATCACGCACGTCGTCGCATTCTATTTGCTGCTGCGTCCTCAGTCCAAGGCGGTTCGAGCCCTCGTCGGCGATGCGGCGGCATCTTAGATCGAATTAGTCGCGAGTGGATTGTCGGCGACTCTTACCTTGGGATTACGTCAGGATCGCCCGTCATCCATCAGCAACCGGGGAACTCGTCAAGGGCGGGCGACATAGAAGTGGGTGTCATGCCGCCCGAGCCTCGCGGCGCTCTTCCCAATAGTCCTCAAAGCGGCCATTGAGGTGAGAGCAGCGCAGCGCCAGGATCGCGTTGGCGGCCCGGACGGTCCAGAACATGCCCGATTGTTTTGAGACGAGAGCCGATCACCGTCTTGCATCCAGCTTCGATTACACCCGAGCCCACAAACAAGTGCTGGCGGCGAAATTTGGGATAACGCATCCGCTCTGCATTTCTTTCGAAGTAATCTGCCTCGGTGCGAATCTTCTCGGCCATAAGGGGGATTGCCGGCGGGGATGGCCCGCAGCGCGTCCACCAGTTTTTCGATTTTCCCCTTGT
>WNFP01001985.1_pt1 | contig 16128 bp, 12 predicted proteins | sample 5400201 | NCBI WGS metagenome assembly WNFP01 (sample SAMN13153355, study PRJNA577476) | soil metagenome | isolation source: 115 cm saprolite under Madrone tree | place: USA:California | collected 2016-06-14 | reverse complement strand
GCGTGTTTGTCGGCTTTGCACTTCATCCAGGCTTCGTGCTCGGCTTCGCTGACTAGTTCTTCGGGCTTACAGAGCTTGACGCCGTGTTGCTTGGCGAAGCGTTCAGCACCACCGGCGACGAGCATCATGTGCGGGCAATTTTCCAGAATTTTGCGGGCGGCCTGGATGGGATTCTTGACGCGCTGCAACGTGGCCACAGCGCCGGCGCGCAGCGTCGAGCCGTTCATGACGATGGCGTCGCATTCGACGCGGCCGTCGAGGTTGAGATGCGACCCGTAACCCGCGTCAAAGACGGGGTCGTCTTCGAGGACCATAATGGCAGCTTCGATGGCGTCGAGAGCGGAGCCGCCACGAGACAGGATGGACCAGCCGGCCGTGAGAGCGCGTTGGCAGCCGGATTTGCAGGCGTCAATAGCCTCATCGGGAATGTCCCACGCGCCGCCGTGAACAATGAGAGATGGTTTCATCGGGATGAGGATGGCAAAGGGTGGGTGGTTTGTCTAGGGAAGGACGGAGAGCCGAGAGAAGAGGAAGTCATCATACGAAAAAATCGAGGAGGAAGAGAAGGAAGCCGAGAGCAAGCAGGACCGCGGGTCCGTTGATGCGGCGGCGCGGAAAGCGCGTGATGGAGCGCAAGAATGAAACAGGGATAGCTTTGAAGCGGGATTCTTCACGGATGGCGTAGAACGGGCCGGCCGGCGTGTAGCGGGAAAAATTGCGACGGAAAAAGGAAAGTTCATCGTGGAACCACACGGAAAAATCGGCGCGGCTGCGCCACATGAGCGCGGCGCCACTCATGAATAACAAATAGCCGAAAACTGTCAGAAGCCCGAGCGTCGGGCCTGTTCCCCAAATCATAAGTCCTCACAGGCCACCCACACGATCAAAGAGTAGGACGCCCGGAACAGCCAGATGGTTACTCGCCGTCGTGGATGGTAACGAGGCGGACGATTTCAAATTCTTTCTTGCCCGCCGGCGTGGCGACCTCGATTTCATCGCCGACTTTGCGGTTGAGCAGCGCCTTGCCGATCGGAGAGGTGGTGGAGATCAGGCCTTTTTCGGCGTCCGCTTCCTCGCTGCTGACAAGCGTGTATTCGATTTTCGCGGCGCGTTGCACGTCGAGCACCACGATGCGTGAACCATAGCCGGAGCGGTCCTTCGGGATGTTCGTGAGGTTCAGCATGCTGAGATCGCCCATACGCTTCTTGAGATGGGTGATCTTGAGATTGACGTAGCCTTGCCGCTCCTTGGCGTATTTGTACTCCGCGTTTTCAGAGAGGTCGCCGTGAGCGCGGGCGACCGCGATTTCCTTGGGAAGCTCGACGCTCAGTTCGTGCGAGAGCTGGTCGATTTCGTCCTGGAGTTTTTTCTTGATCTTGGCTAGTGGGTCGGACATGGTCGTCGGCTATCGGTTCGGTAAAAAAAGTCGGCGGAGTCCGGGAGCAACGATCGGTGCCCGGACCCCGCGTGAGCCACCATTATAGATGCGGGGGAATTGAAGTCACAAGGGGAAGCAGAAGAATCGGCAGGAAGAGGCTTTGGCGGCGTTCAGCGAACCTTGACCTCCAGAGTCTGGGTTTTGATGTTGCCGGCGGCATCGGCGATAGTTAGCGTGTAGATTGTTGATTTTGCCGGAGTTACGTCAACGCAGCGGGAGTAGGAGGGCCACACGGGGTTCGTTTGAGGCTCGAGCTTGACGGTTTTGGCGTTGGCCACCCCGTAGCACAGTTGGACCGTTTCGCCGCGGCGGATCATTCCCGGCGAGGCGTAGAAATTCTGGATGGCCAGTTCCTTGCCGCCGAGTTGCTCCAGAGTAATCCGATCCTGCTCCTGCTGTCTCTGGGTTCGCTCCTCTTTGGCGCGTTCTTCGAACTTGCGATTTTCCAGCCAGCGGGAGAAGAGTATTCCACCCACGGCGAGCGCGACGACGGCAAGAACTGCCCGGGAATAAAGAAGGGGGTTCTTGAGCGCAGATTTTTTTGGCGGATCCGGTTGACCGAGCATCGGTGCTCCCTCCCGAGAAAAAACTCCAGTTAAAAAATAACTCGAAATGGCCTCTGAAAGAAAGCTGGCACTGGTGGGCGGTAGTCTTCAGTGTTGGGCAGCGCGGGACAATTCGCGCCAGGTAACGAGCGTGATGTTCTGTTGCTGAAGCAGCTGCCGGAATTCCTGGCTGGTGAAGAAATCGAAATCGCGCTGGCGCCAGGCGGCGCCCCAGGTATCGCGTTCGCGCGTAGCGGCTTTCATTTCTTCATCGGCGAAGGCGACGTGGATGACGAATTCCGTGACTCCGGGTTGGAGATTTCTTAACGCAGTTTTGTAGAAAGCCGCCCACTTTTCCGGCGGGACGGCGGGTGAAATGGTGACAGTGTGATCGAGGACGATGTCAGCGGGAGTCAGGCTGGATTCCAGATAACGATGGTCCGCAAACCAGTCGCGCGCGACGAAAACCGGCAGTTTGTATTCGTGAGCGAGGCGCAGAACGGCTTCGAAAAAGTCTTTGCCATTTTCATAGAGCCGGTATTGGTGGGAGTCGAGGTGCGTGGGAGCAACGCCCATGGCATAAGCGCGGTCAATTTGCGCGCGAAGCTCCAGCTCGACTTCTGCCGGATTGATTTTTGTCGAAGCCGTCCAGTCGTGATGAAAATAGCCATTTTCATCGACCAGGCTTGGAACTCTGGCTTTTGAAGCAACGGGCCCCCAGCGATAGTAAACGCGTTCACTCGTCAAGGTGAGGTGGAGACCGAAATCGAGTTCGGGATGCGATTTGGCGTAATCGGCAATTTCCGGGAACCACGGACAAGGCACCATGATGCTGGCGGAGTTGACGAGTCCTGTGCCGAGGGCCTTGATCGTCGCGGCGTTCACGGAATGAGTCACGCCCACGTCGTCGGCGTGCACAATCAGGAGCTTTGCACCGCGGGGAAAGCCGAGCTTTTCCGCGAGAGATTTGCCGTTGACTTGGGCGTGCGCCTCAAGGACCGCATTTGAAAAAAGAAATAAGACCAAGACGAGGATACGGTTTCGATTCATAGGATGATCCTCTGCTCTCCCCTTTGACGGCAGTTTCGAGCAAATCCGGAAGCTGATACCTAATTCTCCAAAGTCGCGCTGGACGTGATCGTGAAAGTGGCGTGAGCGCCCTTGGTCTGAGGCTGGTCAGGGCCGGCGACGGGTTGACCTCCACCGATCCAGACATCAACCGTGCCCGAAGCGATGCGGCGAATTCCGGCCTCATCCACAACGCTTAAGTCACGGTCGCGCAGAGTGAACTCCACGGTTTTGGCCGCAGCGGTATCGAGGTGGATGCGCTGGAATCCTGCCAGTGCACGAACCGGAGCCCCAGCAACGTCCGGATGCGAGAGATAAAGCTCGACAACTTCATCTCCCGGGGCCGCACTCGCATTTGAAACGCGAACGGAAACAGTGACCGTACCGCCCGCGGCAATCTGTGTCTGGCTCACTTTCGCGTCGGAATAGTTGAAGGACGAATAGCTCAAACCGTAGCCGAAAGGATAGAGCGGCGTCTCGGTGAAGTAGCGGTAGGTGCGGCCGGCCATGGAGTAGTTGCCAAATGGCGGAAGTTGCGCGACGGATTGATAGAAAGTTACCGGCAGCCGGCCTGCAGGATTGGTGTCGCCGGAAAGAACATCGGCGACAGCGGTGCCGCCTTCTTCACCGGGATACCAGGCCTCGACGATGGCGGCGGCATGGTGTTGCGCCCAGTTCACGGCCAGAGCGCTGCCGTTTGTGAGCACCACGATCAGAGGCTTGCCTGTCAGAGCGACCGCTTCCAAAAGTTCTTGCTGAGGACGGGGAAGATTGAGGTCCAGGCGATCGCCTCCGAAAAAACCAGGGTCGCTCGAATCGCTTTCTTCTCCTTCGAATTGCGCCGTGACACCCACTACGGCGATGACGGCGTCGGCCTTGCGCGCGGCATTCACCGCTTCTTGCGTAAGATTCGGCGGCAGCCAAAGGAGCCGCGCCGTGGCCTCCCACCAGGTGTGGAAGTACTCCATTCGAATGGGATAAGCGTGGCCCGCTTCGAGATGAACGAGAATGGTCGTGGTGCGCGTTTGATGGGGCGCGGAATCATCGAGGATCTTTTTTCCATCGAGGTATATGCGATAGCCGCCGTCGGCGCTGGCGCCCAATCGGTAGTCCCCATCGACGGGCGAGACTAAGTCGCCTGTCCAGCGAATGGAATAATTTCCTCCGGTAATACCAGAACCAGGTGAAACATTGTTCCATTCGAAATCCACGCTGGCATCCACACGCTTCAGAACGGGAGTGCCTGAAAGATTGACGTTCGCAAAATATTCCGCGTTCAAACCGGGTTGAGACTTCGCGCCTCCGGTACGAAGGTATTCTGAAGGCAGAACCACGGCGCTTGTTTCCGTTACTGGAGATCCCGTGGCAGTGAGAATTCTGGCGTTGCGAAACCGCTTGCGAAGGCCATCGAGAATAGTGGTGTAGCTTGAAGGGTTGCCGTTGTAATTGCCGAGCAGGACGCTCAGTGAATCGGCATTCGGACCGATGACCGCAATTGTCTTGACTGAAGGTTTCAGAGGCAGAGTGTTTCGATCGTTTTTCAGGAGAACCATCGATTTGCACGCGGCTTCAAGAGCAACCTGGCGATGCGCTGGGGTGTCGTTGTCGGCCAGCGTGAGTTTCGACCACGGCACGCGCTCCGGCGGGTCGAACATGCCGAGCCGGAATCTCGCTTCGAACAGGCGTTTCACGGCACGATCAATATCGTCGTTCGAAAGCAGGCGATTCCGGACCGCGAGTGGAAGAATGCCAAATTCCGGCCCGCAGCTCAAATCCGTTCCTGCTTTGACGGAGAGCGCGGCGGCCTGTTCGAGAGTGAGGACGAAACCGTGGCCTTGGTGGAGGTCGCTGATCGCCCAGCAATCCGAGACGACGTAGCCTTTGAAGCCCCATTTATTCCGCAGCGTATCGAACAGCAAGTGATTGGCGCAAGCCGGCTCACCGCGCACGGAGTTGTACGCGCACATCACCGAATCGGCCTTGCCTTCGATGACGGTGGCGCGAAAAGCAGGAGTGTAGGTGTCCGCCAGGTCGTGAGGGGACACCGGCACGTCAAAGCGATGCCGCAGAACTTCGGGGCCACTGTGAACGGCAAAATGTTTGGGTGTCGAAACAACTTTCAAATACTTGGGGTCGTCGCCTTGCAGGCCCGTAACGAATGCCACTCCGACGCGGCTGGTGAGGTAGGGATCCTCGCCGTAGGTTTCTTGGCCGCGTCCCCAGCGCGGGTCGCGAAAAATATTGATGTTGGGAGACCAGAAAGTGAGGCCGTAGTAGCGTCCCGTGTTTCCATGCTGGATGGCATCGTTGTATTTGGCGCGCGCCTCGGTGGAGATTACATCGGCGACACGATGGATCAGATCCGTATCCCAGGTAGCGGCCAAACCAATCGCTTGAGGGAAGACCGTCGCACTTCCGGAGCGCGCCACGCCATGCAAGCCCTCGTTCCACCAGTTGTACGCGGGAATGCCAAGGCGCGGGATGCCCGGCGCGACGTCCTGCATCTGGGAAACTTTTTCCTCGAGCGTCATGCGCGAAACGAGATCGTTCACACGCTGTTCGAGCGGGACGTTCGGGTCGAGATAGGCAGCCTCGGGAGATACCTTCTCTGACGAAGAGTTGGGAGAAGTTTGCGCAGTCAAGCTCAAGGCGCCAAACATTGCGCACAAAAGTGTCACGAGAAATCGAAAGAAACGATTGAACATGGCGGAGATTCTCTCTCACTCAATGCCTGGAGTCCACCTGTCGTCATCAGTGGCGTCTTCGATCCGCAGTTCTCTCGCCCGATGAGTAGGCGGGCATCCGCGTCAGAAACCTCCGTTGACTTCGTGTTCTTCGAGAACCTAACATCGTCGCCCAAGGGCGGAGTCCTTCTCACTTGATCGGCCAAACCATCTCTCACTACCGCATCATGGAGAAGCTCGGTGTCGGCGGCATGGGTGTGGTCTACAAAGCTGAAGATCTGCGGCTGCACCGGTTTGTGGCTTTGAAATTCCTCCCGGACGATGTGGCCGGAGACCCGCACGCCTGGGCGCGATTCGAGCGAGAAGCGCAGGCAGCCTCTCTGCTGAACCATCCGAGTATCTGCACGATTTACGATGTCGGCGAGTCCGATGGCAAGAAATTCATCGCCATGGAGTGCCTGGAGGGCGCAACTCTGAAGCACGTCATTGCCGGCCGTCCGATGGAACTCGATCGTCTGCTGGACTTGGCTATCGAAATTACGGATGCTTTGGACGCCGCCCACTCCAAGGGAATCATTCATCGGGACATCAAGCCTGCCAACATCTTCGTGACCACGCGCGGCCACGCCAAAATTCTGGATTTCGGCCTGGCAAAGGTGGCTTCCTCGAGGACCGCGGCAGCCAACAATGACGCAACCACAACATTGGGAGTAGACAGTTTTCAGCAAACCGAGTCCGGGACGACACTGGGAACCGTAGCGTACATGTCGCCTGAGCAAGCGCTCGGCCGGGAGCTCGACAGCCGCAGCGATTTGTTCTCCTTTGGCGTGGTGCTCTACGAGATGGCCGCGGGTACCCTGCCGTTTAAGGGCGCCACTTCCGCCGCTATCTTCAACGCCATCATTAACCAGCATCCTGTGCCACCGGGGGAGGTCCGTCGCGGTCTCTCCCCCAAACTCGAAGAAATCATAAGCAAGGCCCTCGAAAAGAGCTGCGACCTGCGGTGCCAAAGCGCCGCGGAAGTGAACGCCGATCTCAAACGGTTGCGGCGCGAGCTCGAATCCGGTGCGACAAAAGGAACGGCCGTCCGAACACGGCAGCCGGTTCAGAACGGGAGAATGGTATGGGCCCTGGTCATCACGCTCGCCGTCGTTTTCGCCGGCTACTCTTTCCGCAAAGGGTTCGGTAGAAACACGGCTCATTCGCTTTCCGCGGCACAACTCGTTCAGCTCACAACCACCGAAGGCCTTCACGAGTTTCCGGCTTGGTCGCCCGATGAAGGACGCCTGGCCTACAGCCGGGAGGTCAATGGTTTCAAGAAGATATTTGTCAAACCACTTCAGGCAGACCCGCAGCAGTTGACTGCCGGGGCCGGAGACGACATCCAGCCGAAGTGGACGCCCGACGGACAAAATATCCTGTTTGTCCGCTCCAATCAGCCTCGCGGTAAGTTGGAGCCTGGCGACGTGTTCGGCCAGTACGAGGGCGGGGACATTTGGAAAAAAGATGTCGCCTCCGGCAAGGAAGAAAAATTCCTCGGCAAGGCATTCAATCCTTCTTTCTCCCCCGACGGAAAGTTCCTTGCCGTGGATGCTTCCTGGGCCGGCCCGCGGCGCATCTGGATTGTGGATGCCCAAGGATACAACCCGCAGCAAATTACCTCAGACAGCTCTGAAGCCGTGGACCACTTGGAACCAAGCTGGTCTCCCGACGGCAAGAACATCGTGTTCCAGAATGTGGAAAGGACGAAGTTCAGCATTAAAGTCGTCAACGCCCTGACGCGCGCGGTAACAGCGCTCACCGACGGCCGATTTCAGGATCTCAATCCAGTGTGGTCTCACTCCGGAAAACACATTTATTTCTCCTCTTACCGCGGCGGCGGGCTGAACATCTGGCGCATGGAAGTGTCGGGGAATGGTGGTCCTCTAGGAGCCCCGCAGCAGGTGACCGTGGGCTCTGGCCAGGACCTGCAATTGGCGATGTCCCCATCCGGTGGACAGTTGGCTTTTGCAATTCTGCGGCAAAACGCGGACCTTTGGCGCCTGCCGGTTTCGCCGCAAACTGGCCTGGCCACTGGCAACCCTGAGCAGGTCGTGGCCAGCACGCGCGAAGACAGCCGTGGCGCCTGGTCGCCGGATGGAACTCAAATCGCTTTCAATTCCGATCGCAATGGCGAGATGAACCTGTACGTTCATTCGCTGGTTGACGATTCGAATCGACAGGTTACCAGGGGGCCGGGCGGCGACTTTCAGCCTCAATGGTCGCCCGACGGCAAGCGATTGGTATTCTTCGCTTCTCGCGCGGGAAACGCGGACATCTGGGGCGTTGACGTTGCAACCGGAGCCTTGACGCAACTGACCACCGACCGGGCCCTCGACATCAACCCTTTTTTTTCTCCGGATGGATCCTACATCGCTTTTCAATCGGATCGCAGCGGAAGGCTGGAAGTTTGGGTGATGAAGTCGGACGGGAGCGAACAACGTCAACTTTCGAAGATTGGTGTTTCAGGACATTTCCTGCGTTGGTCGCGCGACGGAGCGACGGTGACCTTCCGATGTCCTTGTGCCGGAAAGCCAGAGACCTATCAGGTGCCGCTCAGCGGTGACGACCCCGTTCCACTCAACAGTGAAATCGTCGGCGGTGCCCACATGTCGTTCTCGCTAGACTATTCGCTGCTCATGGACGTTGTGGGGCACAAGACGGTCTGGGTTTCCCCGGTTGCTTCCGGTAAACCCGCGAAAGTCTACGAATTCCCCGATGGCGAGAGCCGCATCGACTATCCCGTCTGGTCTCCCGACGGCAAATGGGTGCTCTTCGACCGCTTCCGGCCACAGGGCGGAGACATTTGGATGATCAAAGACTTCGAATAGCGCGAGTCTCTAACGCCCGCGAACGGGTCAAGAACGGCTTTTGTGCGCCGTTACATCAATTCTTCAACGAACGAGCGGGCCACATCGAGAGGCACACGAGGATCGTGATGGACCAGCGGGCCCTCGTTTAACACTGGCTCCGCCCCATGGAGTGTCGGAACGTCGGTGCGCTCGAAGAATTTCCCGATGGGAATCTCGTCGCCCCAGAGCAGAGATTTTTCCATGGCCGCCATCCAGTTCGCAGGGTCATGCGCTGAATCATCTTCGAGCTTCTTCACGCGCGGACGGAACCACTGGTAAGTATTGTCATGATTGTAGGTGACGCACGGACTGAACACGTCCAGGAACGAGAAGCCCGGATGTTCGATGCCTTGCTTGATCAGTTCGGTGAGATGTTTCTGTTCGCCGCTGAAGCCGCGCGCAACGAATGTCGCTCCCGCGGCCAGGGCCAGGGAAATCGGATTGACCGGCGCTTCGATGTTGCCGAAGGGCATACTCTTTGTCTTCATGCCGACGCGGCTGGTTGGCGACGTCTGGCCTGTGGTCAGGCCGTAGATCTGGTTGTCCATGACGATGTAAAGCAGATCAACATTGCGGCGCATCGAATGAACGAAGTGGTTTCCGCCGATCCCGAAACCGTCACCGTCGCCGCCCGTCACCAGAACCGTTAGTTCGTGATTCGCAAGTTTCAGACCGGTAGCCACCGCCAAGGCACGCCCGTGAAGCGTGTGCATGCCGTAGGTATTCATGTACCCGGGGAAGTTGGAGGAGCAACCAATTCCGCTAATGGTGACCACGTTGTACGTCTGGATGCGCAACTCAACCAGGGCTTTTTGCACGGCGGCGAGCACGCCAAAATCGCCGCAGCCGGGACACCAGTCGGGATCGACTTTGCCCTTCAAATCCGCCATCGTCAATTGACTGGCACGCTGTACGCTTGTCGCCATTTGCGTCTCCTCCTTTAGACCACAATCTCGTGCATGGGAACGGAGAGTTTTGTCCTGCCGGCAAGTTGTTCCTTCGCAGCCTCCACGATGTGGTGGGGCATGAAGGGCTCGCCGTCGTATTTACGGATATGGCCGTCCGGCACAAAGCTGGTTTCGCTGCGCAGGTAGCGCGCAAACTGGCCACTGTAGTTGTTCTCCACGATGATGGTGTGCCGCGAGTCTTTCAGAATTTCGAGGATGGCATCGCCATGCAACGGCACGAGCCATCGGATCTGAAGCTGATTGGCGGAGATTCCTTCTTCATTGAGGATCTCGCAGGCTTCCTCGATTACTCCATTCGTCGAACCCCAGCCGATCAACGTAACATCGGCGTCGCGCGAACCCGAAAGCGTCGGTGGCGGCACGGCGGCCTCAATTCCAGCCACCTTGCGCATCCGCTTTTCCATCATGGCGCGGCGCTTGACCGGATTCGTGAACTCATCGCTGATTAGCACGCCGTCTTCCATGTGTTCGTCTGTGGCAACCGTGTGGATGTGGCCGGGAACGCCCGGAACGGCGCGCGGTGAAATGCCGCTGTCAGTGATCTTGTAGCGTTTGTAATCCCCGTTCGTCGAAGTCGCGGACGGCGATCCGTTTCCATTGCCATTCGTCGTGATCAGCTCGCCGCGGTCGATGTTTTGGTTGAAATCCAGATCGTTCGGATGCACGCTGAGCCGGCCTTCCGACAGCAGCAAATCGCAAAGCACCAGGCCCGGACACTGGAACCGGTCGGCGATGTTGAAGATTTCGGGGATCAGCTTGAAGCAATCGCCAATGTCCAGCGGAGCCGCGATCACTCGCGGATAATCGCCAAAAGCGGCGCCAAGCATTTGCCACAGGTCGCCTTGCTCGGTTTTCGTGGGAACGCCTGTGGACGGGCCGGCTCGCTGGCAGTTGATCACCACCACCGGCGTCTCGATCATGGCGGACATGCCCAGACCTTCGCTCATCAAAGCGAATCCGCCGCCCGACGTAGCGCACATAGCGCGTACGCCGGCTTGAGCCGCGCCGATGGTCATATTGATTACGCCGATTTCGTCCTCGACTTGGCGCACCATGATCCCGGCTTTGCGCGCGTGCGCCGCCATCCAATGCAGCACGCCGGTCGAAGGGCTCATCGGGTAAGCGCAATAGAATTTCACGCCGGCTGCCGCTCCACCCATGGCCATGGCGACATTGCCGCTCAGAATCGCGTAACGATTCTCCGTCTTTGCCAACGCATTCGGAAAGCCCGCAAAGCGTGCAGCGGCATAGTCATAGCCGGCCCGCGCCACCCCGACGTTTTCCGCCACCACCGCCTCGCCTTTTTTCTTAAACTGCTCTCGAAGAACTTCCTCTAAGGACTGGAAACCGATCCCCATCATGTGCAGGCCGGCGCCGATCGCCAGCGTGTTCTGCGCGACCTTATTTCTCGTAATGTCCGCCAACTCGGAAACGGGGAGCGGGCAAAGCTGCACTCCGTCAGCGGCAGGTCCGGGCTTTATGGTGTCGGCATTATAGATACAGGCCGCGCCTCGGGTGAGCAGCTGCAGGTGGCGATCCATGGTGTCCTGGTTCAGGGGAATGAGCAGATCGATGCGGTCACCCATGTTCGTGACCTTCTCCGTGCCGGCTCGAATCGTCAGTAAAGTGTGGCCGCCGCGGATGATGGATTGGTAAGCGTTGTAGGCATTCAGATGCAGGCCTCGCCGGCTGAAAATCTTTGCGAAAATGTCGCCCGGGGTGGCGACACCCTGTCCGGCCGCGCCTCCGATGGCGATAGCGAAGGTTTGCTTCATTGCACCCTCTCTAGTTCAGAGCCGGCCGATCCACAAAGTCCCAGCGCTCGACCGGGCTCAAATAGGATGTGTTTCCGTCAGAGACTCCTCCTCCGAAGAAACGATTAGCTTTTCGATTGCCGGAGTATACACCCAAAACTTCCGTGTGTTCGCGCCAAGAGGAAATTTAGCTCGACCGCCGGGTGGGCGAAAGGTGCCTGGCGCAGGCGAAGGCGCAATCCCGAGAAACTCGTCCTTTCGACTTCGCTGCCGCCCAAATTGTCTGCAGGTCATCCAATTTGGAAGGTGTTTTTGTTTGCTCACAAGGTGCACACTCTCCCCATGAAAACCAGCCAGCACACAAAACTCGGACCGCAGACCCAAGCCATTCACGGCGGTGAACCCAACCGTCGCGGCGTCAACGGCCCGATCGTCACGGAGATTATCCGCTCTTCGACATTTACATTCTCTTCAACGGAAGAAATGAAACTGTGGGCTGAGGGGAAGAACAAAGCCTACATCTACACGCGTTACGGCAATCCCACTCTTTCCGTTGCTGAAAAGAAAATCGCCGCGCTCGAAGGCGCTGAAGCTGCGGTAGTCACTTCATCCGGTATGGCCGCTATTTCCTCGGCGCTCCTGGCGGCGCTCAAAACCGGCGACGAAGTGATATCCACCGCGCAACTCTACGGCGGATCGTACCGTTTGATGCGCGACGTTTTCCCCAATATGGGCATTACCGTCCGTCAGGTCGCGACCGATCTCGCGGGCATCGAATCTCTCGTCACGCCGCGTTCGAAGGTTCTTTACGTCGAAACTCCCACCAATCCCACGCTTCGCCTCGTGGACATTCAGAGAGCCGTAGCCTTCGCCAAAAAACACAAACTCGTTTCCATCATTGACAACACATTTGCCACGCCCGTCCTGCAGAACCCCATCGCCCTCGGCTACGACATGGTCGTTCACAGTGCCACCAAAGCTCTGGCTGGCCACTCCGACATCATCGCGGGTGTTGCTGTCGGCAATTCGAAATGGATGGAGCGCGTCCGCCAGATGATTATTTACCTCGGCGGCTCGATGGATCCCGGCGCCGCGTATCTCCTGATTCGCGGCATCAAGACACTCGGCGTGCGCGTCGAGCGGCAATGCGAAAACGCCATGGCCGTCGCCAGGTTTCTCGAAAAACATCCGAAGGTTCGGCGCGTGCACTATCCGGGCTTGAAATCGCACGCGGATCACAAACTCGCCCGAAGACAAATGCGGGGATTCGGGAGCATGCTGGCGTTCGACCTGAAGGGCGGGCTGGCTGCGGCCCGGCGGTTCTGCGATCGCGTGAGGCTATTTCTGCTGGCCGCGAGTCTTGGCGGAGTGGAGTCGCTCGTGATTCTTCCGATTTACAGTTCGCACTACAACATGACAAACGAAGAATTGCAGCGCGCGGGCGTCAGTCCGGGAACAGTACGCGTTTCGATCGGCCTCGAAGACAAAGAAGATTTGATCGAAGACTTGAAACAAGCGCTCGCGTAAATTTTCTCGCGCCAGAATCAAATAACCATTTTGAGGCACGCGCTCGATTTATCTTCGCGCCGCCAGGAGTTAAGACTGGCCGGGCGGAAGCCCGCCGCTACGAGGCAAAAAACGGGACGGCAGACTGCTAGGACTTTTCGACGAGAACTGGGGCGGCCCACTCATCCTGCGCGGGGAGCAGGGACTTCACGATGTCCTCCAGCTCGTGCGCGCTGTTCACGTGCTCGGGATAATTGTGCGCGGTGATGTCAAACGACACGTTGTGTTTGGAGCGCACGGCCTGGAGTTCTTCTTGCAGGCGGACGGCTACGCGCTTGGCATTGAGTGTGTCTGTCTCCGGAAGAACCAGGGCAAACACGTCGGTCGAAAGCCGGTAGATGGAATCGGTGGGCCGCAGCTTGCGAGACATCGCTTTCGCGGCATCGCTCCAGGCTTCCGAGCTCGCGTCCGTTTTTGCGGCGGCAGATACGGGCTTGGCCTTCACAAGCAGGAGTGAAAGAGTTTTCTGCATGGTCATGGCCCTCCGGTATTCCATGGTCAGGCGATCCCAGAAATGGTTTTGGTCGGGCATGGTCTGGAGCAGGTCCACGCTGGCCTGATGCTGCAAGGTGACGTTGCGTTCGAGCTCCGCCAGAATCTGCTGCTTCAATTTGCGCACCGTGCGCTGGCGGTCGACGAAGTAGCCGACAAAAAGTATTGTTAACGCGCAAAATCCGAAGAAGGCGGAACGCAGAGTCCACTTGTTGCCGACGGGGTGGAGGAAAACCAGCGGGTACATGAACATGGCCAAGCCGGCGGCCTGCACAAGAACAAAGGCAGCCGCAAGAATGGTGAGCTGGAGCTCACGACGTTCGAGACTATCCAATTCCTTGCGGTTGAGCGTACCCATGACGTTCTTATTCTGGCTCCCATCGGCCAACGGCCAGGTGCAAGAGGGAGCTTCACCTTTCGCTGCTCTTCTATCGTCGTGCTTGGAGCCGCGTTTCACAATGGGAGGGAAGTACTCTTGTAGCGGAAAAGCTACTGGCCGAAGCAGACGTAGCGTAGGAGCCAAAAGTTTGCCGCACCTGACACTGGCGGAGGAAAAGGGAGGGCAGTTCGATCCTCACCGCCCCTACCAACCATCCTTTTTCCCAACAACAACTGAAGAGGGTTCCGAGTGAGGTAAAGTGGGGACATTGTGATCATCAACCTCGCGCGGCGTGCACATGACCATAACTGGGAGCTGGACCCGATTACGCGTTCTCTGCTCGATACCGATTTTTACAAACTGCTGATGCTACAGTTCATCTGGAAGCAGTTCCCGAAGACAACTGCTTCTTTTTCCTTCATCAATCGTTCCGTCGAGGTACACCTTGGCGATTTGATCGACGCCGACGAGCTTCGGGAACAGCTGGAGCAGACAAAAAAGCTGCGATTTCATAAGTCCGAACTGATCTGGCTCGCAGGCAATACCTTCTATGGACGCCGCGGTATCTTTGAACCAGCTTTCCTGGAGTGGCTCGAACGCGACTTCCGACTCTCAGATTATGAGTTGTCTATTCAAGATGGGCAGTTCTCCATCTCATTTCGCGGCTTGTGGACAGGCACGACGATGTGGGAGATTTACGCGCTTTCGGCCATTAGTGAACTGAAGACGCGCGCCAGCCTGAAGCGTCTCAGCGAATTCGAGCTCGATATTCTCTATGCCCGGGCCAAAACTAAACTCTGGGGGAAAATGGAGCGGTTACGCGGCATCCCAGGATTGAAAGTGAGCGACTTTGGAACACGACGGCGGCACAGCTTCTTGTGGCAGGAGTACGTCGTAAAAGCCATGAGCGACGTGCTCGGCAGCAGTTTTACGGGAACCTCGAATACATATCTGGCCTACAAACACGATTTGGAAGCGATCGGTACGAACGCGCATGAGTTGCCCATGGCGCTGGCAGCGATGGCCAAGGACGACGAAGAACTGCTAACAGCGCAATACCGCTTACTGGAGCTCTGGCAGCAGACCTATCAGGGCGAGTTACTCATCCTGCTTCCAGACACCTTTGGAACGTCGCAGTTTCTCCGCAATGCTCCGGATTGGGTAGCGGACTGGACGGGACAGCGTGCAGACAGCAAAGATCCTTTCCTTGCGGGCGACGAATATATTGCGTGGCTTAAACAGAGAAAGCGCGATCCGCGGCAAAAATTATTCATTGCTTCTGACTCTCTCGATGTGGACACGATTTTGGGATTGCATGCCCATTTTTCCGGGACAATTCGCAACGGCGCTTCTCCTGCCGATTTTAGACAAGCGAGCGACTTTCTCGATGAGGCAAAATGGATTCCCGAACGGCGCATCCGTTTCAGCGCGGGTTGGGGCACGTTGCTGACCAATGATTTTCGCAACTGCAATCCTCAGGACGGCGGCGACTTCGATCCTGTAAGTCTGGTGTGCAAGCTCAACGATGCGAATGGCAAGCCTGCAGTGAAACTCTCCGACAACTTTCAAAAAGCTCTGGGACCTCGCGAAGAGATTCAGCGCTATCAGCTGGTGTTTGGCCTCGCCGGGGTTGCTCATGCACCGGTTGTGATGTAGTGGCAAAGGGGTTCCCGGAACGGCATTTGGGGAGATCGGAGCGCGAGCGGCATTCAGCACCACCACGTTTCCCCGAACGGGACTTTTTGGGGAGTCACCGGGCACTTGATTGGTAACCGCGTTAAGCAGAATTCTGCTTAACTGCGAAGGAATGCGAGGACCAATCAGAACAATCAATTGTTCAGGTTTTGGGTGGAAGGGATTTCTCGACCGCCATACCACGATTTGCGCTACTGTGGGGTTGCTGGAAGGCTGACCAAAGCATCATGCGCTGCTGCAAGGGTGAAGTCTTCGAGCTTTGAAGTTGGAGGTTGCCAATGCACATGACTACAAGCACTCGACAATTAGGTGACGTCACGATTGTGGACATCAGCGGCCGGATTGTGCTCGGCGAAGAAAGCGCTGCACTGCGCGAACTGGTTTGCGACCTGTTAAGCAAGGGACACAGGAAGATTCTATTCAATCTTGGCGATGTCAATTACATTGACAGCTCAGGATTGGGCCATTTGGTCAGTGCTTTCACTAGCGTGCGGAAGCAGGAGGGCGAACTGAAGTTGCTCAACCTCACGAATAAGGTTCACGATCTGATGCAAATTACAAGGCTGTATACCGTCTTCGACATCATGGACGACGAGGCCGTGGCCGTTAAGTCTTTCGGTCAATCGGTAGCGGCAACCGGATGACTGT
>WNFP01010205.1_pt1 | contig 16130 bp, 11 predicted proteins | sample 5400201 | NCBI WGS metagenome assembly WNFP01 (sample SAMN13153355, study PRJNA577476) | soil metagenome | isolation source: 115 cm saprolite under Madrone tree | place: USA:California | collected 2016-06-14 | reverse complement strand
ACGTTGCTGCTCGAAGTCACCGGCCTGTTCGACATGCGCACCCGCCCTGAGCTGATCCTGCTGCAGAAGACCATGGTGGTGGTCGAGGGTGTCGCGCGCGGCTTCGATCCGAAACTCGACATCTGGAAGATCGCCGATCCCGTGGTGCGCGAATGGATCGAGCGCAATCTCGGGCCGGTGGGGCGCATTCAGGGCGCGATGTCGGGCGCCGGCGAACTGGGCCGGGTGCTGGTTGGCCTTCCGGCGATCGCCTCGCGGTCAGTCGCCGTGCTGGAGCAGTTGGAGACCATGACCCGGGAAGGACTGACGCTGTCACCGGAGACGATCGCGGCGATGGGCCGGACCGAGGGCCGCAAGAGCCGGTGGCGTACGCTGGCGCTCTGGATCATCGCCGCGACATTCATCGGCATTCTCTGGGCCGTTCGACAATTGTGATTGCAGTGCTGGCACAACAATGCTAGCATTGCAATCATACCGGTCGGAAAAATACCTATGGCCAGCCTGACCATCCGAAAACTCGACGAGACCATCAAGACCTATCTGCGGCTGCGTTCGGCCCGCAACGGCCGCTCCGTGGAAGAGGAGGTCCGGGTGATCCTGGGGGAGCTTCTGCAGGGTCGCTCCGAATCCTCCGCGACACCATCGCAAGCCGCTTTGCCGCCCGCTGAGGTTCAGGCCCGCGCCGCATGGCACGCCAATACGACCGATCAGCCCTGCGTCACCCTGATCATCGGCGGCGGCATCGCCGCCTATAAGGCGCTGGACCTGATCCGGCGGCTGAAGGAGCGGCACATTCATGTCCGCTGCGTGCTGACGCGCGCCGCGCAGCAGTTCGTCACGCCGCTCGCCGCCAGCGCACTGTCGAACCAGCGCTGTTATACCGACCTGTTCGATCCCGAGAGCGAGTTCGATGCCGGCCATATCCGTCTCGCCCGCGACTGCGACCTGATCGTGGTGGCGCCTGCGACCGCGGACCTGATGGCGAAGATGGCGCAGGGTCATGCCGACGATCTGGCCAGCGCCATCCTGCTCGCGGCCAACCGGCCGATCCTGCTCGCGCCGGCGATGAACCCGCTGATGTGGAACAATGCCGCGACCCGCCGCAACGTCGCGCAGCTCGAGCGCGACGGCGTCGCCTTGGTTGGCCCCAATGCCGGCGAAATGGCCGAAGCCGGGGAGGCCGGCGTCGGCCGGATGGCGGAGCCTCTGGAAATCGCATCTGCTGCCGAGCGCTTCCTGCGCCCCTCCCAACCTCGGCCGCTTGCCGGCAAGCGCGTTCTCATCACCGCAGGGCCGACCCATGAGCCGATCGATCCGGTGCGTTACATCGCCAACCGCTCGTCCGGCAAACAGGGTTTTGCCATTGCCGTGGCCGCACAAAAAGCCGGAGCGGATGTCACCTTGATCTCAGGCCCGGTCGATCTCGACGATCCTGCCGGCGTGACGGTAAAGCATGTGGAATCCGCGCGCGACATGCTGCACCGGGTGGAAGCCGCGCTTCCGGTGGATATCGCGATCTTCGCCGCCGCGGTCGCCGACTGGCGCGTTGCCAATGAAGGCGAGCAGAAATTGAAAAAGACCTCGGCGGGGATGCCACCGCTGCAGCTCGTCGAAAATCCCGATATCCTTGCAACGATCTCGAAGCTGCAGGACCGGCGTCCGGGACTGGTGATCGGATTCGCGGCCGAGACTGAAAATCTGATCGACAACGCCAAGGCAAAACTCACGCGCAAGGGCTGCGACTGGATCGTCGCCAATGACGTGTCGCCGGCGTCAGGCGTGATGGGCGGCGACCGCAACACGGTTCATCTGCTCGCGCGCGATGACGCCAGGATCACTGTCGACTCCTGGCCGGTGATGAGCAAAGAGCAAGTCGCAGCCGCATTGGTGGCGCGAATCGCCGGCACCATGCTCGCGAAAACCCCGGAGAATCCATCGTGAGCACGGTTGTGAGAGTCGATATCCGGCAATTGCCGCATGGTGAGGGTCTGGCGCTGCCGGCATATCAAAGCGCGCATGCCGCGGGGCTCGATCTCTTGGCCGCGGTTCCCGAAGATTCGCCGCTTGTGCTTTCGCCCGGGCAGCGCGCGCTGGTGCCCACTGGCCTTACGATCGCGCTGCCATCAGGTTATGAGGCGCAGGTCCGTCCGCGCTCGGGCCTCGCATCGAAGCACGGTGTCACCGTGTTGAATGCGCCAGGCACGGTTGATGCGGACTATCGCGGCGAGATCGGCGTGCTGCTGATCAACCACGGCGACGCGCCGTTCCCGATCCGCCGTGGCGAGCGTATCGCGCAAATGGTGATTGCGTCGGTGGTCCGAGCGGAACTGGTCCCCGCAACATCGCTTTCCGCGACCGACCGCGGCAGTGGCGGCTTCGGTTCGACCGGGCGCTAGTCCGCGGGAGGCAGTTCGCTCCAAAAAAGTTGATAGCTCGCATCCACGTCTCGAAAACGCGCCTCATTGACATTTACCTACTAGTAGGTCAGATTTCCGGCATTCGCAAATGAGGAACCCCACCGTGACAACAGAACTTTATTGGCTGACGCTCACCGTTCTCATGACCGCCCTCTTCTGGATGCCTTACGTTCTCAACCGCGTGGTCGTCGGCGGCCTGGGAGGAACTCTTGCGGGCGCACCACCGGAAAGCGGCGCGCATTCGTCATGGGCGCAACGCTCCATCAAGGCTCACACCAACGCCGTGGAGAATCTGGCGATCTTCGCGCCCGCTGTGCTGATCGCGTATGTGTTGAATATCTCAACCCCGGCAACGAAGGTGGCTGTCGTGGTGTACTTCTTCGCCCGCCTGCTCCATTTCATGGTCTATTCGGCCGGAATTCCCGCAGCGCGCACACTTGCTTTCACGGCCGGCTGGTTGGCCCAGATCGTCATCATCGCCAGCATCCTGCGGTGGATCTGAAAACGATGGCCCGCCCGATCCGGCGCTGTTTGCTTCTCACTGGCGCGGCCGAAGGTCTCGGCGCAAGTATCGCCGAGACCTTCGCCCGGGCGGGCCACGACGTCATCGGCCTCTCCCGGACGAACCGGTCGGAACATCTCAAGCGACGAGTTGAACAAAGCGGGGGCATCTACACCCATCTCAGCTGCGATATTACGCAGCCGACGGAGGTCGCAGCGGCTCTAAAACCACACGCCGGTCGCATCGACGTGTTTGTGCACAATCCGCATGTGCTGGCGATCAAGCCATTCGAGCAGACGACCGCAAGCGAGTTTGAGCAAGCGTGGCGCGTCGCTTGCCTCGGAGCGATGCTGTCCGCCCAGTCTGTGCTGCCGCATATGATCGCGCGCGGCGAAGGCGCCATTATCCTGACCGGCGCAACGGCTGGAATACGTGGGGCCGCGCAATTTTCAGCATTCGCATCGGCGAAATTTGCCCTTCGCGGTCTCGCGCAATCGCTCGCGCGTGAGTTCGGCCCCAAAGGCGTTCACGTCGCGCATGTCATTCTCGACGGATTGATCGACGAAGCTCAGACCGATCAAAGATTCGGCCCGCCTCAATCCACGCGAATAGAGCCCGATCTTGTGGCCCATGCATACCTGGAACTAGCATCGCAGCATCCGTCGGCCTGGACACACGAAATGGATCTGCGCCCATTCTCCGAACGCTTTTGAGGAGCCCGCAATGTCGAACGAACTCGTCAACGCTGATTTCTCCCGCCGTGTCGTGATCGCCACGGATGAAATGCCATGGGTTCCATCTCCCCAGGCCGGCGTCGAACGCCGTCTGCTGGATCGCATCGGAGGTGAAGTGGCTCGGGCTACGTCCCTCGTCCGTTATGAGCCCGCCAGCGCGTTTCCCGCGCATGACCACGCGCTTGGCGAAGAGTTTCTCGTGCTCAGCGGAGTATTTTCGGACGAGCACGGCGACTACCCGACCGGAACCTATGTCCGCAATCCACCTCGGAGCCGCCATACGCCGCGAACCGCGCCCGGATGCACCATTCTGGTCAAGCTGCGGCAGATGGCGCTATCCGAACAGACCCGGATTGTTGTCGACAGCACGACAGCCAGATGGGAGCAAGCCTCCATAGCCGGTTTGAAGACGCTGCCGTTGTATCTGGCTCCCGATGCGGGAGAAAAGGTGATGCTGGAACGGCTCGAGGCGGGGACTAATCATGGCGAGGTGGACTGTCCCGATGGTGAGGAGATACTTATATTGTCGGGCGACCTCCGGGATGAACACGGGACGTACGGGGCCGGGACATGGATCAGGAACCCGGTGGGTTTCCGGCGCAATCTCGGGTCAAGAAGCGGAGCGACATATTGGGTGAAGCGAGGTCATTTGCGCCCGATGTCATGACAGGAAACTTATGACGACGACGGCCCCGAAGCAGCGATCCAGGACCGCCGAACAGATACTCGATCTCGCCGAGATACTGATCCAGACGCGCGGCTACAGCGCGTTCAGCTATCAGGATATTTCCGATGCGCTCGGCATGACCAAGGCCAGCATCCATTATCATTTTGCGTCGAAAACCGATCTGGGCATTGCCGTCGTCGATCGCTATGTCGAGCGCTTCGGAGCCGCCCTCATTGCCATCGCCGAAGATCAGTCGCAGCCTTCGATGGCGATGCTGGATTTCTACATCGAACCTTACCTTAAATATGCCAGTACTCCCGACCAGGTATGCCTGAGCGGAGCTCTGGCAGGCGAAATACTGGCGCTGCCGCCGGAACTTCGCGCGCGCGTCGATGGTTTCTTCAAGGCGCATCAAATTTGGCTGACCGGGATTCTCAAGCGCGGGGTCGCACGAGGCGAGTTCAAGCTTCCGGCACCGGCGAGCAAGGTGGCCCGCCTCGTTTTCGGAGCCCTGCAGGGCGCGCTGCTGGTGAAGCGCACCACTGGCGACACATCCCAATTGCGGGATGTTGTAGCGGTCATGAAATTGCAGCTCGCGGCCCAATGATGAAAAGTGTGGACGATTCGGCGGACGATAGGGCTATTGCCTCCGAAGCGTCGCCAATTTTACCAAATCCGCTTCCAAAAACGTTACCTCGGCGCATTTTTTTGCGATGCGGTCGGCGTTCACGGTTCGGACTCTTACCCACCGAGACCCATTAGGGGATATTGTCGCTCGATTCGCGAACGAACGGCGGGTAATGCGCCGGGCGTGAAATTGTGCGGTTTGGGGCAAACCATGTCGGGCGTGATCGTGGCGATGCGTCGGACCTTGCTGTCGTGCACATCACTGGCGCGCAACGGCCTGGTCGGTTTTGGCACCGCCGTCCTGATGTCGATCGCGCCCGCTCATGCCGGCGAGTTACCGTTCCACCGTATGATCTCGGTATTCTTCGACCTGAACCGCCAGGAAATCGCGGTGCTGGCGACGGCATTGGCGCTGCTCGTCTTTTCGGTGGTGGCGGCGGTCCTGTTGATGCGCACGCGGCTGCGCGCGGCAAGGAGCGAGGAACTGCTGCGCTCCGACGTCCAGGACCTGCAGGTCCAGGCCGACCGTTTACGCGCATTGTTGTTCGCGGAGCCGCAGATTTTGATCTCGTGGGCTGCGGGCGACAATCGCCCGGAGATCAGCGGCGACACGTCGCTGCTGATGCCGCAGGATGCCCAGCATCGGCCACAGCGCGTCCTCGCATTTGGAACCTGGCTGCCGCCGGAGCCGGCGCTGCAGATGGATCATGCGGTCGACGCGCTGCGCGATGCCGGGGAGGGCTTTCTGCTCAACCTGACGACATCCAGCGGACACGCCATCGAGGCCATGGGCCGCGCTATCGGCGGCCAGGCCATTGTGCGGATTCGTGCACTGAGCGGATTGCGCCGGGAACTCGCCGAAATGAACCTGCGGCACAAGGCGCTGCTGGACGAAACCGAAATCCTGCGCGCTTTCCTGGCGGCAGCGCCCTGGCCGATCTGGGCCAAGCGCGCCAAGGGCGGTCTCAGCTACGCCAATGCCGCCTATGCGCGGGCGACCGAGGCCACCAGCGTCGCGGATGCGATCGATCGCGATCTCGAATTGCTCGACAGCAGCGACCGCAACGATATGGACCGCGCGCTGAATCAAACCGCGGCCTTCGCGGCACGGCTGCCGATCGTGGTCGGGGGCGAGCGGCGCATCTACGATGTGCACGCGCTGAATCTCGGCGACGGCAGCGCCGGCATCGCGATCGACGCCGGCGAAGCAACCGCGCTGCGCGCGGCGCTGGTGCGCATGGCGGAGGCGCATCGCCGCACCCTCGATCAACTGTCGTCCGGCGTGGCCGTATTCGACGCCCAGCGGCGGCTGGCGTTCTACAACGATTCCTATCGCCGCCTGTGGGATCTGGACCGCGCGTTTCTCGACAGCAACCCCGACGATTCGAGCGGCGTGCTCGATCGGCTGCGCGCCGCGCGCAAAGTTCCGGAACAGCCGGATTTCCGGGCCTGGAAGGCGAAGCTGCACGAAGCCTATCGCGCCGTCGAACCGGAAAAGGACACCTGGTATCTGCCCGACGGCCGCGCGGTCAGCGTCGTCACCACGCCAAATCCGGAAGGCGGCGTCACCTATCTGTTCGACGACGTCACCGAAAGCCTGGACCTGGCGCGGCGATTTGACGGTCTGATCCGCGTCCAGCGTGAAACGCTCGATAATCTCGCCGAGGCGGTGGCGGTGTTCGGCAGCAATGGCCGCGCCCAATTGTTCAATCCGGCATTCGCCAGGATGTGGAAGCTGTCGCCCGAGGCGCTGCGCGAGCAGCCGCATATCGAGACCGTGGAATCCTGGTGCAGGCCCCTGCTCGATGACGCCGTCACCTGGCGCGCACTCCGCGAGGCCATTACCGCGATCGAGAACCGGGTCGAGGTGCCGCTGAAGCTGGAGCGCAAGGACGGCAGCGTGCTCGACTGCATGACCATGCCGTTGCCTGACGGCGCCACCATGTTGACATTCCAGGACATCACCGATACCGAGAATGTCGAGCGCGCACTGCGCGAGCGTAACGAGGCGCTCGAGGCCGCCGACCAGATGAAGGTCGATTTCGTCCACCACGTGTCCTACGAGTTGCGCTCGCCGCTGACCACCATCATCGGTTTTTCCCACTTCCTGAGCGACCCGGTCACCGGTCCGCTCATGCCGAAGCAGGCCGAGTATCTCGGCTACATCACGGCGTCGACCAACGCGCTGCTCGCGATCATCAACAACATCCTCGATCTCGCCACCATCGACGCCGGCGCGATGTCGCTCAGCCTGGGCTCCGTCGACATCCGCAAGACCATCGAAGCCGCCGCCGAAGGCATCCAGGACCGGCTCGCAACCGACCGCATCAAACTCAAGGTCGACGTCGATCCCAACATCGGGAGCTTCATGGGCGACGAACGCCGCGTGGTGCAAGTGCTGTATAATCTGCTGGCGAATGCCGTCGGATTTTCGCCGCAGGATGCCACCGTCGGCCTGAGCGCCAAGCGAACCGAACACTCTGTCATTTTCAGCGTGACCGACTCCGGTCCGGGCATCCCGCCCGATGTCAAAGACAAGGTGTTCGACTGGTTCGAGAGTCATTCCAACGGGTCGCGGCACCGTGGCGCCGGCCTCGGCCTGTCGCTGGTGCGTTCCTTCGTCGAACTGCACGGAGGCAAGGTGCGCGTCGATTCCATCGTCGGTAAAGGCACGACCGTCACGTGCGACTTTCCGATCGATCAGGCTGCGCATCGCAACGCCGCGGAATGACGGATCCCACGACATTCTCACTTACGCTTGCGGATGAGATGGCGACCGCGCATTTGATGGCCGACCTCGCCTTGCTGATCAGCCCGGGCGATGTCATCACCCTTTCCGGCGACCTCGGCGCCGGAAAGACCGCAGCCGCGCGCGCCATGATCCGATATCTCGCCAGCGACGACGCGCTCGAAGTTCCAAGCCCGACCTTCACGCTTGCGCAAGCCTACGATCTGCCGCCGTTTCCGCTGGTTCATGCGGATCTCTACCGCGTCAGCGATCCTTCGGAGCTGGAAGAGATCGGCTTGTCGCCATTGCCCGAGGCCACGTTGGTGCTGATCGAATGGCCCGAGCGCGCACCCGAGGCACTGCCCCAGGACCGAATCGACATCGCGCTTCGTCCGGCGCTGGTATCGACGGCCCGCGCCGCTGAAGTCACCGGCTATGGAAAAGCGGCCGCTCAAGTCGCAAGGCTCAAGGCGCTGCGGCAGTTTCTCGCTGAGGCAGGCTATGCCGACGCAACCCGCCAGCGCATGGTCGGCGACGCGTCGACGCGTTCCTATGCGCGGCTGGTCCGCGACGATGGCGTCGTCATCCTGATGAACTCGCCGCGGCGGGCTGACGGGCCGGCGGTCTACGAGGGAAAATCATACAGCACGGTGGTTCATCTGGCCGAAGACGTGAAGCCGTTTGTCGCCATCGCTGGCGGCCTGCGCGAGCGCGGGTTCTCGACGCCCGTCATTCATCACACCGACCTCGACAACGGGTTCCTGATCACCGAGGATTTCGGCAGCGCGGGCTTTGTCGAAGGCGATCCGCCGCGGCCGATCGAGGAACGTTATCACGCCGCTGCCGACATGCTGGCGGCGCTGCACCGCGTGGCATTGCCTTTCATTCTGCCTCTGGCGCCCGGCCTCACCTACGCCATACCCACTTTCGACACCGATGCGCTGCTGGTTGAGGCCGGACTGATGCTCGAATGGTATCTGCCCGACCGCGGGGTCGAGCCGACCAATAAAATGCGCGACGAATTCGTCACGATGTGGCGTGAGTTGCTGAGCAAGCCGGCCGCGGCCGCCAGGACCTGGGTGATACGGGACTTTCATTCGCCCAATCTGATCTGGCTCGACGAACGTTCCGGTATCGCGAAAGTCGGCATCATCGACTTCCAGGATGCCGTGCTGGGCCCCGCCGCATACGACATGGTATCGCTGGCGCAGGATGCGCGGATCGACGTACCCGAGCCGCTCGAGCTGGCGCTGCTGGTGCGCTATATCAGGGCCCGGCGCGCGGCCGACGACGCGTTCGATCCGGCCGGTTTCGCCGAGCTTTACGCCATCATGTCGGCACAGCGAAATACCCGGCTGCTCGGTACCTTTGCCCGGCTCAACCGGCGTGACGGCAAGCCGCAATATCTGCGCCATCAGCCCCGGCTCTGGACCTATCTCAACCGTTCGCTGGCTCACCCCCTGCTCGCTCAGGCCCGGGCCTGGTATTCGGCCCATGTCCCACCGCCGGCTGCGTAGTTTTACGACTTATTAGGCGTCCTCGCATTAACCTGCGGCAGACCCCGCACCGGAGCGCGGGGCGGCTGCTTTGAGGGCGGGAGCAAGATTATGGTGGCAGAACGGCGCAAGGGCGAGCGCGTCACATTCGAACGCGGCATCAATGCGCATATGATGGGCATCGACGGTACCTGGCGGCGCGATTGCACGATGGAAGACGTCTCCGAGACCGGCGCCAAACTCACGGTTGAAGGATCGGTCGAGGGCCTGCACCTGAAGGAATTCTTCCTGCTGCTGTCGTCGACCGGCCTGGCCTACCGCCGCTGCGAGCTGTCCTGGGTCAACGGCGACCAGATCGGCGTCAATTTCCTCAAGCAGGGCGACAAGAAGAAAAAGCCGTCCCGGCGGGACGCGGCGCTCGACACCGAGGTCTGATCCCGCCAGCTGACCGCCGCGCCAGTCGCACAATTGTCACGCCGGACGGTTATCGCATCAACGGTCGCTGCGCCCCCGCCGATCGCCGTGATATGATCTGCGCCACCCGGCGCTCCCTGAACAACGGTTCGAGAATTTCCTGAAAATGTCGATCAAACCCACCAAAGCCATGGTTCTCGCCGCCGGTCTGGGCGTGCGCATGCGCCCCCTCACCGACCGGATACCAAAGCCCCTGGTGCGGGTGGCGGGCCGGGCGCTGCTCGATCATGTGCTGGATAAACTCGGCGACGCTGGCGTCCGCCAAGCTGTTGTTAATGTCCATTATTTGCCCGACCAGATCATCGATCACACGGCGGCGCGGGTGCGGCCCCGCGTGATCATCTCCGATGAGCGCAACGAGGTGCTCGGCACCGGCGGCGGCGTCGTCAAGGCGCTGCCTTTGCTCGGCCAGGCTCCGTTTTTCCATGTCAACGCGGATACGCTGTGGATCGATGGCGTGCGCCCCAACCTCGCGCGGCTGGCCGAAGCCTTCGACCCCGCGCGCATGGATATCCTGCTGCTGATGGCGCCGACGACCAGCAGCATCGGCTATGGCGGACGCGGCGATTACGCGATGCTGCCCGATGGCGCGCTGCGCAAGCGCAAGGAACATCAGGTGGTTCCGTTCGTCTATGCGGGTGTCGCGATCATGTCGCCGACGTTGTTTGCCGATGCACCATCAGGCGAATTCTCACTGACAAAGATGTTCGATGCCGCCAACGAGCAGGAGCGGCTGTTCGGCCTGCGGCTGGATGGCGTATGGATGCATGTGGGAACCCCCGACGCGATCGAGGCGGCGGAAGAGGCTTTTTTCGAAAGCGTCGCGTGATTGCATCCAGCGGTCTGCGGGTGGGCAAAGGCGCGTTTCGCGCCGTGCCCACCATCTGACAATTCAAATTCGTTTGAGATGGTGGGCACGCTTGCGCTTTGCCTACCCTACGGTCTGTCGCCGTTGCTCGCGCATGACCAATTAGAAATCGCGCCCGAAATATGCCCATGCCATGATGCAGCCTGATCCCGAATCAGGAAGCCCATGCGCGTTTTCAGCGTTCCCCTATCAGCGCCGTTCCTGCGCACCGTCATCGCCGCGTTGATCGACGGCCGGCTTGTGGCTGGCTTCGATGCGCGCACGAATCCTGCGAGGCTGGCGCAGGCAACGCTCTATCTGCCAACCCGGCGCGCCGGACGAATGGCGCGGGAAATCTTTCTCGACCAACTGAACGCCGACGCGGCGGTGCTGCCACGCATTGTCGCGCTCGGCGACATTGACGAAGACGAACTGGCGTTCGCCGAGGAGTCCGAGCAATACGGCGGCGCGGCGCCACTGGACATTCCGCCCAAACTTGGCGAACTCGACCGCAGGCTGACGCTGGCACGACTGGTCGCGGCGTGGGCCAAGAGTCCGGTGTCGGCGCCGCTTGTGGTCGGTGGCCCGGCATCGACCCTGGCCCTGGCGGGCGATCTGGCGCGCCTGATGGACGACATGGTCACCCGCGGCGTCGGCTGGGAAGCGCTTGACGGATTGGTGCCGGATCAACTGGACAAGTATTGGCAACACTCGCTCGAATTTCTTCAAATCGCGCGACAGGCATGGCCGGCGCACCTTGCGGAAATTCAACGGATCGAGCCGGCGGATCGGCGCGATCGCTTGATCGACGCGGAAGCCGCGCGGCTGACCGCACATCATGACGGTCCGGTGATCGCGGCGGGTTCGACCGGCTCGATGCCGGCGACGGCGAAATTCCTGCGCGCCGTGGCCGCGCTGCCGCAAGGTGCTGTGGTGCTGCCGGGGCTCGATATCGATCTCGACGACGACGCGTGGCAGCTGATCGGCGGCGTCCGCAACGCGCAAGGCAAATTCACCACGCCGCCGGCCTCGAACCATCCGCAATTCGCGATGCACGCGCTGCTGGAAAAATTCGGCATCAAGCGCGGCGATGTCGAGATCCTCGGCAACCCGGCGCCACATGGACGTGACGTGCTGGTGTCCGAGGCGATGCGGCCTTCCAACGCCACCGCGCAATGGCACCGGCGGCTGGGCCAGCCTGACATCGTCGAGAAGATATCGCGCGGCATGACCAATCTCGCGGTCATCGAAGCGGCCAACGCCGAAATGGAAGCGCTGGCGATCGCGGTCGCGATGCGCGAGGCGCGGCATCTGAACAAATCGGCGGCGCTGGTGACGCCGGATCGCGCGCTGGCGCGGCGCGTGACGGCGGCGCTTGGCCGCTGGAATCTCGAATTCGACGATTCCGGCGGTGACGCGCTGATGGACACATCGGCGGGAATTTTCGCGCGGCTCGCCGCCGAGGCGGCGGCGAAACAGCTTGAGCCGCCGACCTTGCTGGCGCTGCTGAAGCATCCGCTCTGCCTTCTAGGCGGCACGCCGGGCGCGTTCAAGGGCGCCGTCGCAACGCTTGAGTTAGCGCTGCTGCGCGGCACGCGGCCGCAAGCAGGAAGCAGCGGTCTTGCGCGCGAGTTCGAGCGCTTCCGTGGTGAACTTGTCAAACTCAGAGCCGGCGAGACATCCTCGCTGCACCCCTCCGAGCCAAGGACCAGGCTTGGAGGCGAGGAACTCGATCGAGCGGGTCAACTGATTGAGCTGTTGCAGAAAGCACTTTCGCCGCTTGAAAGTCTCAGCTCCTCGAAGCCCTACGATTTCGCCGAGATCGCGCAACGCCATCGCGAGGTCTTGATGGCGCTGTCGCGCGACCCGCATGAAATCGCGATCACCTTCGAGGACCCTCCGGGATCGGCGCTCGCCGCTGCGTTCGATGATCTGCTCGGCAAGCAAACGCAAAGCGGCCTGATGGTCCAGCTCGGCGACTACCCGGAAGTATTCCAGACCGCGTTCGGCGACCGCACGGTGCGACGACCCGAATCGGCGACTTCACATCTCCACATCTATGGTCAGTTGGAAGCGCGGCTGACCCAATCCGACCGTGTCATTCTTGGCGGGCTGGTAGAGGGCGTGTGGCCGCCGGCGCCGCGGACCGATCCGTGGCTGAGCCGGCCGATGCGCCACGAACTGGGGCTCGATCTGCCGGAACGGCGCATTGGCCTTGCCGCGCACGATTTCGCGCAACTGCTTGGCACGGGCGACGTCATCCTCAGCCACGCCGCCAAAGTCGGCGGTTCGCCCGCGGTGGCATCGCGCTTCCTGCACCGGCTGGAGGCGGTCGCGGGCGAAGCGCGGTGGCAAGCCGCGAAAGCGGCGGGCGAAAAATATGCCCGCTTTGCGGATGAATTGGATCGACCCGACAAGGTCGAGCCGATCCCGCAGCCCGCGCCAACGCCGCCGCGCGAGACGCGCCCCTTAAAACTGTCGGTGACCGCGATCGAGGACTGGCTGCGCGATCCCTATACGATCTATGCGAAATACATCTTGAGATTGGCGCCGCTCGATCCGGTCGACATGCCGCTGTCGGCCGCCGACCGCGGTTCGGCGATCCATGAAGCGCTCGGCGAATTCACGAAAACCTTCTCCACCACACTGCCCGACGATCCCGCGCGCGCCTTGCGCGGCATCGGCGAGAAATATTTCGCGCCGCTGATGGAGCGGCCGGAAGCGCGGGCGCTGTGGTGGCCGCGCTTCCTGCGCATCGCCGCCTGGTTTTCGGATTGGGAAATCGCCCGGCGCGGCGATGTCAGCACCATCGTCGCCGAAATCCGCGGTGAAATTCCGATCCGGCTCGACAATGAGCGCACCTTCGTGTTGTCAGCACGCGCCGACCGGATCGAACGCCGCCAGGACGGGACGTTTGCCATTCTCGACTACAAGACCGGGCAACCGCCGACCGGCAAGCAGGTGCGGATGGGGCTGTCGCCGCAGCTGACGCTGGAGGCGGCGATCCTGCGCGAAGGCGGTTTTGAAGGTATTCCGGCTGATAGCTTGGTCGGCGAACTGGTCTATGTGCGCCTGAGCGGCAACAATCCGCCGGGCGAGCAGAAATCAAATGAAACCCAGGCCTATACCTCGCTTAATCTGTCGATGTGGTCGAACCGCTACGGCAATTACGACGATCTCGCCCGCATCAAGGAATGGTCCGCGGCCGGCGGACTGGGGATCGAAGAATGGTGACCGCGCCGCGCCAAATTCCCGACGCCGTCCGCGCCACGCAGGCGCGCGCATCGGACCCCAAGTCTTCGGCGTTCGTCTCCGCCAATGCCGGGTCGGGCAAGACCCACGTGCTGGTGCAGCGCGTGATCCGGCTGTTGCTCAATGGCGTGCCGCCGGAGAAAATCCTTTGCATCACCTTCACCAAGGCCGCCGCAGCCAATATGGCCGAGCGGGTGTTCTCCACCCTCGGCCATTGGGTCACGCTCGACGACAATGCGCTCGATGCCGCGATCGTCGATGCGGGAATTACCCGCCCCGATGCGATTTTAAGGATGCGCGCACGCGAACTGTTCGCCTGCGCGCTGGAAACGCCGGGTGGATTGAAAGTGCAGACCATCCACGCGCTGTGCACCCGGCTGCTGCAGCAATTCCCGTTCGAGGCCAACGTCCCGGCGCGTTTTTCCGTGATCGACGACCGCGACCAGAACGAGATGATGGAGCGCGCCAATCTCAAGGTGCTGCTCGACGCCTCCCGCGACCCCAATAGCGCGGCCGGCCGGGCGCTCAATGTCGCCATGGCCAGCGCTGCCGACGTCACCTTCAAGGATGTCGTGCGCGAGGCCTGCCTGAGCCGCGATCACTTCATGGCATGGACCGACAGCGCCGGCAGCGCCGACGCCGCCGCGGCGCAGATCTCCACCGCCCTCGATGTCGATCCCGCCGACCGCATCGAAGAGGTCGAGCGCGAGATCATCGACGGGCCCAACCTGCCGAGATCGCGCTGGAGGGAGGTCGCGGCAACCCTCGACGCCGGCAGCAAGTCCGAGCAAGGCCACGCGGCGCGGCTGCGGCAAGCACTGAACTCGATCGGCAGCGCCCAGGTGGAGGAATATCTCGGGATATTTCTCACCGACGAACGCACGCCCCGTAAAACGGTGGTGACGAAAAAATTCGGTGACACCAACCCGGCGATTGCGCGTCTGTTCGAACTGGAAGGCGACCGCATCGGACCGCTGATCGAGCGCCGCCGCGCGGTCACGGCCCGCGACCGGACCCAGGCGCTGTTGCAGATCGCAACCGCGGCGGCGGCGAACTACCGGCGCGAGAAGCAGGAGCGCGGCCTGCTCGACTATGACGACCTGATCGACAAGACACTTGCGATGCTGGACCGCGTCTCCTCCGGCTGGGTGCATTACAAGCTCGATCGCGGCGTCGATCACGTGCTGATCGACGAGGCGCAGGACACCAGCCCGCGGCAATGGGACATCGTCGCCCACATCATTTCCGAATTCACGTCAGGCGAAGGCGCCCGTGACGGCGTCACCCGCACGATATTTGCGGTCGGCGACGAGAAGCAGTCGATCTTTTCGTTTCAGGGCGCGGCCCCGCGCGAATTCGACACCCGCCGCAGAGGGCTGGAAAAAAAGTTTATCGATGCCGGCCTGAAATTCGATCCGGTATCGTTCACCTACTCGTTCCGTTCGGGGCCTGCGATCCTGCAATCGGTCGATTATGTGTTTCGCGAGGAAGCGATATACCGCAGCATCCATTCCGCCGAAAGCGGATACCCGATCCACAACTTCCTCGCCGATGCCGGGCCGAGCCTGATCGACCTCTGGGAATTGCAGCTGCCGGACAAGAAGGAGGACATGGAGGGCTGGCGGGCGCCGTTCGACGGGATTTCGGCGACAAGCCCGGAAGTCCGGCTCGCCAAGCGCATTCAGGCCGAGATCAAGTCGCTGGTCGAAAGCGGCACCATGACCGGCCCGACCGGCGATCGCCGCCCGCTTCGCTACGGCGACATGCTGGTGCTGGTGCGGCGGCGCGGCAACGCCTTCGACGCGGTGATCCAGGCATTGAAACACGCCAACATTCCGGTCGCCGGCGCTGACCGGCTCAAGCTGACCGAACATATTGCCATCATCGACCTGATGAATCTGGCCGACGCGCTGCTGTTGCCGCAGGACGATCTGGCGCTCGCGGTGGCGCTGAAGAGTCCGCTGTTCGGCCTCACCGACGACGACCTGTTCCAGCTGGCCTGGCAACGCAAGGGCTCGCTGCGGCAGGCGTTGGACCATCACGCCGCGACCGACGGCAAATTCGAGGCTGCGCTGCATCGCCTCCGGGTCTGCGAGGCCCGCGTGCTGCAGGAGACGCCGTTTGCGTTCTATGCCTGGCTGCTCGGCGGCGACGGCGGCCGCGCGCGCATGCTGAAGCGGCTCGGGCATGAAGCCAACGACGCGCTCGACGAATTTCTCGAGCTGGCGCTGGGCTATGAGCGTAAAGCGCCGGCCTCGCTGCAGGGTTTCATGGCATGGCTGCGCGCGGCCGACACCGAAGTAAAGCGCGACATGGAAATTTCCCGCGACGAAGTCCGGGTCATGACCGTGCACGGCGCCAAGGGGCTGGAAGCGCCGGTGGTGTT
>WNFP01005077.1_pt1 | contig 16130 bp, 16 predicted proteins | sample 5400201 | NCBI WGS metagenome assembly WNFP01 (sample SAMN13153355, study PRJNA577476) | soil metagenome | isolation source: 115 cm saprolite under Madrone tree | place: USA:California | collected 2016-06-14 | reverse complement strand
CACCGATGATCGTGGTGGGCATCGCCAACACCGACCGGACCCGCGACCTGACACCGACGCACTGGGACATGAAGAGACCCGATGGCACGGTGAACGCCAATCCCACCAGCGGCGGGGGAGACCACTTTCTGGATTTCATCCAGAAGGAGTTGATGCCGCGGATCGAGAAGCGCTACCGGACGTCGTGTTATCGCATGTTTACAGGACACTCTCTCGGCGGCCTGGTGGTGATTCACACGTTGATCACCCGCCCTGACCTTTTTTCGGCGTACATCGCGGTGAGTCCCAGCCTGCAATGGGATGAGCAGCGAACGCTGCATCAGGCGCAACAGTTCTTCGCGGAGCAAGCGGAGCTAAAGAAAGCGCTGTTCTTTTCGCTGGGCAACGAGGGCAACACACCCAATCCCATGGGCGAGGGCTTCGACCAGCTCCAGAAGACGCTGAAAGCAAAAGCTCCGAAGGGTTTTCACTGGGACTCGGCGCGCTATCCCGACGAGACCCACGGTTCCACGGTGCTGCTCGCCCACTATGCTGGCTTGCGAACGGTGTTTGCCGATTGGCAGATGCCGGTGAATCCGCAGGACGGCGGTCCGGAGGGTGGCCTGGCGGGAGTCGAAAAACACTATCAAGATCTATCCGAACGCTACGGTTGTGCTATGCGGCCGCCGGAGAGTCTGGTCAACCAACTCGGCTACCAATTGATGGGGCAGAAGCAACTGGACGAAGCCATTCGCGCGTTCCAGCGCAACGTGGAACTCTATCCCGATTCCGCCAACGTTTACGACAGCTTGGGAGAAGGTTACGAGAACGCCGGCAAGCTTGATGTGGCGATCCAAAACATCGAGAAAGCGATTGCGCAGGGCGGTCTAATCGGCGACCCCAACCTCGATCTGTACAAAGAACACTTGAAGCGAGTTCAGGTGGCCAAAGCAGCCGCCGATAAGGCTACTGGCCCCAAGTAGTGCGCAGCTCCGGTCTGCGCGCGCTCGGAAATCAGGGACAGGAAAGCAGGGACAGACGGGAAGTTCTCTAAAATTGGTCCGACATGACTCGTTTGGAAAACCGGGGACAGACGGGAAGTTACACTTTCGCTGAAACTGGCAATCATTACGAGCCAAACCAATCTTGTTAGACAAATATCAGAAAACGTCCCGTCTCTCCCCCCTCCGTCCTCCATCCGTCCCGGAAAACCGTAGGGTGCGGCGCCCAGGTGTTTTGAAGCGCTCGCGCCGCGCGCGGGCGACGGAACTAATGGCAACTGGGGTTGTCGGCAAAGGCGCCGCTGACGAGCATAGCGTTCAGAAACTGGCCGCAACCCCGGATTTTCGCCAGCGCCGGGTCGTTCTGCAAGGCATTTGGATCTACGGTCGTGGCGCCATTGAGAGCTCGGCGCGCCGCGAATACACTGTCCTCCCAACTCACCAGTTTATCGGCTTCATTTTCGAGTAGTTGGAGAGCGTGCAGGTCGTCCTCAGAGGTCGCAGCTACTTCCGCTTGCCGGATAGCGGTCATCACGCGCCCCTGATCGTCCTGAGCCCATGTGTCGCTGACAGCCAATCCGTAAGTGATCATGGCCCGGACAGCTCCCCGCATTTCTCTCATTTCCGCCAAGGCGGCGATCGCCGCGGATGCAAAGTCGCGAGTGAGCCCTTGTGGTGGTTGAGCGGGAGCGGCTCCGGCATCGTCGGCTCCGGCATCGTCTGGAGCGGAATTGGCGGGCGCGGCGCTGACAGGCGCGGCGATGGCGGGAGCGCCGATGGCCGTAGAGCCGGAGCCCGAGGCAGGTATTGTCACTACGATCCGATGGCGCTCGATAGTAACGGCGCCGTTAGTGACCTGGGCCAGAGTTTCAATATCGACGTAGGAGCGGCCATCGATTTGCCGGACTACCGGTCCGGCATTCTTCCCATTCACGACGAGGATTTTATTTTTGGTGGGTGTGCTTTGCGCGAAGAGGATTCCCGCGAGCGCTAAAACAAATCCCAGCGGCAGGAAGAATCGAAAATTGCCATGTTTGTTCATCATGTGCGATTCACCAGCATTTCCGTTTTGACATCCGAAGCAAGCAACATTATACAGTGCGCGAGTACCTCAAGTTGAAGGGAACCAGGGGACAGACGGGAAGTTTCCCTTACTCTGAAATCTCCAATCATTATGAGCCAAACGAGTCTTGTCAGACAAGCATCAGAAAACGTCCCGTCCGTGCCCATTTCCGCTGTAGGGGACCTAGTGAAAGGGTCAACCAGTGAGACGCAGAAGGCTGTCGAAATGTTTCGCACGAGCAAAAGGCGGCTGTTGTGGGGCGCCCGGTGAGTTGAAACGGTTTTCAGTAGCCAGTTTTCAGTTGTCAGTAAGAGAAGAGAAAATCCGGAGAACAATGGACGCGATCTGCCACGGCGGGGCCGGCGAGGTGGGTTGCACTCAGCGCGGGCGGGTGGACCCTACCCAAGCAAAAGCCAGTTTTGGGGCTGCAGTGTTATGTCGGAGCTAAAGCTCCGACCCCAAACGCCGACTCGTCAGGAGACATGCTGGCTGATGGAAAGGATGTTGCCGTCGGGGTCTTTGAACCAGGCGACCTTGCTGCCGTCGGGAGTGGTCCAAATGCCGAGGTTTTGGTCCTGGGCAAAGGGATACTTTTCCGGGGGGACGCCGCGGTCCTTTAGCCACGCGGCGACGGACTCGATGTTTTCGACTTGCCATCCGAGGATAGTGCCTTGCAACGGCGTGAAATTCGGGATCTTTGTAATGCGAATCATGTGGCCACTGACGTTCATGACTAGCGCGAATTTGTCCAAGCTCTCAAACTCAAATCCGAGCTTCCCTTCGTAAAAGGAACGGGCTTTGTCATAGTCCTTGGTGGGGATGAAACCGACCATCTTTGCTGATGCCAGCATTTTTTTGCCTCCTGCGGCGCCTCTCCGAGAGGATTTGCTGTTTTCAGGGATAGCACTTGCCAGGGGTAAATTCTCTCGATATTGTGACAAGAAATGTCGCACAGGTGCCAAAGCATACTATTTGCCCCGAACGGGCGGCTGTTCGGCGAACTGGCCAGCGTATCTGCTGACCTGGCTCATGGGCATGTGATCCCTGAACATTCTCATCCGGAGGACCAACTGCTGTTCGCTTCGAGCGGAGTGATGACGCTGCACACGAAGCAGGGCGTATGGGTGGTGCCGCCGCTGCGGGCGGTATGGATTCCGGCGGATACGCCGCACTCGGTGGCGATGTCGGGGCCGGTTTCGATGAGGACGCTGTATTTTCTCCCGAAGCTTTGCCGAAAGCTACGCGGAAAGTGTTTTGTGATGAATGTTTCGTCGCTGTTGCGAGAACTGATCCTGCATGCGTGCAAGTTCAAAAGGTTGAACAAGAGAGCTGTGGCGGAGCGGCGGACTATCGAGATGATCGTGGATCAGCTGAAGGCGGTGGATTCCATCCCTTTGCAGTTGCCGCATCCGACGGATTCGCGGGCGATGCGAGTGGTGAAAGCGCTGCTTGATGATCCAGGAGACAAGCGGGACCTGGCAAGACTTTGCAAGGACTGCGGCGCGAGCAGGAGAACGATTCAGCGGGTGTTTCTGGTAGAAACGAAAATGAATTTCGGTAAATGGCGGCAGCAACTGCGGCTGCTTCATGGATTGCAACTACTGGCCTCGGGGGAGAAGGTGACCGCAGCGGCTTTGGAGGCAGGTTATAGCAGTCCGAGTGCGTTCATATCCATGTTTCGGAAACAACTGGGAACGACACCGATGCGGTATTTGCAACTCTGAATTAGGATTGCACATGACGAGCGCTTGCCCGGACAACGGATATGGAAGTCTTAGTGTAAATGGGCTTGGCCCTTGGCAGGCTGACCAGGAAGAAGAAATGTCTTGGGGTAGGAGCCGCGACCGCAGATTTTGAATGAGCCGAAGTCCTTGTACCAATCCCCATCCGGCACTTCCGGCTGCGATTCAATCCAGAGGCGAAGTTGACTGAGATCGGCGATGCTGATGGCCCGGTCTCGCATGCGGTCGATCAGGCGCTGACGGACGCCTTCCGGTAGATTGTCCCAGCGCGCGATGCGGGGCATCCATCACCAATGTCCACTCAGCCGCCAAAGACCATTCTGCCGAGTTCATCGCCGAGACGCTTGGCCTCCCGTGGATCGGTAGTGTTACGGAAGCGTTCGGCCAGTTCAAAAAACTCTTGCTGCTTGCGCTTTTCCGCCTCAATGCCGTTCTCGATGAGCTCCACCAGCATACGGTTGGAACTCAGCCTGCGGGTCTTCGCCAACGTGCGAACCTGAGCGGCGACGTTCGCAGGAAGGCTGACGCTTTGCCGTATGGTCTTGCTTGGGGAGCTCATGGCACCAGTATGCACCAAAATGGTGCGACCTTGCAAGCAACGTCATTGTGAGTTGCGACTCCTACGGCTTGCCGGCGAGCTGGCGGATCAAATCTACCTCGGCCTGGCGGTAGGGTGTTCCGTCGGGATGCAGGACCTCGTGAAACCACACGGGGGGCTGGCTGAGAATGTAGGGATGCTCCCAGGATTCCCACGGCAGATAGGTCTGCGTCTTGCCAGCGACGAATCCCCAGTTGATGGCGCCGACGCGCTCCTGCTTGGCGATTGGCAACACCGTGTCAAACGTGCTGCCCGCCGAACGTGCCATATATTCGGTGCAGATCACGGGGCGGTTGTATTTCTTGAGCCAGGCCACCTGGCGCTTGAAGTACTCGGGCCAACTGTAGTTGTGAAAGGTGACGATGTCGGATTCGCGGAGTTGAATCTGCCGGAGTTCGTCCAGGTTTGCGCCGTCGGGTGAGGTGTCGACGCAACAGACTCCGCTGGTGAGAGGCTGCACGGGATTGGCTTCCCGCGCCCATTGGAACGCTTGTGGTAGGAGGGCTATCACAAGGGCCGTTTTGTTTTTCAGCTCTAATTTTGGATAGCTGCTCAGGTTATCGGCGCTGGGCTCGTTCCAGACGTCCCAGGCAAGGATGCGGTCGTCCTTGGCGAAGGCTCCCACAACGCCTTGGACGTAGGCCTTCAGGCGCGGAACTTGGCTGGCGTCCGCCAGTGCCGCCGCGCCGGGACTCTGTACCCAGCCGGAGTTGTGAACCCCAGGGATCGGCGGATGCTGCGGGCCTAGATGAGGCTGTGGGTCCCAGCAAGAATCGAAGAGCACAAACATCGGACGGATGTGATGCCGCGAGGCGATCGTCAGGAACCGGTCGATGCGCTTTTGAAAACCGGCGGCATCCTGATGCCAGAGCAGGTCGTGCAGGAAGACGCGCATGGTGTTCATGCCCATGGCTTCGGCCCAGGTGAATTCCTTGTCGATCTCCTCCGGATTGAAGGTCGCCTCCTGCCACATCTCCAATTCGTTGATGGCGGACTTGGGAACGTAATTGCTTCCCACCAACCAGGGTTGTTGCGCGTACCAGGCGTTGGCCTTCTGCTCGGACCAGCGCGTTGTTTGCGCTCTACCGGCACTCACGAACAAGCAGGTTGCGATCATGGCTGCAATTAAAAAAACGAATTTGAGTTTTTTCATCGTGTGAGCTCCGCTTGCGTGTAAAGCGCAGACCTACGTACAGAGTGGCAACGTGATTTTCAGGACCGACGAGCGGGATATCGCGCGGCTCGCCAAGCGAATCGAGGACGGGATTGAGCGGAAGCTCGGGTTTCGCCCCGATGTGATTTTGCGCACTGCAACGGAGATGAGAGAGGTGATTGCGAGGAATCCATTCGCGAAGCGGCGCGGGATTGAGCCGAGCAAACTGCTGGTTACATTTCTTGGCAGTGATCCTGGTGCGGAGGCTCGGGAGAAGATTCTTCAAATCAAGTGCGATCCGGAGGAATTGCGGATCGAAGGGCGCGAGCTGTACATCTATTTTCCCAACGGTATTGGACGCTCGAAGCTGTCGTGGGCAGGGCTTGAGAAGACGCTGAAGACACCCGGGACAGCGAGAAACTGGAACAGCGTGACGAAGATGCTGGAGATGGCGGAAAGCCTGGAAGCTTCTGAGTAGGCTTTATGTATGGACAAGTTCGCGGCGTTTCAGCCTAGGCAACGCTTTGACTGACTTCCCAGCCTTTTTCTGGGCCAGCCTCAAATCATAAAGATTTTGGAGATTGAGCCAAAACTGCGCGCTGGTGCCAAAAAAATGAGCGAGGCGCAGAGCGGTGTCGCCTGTGATCGAGCGTGTGCCATGCAAAATCTGCGTGACGCGATTGGTGGGCACGCCGAGCTTTCGCGCCAGTTCCGCCGCGCTCATATCGAGCGCTTCCAATTCCTCGGCCAGGTGTTCACCCGGATGAATTACAGTGACGGCCATAGCGGCCCTCCTAGTGATAGTCGACAATCTCCACGTGCGATGGCCCCGGCCACCCGCCCGGCCATTCGAAGCAAATTCGCCATCGATCGTTGATGCGAATACTGTACTGTCCCTTGCGGTCACCGAGTAACGCTTCGAAGCGATTGCCGGGTAGGGCGGCAAGGTCTCCGAGAGATGTGGCCGCGTCCAGACGGTCGAGCTTCAGGCGCGCGGAGCGATCAAATCCAGAGATTGCCTTGACCCGTTTGCCAGCAGCGAAGTCGCTGGCGCTTTTATCCCGGTAGCCAAGGATCACTGACTCAGAATGCCGTGAATTACGTGTTACGTCAAGCGTAATGGGCTGACGATGTTTTTCTTGAGCCGAGAGCCTCGCCCTGAAGGGGTGAGCTACAGCGGCAAGTCGAGGCTGGCTTGGGCTAGGTCGGAGGGGCGGCCGAGGTCGCGCCAATAGTAGTCGTCGGCGCGGAAGGCTAGGATTTTTTGGCCTTGGGCGGAAAGGCGGAGGTAGGAGGGGATAACGGAGAATATGCCTTCTTCGGTGAGCAGGGGGAGGAGGCGGGGGGAGATGACGTGGATGCCGGAGAAGGCGAGCGGCTGCAAAGGCGATGGTCCTTCGGATTCGGGAAGTGGCGAGTGGCTAGTGGCGAGTGACGAGTGGCTTTCGATGCGGCGGCCGCGGAGTTGGAGGTGGTCGTCGAAGAGGAGGGGGCGGGAAGTCTTGCGGTTTTGGACGGCTAGGGTGGCCAGGGCTTGATTTTCGGTGTGGAATTGAAGCATGCGGCGGAGGTCAAGGTTGCTGATAACGTCGACGTTGTGCAGGAGGAAAGGCTCATCGATTTGGCTGGAATCGCCGCGGCTGGCGGAACCTTCGAGGAAGAACCAGGCGGCCTTTTTCAGGCCGCCCCCGGTGTCGAGCAAGACATCTTCGCGGGAGATTTCGATGCGCATGCCGAAATTGTTGTTGGATTTCAGATAGGCGATGACCATTTCGGCGAAGTGATGGACGTTGACGATCACTTCGTTGATGCCGAAGGTGCGCAGGCGGGTAAGGGTGATTTCCAGGAGGGTGCGGCCGGAAAGTTCAACGAGTGCCTTGGGACGATTGTCGGTGAGGGGGCGGAGGCGGGTGCCCAGGCCGGCGGCGAGGATCATGGCTTTCATGGGAGCGCCCCTGTAAGGCAATGGCGAGCGGCGAGTTTCGGAAAAGAAAGCAGGAGGATAACGCAGAGACGCCGAGGACACAGAGAAGCGCAGAGAAGAATCGAAAGAAGAAGTGGTGAGTGGCGACTTTCGGAAAAGAAGGCAGAAGGATAACGCAGAGACGCTGACGACGCAGAGAGCGCAGAGAAGAATTGGAAGAAGGGCAAAACCGAAGAGAGATTCCTCTCTGCGCAGGCCGACCTTTTCGCGGGAACGAAAGGGAAAGAAAAAGTCGGCCTGCTCCGTGCGGAATGACGGTTGGGAGGTAGGTGTGGGGTGTTCATTGGAGCGCTCTGCGCTTGCCCAGTTTTTCCAGCTCGAGATGGCGGACGGCGACTTCCACGCCGTTCCTGTTGCGCAAGCGCTTCGCCAATTGCTCGGCGAGGAAGACGGAGCGGTGCTGGCCGCCGGTGCAACCGAACGAGACCATCAAATTTTTGAAGCCACGCTGTTGATAGTTGTTGATGCTCGAGTCCACCAGTGAGAGGACGCTGGCGAGAAACTGGTGCACGCTTTCCTGTTGAACGAGATAGTCGATCACCGGAGCGTCCTTGCCGGTGAGAGTCTTGAAACGCTCTTCGCGGCCGGGATTGGGGAGGCTGCGTCCATCGAAGATGAATCCGCCGCCGTTGCCGCTTTCGTCCTTCGGCAAGCCCTGGTGGAATGAAAAACTGAAAATCCGCACGACGAGATTGTCCGCGTCGGTGGCGAGGGCCTGCAATTTCTCCGAGGCCAGCATGCCTTTAAAAGCGTTCATCAGCGCCGGGAGTGGGACAGGCAGCCTGACGTGGTGAAGGAGCCAGCGCAAGTTTTTCAGCGCATAGGGGACGCTTTGCAGAAAATGTGCCTTGCGTTCGTAGAAGCCGCGAAAACCGTATGCGCCCAGGGCCTGCATGATGCGAATGTAAACATAGGGATAAAAGTGCTGCATGAATGCCGCGCGGTCGAGCTTTGTGAAACCGGCGAGCCGGTCGAGATAGTGATCGAGCAATTGCTGGCGGAGTTCGGGGGGCAGGTCGGCTTTGGCATCGTACAAAAGAGAAGCGATGTCGTATTGCAGAGCGCCTTTGCGGCCGCCCTGATAGTCGACAAAAAAGGGATCGCCGTTGCGCAGCAGGATGTTGCGAGATTGGAAGTCGCGATAGAGAAAGTAATCGCGGGGGGCGCTTAGGAGGAATTCGGTCAAGCGTCCGAAATCGTCTTCGAGGGCTTGTTCGTTGAAGGGGATGCCGGCGAGGCGGAGAAAGTAATATTTGAAATAGTTCAGGTCCCAAGCGATGGATTGGCGATCGAAGCTGGGGTTGGGATAGCAGACGGAGTAGTCCAGATCGCGGCCAGCTTCGACTTGGAAGCGGGGCAGCACGGACACGACTTTGCGATAGGCCTCGACCACTTGGGGAGCAATGTTTCCGCCGGCACGGTTTTTCGAAAGAAACTCAAACAGCGTGGTGTCGCCAAGGTCTTCTTCGAGATAAGCGCCGTGGCTCAAATCTTCGGCATAAATTTCCGGCACCGGCAGACCGTGGCGGCGAAAATGTTTGGAAAATTCGAGAAAGGCGACGTTCTCTTCGCGCACGCCATAGAGAATGCCGATGGCGCTGACCTTTTCGTTGGCAAGGCGGATGATCTTGCGGCCCGAGCCGCCGAGCTCCACCTGGAGCGGCTGGATGCGCTCGGGCGGTGCGTGAAAATGCTGCTCGAAGAGCTTTTTGAGAACGTCCATGAATAGGATTTCCAGCCGTTCCGTTTTGGCGAATCCGCGAAACCAACTCCTTTTTAACATAGCTGATTCCCGGTGATGTGATTTGGTTGACGGCGAGTTGCTATCTTTCGAAGTGCGCGTGAGGCGTCGTAATACATCGTGCCAGCGCTCAATCCAGTGCGCTTATCTGAAGCGCACAGCCAGGAGTAGCTGTGGCACGGGACACTTTCCGAGGCCTGTATAATGCGGCAATGCCTTCTCAATCCAGAAAACACGGGCGCACGGAGCGTCGCGGCACGGAACAGCGGAATGCGGCGTCGAAGAATCTTGACCGCATGACGGCGGTGGAGATCGTGCGGTTGATGAATCGCGAGGACGGCATGGTTGCGATTGCCGTGGGGAAGGAAATTCCCGCGATTGCGCGGGCGGTGGATGCGATTGTGGGCGGGATTCGAAAGGGCGGGCGGCTGATTTATGTGGGGGCCGGAACGAGCGGGCGAATGGGAGTGTTGGATGCTGCGGAATGTCCGCCGACGTTTGGGACTTCGCCGAAGCTGGTGGTGGCGGTGATTGCGGGGGGACGACGCGCGATTACTCGAGCGGTGGAGGGGGCGGAAGATTCCGAGCGGAACGGGGAGCGGGATTTGCGGGCGAAGAAATTGACGCGGCGCGACGTAGTCGTGGGAATTGCGGCTAGCGGGACGACGCCGTACGTGGTGGGGGCGCTGAAGTATGCGCGTGCGCGTGGGGCGACGACGGTGGCGGTGACTTCGAACTTGCGCATGCCGGTGGGGCGGCTGGCGAAAATTGTGATTGCGCCGGAGGTGGGGCCGGAAGTGTTGACAGGGTCGACGCGGTTGAAGGCGGGGACTTCGCAGAAGATGGTGCTGAACATGCTAAGTACGGCGGTGATGGCGCGGCTGGGGCATCTGTACGAGAACTTGATGATCGACATGATGCTGACGAATGAGAAGCTGGCGGACCGGGCGTTGCGGATTTTGGCGGAGGCGAGCGGGAAAAGTGTGTCTGCGGCGGAACACGCTTTGCGGGTCGCAGGACACAATATGAGAGTGGCGCTGGTGATGTTGAAGCTTGGGGTGGATGCGGGGGAGGCGAAGAGGTTGATTGCGCGGGCTGGCGGGAATTTGCGGCGGGCGCTGGGGGAATGAAGAGAAAGGATTAACACAGAGGACGCAGAGGACACAGAGGACACAGAGACCACAGAGAAGAATCGGAAAGGCCGGGCTAAAGCCCGGCGCCTACAGAGGCAGCGCAGAGAGAAGGCATGGACAAATTTCGGATTAAGGGCGGGAAGGCGCTGCGGGGGACGGTGGCGATCAGCGGGGCGAAGAATTCGGCGCTGCCGGCGATGGCAGCGGCCTTGCTGACGGCGGAAAAGGTGACGCTGCACAACATTCCCAAGGTGCGCGACCTGATTACCATGAGCAAGCTGCTGGCGTTCATAGACGCGAGGGTGTCGGTGGCGGAGTTGCCGAGCAGCGATTACGAGATCGAGGCGCCGACGTTGAATCACGCGGAGGCACCGTACGAACTGGTGAAGACGATGCGTGCGTCGGTGCTGACGCTGGGGCCGCTGATGGCGCGGGTGGGAATGGCGCGGGTTTCGCTGCCGGGAGGATGCGCGATCGGGGCGCGGCCGGTGGATTTGCACTTGAAGGCGCTGGAACAGATGGGGGCGGAGATTGGGACGTCGCACGGATACATCGAGGCGCGGGCGCCGAAGGGAAGACTGAAGGGCGCGCATATCGTGTTTGAGAAAATTACGGTGACCGGGACGGAAAATATATTGATGGCGGCAGCGCTGGCGGATGGGGAAACGGTGCTGGAGAATGCGGCGCGTGAGCCGGAAGTGACGGATTTGGTGGAGCTGCTGCGGAAGATGGGGGCGCAGATTTCCGGGGACGGAACTTCGACGCTGCGGATTCGGGGCGTAGAGAAATTGCATGGGACGGAGCATACGGTGATTCCGGATCGCATCGAGGCGGGGACGTTTCTCGTTGCGGGAGCGATCACCGGCGGAGACCTGACAATTTCGAATTGCGCGCCGGAACATCTGGGCGCGGTGATTGCGAAATTGGAGCAGGCGGGAGTGCCGATTGAGATTGTAAATAAAACGACGGTTCGCGTGCGTGGCGCGAAGAAGCTGGTGGGCGCTGACTTGACGACGGAAGAGTATCCGGGATTCGCGACGGATATGCAGGCACAATTCATGGCGCTGACGACACAGGCCGAAGGGACGTCGGTAATTGTCGAAAGGATTTTCGAGAACCGGTTTTTGCACGCGAGCGAGATGATGCGCATGGGTGCGCACATCTCGATCGAAGGGCATACGGCGACGGTGCGCGGCCCATCGGCGCTCTCTGGAACCGTCGTACAGGCGTCGGATTTACGGGCGAGCGCGGGATTGGTGCTGGCGGCGTTGGTGGCTAGCGGCGAGACGATGATTGAGCGCGTGTATCACATTGACCGCGGGTATGAGGGGATCGTGGAGAAGCTGCGCGGGGTGGGGGCGGATATTGAGCGCGTACATGGGCCGGGGACTTGACAGAAAAGTTCTTGTTTCTGCTTTTTTTCGTCGTCTCCTTTCGGTCCAACCGGTCATCGACAATAATGCTGTCGGTCATTAAAATCCTGGAGGATGAGGGTATCGATGCGCGCTCTGATTATTTGTTCTCTGGTATGCCTGGCAGTGGCTGAGCTGCCCGCTCAGGAAAAGAGTGAGCCGCCAAATTCAGGTGCTTTCGAGCTGGCGGGCGATAAGCTGGGTGAAAGCCTCACATCGTTCACTTCGAAGCACCCCAAAGCTCAATGCGTGGATTCCACGAGCAAAAGAAAAACTTGTTACCAGTGGGAGGACGTTTCAATTTTTGGAAAAACCGCACACCCAGAGCCCAAGTGTTCTCCCGAGGCCCACGCTTCACCGGGGTGCGCACAGGGCCTTACGGCTCAATTCCTCGAACAGCGTCTAGTCCTACTCAGCTACGCGGTACGAGGCACAGACAAGTCAGAAGCAACATCAGCATTCAAGAAGAAATACGGAACTCCAATTATAGATACTCGCGAGGCCACCATTTGGACGATCAGCAACACTTCGCTTAGCGTAGTAGTCGGAAAAGCCACCGAGGGGAAAGAGGGAGAGTCCCTTGTCACTTTTGTGATTCAGGGATGAAGGACCGTGACGGGCCTTGGACGAGCGGTCTTCCCGAGAATTTGGTACAATGCAGCCCACGATTTTGAGCGGAGTGGGCGTGGGCGATTGACCGGAAGCGGCCTGCGGAGGAGATGGACCATGGCGAACACCGAACTGCTGGCGCGGATTGATGCGGCGATTGCGGAGAAGAGTTTGCTGAAGCATCCGTTTTATCAGGATTGGCAGGCGGGGAAGCTGAGCCGGGAGGGGCTGCAGCTTTACGCGGCGCAATATTACCGGCACGTGGAGGCGTTCCCGAAGCACCTGCGGGTTCTGGCGGCACGGACGGAGGGTCCGCTGCAGGGGTTGATCCGGGAGAACCTGGCGGAAGAGGAGAGTGCAACGGGGTCGCATCCGAAGCTGTGGCGGGATTTTGCGGCGGCGGTGGGCGTGGGCGAGGACGACATCACGTGCTGCCCTGCGCTCCCGGGAACGCAGGCGGTGGTGCACAAGTTCCGTGAGATTTGCGGGGATCGGACGGTGGCGGAGGCGGTGGCGGCACTCTACGCTTACGAAGCGCAGGTGCCGGAAATCGCCACGACGAAGATCGATGGGTTGAAGAAGTTTTATGGAGTGACGCAGCCGGAGGGCCTGGCGTACTTCGAGGTACATGAAGAAGCGGACAAGGCGCATCGCGCGGCGTGGCGCTGGTGGCTGGAAGAGCACGTGGACGGGAACGAGGAAGAGATTTTGGCGACGACGCACGAGGCGCTGGATGCGCTTTGGGGGGCGTTGGATGCGGTGCATTGCGAGAAGGTGGAAGTGAGGATGTAAAGAGGTAAGGACGTAAGGAAAAAGAAAGACAAAGAAGAAATCAACACAGGGGTCGCAGAGAACACTGAGAGCGCAGAGAAGAATTCCGGAGGGGCCCCCGACCTGGTCGGGGGCCCTTTTTATATTGTGTGTGGCAAAAAAAGAAGGGCGGGCCAAGGCCCGCCCCTACAAATGAAATGGCAAAAACTATTCGTGGGAGCCGGAATCGCCGCTGTGGCCTTCACCGCTTGAGGAACCGGGGTTGCCTCCGCCGCCGGCGGCAGCTTTCTGCTGCTTTTCGCGAGCTTCGCGGATGAGGGCCTTGCGCGACAGGCGGACCTTGTTGCCTTCGATGGAAAGAACCTTGACGAGGACCTGATCGCCAAGCTTCAGCTCATCGCGAACGTCGCGGATGCGATGCTCGGAGATTTCGCTGATGTGCAGGAGGCCGTCGGTGCCGGGGAAGAGCTCGACGAAGGCGCCGAACTCCGCGAGGCGAACGACTTTGCCGAGATAGGTCTTGCCGATTTCGGCGCTGGCAGTGACGTCGCGAACCATCTGCAGGGCGGCATCGCCGCCGGCTCCGCTGGTGGAGAAGATGTGCACGGTGCCATCTTCGAGGACGTCGATCTTGACGCCGGTGGCTTCGATGATGGACCTGATCTTCTTGCCGCCTGGCCCAATGAGGTCGCGGATTTTGTCCTGCGGGATTTTCAGCTTGAAGAGGCGCGGGGCGTAGGCGGAAATCGCGGTGCGCGACTCGCTGAGCGTCTTCTCCATCGTGTCGAGAATCTGGAGACGGGCTTTCTTCGCTTGCGCGAGGGCTTCGCGCATCATGCCGATGGAAATGCCCAGGACCTTGATGTCCATCTGCAGCGCGGTGATACCCGCGCGAGTGCCGGCGACTTTGAAGTCCATGTCGCCGTAGTGGTCTTCGGCCCCGGCGATGTCCGTGAGGATGGAGTATTTCTTGTCGTCACCGACGACGAGCCCCATGGCGATACCCGCGCAGGGAGCCTTCATCGGGACGCCCGCGTCCATCAGCGCGAGAGAACCGCCGCAAACGGTAGCCATGGAAGAGGAACCGTTGGATTCCAAAATGTCGGAGACGAGGCGCATGGCATAGGGAAAATCCGCTTCGGGGGGAAGCAGGTTCACGAGCGCGCGCTGCGCGAGGGCGCCGTGGCCAATTTCGCGGCGGCCCGGGCCACGAAGGAATTTCACTTCGCCGACGCTGAACGGCGGGAAGTTGTAGTGCAGCATGAAGCGGTTGAACTGGTCCTGCTCGAAGAGCAGGTCGAGTCGCTGCATATCTTCCTTAGTGCCGAGGGTTAGAGTGGCGAGCGCCTGGGTTTCGCCGCGGGTAAAGAGGGCGGAACCGTGCACGCGGGGGAGCAAACCGACTTCGCAGGTGATCAGTCGAATCTGGTCGAAGGCGCGGCCGTCGGGACGGCGGCGAGCGTTGAGAACGTCGTCGCGGAAGATATTTTCGCGGAGGCGTTCCAGGGCGCGCTTGGTGAGGGTGCGCTTCTCGTCCATCTCCTTCTTGGGCTCTTCGGGAATCGCTTTAATGATCTCATCCTTGAGAGCATCAACAAGGTGGTAGCTTTCCTTTTTGGGATGCTTTTCAGTGTTTAGCGCATCATGGAGCTTGTCGCCGTATTTTTTCTGGAGATCCTTGTAGATGGCTTCATCGAACGCCAGCGGCGCGACCACCACCTTCTTGAGCTTGAGCTGCGCGTAAAGTTCCTTAATGGCGGCGACGATTTTCTTGATTTGAGCGTGGCCGAACTCGAGAGCATCCGCAACGGCTTCTTCGGAGACTTCGAGCGCGCCGGATTCCACCATGACGATGGCTTCATCCGTGCCGGCGATGATGATATTCATCAAACTTTTCTTCTGGTCGGCGACGGTGGGATTGATCACCAACTGACCGTCCACCAGGCCAACGCGGACGCAGGCAATGGGCTTCTCGAACGGAAGGTCCGAGCAGTAAGCCGCGGCAGACGCACTGGTTACGGCAATGACATCGGGGTCATTCTCGCTGTCTGCGGACAGCACCAGAGAGACGATTTGAGTTTCATTGCGCCAGGATTCCGGGAAGAGCGGCCGCATGGGGCGGTCAATCAAGCGGGAGGTGAGAACTTCCTTTTCCGAGGGGCGGCCTTCGCGCTTGAAGAAGCCGCCGGGGATTTTCCCGGCGGAGTAAGTGTTCTCACGGTAGTCGACGGTGAGCGGCAAGAAGTCGCGGTCGTTCATGGCCGAGGCCATGCAAGCGGTGGTAAGCAGCACTGTGTCGCCATAGCGCGCCACAATGGCGCCGTTGGCCTGTTTCGCAATTTTTCCAGTTTCCAGAGTGAGAGTGCGCCCGCCGACTTCGACCGTGACGCGATGTGGTGCGGGAGTGTGTGTATTTTCAGACATGAATCATTTCCTTTGGCCCCGACCAAGGTCGGGGCATCTTCCGGCGCGTTCGCGGGGGAAACGGGCCTTGAGTTTACGTTGGCCGCAATGCGGCCATCCAAGATGAAGAGCAAGAGGCGAGAAGTATCGTGAGGCTAACGAAACGCGACGGACAACACCACGAGAAATTCCGGCACTAAAGCAGCCGGAAGCCTGACGACAGACTCCGTGTGGAATTTGTCACTTCATGAGAACGCAGTGGATACCGTCCTGATTCCGATGCAACGGCAGGACGATTACTTGCGCAGGCTAAGACGTTCAACAATCTCGCGGTACCGATCCGGGTCGCGACGGTTGAGATAGTCCAGCAAACGCCGGCGCTTATTGACCATCATGATCAATCCGCGGCGCGATGCATGGTCTTTCACGTGGGACTTGAGATGCGAGGTCAGATAGTTGATCCGCTCGCTGAGAAGCGCGATTTGCACTTCGGGCGAGCCCGTGTCCTTAATGTGGGTCCGGAATTGTTCGATCAACGCTG
>WNFP01003599.1_pt1 | contig 16135 bp, 11 predicted proteins | sample 5400201 | NCBI WGS metagenome assembly WNFP01 (sample SAMN13153355, study PRJNA577476) | soil metagenome | isolation source: 115 cm saprolite under Madrone tree | place: USA:California | collected 2016-06-14 | reverse complement strand
AGCTTCCGGCAATGCTTCGCGCCCCAGAGCGGAGGGTCTCTTCTACGCCGCGCATTGGAACGCGCAGCGCTGGCGCCAGCCCGAAAAAAAAACCGCTCAAGAGCGAGGCGCCCACGGCGAAAACAAGTACGCGCCAGTCCAGATGGACCTCTTCCGCGCGCGGCAAGCTGCCTGGCCAAAACGCAACAAATGGGTGAATGCTGACGGATGCGAGTACCACGCCGAGCAGGCCTCCTCCAACGCCCAAGATTGCGCTTTCAGTAAGGCATTGACGCGCCAGGCGGCCACGCCCAGCCCCCAGTGCTACGCGTGTGGCAAGCTCCCGCTCGCGTGAAACCGCGCGGGCCAGCAGGAGGCTCGCTATATTCACGCAGGCGATGAGCAGCACAAGGCCAACCGCACACAGGAGCAGCCAGAGTGTCGAGCCGACATCTCCGACCAACTCCTTTTGCAGCGGGTAGGGGATCATGCTGAGGCCCGCATTCGACTTGGGATATTCTTCAGCCAAATGCCGCGCAATCAGTGCGAGCTCAACCCGGGCCTCGGCCCACCCAAACCGGGGCCGCAAGCGCGCCATAACGCGCAGAAAACGTGCGGCGCGATTCTGCATTCGCGGGTCAGTGTCTTGCCTTTGCTCCAGCGGAGTGAATATGTCCGCTTCTCCATCCAACTGGAAGCCCACGGGCGCGATGCCGACCACGGTATAGGTTTTCCCCTCATAAACGAGCGACCTGCCGACAGTGCTCGGTTGGCCGCCAAAGTCGCGCTGCCACAATCCATAGCTGATAATCGCGACAGCTGCCGCGCCCGGTTGGTCTTCATCCAGCCGAAATGCGCGCCCTTGTAGGGGAGAGATACCGAGCGTGGAGAATAACTCCGCGGAGATCTGTCGCCCGTTCACGTACTCAGGTTCTCCGGGCTCACTGATCGTGCCCCCGCCATAAGTCCACGCAGCCAAGGCAAGCGTTTGGCTCTCGCGCTTGACGTCGTCGAAATCAAGATTGGAACAGCCCCAGAGCTCGCCGAAGGCTTCGGTGAATCCGCGCAAAGTGACCAGTCTGTCCGGTTCCGGGTAAGACAGGGGCCTTAGCAAAACACTGTTGATTACGGCGAACATGACGGTGGTGGCGCCGATGCCGAGCGAAAGTATCAGGAGCGCAACCACCGTGAACCCGGGCTTTCGCCGGAATGTGCGAAGCGCATAGCGGGTGTCCTGCAGCAAAGCTTCCAGCCAGCGCGTGCCGCGCGCGTCACGGCACTTCTCCTTGACCTGTTCCGGACCGCCGAGCGCAAGCCGTGCTTGTCGTCGTGCTTCGTCCGGAGGTATACCGCGCCCAATCAACTGCGCGGTGTGCTGCTCGAGATGAAAGCTCAATTCCTTTTCGAGCTGCGCTTCCATTTGCGTTCGTCGCGATAGTCGTTTCCACCAGTTCATCGCGCACCGCCATCGGCCATCCCAAGGATCAGTCCAATTGCATCGATTAGTCGCTGCCAGTCGGCCGTTTCGGTTTTGAGCTGCTTCAAGCCTTTTCGCGTCAGGCGATAGAATTTCGCCTCGCGCCCGGTCTCGGTTTCTTTCCAATCGGCAGCCAGAAGGCCCCGGTTTTCGAGGCGGTGCAACGCCGGGTAGAGCGACCCTTCCGGCACTTGGACGACACCGCGCGAAACTTGTTCGAGGCGTTGCGCGATGGCGTAGCCGTGCACCGGGCCAAGGGCAATCACTTTCAAGATCAAGAGGTCCAGCGTGCCTTGGGGAAGGTCGGATTTGGAGGGAGTCATTCTAATACCTCGTGCTTCTATGTATTAACACGAAAGCGGTTCGAAATGCAAGATACGCTTCCCTATTTATAATCACCTTGATGATAGTCGATGAATTTACGGGCTTAACCGGAAGTTATTCCGTGCCAGAACTCCGGATCGAGGAAGTTGGACGTGGTCGAGCCACTGGTGCTGCCAAGCCTCGCGATGATTTTGCATTCGCGAAGTAGGGTTTTCCCCCTACCGATTCATCGGGTCTTTTCCTTATTCAAAATAGAAACTTGACAGGGTTGTGCTCCGCTGGCGAGAGACTAACATGTATCCGGCGGAAGTCGGCAGTCTTCGTCCTTCGTCCTTTCGTCCCAAGGATAACTAGCACTTTGTCGGCTAAAGAGGCAGCCTGACCGGCTAGTGGGGAGGGTGTCGCGTTTATGCCTTCCGGAGGAAGGGCGGGCCCGGAAACGAATCCGACTGGGTGCCCAGCTAGGGTTTTCCAGGTTGCGGGACCCGGCCGCTGCAGGGAGTGCGATCAGAGATGATCGGTGCTCTCCCCATGTCCGGAATATGATGTGAGCGGCGATGAAGACTAATCATTCTGTGTCCCTCGTTGGGCAACCAAAGGAAAGTCGGCGGCAACTCCTTGAAACTACCATCCAACGCCAAAGTGTTCGTTGGGAAGCGGCTCACAACAAACCACGCGAGCCTTTGCTTGCAGATTTTTCGCGGCGGGAAAACGAACAGTAACGATTGGAGGAATGGGAGTCGAAGCAGAGAAATGCAGATGGATCGTTCCTTAGCTTTCGGTTCCACCAGGCCAAGACCACAGGCCGCACGTGGTCCGGAATAGCACCCAAGGAGTGTGGCCATGGGCAACGCTACCCCGCCACCAACGGGCAAGAAGATTTCAGCCGCCCAAGGAGACGCGTCAGGGCCGACGAAGGGGGAGTCTCTGCCCAAAACTGCGGCAGGATTCCTTCTGATGGACTCCTCACTGCACCCGGTCTGGTTCAATACCGTGGCCATCGAGATTCTTAGTTATCCCGACAGACTCGCAAACCCAACGAACTCTGAGGTCCTACTTGCAGCAAAGATTCGGTCGAACCTGGTAAGCTGGGAGGCCCGTGGCGAATCGCCCTTTGTGACAGAGTTCCGGTCAGGCAGGAGACGTTATTTTTGCCGGGCATTCTTTGTGGAATCATGCGTCAAAGATCCTTCGCACCCGAGTATAGCCGTCCTGCTAGAACGCGGGCCCTCTGGATCGGTCCCCTTGTCACTTGTCTCGCAGCAGTTCAACCTCACGCGACGCGAGCGAGAAGTGTTGGAGTATCTGCTGCAAGGTCTAACCAGCAAGGAGATTGCGAATCGCATGAACATCAGCCCCAACACAGTGAAGGCCTTTCTGCGGATGATCATGATCAAGACGGGCGTCTCTTCCCGGTCCGCAATGGTAAGCAAAATTATCTTGTCCCAACCGCAGTAATGGGCTCATCTTTCTGTGCGGTCCAGTTCTGGTCAGGCCGCAGTAGTATTCAAACCATTCTGGATCCTTCACGTGCGTCTTGCGCCCCGGAACCCTCTCGACGTGCATACGCCGAAGGGGCATGAATTGGGAAGGAAATGGCCTGCCGGCGCAGTCTATTACCCTAATCCAACGGGCTAATTTGATCGACTAATCCCTTTGTAGTCAGAATTTGTCCTTGAGCCAATTGGAACAATCACCGGATTGCGCGCTGCTTTGCTGTCCGCTAGCCTGGCTGTGATTTGCCCGGCCAAGTTTTGTGTATACGACTCTACGCGGCCAGAGAGCATCCTCCTCATGCTGGGCTGGCCTACTCGGACGTAGCCGTACAACTTGCCGAGCCTTTGGTTTGACGGAGGTATTGTTATGAAGCAGCCGTTCTGCTTTTCCGCTATTTCCACCGCAGTCCTTGTCCTCTCCTTCGTGCTTTTCTCGCCCGCAATACAAACCGCGCAAGCCCAGCTTCCCACGCCCGTTTGCTTGACGCCGACGATCGACATGAAGCTGCTGGTGGTCAGCAATGGAAAAACGGAAGCGGATTTCCCGGCGATCAAGCAGATCCTCGACTATTTGGGCACGCCTTACGATGTGCTGGACATGACCGTCAACACGGCAGGAATCACTTCCTCAATGTTGTCCGATGGCAGTTGCCACGGTTACTACCAAGGCGTGATCTTCGCCTATGGCGCTTACGTCTACACGCTACCCGGGATGTCCACCCTGACCTCCTATGAGCAAACGTTCGGGGTGCGCCAGCTGAACTGGTATATGTATCCCAACAACGACTTTGGGTTCAACTACCCGTATAACGGGACGATTAACTCGGCCGGTGCGGATAGCGCTAGCTTTACCTCTGCAGGGACGACCGTTTTCTGGTACGCCAACACCGCCACACCGGTTGTCATCTCAAATGCCTACATCTTTCTCGGCGCGCCTCTCAGTGCTACCGCCTTGCCGGCGGGGGCTTCCGTAACGCCCTTGCTAGCGGACGCCTCCGGCAATGTCCTCTCCCTGATCTATACCTTTGGCGACGGACGGCAATATCTCACCCAGACCTTCGACAGTAGTCCGTATCTGATGCACGATTTAGTCTTGGCGTACGGTCTGATCAACTGGGTCACCAAGGGCATCTTCCTCGGCGAATACCACGTGTACGCCGCCGCGCAGGTGGACGACTTTTTCATCAATGGCTCGGAATGGATACCGGGTACGCCATGCACCGATCCCAAAACTCACGATCGCACACCACCGGATGCCACCTCGCTGCCGTTTTTTAGGATCAACTCCGCGGACATGACTTCGCTAGTGGCCTGGCAGAACAAGATACAGAGTGACTCCTTACTTGCAAATTTCAAACTGACCCTAGCCTTCAACGGCGTGGGCACCACCGGCAACGCCGACTGGACCAGCCTCCCCGCCGCCGGGGTTGCCAATGACAACCTGACCACCAATGTTCAGAACTACCAACAACACTTTCACTGGATCAGTCACACCTATGACCACCCCAACACGCTGAACGGTTTGCATAAGTCCGATCCTGGTGGTGATCCTGACACTCCACAAGTAGACTCGATCGACCTGGAGATCCTTACAAACCAGTATGTAGCCACCGGCGCGGGGCAGAACCTAGACCTCGACCCCAGTGACAGTGTCAACCCTCTCCATCTAACCGACTTCAACCCGGCGAACCTCGTTACTCCGGGCGTCACGGGTCTGAACGATACCCTAGTCCCCTCTTATCTGGTTCAAGATGGCATCCGCTACGTGGTGACCGACACGTCGGTCATCGGGCAGGCCAATAACGGTCCAAATCCCTCGCCGAATGTCGGCATCGTGAACGGCTACGCCCCCAGCCTTTACGAAGTACCGCGACATCCCAACGATATCTTCTTCAACGCCGTGAACTGGGCTGACGATCAAGCGGAGTTTTCCTGCATCTACAACAATCCCGTGCAACCACCCTACAACACCTTCACCGCACCGCAGATTCTCGATTACGTGAGCTCCGGCTTCGTCACCCGCATGTTGATGGGAGACATGGATCCGGAGATGTTCCATCAGAACAACCTGCACGACTATGACGGGCAGGGCCACTCGTTGCTCAGCGATACCTATGATCAGACTTTCGCTAAGTACGAACGGCTCTACAAACTGCCGGTGGTTAGCCCAACGCTCGATCAGTTGGGGCAGAACATGCAAAATCGCAACGCCTACAACCTGTCGACCGCCATTGCAAGCCTGACGAGTGCCTCCGGGTCGAATTTGACGATCAGCATCACCGTGCCCGCGACGGCTAGCGTTCCGAGCGCACTCATCCCGATTACCGGCCTGACCAGCGTTGGAGCGGAAACCTATGGAGGACAACACATCTCACACGTACAGGTGAGCAGGGGCCAAACGATAGTATTGCCCGTGCTTTAACTGGGTAGAAAGGGTAACCGTGAGCCGGATATTCGAGGCCTTGAGCGTTGCGCACGACCCAGGGGTGGACAAGCTGGAATCTTTATCGTCCCGGGGGGAGTCGGAGTCCACGGATGGCTCCTCCGAACTCTTGCCGACGGTCGTCGTTCCCTCAAACGCTGATCTGTTCGGCAGACTGAAAAACCATACCGCCCAGCTTCCTGGCACCATCCACTTGTCACACAAGAAGGTCAGAACTTACTTGATCTTAGCTTTCTTTGTTACCGGGCTGGTGCTGCTGGGAACGAACCACGCATTCCACCCGCATGGAAGTGTATTTGCCAACAGCCAGTCGATCTACGGAGTGGCATTTGAAGGCACAGTTCGCCCGGCAAGTGAGATCCGGATCACTGCGGAGTCAACCAGCACGGTGTCCAACATTTCGGTCAAGGTGGGCGATACTGTGCAAAAAGGTCAGCAGCTTTTGGGTATGGATGATCGCGAAGCGCAATTGATCGTCAAACAGGCGAGTGTCGAGCTCGCGGCGGCCGAGGCAAAACTTGACAAATTTCGTGTACAGCTGGTCGACGCGGAGGCCCGTGTGGCCATATCGCAACGCCAAGAGCAGTTAGTTCCTACGCGGCAATGGCGGGATTCTCCGGAACGGGCTGCAGCCGCTTACGACCAGGCCTTGCTCAACTACAACCGTGCCAAAAAACTGTTCGAAGCCGGTCTCATTGCGCAACAAGAGCTGGATGCTCGAGGTACCGAACTGCGCATGGCCCGGGACGACCTCGAAAACGCCAAGGAACTGGCGGCTGTATCAGCAAAACTGACACACGATCAGGCTGACCAGGCCAACCTGCAAGCCAAGGTCACGCGAGAGGAATTGCAAGCGCAATTGCGCCAGGCGGAGGTGAACTATGAGCGCGCCAAGCAGCAGGCTGATGCAGCAGTCGTGCGTGCCACGACAGCCGGGGTGGTCTCCGAAATCCCGATCCGCCTAGGAGATCGTGTTCCTGGTGGCGCGGTCCTTGCGCGGCTAGCGAAACTGGATCGGATGATCGTGGAAGTCCCGGTGGCAGGGCAGATGGTTTCGGAGCTAAGAGTCGGCCAATCGGCTCAAGTGAGGCTGCCTGCCTTGCCCTCTCGCGAGGTGGAGGGCAGAATTCGAGCCATCAATCCGCTCCCCTCTCAGAACATGACCCACATCGTCGAAGTCGAATTCGATAATCCAACTCTCTTGCTGGTGGCGGGTCAGCCGGCAGAGGTTAGCTTTGTGAGGCCATGAGCCGCCAAGAGCCGATTTCCGTTCTACTGACAACGGAAGGAACGTACCCTTTCTACACCGGGGGTGTGAGCACCTGGTGCCACCGGCTCACGCACGAGTTGCCAAACATTGACTTCACTGTGCTCGCGGTGGTTACCAACCCGTCCCCACAGTCAAAATACGAACTCGCGCCCAATGTGCGCGATGTGATTAAAGTCCCGCAATGGGGCCTCTTACAACCCGCAGAGTACTCATGTCATCAACCTCCTTCTGTGGTGTTGCGCAATCTATGGAATACCACGCCACAAGTCATTGCTGCCCATTTCAAACCAATCTTCGAACGATTCCTTGTTCTCTTGCTCTCTTCTAATTGTGACAAGGAAGACCTTGGCCAAGTTTTGATCAAATTGCATAGTTACTTTCAATGGTTCGACTACCAGAAAACCATGAACTCCATGGACGCGTGGAATGTGCTCCAGTACGCGTTGCGCGCTGTATGGGCGTGTCGTCCCCCACCTACGGAACAGCCAACTCTCGAAGAAGTGAAGCAAGTCTACCGTTTGCTGTATCACTTGCTGATGGTGCTTCACTTCCCCATTCCTCGTCCGGACATCGCACATTCATCGGCGGCGTCTTTCTGCGGTCTGCCCTGTGTGCTGGCAAAACTTGCGAATGGCACACCTTATATGCTGACTGAGCATGGGGTCTATCTGCGCGAGCAATACTTGAACCTACCTCGTCAAGTGAAATCATTCTTTGTTCGTTGGTTTCTTTACCGCGTGATTGAAAACGTGGTCGAACTGAATTATTACTTTGCCGACTTGGTCGTCCCGGTGTGCGCCTACAATTCGCGTTGGGAAAAACATCTAGGCGTGCCCCAGAGCCGCATCAAGGTAATCTTCAACGGAGTTGATCCCGAGAAATTCTATCCCTATGAACAGGAAAAAAGTGGCCGAGCACGGGTTTCGAGTGTCGGCCTTATTTATCCCCTGAAAGGGCAGCTCGATCTGATTGATGCAGCTGCCATGCTAAGACCGCAGTTCGACAACCTGGACGTACGCTTCTATGGGACGCCTGCCGACCGCGAATATTTCGATTCCTGCATGGGCAAGGTCGCTGAGTCCGGACTGCACGACTGCGTCACGTTTGCAGGGTCCACAAGCGAACCGTGGAAAGTGTACAACGACGCCGACGTCATGGCTTTCCCTAGCATTTCAGAAGCCTTTCCCTACGCCCTGCTGGAGGCAATGTCGTGCGGCGCCGCGATTGTTGCCACGGACGTGGGAGGGGTGAGAGAAGCCCTGGGGGATTGTGGGCTGCTTGTGCCCGCCAGGACGCCCGAGGCGATGGCCGGCGCCATTTCCTTCTTACTCAACAATGCGGCGGAGCGCGAACGATTGGGCCAGATGGCTCGGGCGCGCGTCCTCAAACATTTTACGGAGGAACAATTCTTGAATTCATACGAAAGCACTTACTGCAAATTGCTGTCATCCCGGCCACAGCAGCTCTTGCCGGCATACAGCTCGTGATCGGAGTGTGCTTGGTGTTGTCTCGGCTAGGGTTGGCCACTATGACGCTTGCAGGGTCAAGCTTGCTCTTCAGCAGGAGTATCGTGCCGGCCGCTACCGTAGCTAGGGCTGCCGCGCGCTTGGCAATCTATTACGGGTATCCCAGCCTGGTTAATGGGGCCAACGGAGATGTGGAGAAAGCAGCCAGTGTGTTCAGCGCCTACGACGTGGTGATCTTGGGCGATGGCCTTGAGTTCCCGGACAAGCAGTCCGGGCGCTTCCCTCCGGGGGACCCAGAAGAGCACCAGAAGACCCTCCGGATAATCGCGGCCGTCCGGGATCGCAGGTCCGGGACGCGTTTTTATGGCTACGTCTGCTTGGGTGAGATCCCCTTTTCCCAGCCAGAAAAAATATATATCACCCCCAAACAGTTGGAAGAGCGCGTGCGCCTGTGGAAGCACATGGGCGTGGCAGGAATCTTTCTGGATGAGGCTGGCTACGACTTTACCGTAGTCACTCGTAAGCGACAGAATATGGCCGTCAGGATCATCCATGAGCTCGGTCTCAGCGCGTTCATGAATGCGTACTTTCTGGACCATTTGTTCAGCCTTGAAGACAGGCTTCCTTACGCGAATGGTACGGCGAAGAATCCTGAACACTTGCCGCCGCTCTTAGACCGGCGTGATCTTTTCCTGCTGGAATCATTTCAAGTGAGAAATGGAAACTATGAAAGTGTTTCCGAATGGCAGGCACGCTTGAACCAGGCCCTCAAATATCGTCGACGGTATGGGGCCCACATTTTTGCCACCACCACAACGACGGAACAGGAACCCTTCAGTGCGGAAAAGTTCAATTATGCATGGTGGACTGCCCATCTCTATGGCCTGGACGGTTTTGGCTGGGGAGAACCGAACTTTGCTGCTGTGAGCAACGCTTTACCTGATCGTCGCTGCGGCTTGGAGAGTACGATGCTCCGCGCTTTTGAACAGTCATCCACGGTCGGTTCTGATGGCACACACTTCTGGAGGAGGGTGGGCAATTTTTTGGTCGTCGGAGATACCGCAACTCATTCTGTTCATCGTGTGCCCTCCGATGGCTCCGTGGAACCAAGAAATGTCGGAGCTTGGTTAACTTCCCCTCGAGGAGGATCACTCTTGACCTGCGGGGGAGGCGCATGAATCAGAAGGAGGACAAAAACGTGCTGATGAATGGTCGCGAAGCTACGCTACCGGCCGTGCATGCCCGCGAGGTTGCAGCTCGGATTGAGTCTTTGGGGTATACCGATCGGTCCGCGAGAGAGTGGGGCTTCCCGGATATCTTTTCCTTAGCCGAGCATCTCTTTGCACGTCTCCAGCAAGTCCCTGCTCCGGATGAGAGGGCCAGTCAGAAGGGCGGGCGGCTTTCCTTCTGGGCAGAAACAAGATGCGCGCTGCGCAAGTTTTCACTCAGCCTGGCCTACGCTATCCCTTGGATGGTGATGCTAATCTTAGAGTACTTGCGGCCGGATGCCCTGCGGGTTTCCCCCGAGATCGGGGGAGCTTTGAGTCTTTCTCTGATCGCCAGTCTTATAACCACCGGCGGATTCGTCCAGATGATCTCCCGCAGCGGGAACTTCTATTACGGGCTAAAAGAACCCGTTTTGGCGCATCGTACCTGCACCTCACTCCTGAACATCGGGCTGACGAGCAGTCTTTTTCTCACGTTGCTTGGGTTAATGGTGGGCTCTTACTTTCATTTGTTTGCCGGCAACTACCTCGTGCTGGCTGCCATCAACTACCTGGCCTTGAGTCTTCTGTGGATGCTTTGTGCCGTGCTTTCTGTGCAGGGTACCGGGTGGTGTATCCCGTTCATTTTTTTCCTCAGCATTGCAATGAGTGGTTCGATAAAAATTCTCTTAAACTCGGGAACAACCATTCTATTGGTACTCTGCCCCTTGCTGGCAGCGTCGCTGGCGCTCGGTTGTGTGCTGGCAGGTTCTTATCACGCGGAGAGAAAGAACCCGCAGAGCAAGGATAGCGCACGTCCACGAGCCGGCGTGATGTTCATCTCGCTCATGCAATTCTATGTCTACGGAACCGTCTATTTCAGCTTTCTCTTCGCCGACCGATTGACAGCGGGAAGCGCGGTTCCTTGGGTTTCCGGACTAAGTTTTGGCATAGACGCCGCATATAAGAAGGGTACGGATCTGGTACTGCTCGCTTTCCTGATTACCGCCGCACTCGTGGAATACCTCGCTGATTCATTCTTGCGGTTCTGGCAGAGGCTGGCTACGGAACTGCCGCAAGCCGCAAGCGAGCAACTGATGGCAAGTCTGTGGAAACGTCACTCGAAATCGATGTTGGCTATCTTTACTGCGTTCGTTGTGCTTGCCTTGAGCGCTTGGTTCGCCTTCTCTCGTTCGAGCAGCCTGGCCCCTGCCCCCAGATTATTGCAGACGGCTGTGCTCGGGGGTCTCGGTTATCTCATGCTAAGCGTGGCTTTGCTAGAAATCATAATTTTGGCCAGCATAAACGCCATTTCGATGGCCTCGCTGGCTGTAGCACTGGGGGTCGCAGTGAACCTGCTAACTGGATATGGGCTCAGCCATTTTTGGGGAGTGCAATATGCCGCCGTCGGGTTGCTCGCTGGGTCCGTTGTCGTTTTGTGGATATCCAACGCAGCGGTTAGACGTATCCTGCGCCACCCTGATTATCATTATTCCATTTCGTGAGCTTTCCTAATGGCTGCTCTGGATGCACTAAAGGCTTTTTGGATCCTCGGCGTCTTCCTTTCAACGTTTTTGTGGCTTCCAACACGTCTATTTTCGGGCCGGCCGAATTCTCCCGGGGTCATTCGGATTGCCGGCAACTGGGCCCGTACCGTGCTGTGTGTGACCATCTTGGTTTTTCTCTTGAGTAGTTTGAGGGTTCTCGGTGCCATCACCGTTGTTTTGCTTTTTTTGGGCACGATAGCCGTCAGCTGGTTTCGCAAGCGTGCTGGGAGGCCGCGCCGTTTGTTGACGAACCTGCAAGCAACAACGGTAAATATAATGCGCCGGGTTGAATCTCGGTCGCTTGGCCTGTTTCTGCCCCGCAGGCGCCCACCCACTTCGGCCCGCTCACCTTGGGGATTACGCGTAACCCCGTGGCTGAAAGTCCTGGAAGGCAGGGAACTTCTGGGAGCATGCTTTGTTGTGGTGCTGGGGATTACCGTGGTTCTGCGCACCGAGCATGCGCTTCGGGAACTGCGTTTTGATCAACCTGAGCAATACTCTGCTCTGCTGCGTGCGCGAGAATTGATGTTCAATACCCACCCCGCCGGCCGACCTTTCGTATTTCCGGCCGTGATCGCAACCACATCTTTGCTTAGCAGTACGGATCCCACGCAGGTAACGCGTTTCCTGACACCTGCAATTGGCCTGTTTGTCGTTCTGGCCACCGGCTTGCTCATTCAGGTATGCGCCCGTGTGGGTGTTGCGTCCGTCGCGGCGATCTACTGCTTGGGAGCAGCTGTGTTGCCGCCTGCGAGAAGCCAAACGGGCGTGGCAATTTCCGCAACGGAAAAAATTGAGAGTGTCTTCAGCGTTTCCCCGACAACCCTCCAAGCCAGGCCCGAATTTGCGCTCGGCTTGCTATTCCTTCTCTTAGCTCTCGTTTTTCTCGCGGATTGGCATAGGAACTCACGGGGTTGGGATTCATTGCTGGATTTCGCGTGCTGCCTGTTGTTGACAGGCATCGTTTCGCAGCCCTTGCTCGTAGTATTGATGTTGGCGGCTGGGGTTCTGCTGCTTCGACCAATGGCGGGCCTCTTCGCTTTCGCCATGCTGGGTTATGTATTTGGCCGATGCCTGGAGTATGAAGCCGCAGCCCGTGCGACCCAGGAAATCGCGTATCGATTTCCCCGGCAGACATGGGTTGTGGCAGCACCTGTAGAACAGTTAGCCGAAACATTTGGCTTGGGAGGACATGAAGATTTGGCAGGATTTGTGGAGAAATATCGCAGCCAGGTATCGAGCCCGGAGTTTCGCTTTCAGGATGCACGTGAAGATTTATTTATTTACGTGGAGAAGAAGCCGTTTCAGATTTTCCCCCGCGAACCTGAAACCGTCTCTTTCTCCGTGCTGGCCGACCCTACGTACCGCAATTATCGCTCACCGGGAGGGCGAGCCAGCTTGGAGGCAGCGGCGCAACAACTCTGTGAGAGCTACCGGCAAGACCACTCCAATATCGATGTATTTTTTGAGAACGAAGTTCTCCGCATTTACCACATACACCAGCAACAAGTTTCGGACACCAAGGAGAGGACAGTGAGGGCATCGTGAAGTCAAAATCACAAAGTCTCACCCAAAATCATGTATAAAGAATTTTACAAACTGCGGCTCAATCCCTTTGAAATTACCCCCGATCCCTCTTTTCTGTTTCTCACCAGGAGACATCAAGAGGCCTTGATTGCCCTTTACTATGGTGTTCACCGGCGCAAGGGGTTCCTGGCACTGACCGGGGACGTTGGAACGGGCAAGACCTTGCTAGTCCGCTGTCTTTTGCGAATGCTCAAAGATAGCGACATCGCCTGCGCCTATGTCTTCAATAGCCGCCTGTCGACGCTGGAGTTTCTGCACTACGTTGCCACGGAATTCAGTCTTACGGCATCGGGCAAAACCAAGGGCGAAGTTCTCCAAGACCTCCGCAAGTATCTTATTGCTCGCCACCAGAGAAAATTGACCAATATGATTGTGGTGGACGATGCCCAGGATCTCTCGATCAAACTGCTCGAAGAGATTCGGCTCCTGACCAATCTGGAGACAGAAGAAGAGAAATTGCTCCAGATATTGCTTGTGGGGCAGCCCGAGCTGGACGAAAAGCTGGATTCCTTTAAGCTGAGGCAATTGAAGCAAAGGATAGCCCTGCGCTCTCACCTTGAACCATTAGACTTAGAAGAGACCTGCGGTTATATGCGACATCGACTGCAGCTTGCGGGTGCCACTTCTGAAGCGTGTGACTTGTTTGCCGAGGAAACGATCGAAAGAGTATATCGTCATTCTCGGGGTGTTGCGCGGCTCATCAACACCGTTTGCGAAAACGCCTTGATCACCGCCTTTGCAAGACAACTAGCCAGTGTGCCGCCGGATATCATCGATGAAGTAGCATACGATCTGCGCCTCAGCGTAGCCAGTCCAGCACGGCCGGAACTCAGCAAGAACAACGATGGGGTGGTGCTGCAAGCGCAGGAGGACCCTGCTTCAATTGTATAGCCGGACTGCAAGGCAGGTGACAAGGAGGGACAGTGCTCATCTCCTGAGCCAGTCGCGTGCGGTCTCATCAGTGAATTTTCCCGAGCGCTCGGAAGGTCCTGGTGGAGTGCCATACGGGAGCCGGTGGCGACCGGCCGACTAGCTGCGGGCGCTGGCAGACCAGCAGGTCGGCGCTGATTTCCTTGTCGATGGAGGCGCGCTTGACCACAGTGTAGGAGAAAGGCAGGGTGGGTGCGTCTTCATGTGCCCAGGACGACGGGCTGCAACCTCGGCATCGCGTAAGGCAACTGTCGATCGCCGAAGGACGTTGCAGGGGTTATAAATCCCGGTCGATTGCGGAACCGAAGGAATGGCCGCAATGCGCGAGCAACGTCTTGGGGTCTACGTGCGCGAAGTACATACGCACCCTTTTTCTGCAACGCGACAAGAGAGCTCGGATGCGAAAAGGACGTGTATCAATTGTGCTCCTAAGCAGCTATATGGGAGAAAGCGAGTAGCCGCACGATGCTAGGCTAGACTTTGGGATGCAATGAAAACTGATGGCTGTGGTTGCAAACGAAAAACGATAGGTCCGCTGGCGTCTTGCGTGTGGCTCGCCACAGTGGCAATGAGTATATTGGAGCTCTTTGGCTGTACCGGCGTAACGACGACACAGACGCCTATTCCAGTGATCGTCACGATTTCGCCTACGTCGGCGACGGTGGCGGCCGGGGGCACCCAGCAGTTTACGGCCACGGTGCAGAACACCAGCAACACGGCAGTGACCTGGCAAGTGAACGGGGTGACCGGGGGCAATGCAACTGTAGGCACGATTTCCAGTTCGGGTCTGTACACAGCGCCTGCGAGTCCGGCCACGGTGACGGTGACGGCCGTGTCTCAGGCTGACACCACAAAGTCGGCCTCGGCTCAGGTCACGATCACGCCGGTCATTGGCATAGCTTTCTACGTTTCGACCACAGGTAGTGACTCCAATCCGGGTACGGTCACCTCTCCGTGGAGAACTATCCAGCACGCGTCCAATTCCGTACAGGCGGGCGACACCGTTTACGTGCGTGGTGGCGTGTACAACGAATCGGTGAATATTTCGGTATCAGGGTCAGCGACAGCAGGTCCGATTGCATTCCAAACTTTCCCCGGTGAGCAAGCGATTGTAGATGGCACAGGACTGGTACCCTCCACCTCGGGCGCGCAAGGCTTGATCAACATAGCGAATCAGAGTTACATTTCCTTCCAGGGGTTTGAGATCCGCAACTACCAGACCTCGAGCGCGTCTGCCACTCCAGCGGGGATCTGGATATCGGGCTCAGGCAGCAACATCCAGGTACTGAACAACCTGATTCATAACATCGTGACCACCTCAGAAACCACCGGCAACGCTTTCGGCATTGCCGTGTACGGCACGGTAGCGCCCGCTTCCCTCGATAGAGTCACGATCAGCGGCAACCAGGTTTATAACCTTAAAACCGGCAACAGTGAATCGGTGAACGTGGACGGAAACGTCACCAACTTCGCCATCACAAACAACGTCATCCACGACAACGACAATATAGGCATCGACATCATTGGCTTCGAAGGCGTTGCGCCCGACCCAGCGTACGACTACGCCCGCAACGGTACGGTCACGGGCAACACCATCTACAACATTTCCGCCATAAACAATCCTGGTGAGGGTAACCAATACGATGCCAATGGTATTTACGTGGACGGCGGCTCTCAGGTTGTCATCGAGCGCAACCTGATCCATAACGTAGACATCGGCATCGAAATGGCCAGCGAGCACCAGGGCCACGTAACTAGCTTTGTGACAGCGCGGAACAACCTAGTGTATTCGACGAATTCGACGGGCGTAACCATTGGAGGATACGCCAGCAACGTAGGCGGCACCGACCACTGCACGATTGTCAATAATACGCTGTTCCAGAACGATACGAAGAACACGGGGAGCGGTGAATTTCAGATCCAATACTACGCGACCAACAACACGTTCAAGAACAATATTGTATATGCCTCATCACAAGGCCTATTCATCAACAACTACACGAACAGCGAGCCCGATCCGGCGGACGTGGATTACAACCTCTATTACTCATCGTTGACTCCCTCAATAGCAAATTTTCTCTGGAATGGTACGAACTACGCTGGTTTCTCGTCCTATCAATCGGCGACCGGGAAGGATAGCCATTCTCCCTATGTGAATCCGCAGTTCCTGAACCTGACGACACCTGACCTGCAAATCCAGCCGACTTCACCGGCAGTCAACGCAGGAATCGACCTGGGGTCAACGGTCGTAGGTACGTTAGACTTTGCTGGCAATCCGCGCTTGCATGGAATTACGATCGACATCGGCGCCTACGAGCAGTAGCACACTCGCGAATTCGCGTGCGAGGAGCGGGTCAGGTGTTCATTACCGCCACCGACGATGGTGGCTCGTGCAGCTTTTCCTTGCTGAT
>WNFP01001981.1_pt1 | contig 16137 bp, 12 predicted proteins | sample 5400201 | NCBI WGS metagenome assembly WNFP01 (sample SAMN13153355, study PRJNA577476) | soil metagenome | isolation source: 115 cm saprolite under Madrone tree | place: USA:California | collected 2016-06-14 | reverse complement strand
GGCTAACCCTTCAGTTTCGCGGCCACGCGCCGGTAGGCCTCGCGGAACGGGATGCCCTCCGTGACCACCAGGCGGTTGGCCTCTTCGGCGGCGTGAATCGCGGGATCGAGCCGGATGGCCTCGCGCCGGAACTGCAGCGCCTCGATGGCCGGCGGCAGGATGGCGAGCGTCTCGAGCGCGAGGTCGATAGCGCGAAACAGCGGAAACTTCAGCAGCTGCAGGTCGCGGTGGTAGCCGGAGGGCAGCTTGGCGCACACCCCGAGTGCTTCGGCCAGACACGCCTGCGCGGTGGCCGAGCGGCCGCGGATCAGCTCGAACACGTCCGGATTGCGCTTCTGCGGCATGATCGAGGAGCCGGTGGTAAAGGCCTCAGGCAACGTGACAAAGCCGAACTCCTGGGTGGCGAACAGCAGCACGTCGGCGGCGAAGCGCCCGAGATCCTGCAGCAGCAGCGTGAGCTCGAACAACAGCTGCGCTTCGGCCTTGCCGCGCGAGAGTTGTACCGCGGTGACGGGCTGGTGCACGGCGGCGAATCCGAGTCTGGTGCGTGTCGCTTCACGGTCGATGGGCAGCCCCGGCGTGCCGTAGCCCGCCGCCGAGCCCAGCGGGCTCTTGTCGATACGGCGCAGCACCTGGGAGAGGCCGGCCGCGTCGTCGCGCAGCTCGGCCGCAAAACCCCCGGCCCACAGCGGCACCGAGCTCGGCATGGCCTGCTGCTGGTGCGTGTAGCCGGGCAGCGCGGTGCTCGGCTCGCGCACCGCGAGCTCATCGAGCGCGTCGGCGACCGCGAGCGCGCCGGCGCCGAGCACCCCGACGGCTTCGCGCAGGTACAGGCGGATGGCGGTGAGCACCTGGTCGTTGCGCGAGCGTCCCAGGTGGATGCGGGCGCCGGCTGCACCGATGCGCTCGGTCAGGCGCCGCTCCAGTGCGCTCTGGCCGTCCTCGTCGGCGAGTTCGATGCGCCACGCGCCGCGCGCGTGCTCCTGCGCCAGCGCGCTTAGTCCATCGCGGATCGCCGTGAAGTCGCCGGGCGTCAACAGGCCCTGTGCCTGCAGCATCTCCGCATGCGCGATCGAGGCGCGCACGTCGTGGCCCACCAGACGCTCATCCAGCGCGTGGTCCTCGCCCGCGGTGTAATGCAGCACCCGCTCATCGAGCGGCGCGCCCTTGTCCCACAGCCGCGTCATGGCGTGCTCTGCTCGGCCGGCGTGAGCGCGTTGACATCGGCGACGATCAGCGTGCCGGTGCCCTCGTTGGTGAATACCTCGCCCAGGATGCCCTCCGCAGACTGGTACGACACCACGTGCACCCGGCGCACGCCGCCATGGAGGGCGTCCTCGATGGCCTTGGCCTTGGGCAGCATGCCAGCGGCGAGGTGTCCTGCGTCACGCAAGCGCTTCAGTCCCGGCAGATCCGTGTAGGAGATGAGCGAGCGCGGGTCATCGACGCTGGCGAGAATCCCGGGCGCGCCGGTGCACAGGATCAGCTTCTCCGCCTGCAGCGCGGCGCCGATGGCCGCGGCCACGGTGTCGGCGTTGATGTTGAGCAGCGTCCCGGACTCATCCGCGGACAGCGGGCTCACCACCGGCATCAGGCCGTTGTCGAGGAGCTTCTTGAGCACGGTGGTGTCCACCGCGTCGATGTCGCCGACGAAACCGAAGTCGATCAGCTCGCCGTCGGCGGTGAGTCTCAGCGGCGGGCGCTTGTGGGACCGCACCAGGCCGGCATCCACGCCGCTGATCCCGACCGCCCCGATATCGAGCTCGCGGCACATGCCGAGCACGCGCGTGTTGATCAGGCCGTTGAGCACCATCGTGGTCACGTCGATCGACTGCTGGTCGGTGACGCGCCGCCCGTCCACCATGCGTGTCGGCACACCGAGCGCGGCGGACAGCTCGGCGAGCTGCGGGCCGCCGCCATGCACCAGCACCACGCGCACGCCGAAGTAGTGCAGGATCGCGATCTGCTCCATCAGCACCCGCGTCGCCTGCGGGTCGGCAAACGCGCCGCCTCCCGCCTTCACTACGAAGGTCTTGCCCTTGTACATACGGATGTAGGGGGCGGCGCTGCGCAGGGCGCGGATGGCGAGAGCGTGATCGCTTCTGTGCATGATCATGAGGGATTTCCGCTTACTCTAGGGCTTGAGCATCTGATGGAGCACGGCCATCTGCACCGGCAGACGGTTGTAGGCCTCGCGCTGCACCACGCTGCGCGCGCCGTCGAGCACCTCATCGGCGATGGCGGAATTGCGTCGCACCGGCAGGCAGTGCATCAGGCGGCACTCGCGCGCCGTGCTCGTGAACCAGTCATTGCGCACGCACCAGCCGGTCAGCGTGCTGCGCAGCCGGGCATCCGCTTCCGTATCGCCGTAGCAGGCGGTCGCGCCCCACTCCTTTACATACACGACCTCGGCGCCGGTGAGCGCATCGTCGCGCTCGGCGGTCTCGCGCACCGAGCCGCCGGAAGCCGCCGCCGCGCGCCGCGCGCGTTCCATGATGGCACCGGGAAGCGCGAAGCCTTCCGGACGCAGCACGATGACTTCCATGCCGCGCAGCGCCGCCATGTGCAGCGCCGCCGCCGGCACCGCCAGCGGCAGGGCGCGCGGGTGGTAGGCCCACGACAGCACGAAGCGCGCGGCGCGCGGCACCGCCAGATCATCGAGCGTCTTCCAGTCGGCGAGTGCCTGGCAGGGATGGTTGACCGCGGACTCGAGATTGAGCAGCGGCTTGTCGATGAGGCCCGCCATGGCGTTGAACCGGGTCTCCGCCAGATCGCTCGCCAGGTCCTTGCCTTCGGCGAAGGCGCGGATGCCGAGCGCGTCGCAATAGGCGCTGAGTGCCGGGATGCCCTCGCGCACGTGCTCGGCGGCGGCGCCATCCATGACGATCCCCGGGCGGGTCTCGAGTTGCCAGCTGCCCTGGCCCGGGTTGATGACGAACGAGTTGCCGCCGAGGCGCGCCATCGCGGCCTGGAAGGACGCCAGGGTGCGCAGCGAGGGATTGAAGAACACCAGGCCGAGGATCCTGCCGGCCAGCGCGTGCGGCTCGGGCTGCTTTTCCAGGCGCCGCGCGAGCTCCAGCAGCGACAGCACTTCGTCGCGCCTGAAATCCGCGAGATCGAGAAAACGCTTCATGCGGGCAAATCGCGCAGCGCGTCGCGCAGCAGGTCGACGTGCTCCTCTGCGAGGATGAGCGGCGGCAGCAGGCGCAGGACGTGCGGGTCGCTGGCCGTGCCGGTGAGGATGCAGCATTCGAGGAGTTCGGCCTGGATTTCCTTTGCCGGACGCGTCGTGCGCAGCCCAACGAGCAGGCCCGCGCCCTGGTGCGCGGTGACCGGGCCCAGGACACAGGTCCTGCGGATATACGCGCCCACGCGCCGCACACGCTCGAGAAGCCGCTCGTTCTTGATGGCTGCAATGACGGCCTCGATCGCCGCGCACGCCATGGGACCCCCGCCGAAGGTGGTGCCGAGGGAATCTGGCTTGACGGAGGCGGCCACCAGCGGCGACAGCATGAGCACCGCGCAGGGAAAGCCGTTACCGAGCGCCTTGGCCGTGGTGAGCATGTCGGGCCGCACGCCGTAGAGGTTGGCGGCGAAGGGCTGCCCGGTGCGGCCGACGCCGCACTGCACCTCGTCGAATATCAGCAGCGCCCCGACCTCATCACAGCGCGCGCGCAGCGCGCCGAGGAACGGCGCACCGAGATCCACCGCCCCGGCAAGCCCCTGCACGGGCTCGACGATCACGGCCGCCGTATGCCTCGTGACCTCGGCGGCAATGGCGGCCGTGTCGCCGCGCGGGATGAAACTCACGTCGAAGGGCGTGCGCGGAAACCCGTACCATTTCGCCTGCGCGCCCCAGGTCACCGCGCCCGCCGCAGCGGTGCGGCCGTGAAAACCGCCTTCGATGGCCGCGACGTGCGACCGGCCCGTCATGCGCAGCGCTACTTTGAGCGCGTTCTCATTTGCCTCGGCGCCGCTGTTGACGAGGAACACGCTGGCGAAGGGCAGCTGCGAGAAGCGCACCAGGCGCCGCGCGGCTCGCGCGCGCACCCGCATCGCGACCGCGTTGCTCTGGAATTGACAGATTTCGGCCTGGCGTGCGAGCGCCGCCGTCCATGCCGGATGCGCATACCCCAGGCCTGCGACGGCATGTCCGCCGTACAGATCGAGCACCCGCTCGCCGCGAGTGTTGGTGAGCCATACGCCCTGTGCCGATGCGACTTCCAGCGGGTACTGCGAAAATACCGGGGCGAGAAAATCGTGTGCCCGGGCTGCCGCCTGAATCCCGCTGTCCGTCGTCGTTGCCGCCGGTTTCTTCTTCGGCATTCCCTTAGCCCTCAGGTCCAGCCGGGCGCAGCTGCGGTGAGGCCGGCGGTCTCCGGCAGGCCAAACATCCGGTTCATCCATTGCAGGGCGCCGCCGGCGGCACCCTTGTTGAGATTGTCGATGGCGCACAGGACCGCTACGGTGCCGCCCGCGACCGCCCCCGACAGGTGCGCGTAGTTGCTGGTCGCCACGTTCTTGAGGCGCGGCGCTTCGGTCTCGACCCGCACGAACGGCGCGTGCGCGTAGAACTCGCGCAGCGCCGCCAGCAGCCCTGCGGTGTCGAGCGAGCGGGTGAGCTGCGCCTGCAGCGTCACGTGTATGCCGCGCGCGAACGGCCCGGAATGCGGCACGAAGGCAAAGTGCGCGTCCACCCCGCAGGCCGCGCGCGCGCAAGCCGTGACTTCCGCCACGTGCCGATGCTTGAGCGCGCCGTAACTGTAGAGATCCCCGTGACGCAGCGGATGATGCGTGCCTTCCACGGGTTTGCTTCCGGCGCCGGTGCTGCCGGTGACGCCGCTCACGAACAGCGTCGGTGTGACGAGGCCGCCGGCGAGCAGCGGCACGCTCGCGAGCAGGATCGCGGTGGCGAAGCAGCCCGGATGACCGACGTGCGCGGTCGGCAGCTCCCGCAGGTGCTCAGGCAGCGCACAGGTGAATTGCGCCAGACGCGCGGGCGCGGCGTGCGCGTGCCGGTAGACCGCGGCGTAGGCCTGCGGCGTTGCGTAGCGGAAATCCGCCGAGATGTCGACCAGGCGCGGCTGTGTTCCGGCGCGCTCCGCCGTCGTAAGCAGCGCGTCGATGAGCGTGGCGGACACCCCGTGCGGAGCGGCCGAGAACACCGCACACTCGCGCGCCTCACTCACGAGTTCCTGCACCTGCGCCTGCGACTTGAAGCGCTCATCCGGGTAGGCGCTGCCAAGGTGCGGGAAGGCCGCCGCCAGCGGCTCGCCCGGCTGGCTGTCGGACATCACCGCCGCCAGCTCAAAGCGCGGATGCGTGGCGATCAGGCGCAGCAGCTCGCCGGCCACGTAGCCGGTACCGCCGAGCACCACGGCGGGGATCTTGGTGCTCACTGCAGCGCCGCCGCTTCGAGTCCGAGCGCCTCGATCACGCAGTCCCCGAGTGCGGCGCCGTTGCTGATGGCGTTGAAGGCCGGCACGCCCATCTGGGTGGTGATGATCTCGACGCCCACCTGGTTGTCGGTGGACGGTCCGGTGACTGCGCACGGCTCTATGAGGAAGCGCTCGCGCAGCAGCTTGACGCCGCCCCAGGCCGCGACCGGATCGTTCGCCGACAGGATGACTGCGCTGAGCGCGGTGCGGATGTCAGGACACTCGAGGATCGCATCGACGCCGTAGGTGCCAAGGATGCCGTCGCCGAGCTCGAACACCAGGACGTCGGGCTTGCCGGCGGCGAGCTCGCTGAGCATGCTGCGGGTGAGCGCCGGACCGTTCGTGCGCGTCGTGGTGACGACGCCCAGATCGGTGAAAATCGCGCAGCGGCGTGCACCCGCGTCCTCCATGGCGAGGATGTCGCGGCGCAGTGAGACGCCGGTCGCCTTGAAGGCATCGACGGTGAGGCCGCGGTGGCGCATGCGGGTGATGACCGCGCAGGCGGCGGCGGTCTTGCCGGCCTCCATGCAGGTGCCGGCGAGCGCCACCACCGGCACCCCACGCGTATCGAGCGCGGCGTTGGCGTCGAGCCTCTTGTGACCCACCCGCGCGGGCACGCCGATGCGCTCGCCCAGATAGGGAAAGTTGAGCGCGACGCCCAGCACACGGCAGTCGAACGGCTTGCCTTTTTCCGGATTGATGGAGTCGCACACGCCGAGCACGCCACCGATGTTGAGCATCTGGATGACGTCGCCGGGTTGCAGCGTCGCGGGCACGTGGCCGGAGTAGCCGAACAGTGCCTGGCGGTGGCCGAGCGCGCCCGCGACCACGTCGCCCTTGCCGAGCTTGGCCATGCGGCCGCTGGTCAGCTCGAGGGTGTTGTAGATCGACTTGTTGTCGAGGACCTCGACCACGATGACGACGCCTTCCTGCGCGGGAATGTCCGCGGCGATGCGCACCTCGTGCGACAGGCCGCAGGCCTGGGTCACGGAGGCCAGCTTGTCGACCACCACGCTGCGCATGCCGCTCACCATGCTTACGGATCCTTAGGCAGCGTCGCCGCGCGCTCGCCGGCGCGGGTATAGAACACACCCGGGAGCGCTGCGATCCGCGAGAACCCCAGCGAGTCACTCGCCGACCACTCGCCCGCCGCTTCGCCGTACACGCCCCGCGAGGCCGCCATGAGCGAGAACGGCGACTCCACGCCCTCGACGAACACGCTGCCGCTCTGCAACAGCAGGCGCACATCGCCCGTCATCCGCTGCTGCGAGCTGAGCAGCAGCGCCTCGATGTCGCGGCACACCGGATCGAGCAGCTGGCCCTCGTGCACCAGATCGCCGTAGGGCTGCGCGACCAGCTCCTTGATGCGCTGCTGGCGGCCGGTGAGCACCAGCTTCTCGAGCTCGCGGTGCGCAGTGAGCAGCACCTCCGCCGCCGGCGCCTCGAACGCCACGCGTCCCTTGGTGCCGATGATGGTGTCGCCCAGGTGGATCCCGCGGCCGATGCCGAACGGTGCCGCGAGACTCTCGAGCGCTTCGATGATCTCGACCGGGGAGGCGGCGTGGCCATCGAGCGCCACCGGCCGGCCGGCCCGAAAGCTGAGCACGTGACGCTCTGCGGGGCGCGGGCGCGTGAAGGCATCGCGGGTGAGGAGCCAGGCGTCATCGGGGATGCTGCCGGCGGAGGTGAGCGTCTCCCGGCCGCCGATGGTCACGCCCCACAGGCCGCGGTTGACCGAGTACCGGGCTCCCGTGGGCGGCACCGGCAGCCCTCGCTGCTGCAGATACTCGAGCTCGTCCTGGCGCTTGAAGGCCTCATCCCGCACCGGCGCCAGCACCTTGAGGTCCGGGGCGAGGGTGCGCAGCGCGACCTCGAAGCGCACCTGGTCGTTGCCGGCCGCGGTGCAGCCATGGGCGACGGTGTCGGACCCAAGCGTGCGCGCCAGGCGTGCGATGGTCTGCGCCTGCATGACGCGCTCCGCGCCGACGCACAGCGGGTAGAGCTGCCCGCGGCGCACGTTGCCCATGATGAGGAAGCGCAGCACCTGCTCGAAGTAGTCCGCGCGGGCGTCCACTTGGGTGTGCTCCACCGCGCCGAGCGCGCGGGCGCGCTCGGCGAGGGCGCGCGCGGCTTGGCCGTCGATCCCGCCGGTGTCGACGGTGACCGTGATCACCGGGCGGCGCTCATGTTCCGCAATCCACGGCACCAGGAACGAGGTGTCGAGGCCTCCGGAGTAGGCGAGGACGATGGGCGTGACGCCGGAGCGTGCAGCCGTGTTGGACATGATCAGACCCGGAAAAGCCCGCGCAGGCGGCTGACGAGCTCGTCCTGCGCCCGCGCGGTGGCGGTGGCGATGAATATGGTGTCGTCGCCGGAGAGGGTCCCGGCCACTTCCGGCCACTCGGCCTTGTCGATCGCCACGGCGACGCTCTGCGCGGCGCCGATGGTGGTGCGCAGCACGGTGATCGAGGGGCCCGCGCGTCGCAGCTGCCGCACGAACTGCGCCAGAGTGCCGAAGTCGCCGTTGGCGCGCGTGACCTCGTCGGGGGGCAGCACGTAGCGGCCGCTCGCCTTGAGCACCCCGAGATCGCGCAGGTCGCGGCTGATGGATGACTGGGTCGCGCCGTGACCTTCCCGCTTCAGCAGGCGCACCAGGTCGGCCTGCTTGCGGACCAGGCCGCCGCGCAGGATGCGCACGATGGCGCCGCGCCGCTGCAGCTGGTGCGCGTCGCTCAGCACGGGTCCGCGTTCAGGCGCATAAACATGCGCGCATTGTGCATTTTAATGCACGAGAGTCAAGACCCGGGCCCGGCGACGCACCGCAGCGCTACAATCCCGCCGTAAGCCTGCACACGCACAGGCGCACAACCGCGAGGGATGATCATGCGTTCACCACGCTCAGGAGGCGCGGCCCGGGCCGCGGCGCTCGCCGCCGCCCTCATGTGCGGCGCGTCGTACGCCCAGACCGTGAACCTCAAGCCGGGCAGGTACGAGGTCGTGTCCACCTCGCAGGTGACGCTGTCGCCGGAAATGCAGAGCCGCCTGCCGCCCGGCTACCTGGCAAGACTGCAGAAACCACGGACGCAGCAGCAGTGCATCAGCGATGCGGACCTCAAGCAGGTGGGCAAGAAGCTGTCGCAGGAACGCGGCAACGACCCGAGCTGCAAGATGACCGATCACACAGTCAGCGGCAACAAGGTGAAGTTCGTCATGCAGTGCCAGCGCGCGACCGCGCACTTCGAGGGCACGTTCTCCTCCGACTCGTTCAAGGCGGTCATCCGCTCGCAGACCGATCATGGCCCGATGACCATCAACATCTCGGGGCGCCGGATCGGGGACTGCTCCAAATAGCGGCGCGCGGCGGCTACTTGTCTATGGAGTACACCAGGTCCGCGCCGCTGGCCGTGCCCAGCTCGGTCCTCACCGTCCAGTGATCGCCGAGGGTGTAGCGCAGCTTGAACGTGTTGAACTGCTCGGTGAGACTCACGCCGTAACTCACGTACAGGCGCGGCGACAGGTAGCGGCCGAGCACCAGCGAGGTCTCGTTGGCGATAGGGTCGGTCTCGAGACTGACGTCGGGGATCCCTACGCGTGAGCCCAGCTGCTGCCCCAGGATCGCGGCGCCCTGCGCGAGCGCCGCACCGCCCGCGCCGCTGTTGCCGGTGGTGCGGTTCTGAGCCGACTCGAGCGAGCCGCCGGCCAGGATCAGCGACACGATCTGCGACTGCGGCAGCGAAGGATCGGAGAAGAACGTCATGTGCGGCTGCAGCAGCGTGCCGCGGACGTTGACGCCGGCTTTGACATCGGGGAATTCCTTGATGGCGCGCAGGTCGATGCCCGGATTGTCGATCGGGCCGCCGGCGAAGATCAGCCGGCCGCGCTCGATGTCGAGCTTGCGCCCATAGGCGGTGTACTTGCCGTCGGCCACCGACAGCTCCCCGCTCGCGCGCGTGAAGGCGTCGTAGCCGCTGCGGATGGTGATGCTGCCGGTGAGTCTGCAGGTGAGGCCGGTGGTGTCGATGGTCACGCGATCGCCCAGGCTCAGCGTGATGTTGCTCATGACCTCTACGCGCTTGGTCGGATCTTCCTCTTCGCTGCCGACGATCACTTCATCGGGCGAGGCGCGCGCCGCGCCGGCGAAGTCCTTGGGCTGGATCCTGGCGTACGGCACCGCGACCTTGCCGGTCACTTCGATCTTGCGCCCCTCGACGTCGAACTCGAGATCGGGTGAGGCGTCGATCTGCGCCTCCGGAACGTCCGCGACGCGCAGGCTGGTTCCCTGCAGATGAAACTTCCCGTACGGCAGCAGCTCGCGCCATTCGAGGTGCCCGCCCGCCTTGACGCTGCCGGCACCGGCGCGCGCACTGCCGTCGAAATCCAGTCCCGCATCGCTGAAGCGCGCGTCCAGCTGCACCTGCCGCAGGCCCAGGTTCACCTGGTAGACGTCGATCTCGGCGTCGCTGATCTTGACCTGCCCCGCCAGGCGCGGCGTCCCGGCGCTGCCGGCCAGCTGGATATCCGCGTTGAAATGTCCCGCCGCGCGGTCGATGTCGGGGACGTAGAGTGAGATGAGGCCGAGCTCGGCGGTTTGCGCATGCAGCTGGCCCGTGAGGGGCATGTCCTGCCAATGCGCCGGCGTTGCTACTTGCGCTGTTCCCCGCGCCAGCGGTTCGCCAGGTGATGTTCCCCGCGGCGTGAGGCGTTGCACATCCAGCCGGCCGTGGATGGTGCCGACCTCGCCGTCGCCGAGATCGGCCTGGGCAGTGACGAGCGCGGGTGTCGCGCTCACCGTCACCGTGCCTGAGCCGATGCGGGTGTGCTCGATCCTGCGGCTCGCGAGCTTGTGGGCGATCTGGGCGTCGGACAGATCGGCGCGCAGTGTGCCCACGACCGGGGTGCTCGGGCCGCCCGACACTCGCGCCAGGGCGCTGGCGGTGCCGAGGTATTCAACCCCGGGCGTCATACCGGCGGTGAGCGTGTTGAGGGGCAACTGGTTCGTCATGACGGTCGCCGACCAGGCCGCCGCGCTCCAGTCGCCATCGGCGCACAGGCTGCCGGGGGTACCCACCAGGCACAGCCACTCCAGGCGCAAATGATCGGGTGCCGCGCTGAGTGCCACTGGGCGCTCGAGCGAGAGGTGCAGCGATTCGCTGCCATTGATGGCGAGCGCCTCGAGCTCGCCGTTGAAGACTCCGTGCGCGTAGGCGCCGCGCGCCTGGGCGCTCGCGGCGAGACCGGTGGCCGCGACCGCGAGACGCACGTCGTAGGCGGAGGGCGGACCGCTGAGCGTGAGCGAGACGCTCTCGAGCGTACGCGTCCGGTAGCTCAGCTTGCGCAGCCGCGCGTCGATCTTCGAGGGCTGCTGGAACGCGCCGGGATCAAAATTGACCTCCGCGTCGAAGCTCTCGAGCTTGATCCCCTGGTAGTCGAAGTCCCCGCCGTGCGCCGTGACGACGATCGCCGGGTCGGTGAGCGTGCCGCGCACGGTCCCTGAGGCCTTGAGCTCACCGCGGGTGCCGGGGGCGAGCAGGCTCAGGTCCGCGGCGGAGACGGCGAAGCGCAGATCCATCCGCTCGCTGATGTGCCCATCGAGCGCCACGCGGGCGCTTCCCAGGCCGACGCGCACCTCGCTGAACCCCCAGGTGTCTCCGGAGCGCGTCATGGTACCCGAGCCGCTCGCCGCCACGCCGCGCAGCTTGCCGCTTAAGTTACTGAACGAGGCGGTGAGATCGCCGCCCTGGGTGTCGAAGCCGCGCCCCGATGCCCCGAGCAGGAAGCTGACGCTGCCGGGCAGATCCGCACGCAGCGCGCCCGGGTTGATGCCGGTAACGTGGCCCACGACGGACCAGCTCTGCGCGGGGGACCACACGACTTGGCCGCTCAGGCTCGCGTGACCGCCGAACAGGTCGATCTCCGCGCTGTCGAACACGAAGCTGTCCTTGCCGAGTGTCCCGCTCACTTCCGCCGGCATCAGCGGCAGGTCGGCCGCGCGCGCGCTGCCGCTCGCCCGCATGCGGTACGGCAGCACCCCGGCGAGGGTGAAGGAGCCGGAAGCGCTGCGCAGCGCCGGATCACGGCCCACGAGCGGCCAGCGCAAGTCGCTCACGCTGCCGCTGAGATCAAGTCGCGGTCCGTCGATGCCGATGGTGCCGGCGCCGCGCAGCAGGGCCCCGGAGCCTGAGTGGCGCAGCTCCACGCGCCTGGCGGTCAGCACGCGATCGGCGTAGCTGCCCGAGACCTGCGCCTGGAACAACCCGGCGCGCAGTCCGGTGGGGTTGACGGGTCCGTGCGCGCTGAAGCCCGTGGCGTCGCCGCTGCCGGCCAGGTGGCCGGTGATGCTGCCGAGCAGGCCGCTCAGGCCCCAGGCGCGCAGATTGAAATCCCGCACCACGGCATCGCCGACCCAGTGCCAGTGGTTGGTGAGATCGAGTGCCTGGCCGGAGACGTCGGCACGGAACGGGCTGTCGGTGTGCGCAACGACGTGCAGGATGTTGAGATCGCCCCGGGCGCTGCCGGCCACCGACCAGGCGGGCTGTCCCGCCGGGCTCCACAGGATGCGCCCCTTGACCTCCAGCCCCACGGGATCGGCGGCGATGAGGTCGCCGATCGCGCTGACGCGCGCCTCGCCTCCCAGCAGGCCCTCGGCCTGAAAGAAGCGGATGACGCGGTGACGGACGACCGCGGCGCCGTTGATGTCGGTGGCATCCAGACGGAAGCCGTTGGGAACCGTGAGCGTCGCACTGCCCACCCGCCCCTGCTCGGCGCTGATGATCAGCCAGCGCGGCAGGAACACCAGCGCACCGGCGGTAGGCGGGCGGGTGCGGCGCTTCACCTGGATCAGCGCGCTGCGCACCGAGCCGTGGCCGACGCGAATGGTCTGCAACAGGAGCGGCATGAGGTCGACGCGGCCCTCGATGCCCTCGAACTTCAGGTGCACCAGATCGTGATCGATCTCGACGCGCTCGACGGCGAGGCCGTCGGCCACCGTGCCGCTGACACCGACGATGTCGAGCTGCACGGGACCGAGCTGGCGCGGGATGTGCCGGATCGCGAACTGCAGTCCGCCGGTGGTATAGAGCGCCGACCAGATGAGTGCCACCGGCGCCACGATAGCCGTGACGATCAGGAGAGAGGCGAGGGCGAGCAGCAGGCGGCGGAGGCTGAACATCGCTACAGCTTCGGCGAGAAGTTGATGTGCAGGCGCGGGGCGGGATGCACGGACCGGAAGGTCTGGGCCTGCGCGTCCCAGCGCAGGCTGTTCGACAGCGGTTGGGCGATGTCCACCCCGAGCGTCAGGACCGGCAGGCGCACCCTCAGGCCAATGCCGACCGAATACTGCAGCGAGGCACACTGCTGCTGCTGCGCCTGCAGCCCTGCCACCGCTGCACAGTGGCGCGCCAGCTGCGCGAAGCTGTTGAAGGCATTGCCGTAGTCGAAGAAGGCGGCGATACCGAGATTGTTGGGCAGATCGCGGATCACCTCCACCGTGCCGGTGATCACATCCTTGCCGCCGACCTTGATGAACTGGTCCACCTTCTGGCAGCTGCCGTCGGGGTTGCGCAGGAACTGCTTGGTGGCGGGATCCTGGGTGCACACCGCCTCGGTCGGCGACAGATCATTGTAGGCGAAGCCGCGCACGCTGTTGTCGCCGCCGGCGAAGAAGCGGAACACCGTCGGCAGCTGGCTGAAACCCGACACCAGACTCGCACCCACCTCATCGCGCAGCAGCAGATGCCACTTCCTGCCGAGATGGAAGACCCGCTCGGCCTGCAGGTGCAGCTGGATGAAGTTGGAATCGGAGCCCAGCGAGCTGTGCGAGCCGCGCAGCTCGGCGAAGAACGGATGCTCGAACAGCGCCTCGCCGAGGTACCCCTTGGGGACCGAAGCGAGGTCCACTCCCGGCACCAGCAGCCGATCGGTATGCGCACCGGGAAGCAACTCCGCTCCGAGCGGCAGGTCGCTGGTGGTGCGCATCGCGGAGAGCAGCCATACGTGCTGCCAGCTGCCGGTGACCTCGGTGACGCTCGGACCCACCGACAGGGTGTGCGTGGTCACATCCGCGAGCTGGCGCTGCTCGACCGAGCCCCCCAGGGTCAGTTTCTCTACCGCCGGGTCGCCGATCGGCACGTTATAGCGGCTCTGCAGGCGGTACTTGGTCACCTGCGCCGCCTGCACCTCGACGCTGAAGCTGTGGCCGCGCATATTGAGGCGCCGGTCCTCGAATCCGAATGTGCCGCGCGGCCCGGTGTCGGTGGCGTAGCCCGCGCCGAAGGAGTAGCGGTGTCGCCGGCTCGGGTCGGCGTGGATGCTCACTGGCACGATGTGCGTGCTGCGATCGGGATCCCCGGGCAGCACCTCGAGATTGGAAAAGTACTGCGAGTCGTCGAGGGCGAACTGGGTGCGCAGCACCTGCGTGAGATCGAAAGGCTCGCCCTCGTGGTAGCGCAGGTAACGGCGTACCAGCGCCTCGCTGACGACGCCCTGCCGGATGCTGGTCGCTCCGAAGTAATAGCGCTCGCCGGTGTCGAGCTCGAGCGCGATGTTCGCCTTGTGGTTCGGCGGGTCGACGACCAGCTCGTTGCGAATCAGGCGCGCGTCGAGATAGCCGTAGGTGGCCGCGGTGCGCTGCAGGTCGGTCTTGATGCTCTCGTAGGCCGCGTGGCTCAGGCGATCGCCATCGTGCAGCGGCAGGTGCTGCAGGATGCGCTGGAACAGCGGGTCGCTTTCCCCGGGCCCGTCGACGCGCACGTCGATGTTGGCGACGCGCACCGGCTTGCCAGGGTTGATGTTGATGCTGATGCGCCAGTCGCCGTGGCCCAGGTCGCTGACGCTGGACTCGACCTGCGGCTCGTAGTACCCGAAGGGTCTGAGCGCCGACTGCACCTCGCGCTCCACGCGGTTATGCAGGCGATCGACCGTGTCGGCGTTCAGGTCGGCGCCGCCCTTCTTGTAGCGTTCGAAGCTCAGATAGGCGAGCACGTTGTTCCGCACTTCGTCGTCGACACCCCGGACTTCGACGTTAACGCCGGCGGCGTGCGCGAGCGGGCAGGCGAGCAGACACAGGGCAACCACCGGGGCCCGCCTGTGCCGTCGACGAGCCTGCGGCAGGGGATTGCGCTGCGTCATCTCAACGGAATTCTAGAGCCTCGCGAGCGCTGCCGCTCGCCGCTGGTAATCAGAGCGCGCGCGCACGGCGCGGGTTCCGTGCCGACTCACGGCCACTCTCCGGGGTTCAGCTCGAATTCAGTTTCACCGGCCGCTTCGCCCCGCGGGTCGAAGCGCCGCTCGGCGAGGTACAGCCGGCCGCCGGGCTCCAGCAGCACTACGGTCGAGCAGCGGGTGCCGTAATCCGGGTGCAGCACGAACGGCGCCGACAGGATCCGTTCCCAGTCTCGCGGTAGCCCGCTGCCGCTGCGGGGCAGCGCGGCGTCGTCCGCCACCTGCGTACGATCATTGAGGAGCTCGAACAGCGCGGCCGGCGATCCGGGCTCGGCCTGACGCAGCCACGCCTCGAAGCCGCGCCGCACGCGCTGCAGTTTCGGCCACGGTGTGTCGAGCAGCTCGTTCGACAGACCGTAGGTGCCCGGGGCCAGCGCTCGCGCGAACGGAGTGCTGCGGTTTGAGCCGTACCAGAGCGAATCCCGGTCGGTGAGCAGCAGGTTGAATCCGGAGTAGCGGCTCGCCTGCGGTCCGAGGGCGGCGAAGAATTGCTGTGCGCTGAGGGCAGCGTCCGCCGGCGCACCCAGGTAGCGCGGGATCAGCTCCCCGCGCGACGGCGCTCCGGCACGCGGCCGCTGCAGCTCGCGAAAGTTGGTGACCACGCCGAAGCGCCGCTCCCGGTCCACCGCGAGCCACGTGCCCTGCGCACGCAGGTCGCGTCCGGCGATGAAAGCCGCCGGCGGCGGCCACTTCGCCAGCGCCGCGGCCGGGCGCTCGTGATACTCATCGCGGTTGGCGGCCACCACCAGGCGGTAGCGGGGAGCGGCTTGCCATGCGAGCACCAGCAGACACATGTGTCTAGCCGAGTCCTTTCAGCCAGGTCTCGATCAGGCGCCAGGAAATGGACTGCGACGGCGGCGCCAGCGCCTCGCCCGAGTTGATTTGCGCGCGCGTGAACCAACGCGCGTCCTGCAGCTCCCCGCCCACGCGCACGCGGCTGCCGGCGGCCGCCGTCGCCTGAAAGCCGATCATCAGGGACGACGGAAACGGCCACGGCTGCGAGGAGTCGTAGCGCAAGCCCGTCACCGCAACGCCGGTCTCCTCCGCCACCTCGCGCTCGACCGCGTCCTCGAGGCTCTCGCCGGGCTCGACGAAGCCGGCGATGGTGGAGTAGCGCCGCGGCGGCCAGCTCGCCTGGCGTCCGAGCAGCGCCCGCTCCCCGTCGCTCACCAGCACGATGATCGCCGGATCGATGCGCGGGAAGAGCTCCTGCGCGCACGCCGCGTTCGAGCACACCAGAATGTGACCGGCGCGGGTCGCGAGGGTGCGTGCGCCGCACACTCCGCAGTGGCGCTGACGCGTGCGCCAGATCGCCATGGCACGCGCATAGGCGAGCAGACCCGCTTCGTCCGCGGCCAGCAGCGGCGCCAGCGGCCGCAGTTCTTCGAACGCCATGCCCGTCGGCGCCCCGACCGACTGCCCGGGAGGCAGATCGATGAGCACGCAGCGCATGCCGCGAAACCACCCCAGCAGCACGAGA
>WNFP01001980.1_pt1 | contig 16138 bp, 15 predicted proteins | sample 5400201 | NCBI WGS metagenome assembly WNFP01 (sample SAMN13153355, study PRJNA577476) | soil metagenome | isolation source: 115 cm saprolite under Madrone tree | place: USA:California | collected 2016-06-14 | reverse complement strand
GACATTTGGTCAGCATCAGGGCACGAGGAGTACATGCGGGCTGTTTCAGTTCCGGTTGGGCAACCAGTCGTCCCGATGACGGAACAGGAACTAATGGAGATTCGCAAGAAGTATGCACATTACGCGATCTTTCAATAGAGGGCCTTTCAAAGCGACCGACCAAATCACAACGATGCACTTGAATGCAAAGAATGGCTGGACGCAATGAATGGACTTCCTGTATCTGATTCGCTTTCCTAGGTCCTGATCAACGCGGTAACCGGAGAAAACAGCCTAGATCCCGATGTCTGGTTACGACACTTTCCAAGACTGAGGGGCGTGATCCGACAATCGGCTCCTGCCGCAACCCATCGCATTCGGTTTCTAGATCCATCTTGTAGACTACGTTTGCAGCTTCATTCGGCCATACTCGACATCGCATCCGACCCAGAGGAATGTGAATGACAAACAAGACGTTGCCGGAAGTGCTGCCCACCAACAAGCAGGAAATTGTGTTGTTTCATTCCGCAAACGGGCTCAGACCGGGAGTCTTGCAATGGGCCCAACGGCTTCGCCATGTTGGCCACACGGTGCACACGCCCGACTTGTACGACGGCGAGGTTTTCAGCGACAGAATGGCTGCCGTGCGCAAGATCCAAGAGCTTGGATTTGACAAACTGCTCGCTCGCGGCCAGGAAGCCGTCTCCCATCTTCGCGGCGACTTAGTGTATGCGGGCTTCTCCAATGGAGGGGCCTGCGCCGAACTGGTCGCCGCAACTCGTCCCGGCGCCCGTGGAGCGATCTTGATGCACGCCCCTTTGCCGATTCGCGACCTTGGTTGGAAGAAGTGGCCGTCGACCGTACCCGTCCAAGTGCATTTCGCCGCAAAAGACCCTTTGCGGAACGAGAAGGTGATCGACGCGCTGGCTGGTCGCGTGGGTGCCTCGGGAGCCCCTTTCCAGTTGCACGACTATCCCACTTCTGGACATCTCTTCGCCGACCCTGATATGCCCGCTTATGAAGCAACCGCCCCGATCTGATGTTTGAGCGCATGGTCGAATTCTTAAGATCGTAGCGTTTCGAGGGCCTGTGCCGAATGCGGGCGATCCCCTGGCCACCTTGAAGTAATCCTCAAGTCCTGATAACCGCTGCCGAAATCGGTAAAGTCAAATGGAAGGAACCAAGTTACCGATTCCGCGACTTTTCAGGACTTAGCCCGGGCCGTGCGGACGACTGACGATGTACGGCACGCCATGCGTTATTGCTTCTCGGGCTGTGGCGTCTTCGATGACTTAATCTCTTTCAACGCCGTTTCGAGAGGGATCTCTTGGCCAGCAGCATCTACCCAATGAATATCAAACACGGCGTCGGAAGTAAGAAAAACCAAACAAGGTGCTGAACCAAGACAAGCGGCCCGATGGACGTGATGAGAGGGCAGGTAGAGGAAATCACCGTGATGAGCCACGAACGGTTTGTCACCTTTCATTGTGGCCTCAAGAGACCCGCTAACGACCATTGCTGTTTCGCTGGGGGTATGCCAGTGGAAGGGAGCAACACATCCTGGGGCGAATCTTGCGAGGATGACAGATGGTCCTTTTGTGGGGTCACCGCGCTCCACAGCTACCGTAAAACAGTCTGGCGCATTCGGTATGGCTCCGAATTTGGCGGTAACAGCCGCGGTAACGATTGGTTTCTCTTCCGTTCCCTGTGCGGCCAAGCGAGCCAGAACAATGATGCTCCCTGCGAAAACCAGGAGAAAAGTACTGAGGCGTTTGGAGAAGGTCATGATGGCCCTCATTTAATCCTTACGAATTGGACGAAGAATCGGGAATTGGGCCTGACGATGAATTGAGCGGACTATACTTGAAATTCGGGAGAAAAACCACGGTGGAATTGGCACTTCGTGAGACCCCACGCCGTTAGTTAGCAGTCACATGGACGATAAACGCGGTACGCGGAGAAGTGGAACCCGTCGCGAAAGCTGCCGGGGAAATGGGCGGTTTCGCACGCAGGAGTTATGGTGATTTTTAATATCCCCATTCCTTGAGGATGGGCCTCACGTCGCGCAGCGAAAGATCGACGCGACCTGCAAGACGCGGGTCTTCGCCCATATAAGAAACGTTTAGCCTATTCAGAGGCACGCCAGACACATGTTCTTTCTCAAAAGTTAGGGTCACTTCTTCATGGAAGGTTCCATCCACGCTTTTATACATTTTTGGACCTTCGAAGACTTCTTGTTCTCCAATCCAAGAGTAGCCGGAAGCGTTCTTGCGAAATGCGATGGTGCGGCTGGTCTTTCCTCCAAGATGGAGCATGGCATCGTAACCTGAGCGGGGTTTTGCCTCCAAGTGAACGTGGCCATTTGTCGGAAGCGAGGAGAAGCCATACGTAGCCCGGTCAAAGGCAGCAGCCGCTTTGAGCAATGGCTGAACACGCGTGTCATCCACTGAAACACTTTCTGGAAAGACTCCGCAGCCGACGACCAGAAAGAACACGACCAGTGCGGGCAAAAGTAGGCGTCCAGTCAATGGGATGTAGATGATGGAGCTTCTATTCGACATTGATTGTTCCGTTGCCCAGACTAGCTTCAGTATCGCGCTCGCTGAGTGAGGAACCAAACGAGACAGCGATGCCAGAAGCACAAAGAAGTAACAGGGATGGACGCCACTGCTTGCTCACCGCGCTTAACCCTTCACTTATAGTCGATCCTAAGCTTTGGGCACGAGCCCCACGGAAACTCGGCATAGGCTTCGGTGACGATGTGTGGCGGTTCAACGTCATTGCTGCCGCCACCCTTCCATATCGAGGTGCATTGCACACTTGGTTCCGCTTCCCGGCTGAACAGCAACCCAAATACAGTAGTGAATGCTGGGGTGTTGCAGCGCCCGAGGTCCTGACTTTTCGGCGAGACAACGGCCAGTTGGATAAAGACACCGCTCGTAAACTGCTCTGTTCTCAACAAGCACCTTCATCTGCTGCTTCGCAAACTCGGACTGGATCGCGGCGGTATGCACGGATTCAGACATCATCGAGTGAGCACCTTAGTCATGGCAGGAACTTCAATCGAGGTAATCAAGAAGTGGGTCGGTCACGGTAGCGAGGAAATGATTCGTCGCTACACTCATCTTCGTCCCGATTTTATGCGGGATGAACTGGCGAGAGTGCCTGATTTCGCTCCTAAAAACGCACTAAAAATCGTTGAGATTGCCCCAGTTGCCCCACAATTAGCAGTCGCGGTATGATGTAAGTTAGTTGTTTTCATACTGCTGGGAGATCGTCCAACGGTAGGACTCCAGATTCTGGATCTGGCTATCTAGGTTCGAATCCTAGTCTCCCAGCCAACTTTCCTGACCCTTCTTCTTCGTTCGACGCTCGCGCTCCGGAATTTCGGACTCCGGCGGCTCTGGCATTTGTGCAAAAAAGACGGCTACGATTCCGATCGCCGCCAAGGCTGAATTGATCCGGAATGCAATCTTATAGCTGTGGTACAGATCGAACAGCTTCCCACCCAGGTACCCTGCCGGGGAGCAAAAAAGTGCTGCGCGCATTAGCATCGTTCCATTTACCTTTGGGAAAGCCGCTGGACCGTAGTAGTGACCTGTCACTGTGTTCAGACAAATGAACGTCCAGCCGAACCCCGTTCCGTAGAGAATCGCAGCAGTGTAGGCGACCCACAGCGCTTCCGGCGAAACTCGAATCGCCAGGAAGGAACCAAGGAAATAACAGCAGAATCCCAACATGAACGCGTAGCGGCCTTCCATGCCGTCCATTAACCAGCCGCCAATCAAGCGGCCGAACACGGCTCCTAGTGTGAAGAGTCCCATTGCGAATGCAGCGTCCGCGGGGCGAATCCCTACTCCCTTCAAGTGCAGCAACCAGTGTGCGGTGAAGAAAAAGAACGGGAATTGGCACGCGATTGCGCCGACAAGAATCATCCAGTAGGCCCGTGTTCGGTACGCTTGCTCGGGCTGCCACGGGAATTTCGTCACGCGGGCAGCGGCAGCCGTTGATTTCACCGATGGCGCCCTGCCCGGCCCGCCGTCCACCACCTGACCCAGGTCTTCGGGGCGTTCCCTCACCAACAGAAACGCGACAATCGCGGATAACACGGAAATCCCCGCCACAATGGCCCACGCTTGTCGCCAATTGCCACCATTCGCAGTGAGGATGCGATTGATCATCGGCGCCACAATAAAGCCGGCAAATCCCGACGCCGATAGTGTCACCGCCATGGTCCTTCCACGGTATCGGCTGAACCATCGCGTGATGGCAGTCGCGGCCGGAATAATGGTGCCGAAGCTGATTCCCGTTGCCGTGAGCACTCCGAACCCCAGCCAATAGTGCCAAGGCTTGGAAGTGGCGAAGGAGAGCCACAGCGCCCCAACAAGAATCAGAGCCGAACCAATGCCGAACGTCTTCCGAATTCCCCAATGCACGATGGATGCTCCAACAAGGATGGACGGAATGCCCACAAAGAGATTCAGGAGCGTAAATCCCATGCCGAACGCGCCGCGGCTCATGGGAATTTCCTTCAGCATGTAGGTGTTGATGACCGCGCCGCCGTAAAGCGGGAATCCCATGTTGAGGAAATCCAGAAGCCAGAGAATGAAGACGAGTTTCCAGCCGTAAAAGCTGCGTTCCGATGTCATATCTGTTTGTTCCGTGGGCCCCATCCGAGCTTGCAGCTCAAGTGTTGATGCAAACGGCAAAGAGATTGGAGGATATCAGTTTCTGGAGAAATCAGAAAAAGTGTCAGCTCGTTCTGAATGGGAACATTTCGCTTAGTTGACAGAGACGAGAACCCGGCTCCGGCTGATGCTTTCTCGAGAATTGGCGGCGGTCCAAACTTCGCCATGGCATCGCGTCGGCTTGTATAGGCGGCAGCAGAGAATTGCGCTGCTGCTTGAAAACCAGAATTGACTATCGGAAGGAATAACGAGTGAAGCTTTCGCGCTCGGCCCGCACATCCTCTCCGCGCAACTCGCGCAGAGCATAAGTCACAAATTCCGCAGTGACTCTCTTACGCCAGGTCATGTCGAAATCGGTGTTGTCCAGAGGCTTGGCGATTCGAGCCGCCAGAGCGGCGGCTTCTTCGATGGACTGCTGATTCAAGGTGCGGCCTCGGAGGGATTTTGCCGCGCCCGTCGCGGCGAGCGGACGGCAGGCTGCCGAGCCCACGACAATACGGGCGTCCTCAATCACGGTCTCTTTGGAGAAGCGCACCGCGGCGGCAACGGATAGCACCGGAAAGTCAAAGGAGCCACGACGCCGCAGTTTCCAGTAGGTGCTCTTCCATCCGCGTAATGAATCCAACAGCACCTCCGCTAGAATTTCATCCGGGCGGCGCTTGATGTAATCAATCCCGTCGTTGTTGTACAGGTCAGATAGAAGAACCTCTCGTTCACCCGAGCTGGACACCAGCCGGACTCGTGCGCCAAGCGCCATCAGCGCCGGTCCCGTGTCCGTTGAGGAAACCGCCACGCACTTCGAGCTTCCCGGCGCGACCCAGCAGGTGGTGCCGTCTTTTTTCAGGCAGAAATTGATGGCCTTTCGCCACTCGTAGCTTTGATCGTAGTAATTGCAGCGCGTATCCAAGCAGATGTTTCCGCCGAGTGTAGCCATATTTCGGATTTGCGGAGTTGCCACGAGAGAAGCGGCTTGCGCCAGTGCTGTCAGCCCATTTCGAAAGCGCGGGTCTGCGGCGATATCGGAGAGCGTGAGGCAGGCCCCGAGACGCGAACCGGAATCGCTCAATTTGACGCGGTTCAAGCTTTCAATGTAACGCAGGCTCATCAACGTCCGCGGAACTTGTTGGCGCCGTTTCATATTGGGGAGCAAATCCGTCCCGCCGGCGAGCGGCATGGCGTTGGTCCGTTCACCGTCCAGAATGCGCGTGGCTTCTTCGAGCGTGCGCGGTGCGCGAAAATCAAAAAGGGGCAAACGCATCATGGGGCGAGGACCTTCTCTTTCTCACGGCGATGTTTTTCACGACGAGGAACATCGTTCACTGCGTTGCCATCACCACCTTCCCACAGTGGAGGAATGCGGAGAGACTCAGGCCAATTAATATTCGGGAAATGATCCGGTCCGAAACGCGGTTCTCGTCCCGCTCTCTTTTCCGCAAGCGCCTTCATTATCTTTTCCGGGGTGACTGGAATTTCATCAATCCTCACTCCGACAGCGTCGTACACGGCGTTGGCGACCGCGGGCATGATCGGCAGGAGCGGGCCTTGACCGACTTCCTTCGCTCCAAACGGGCCGCGCGGATCTGGCTCCTCAATCAACTCGGTGATTACATCGGGCATGTCGAGAGACGTAGGGCTCTTGTATTCGAGGATGGAAGGGAATTTGTGCACAAGCGCATGGGAAAGCTTCTTCGGCAGGCGGCGGAATTCCTGCTCTTCCATCAGAGCCTCGCCGAGACCCATATAGACGCTGCCTTCTATCTGGCCGCGAACGAGCGCAGGATTCAGCGCGCGGCCGATGTCATGCGCAATCCAAATCCTCGGGACGGTGACCCAACCAGTGACCTGGTTCACTTCGACTTCGACGACGGCAGCCGAATAAGAGTAGGTAGGAGAAGGGCCTACTCCGCCGCCCTTGTATAGGGCGGGAGACTTGGGCGGCGTATAGGAACCCACCGTGCCGATCGTCCCAAAGCAAGCTTCGGCGAGGCAGACGGCTTCCTGGAACGTGAGCCCCTTTTCCGGCGCAGCGGAATCAAATACGCGCCTGCCCGCAAATCGCAGACGCTCTATTGGCACTTCGAGTTTTTCCGCAACGGCCTCGGCAATGATTGCTTTTCCGCGTTCCGCGGCTTGCAGTGCCGCGTTTCCTGCCATCAGTGTGACGCGGCTCGAATAAGAGCCAAGATCCACGGGACCGAGGTCGGTGTCACCGGTAAACAGCCGAATGTCGAACGTGTCAATGCCCAGAACTTCGGCGACAATTCCGGCGAGAACATCATCCGAACCCTGTCCGATTTCCGTTGCACCGCAAAAAATGCTGACGCCTCCGCTGCGATCGAATTTCAGTTGAACTCCCGAATGTGGCATTTTGTTCCAGTAGATGGGAAGCCCCGCGCCAGTCAAATAGGCGGAGCAAGCCAGACCTACGCCGCGGCCCTCTGGGAGTTTGTGGAATTTCTCTTTCCAATCGGAGACTTTGACGACGCGGCGAATGCACTCAGCGAGATTGACGGTGCCGAGGCGGAAGAAATTTGCGGTAACGGCGTTTGAGGATTCCACGATGCGGAGGCGAAGATCGGCCGGATCGATCTCGAGTTTCTCGGCGATCTTGTCGAGCTGGACTTCCTGGCCAAAGCGCGGTTGCGGAGTGCCATGTCCGCGCTTGGGGCCGCAGGGCGGCTTGTTGGTGAAGGTACGGCAGCCTTGATAGCGGTAGCGCGGAATGTGATACGTGGTGGTTTGCAAAGCGCCGGCGTAAAACGTACTGGCGACTCCGTAAGAGCCATAGGCACCACCGTCGATCAACGTCTGGAGATGCATTCCCGTGATCGCGCCATCTTTTTTGACGCCGGTCTTGAATTTCATCAGGACGGGATGGCGACCGCGGTGGCAGTAAAATACTTCTTCTCGCGTCAGACAGATCTTTACCGGCCGATCGAGGATCAGGGCAGCCTTGGCGACAACGATTTCGTGATTGAACGGGTCGCTCTTTCCGCCGAAGCCGCCGCCGTTGGGCGTGGCAATCACGCGAATATGCGCGGGCGGCATTTCCAGCACTTTGGCGAGTGCGCGATGGAGATAGTGAGGTGTCTGGGTGCTGGACCAGATTGTCAGCTTTCCATCCGGATCCTTGATCGCTATCGAGGCATGTTGCTCGATGGGAAGGTGCGTATTCCCTTGAAAGAAAAAAATATCCTCGAAAGTCTCGTCAGCCTCGGCAAAGCCTTCTTCCACGTTGCCGAACTCCAGTCCAACGAACTTATGGATGTTCCCCTCTTCGCCGTATTCGTGGATGCGAGGTTCGGGAGTTGCAAGAGCTTCTTCGGGATCGGAGATGGTAGTTAGGATTTCATATTCGACATCGATCAAGTCCAGGGCTTCAAAGGCCGTCAGCTCTTCGCGCGCGATGACGGCGGCGACGGGGTCTCCAACGTGCCTCACTCGATCGACACAAAGAGCTTGCTCGTCCTGGCTGACAGGAAGAATTCCGTACTGGACGGGTAGGTCCTTCCCAGTCAGGGTTAAATAGACTCCCGGGTGCGCAGCGGCACGCGATGTGTCGATTTTCCGGATGCGCGCGTGCGGATGAGGAGAACGCAGGAGCTTACAGTGCGCCATGCGCGGCAGAAAAATATCGTCGGCGAACCGAGTTTGACCGGTCACCTTGGCACGCGCATCGACTCTGCGGCGAGGGACGCCGATCACGCGAAGTCCGTCATTACTTGCTTTTCGATCGCCCATGGGCGAGGCTCGCAAATCTTTTTCCTTGGGCATGCTTACTCCTGCCTTCTCATTCGTGGCAACGTGGAGCGAACTACGTTACAGAATTGTGTTGCTCCGCTATTTTCAGCATCGCAGCCTCCACAGCTTCGAAAATCTGCAGATAGCCGGTGCAGCGGCACAGATTTCCAGAGATCGCCTCGCGGATTTGATCGCGCGTAGGGCGAGGATTCTGGTCCAGCAACGCTTTTGCCGTGACCAGAATGGCAGGAGTACAGTAGCCACACTGCGCCGCCCCGAGATCGGCAAAAGCGTCCTGAAGCGGATGGAGCTTGCCTTCTTCTCCGAGGCCTTCCACCGTCAAGACTTGTTTTCCCCCGCACTCAAGCGCGAGCACGAGACAGGAAAGCACGGGCTTACCTTCAAGAAGAACGGCACAAGCGCCGCATTCACCGAGCTCACAGCCGTGTTTCGTGCCGGTGTGGCCGAGATCTTCCCGCAGAACTTCGAGCAACGTCTTATAGGGCGCAAAGGAAACATCGGTCTCTTCGCCGTTTAGCGTGAATCGTATTTGGGCTGTTTTTTGCGACTCGATGGGCAGAGTGGTCACCTTCAATCACCTCTAGAATATTGTCGAACTGATTCGCGCGTTCGTGCCTTCTGTGGCGCAAGTGGGTGAAGAAGGTGATTCGATTTCCTCTCGAAAGAAACCCGCTGCAAAGCATCTGGTTCGGCGAGCAAACCTCGGATCAGATAGTCCGCAAACGACTCCGCTATTTCTGCGGAAGTCAGAGGGCCCTCCGAGCTGAACCATTGCACACTCCAATTCAGACTCCCCAGGATCGCACGAACGGCCAGCGCCGGATCACAGGGCAGGAATTCTCCTGAGCGCACGCCTGCAACAATTAAGTTGCGCACCCCTCCTTCGTATTTGTCGCGTTTTGCGACCAGATAGCGCCGCTGGCGGGGCGGCAGCGCGGTGGTCAAAAGATGCGCGGCGGAGCCTTCAACCTCGTCGAGGACGCAGCGCAAATGTGACACGATCACCATGCGCACTTTTATCGCGGCGCTGGCTCTCATGCGGCGGGCCTTGTCGAGCGCCGCAATCATGCGGTCCAGAGAATTGTCCTGGCAAAAGAAGAGAATGTCGTGCTTGCCGCGGAAGTAATTGTAGAGGTTTCCCGGCGAAAGTGCCGCGGCCGCTGCGATGTCACGCATACCGGTCTCCGCAAAGCCGCGGACTCTAAACTCTCTCCCCGCGGCCCGCAAGATTTCGAGGCGCCTGGCAAGGTAGCGCCGTCTGAGATGGCCGTTGCGCCTCCATTTCGGTTGGCTGTCTAGCGTCTTCATTGTTCAGGTTCACATTGGCAAATGCTGCGGGACCTATTCGCCAACCAATTCTCTGCTTTTGGGCCGCCCATGTCAAACAATTCTGAACGGCCGTTCAGAAAAAGAACACGTGTTCAGAATACGGCTAGCGGCGCCAGAGGTTAAGTTTAAGAGAGCAAACAGGCCATTACCAGACTACCCGGGCTTGCCTTCTGAGGTGCTATCCAGCCGACGGAAGCGACGGGCTTTCATTTCGAAATGAGCGAGAGCGCCCGGTTCTGCCACTTTGACTGTAGGGCGAAGCGAAAGCGCGTGATAGATGGCCTGTTCGACATTAGTCCGAACGTGTTCGGCGTCATTGCCGGAAACGACTTCGATTTCCACTTCAAGATGCTGCATTTCATGAAGAGTAGTGACTGTCACTTGAAACTCGTCGACACTTCGGAATTGGCGGATTACATTTTCGATCGCGGTGGGATAAACGTTCACACCACGGATTGTGACCATGTCATCGCTTCTGCCGAGCAATCCGCCATCGAAGCGAGCGAAGGTGCGTCCGCAAGCGCAGGGGGACAAGTTTGGGCACACCAGATCCCCGGTGCGGTAGCGGATCACCGGGAACCCCGTGCGGCCCAGATTCGTGATGACGAGTTCTCCGATTTCGCCAGCCGGCACTTCCTTCCCAGTTTGCGGATCGAGGACTTCGGCAATGAACTCGCTTTCGATCAAGTGTATTCCTCCGGGCTGAACTTCGCACTCAAAGCTGTGAGCACCCACTTCGGAAGCGCCGGCATGATCGAAACACTTCGCGTTCCATGCCCTTTCAATGCGCGATTTCGTCCTCGCCACATTGGCTCCTGGTTCTCCCGCGTGAATGAGGGTTCGGACCTGGATTGTACGCATGTCGAAATGTTCCTCGCGGGCAACTTCCGCAAGACGCAAGGCATACGTAGGAGTGCAGCACACCACCGTGGCTCCGAGGTCGCGCATCATGTGCAAGCGTTGAAGGGAATCCCACCCGCCGCCGGGAATCACCATCGCGCCTACTTTCCTTGCCCCTTCAACCGCCGCCCAAAAACCGATGAAGGGCCCGAACGAAAATGCCAGGAATACGCGGTCTCGAGCGGTGACGCCAGCAGCTTTCAGCACATGTCCCCAGCAGTCTCCCCACCATTCCCAACTTTCAGGAGTATCAACGACACGCAGCGGCATGCCTGTCGTTCCAGAAGTCTGATGAACGCGCGTATACGCGTCGACAGGAAAGGTTGCATTGGTCCCGAAGGGCGACGCTTCTTCTTGCGCCCGCACAAGCTCGGATTTGTCGGTGAAAGGAAGTTTCTGGAAGTCAGAGAATGACCTTATGTCTGGGGCGGCGACTCCTCCTTCTTTCCATTTCCTGGTGTAGAACCGGTTGAGTCCGGAAATCTCTCGAACAAGATCTTGCAACTTCTTTAACTGGAGGGCTCGCAATTGCTCCCGTGACGCCGTTTCGTTTGCCGCGTCGTAAAAAGGCATGGGTTTTCCGTTACTGAATAACTCCCAAATTGCACAACATGAAATTGGATCTCATATTGTGAAAAGGCTGAAATGGTCCCTCAGCGTGGGAACAGCCGGGCCGCGTTGTCATATAAAATCTTGCGCTTCGCCCCAGAGCCGATCGGCAGATCATTGAACTTCTCAATATTCCCCCTGATCTCCGGAACGCCGGGCCCCGGCCAGTCCGTACCCCACAAAACTTTATCCGCTACATCTTCAATTCGCGGAAAGTACTCCATCAGTTTGTGCGGTGGGATGCCTGAGATGTCCATGTACATGTTCTTGTGACGGCGAACCAGAAAAAACGCCTCATTCATCCACAGTGGCCGGCCTCCGTGGGCAAGAATTACCACAAGATTCGGATAGTCGATGCACACATCGTCACAAAGCATCGGTTGTGCGTGTAGATTGCGCGCACCAGGGAAAATCGAAGTCCCTGTGTGGATCATGATCGGCATGCCGTTCACTTGAGCGCGTTCGTAGACGGCGGCAAGGCCGCGATTGCCGACCATGTAATCATTGGGCGAAAGCACCTGGTGCGAAGGATGCAACTTGAGGGCGCGAATTCCGAGCTTGGCGAGGCGGTCCACCTCAACGCCCGGGTCGGGAACCGTTCCGGGAAGCACTCCGCCGAATGCGATGAGGCGATTCGGCGCCACGCTGCAATACTTCGCACTCCAATCATTCACTTCCGGCGTGAAACCAATAATCTTTGGCGCTACATAGTTGATCAGCCCGGCGCGCTCCACTCCGATCGTATCCAGAAACGCGAGAAACGCTTTTGGATCTGCCGAATATTTTTCCACGTCGGCGTAATCTTTCCGCCCATGCTTGATCAAATCCAGCGCTGACGGCTTCATCATGTGATACGGCATGATGTGAACGTGAATATCGATAATCGGTTCCAAAGATTTCCCGTCCTTCTTTGAACTCAAAACACCCTGCTGATTCGAATGTGTTTGACCCGTCTGGTTTTGCTAGTCGCGCGGAGTGACGCTCGAGTTGGCCATTTGTTTCAAGTCCACACTCTCGTCCGCGGCCTGCTTGGGCGTTAATCTTATGCGATTGGCGATTAGTTTGCGCCCAATCATATGGTCAAGCGGGCGATTTATCGAGTCTATCGCAATGAGCTGACTTTCTTTGAAGTAGAAAACAGAAACCTTCCTGCCTTCGGCATTGCCTCGGGAAACGGTGCAATCGTGCCCATTCGAAATTCCGGCCATCTGCAGTTTGACCTCGAACTGATCCGACCAGAACCACGGCAAAGCTCGATAAACATTTCGACGGCCCGCAATGGTGGCGGCGACGCATTGCGCCTGATCGGCTGCGTTCTGCACGGATTCCAACCTGATCCTTGCGCTTGCAAATTCACAGGGATGTTCCGCACAATCGCCAATGGCGAAAATGTTTTCGTCGTCAGTTTGTAAGTATTCATTCACGGCGATTCCATTGGCTGTGTGCAGTCCGGCGTTTTGCGCTAGTTCGATAGTCGGCGTGACGCCGACGCCGATCAACACCAATTCAGCCGGCAATCGAGTCCCGTCGTTCAGCAAAACTCCACGGACTTTTCCACTGGAGCCTTCAATCTTCCTTACCGACGCACCGCACACCACCTTGACGCCTTTGCTCGTATGCAGCTCTCGGTAAAAGTCGGAGATGACCGGAGCGACGGCGCGAGACATCAGCCGCGGGAGCGCTTCGAGAACGGTCACGGATTTTCCGAGTGTCGAAGCCACGGCGGCGAGTTCAAGGCCGATGAATCCTCCGCCGATGACTGCAATTTCTTGGGCGATGTTGAGCCGCTCTTTTACAATCACGGCTTCATTGAGCGAACGTAGATAAAGAACCTCATCGAAATCCGCGCCACTGATAGAAAGAGTGCGGTTGCGGGCGCCGACCGCTAGCACCAGTTTGTCGTATTGATAATGCGCTCCGGATTCGAGTTTCACTTGCTTTCCGGCGCGATCAATTGCAGAAACTCTTTCGCCGACGAGCAGGTTGATTTGGTGGTCTTGATAGAATTGCTTAGGGCGAAGTTCGATGCTCTCCACATCCTGAGCGCCTAGCGGGAAGCTTTTTGAAAGCGGCGGGCGCTGGTAAGGGATGTGCGGTTCTTCGCCGATCAGCGTGATCTTTTCCTGGTAACCTTCGGTCCGCAAGGACGCCGCCGTCTGGAAACCAGCCTGGCCGGTGCCAACGATGACGGTGCCGCTTGTCATTACCGCTGTTTCTCCGGAATTCGAACGATGAGGCCATCGAGATCGTCCGTAACTTTGATCTGACAACTCAAGCGGCTTGTTGGCTGCCGCTCGACTGCGGCGATTTCGAGCACGGCTTCCTCGGTATCTTGTGCTGACGGGAGGCGATCGAAGAATTGTTGGTCCACAAAAACGTGGCAAGTCGAGCACATGCACACGCCCCCGCATTCAGCTACGATGCCGTCGATTCCATTCTTGAGCGCCGCCGCCATTACCGTCATGCCGGCAGGCACGTCAATTTCGCGGGTATCACCTGCAGGCGAAACGTAGACGACCTTTGGCATTTCCCAGACCACCTTTAGCTGTGCGCGTATTGAAGAAAGCCGAAGCCGGCGTGTTTCAGTCAGTCCCGGAATCAATTGAAACGAACGTATTCAAAGTTCAGCGGCTGGTTGTTAATTCCGCGTGCGGGCGGAGCAATCCAATTCGCAAATTTACCTGGCTCCACAACGCGCCCGCTCATGAGCGATTGCACAAAGGCGTGATCCTGTGGGCTGGGCAGCCACTTATATTCCTGCTGCTTCCAGGCTTCCTCGCTCAGGACTTCGCCGTCGAGGCTGATGAAATGTCCGGCGAAATTACCGATCGCGCGATGAAAGCCCTTGTGTGGCAGGGTCAGTCGGAAAGGAATGCCCGCTTTATCGATAACCCTTTGCCAGCGGCTGACCCCAGACTCGATCTCCTTGATGTAGTCGTCCCGCAGGCGTTCGTTTAGTGCTGTCAGGGCAGGGACTTCCTTCTTCACGATCTTGCCGCCGGCCACTTCGTAAACGGGATACAGGGCCTCACTCAGCACGTGGTCATCACCTATCTTTGTTTCTTCAAAGCGACCCTTCAGCCCGTTCGTGTAATAGTTCGCGGCGTTCGAAGAGACATCAGAGCCATAAAGATCAAGCGTGACGCTGTAGTGAAAATTCAAATACCGCTGGATCGTCGGCAAATCAATCACGCCGAGCGCGCGCACGTCGGAGGGATCCTCGACCTTGTGTTCCTTCATCACTTCGCAGGTCCGCTGAATAATGCGGCTCACGCCTGTCTCGCCGATAAACATGTGGTGTGCTTCCTCGGTGAGCATGAAGCGGCAGGTTCGCGCCAACGGGTCGAAGCCGGATTCCGCCAGGGCACAGAGTTGAAATTTGCCATCGCGGTCGGTGAAGAAGGTAAACATGTAAAACGCCAGCCAATCCGGCGTCGCCTCGTTGAACGCGCCAAGTATGCGCGGGTTGTCAGCATCTCCAGATCGCCGCGCGAGGAGTGATTCAGCTTCTTCGCGGCCATCGCGGCCAAAGTAGCGATGCAGCAAATACACCATGGCCCACAAGTGGCGTCCCTCTTCAACGTTCACCTGGAAAATGTTCCGCAGATCGTACATGGACGGACAAGAAGCTCCGAGCATGCGCTGTTGTTCCACGGAAGCCGGCTCGGTGTCCCCTTGAGTGACAATTACGCGCCGCAAAGTCGAGCGGTACTCTCCGGGGACTTCCTGCCAGGCAGGCTGCCCTTTGTGAATTCCGAAATTCACTTCGCGTTTTTCGTCCCGGGGCTGCAGGAAAATTCCCCAGCGATAATCCGGCATCTTCACATAGCCGAACTGGGCCCAGCCGTCGGGTTCCACGCTAATAGCCGTTCGCAGGTAAACTTCGTAGTTGTGGCTCTCGTTCGGCCCCATGTCATACCACCAGCCCATATACGCAGGCTGCCAATGTTCGAGGGCGCGCTGCAGGACGCGGTCTCTGCCCAAGTCCACATTGTTCGGGATTTTCTCCGTGTAGTTAATCATGGCGATCTCCTCAGAATTTCCAACCACGCTGGAGGCTAAACTCGTTCCCAGTTGAATTTCACCGGCGCGCCCGTTCCGTAGACCTTTAGGGCCCCACTAGTGCCGACCGCGTTCGGCCGAATGAAAATCCAGTTTTGCCAGGCGGAGAGACGGCCAAAGATTCGGGTCTCGATCGTCTCGTCCGGTCCAAAGCGTAGATTGGCTTCGAGCCCGGTCAGAGCATCGGGCGATTGGGCGGCACGCGATTCAATGGCTTGGCGTATTTCATCTTCCCAATCGAGATCGTCGGGTGCCGCAGTAACCAGCCCTGCGTCCAGTGCTTCACGAGCTGAAAGGCGTTTTCCGATCACATTTCGCGACGACTTCATTTGTGCTTCATCGTTGTAGAATCGCGCTGCCAGCCTGGAAAGTCTGTTTACCATCGGCAGCGGTCCGAAGTTCATTCTCGAAAGTGTCACGCTTGCTACACTTCCATCCTCCTGCGTATCGCGCATGTAAACCCGATCGGCCGCAAGCGCCAATTCCAGCAGCGTGCCGGCAAAACAAGCCCCTGGTTCAACGATGGCGTAGAGGGAACGGGACGTCACATCGATCCTCGCGAATGTCCGGCGCATCATTCCCAAGACTTCACGAACGAACCAATTGTCCTGGTGCTTCAGAATGAATTCGTCGATGGTAAGCACGGCGTCCGCGCTTCCGGCCGTCTTGAAAATCCAGAGCCCTAAATCCAGTTCGCTCGTGCGCAAAGTCAGAATCGCATCATCCAACTCTCGCGCCATTTGCAGAGGCCACCATTTCGCGCCGGCCGCAATGACTTGTTCCAGACCATTTTCCTTAACGGATTCCGG
>WNFP01005575.1_pt1 | contig 16142 bp, 16 predicted proteins | sample 5400201 | NCBI WGS metagenome assembly WNFP01 (sample SAMN13153355, study PRJNA577476) | soil metagenome | isolation source: 115 cm saprolite under Madrone tree | place: USA:California | collected 2016-06-14 | reverse complement strand
GCGTACCTCAATCTCGCGCTCCGGCTGCTGCCGGATTTCGTGCAACAACGCACGAATTCCAGCGAGCGGCTCTTGCAGATTCTTTCGGATATCGTTGCTCAATGCTTTGAGCGGCGAGACGTAAACCACCTGCGTTTCATCCGGCAAATCGACGTCGACGCCTTCGCGGAACAGCACGTCCAGTGAAGCAAGGAACGCCGCCAGCGTCTTGCCGGAACCCGTCGGCGCAGAAATCAGGACGTGCCGACCGGATTGTATTGCCGGCCAACCGCGCACTTGCGGTTCAGTCGGTGAGCCGAACGTTTGCTCGAACCACCGCGTAACCGCGGGATGAAATTGAAATGACAGCATGAGCTTAAAAGTAGAACAATCAATTTAGTCGGCGACGCGACAAAGAAAAGTTGTAGCGTTTTCTGTAGCCGCGTCTCTGTGAGACGCGTGCCGCGCGGCTTCGAAGCAGCTGGCGCGGCGCTTCACACAGCGAAGCGGCTACACGCTCGCATAGCGATCACTTCGCGCAGCATCCGCAGGCTGTCGCGAAAAAAACTAACTTTGCTTCCTTCAGCGTGGTTCCAGCGGACCGGAATCTCCCGAATGCGCAATCCGGCGCGATGCGCGAGAAAAAGCAGTTCTACATCGAATGCAAAACCATTCACATGCGCCGCCTCCAGAATCGGCCGGCAAACATCGAGCTGAAACGCCTTGAACCCACATTGGGTATCCCAAAATGGCAGGCCGGTTGCGATGCGCACAAGAAGATTAAAAACACGACCGCCTTGTTCTCGCGGCCAGGGTTGATGGACTCCAATCAAACTGCGATCCAGAGCGCGCGAACCAAAAGCAATATCAACTTCGCCGTGTGCAATCGGTTCGATTAGTTTCGGCGTCTCTTCAAGTGGCGTGGAAAGGTCGGCATCAAAAAAGAGCCCGATCGGTTCTCGCGCGGCAAGTAATCCCGAGCGGACCGCGGCGCCCTTGCCACGATTTGGAAAATTTTCGAGCAATCGCGTTTGGATCCTCGCCCCATCCAACCTTTCGCGTGCGATGGCTGCAGTTGCATCCGTCGATCCATCATTCACCACGATCAACTCGCTGTCTGAGGCGTTCGCGGTAAGATAATCGAGCGTAATGCGGAGAGTGTCACCAATTCGCGCTTCTTCGTTGAAGCAGGGAATAACGGCCGTGAAAGGCGGGAGCATGTGACGTTGAAAACTTGAAGGATTGAAGCGTTACAACGTCATCTTGTCATGTTGAGCTGAAACGCCTGGCAAGCCGTAGCTTTATGCGAAGGCTGCAAACATCTCTGATTATCATTCTTAGCGCTGCCGGAAAAACAATCAGAGATTCTTCTCCCGCGTCTGCGGGATCAGAATGACAATCCTTTTTCGCTTGCTTCAACGAATCACGAAATCATTTGTAAATCTCCACGACGAACTTGCCGTTTGGATCGACATACCCACGATACATTCCCGAGGTATTGAATGTTAAAGTGACGTTGCCCTGCCGATCGATTGCGATCAATCCACCAGTGCCGCCGAGTTTGGCGACTTTATCGAGCACCGCTTGCGCCGCTTCCTTAAGGGACATTCCCCGATATTCCATAAGCGCCGAGACATCGTGCCCCACCGTCGCCCGAATAAAATACTCGCCGTCGCCCGTCGCGGAGACGGCGCAGGTCGCATTGTTGGCATAAGTTCCTGCGCCAATAATCGGCGTATCACCCACGCGCCCGGGTCGCTTGTTGGTGGTGCCGCCAGTCGAGGTTGCTGCGGCAAGATTTCCATTCTTGTCCAGCGCGACAGCGCCCACGGTTCCGTGTCGATCTTGATCGGTAATGAGAAAAGTTTTACCTGCACCGCCGGTTCGATGTTTCTCTGCAGCTTTGATTTTCTGCAAAGCGTCCCATCGCTCCTGGGTGAAAAAGTATCTCTGGTCTACGAGCTCTATCCCATTCTCTTTGGCGAACGCCTCCGCGCCTTCGCCATCCATCATTACGTGGCCGGATCTCTCCATGACGAGCCGCGCGAGGCTGATGGGATTTTTCACATGCTTCAGAGCAGCGACGGCACCGGCGGCGAGCGTTTTACCGTCCATGATCGCTGCGTCCATTTCGTTTGTGCCAGCGCTTGTAAACACTGAGCCTTTGCCCGCATTGAAATGTGGATCGTCCTCCAGCACACGCACGGCCGCTTCTGTCGCGTCGAGGCTCGATCCGCCATGTTTCAGAATGTCATAACCAGCCCTAAGTGCACGTTCCAGTCCGGCGCGATATTCACGCTCCTTTTCCGGCGTCATGTTGGCGCGCTCGATGGTTCCGGCGCCGCCGTGGATCGCAATTCCAAATTTCTTTATTTCCATGTCTGGCTGATTCTCGAGACGCTTTTCCTCTGCTGCTGTAAGAGACTTAGCCGGTTCCTCGGCGAGCGTCCCGAACGCTTTCGGGACTGCACTAAAGAGCATCAAAGCAAAGAAGCAATTAGCTCCGAAAGCTTCCGAGCGTCTCATGAAACGCAATGTAATGGGTGGCGACTGATGATGTCGAAGGGTTTCCAAGGAGCGAGTGGCTTCCCAGCCATCGAACGACAAACGACAGGTGGGAAACCGCCATTCCTTGATGCGCCAGCGAAGTAAGGGAAGGTTCCAATCCATGGCAAACGCTCATCCACCGGTCTTAGTTGCCCAGGGAATAGGGCATTTCTCGCGTAATTTTCTCCGCGAGGTGGGCAGCTTGTTCTGGTTCATCATAAACACGTTCGAGGAAACGTTCGAGCGTCTCCAGCAAAGGCGGGTGCCGTTTCGCGCCACGAGTTTTTTCCGGCACACACAACGCGCCGGCGTGGACTCCGTGCCATTGGTAGGACTCGTCTCGTTTTTCCTCGGGCTAACCATGGCGCTGCTCACGGGTTATCAGTTGCAACGCTTCGGAACGGAGCGACTGATCCCCGGTCTGGTTGCAATTGCGTTTACGCGCGAGCTTGGTCCGCTGATGACAGGCATCATGCTCGCCGCGCGCATCGGCGCGGCTTTCACCGCGGAGCTCGGCACTATGCAAGTTTCCGAAGAAGTCGAAGCCATCGAGGCCATGGGAATCGGGCCGCTGCGTTTTCTCGTTGCGCCGCGAATGCTCGCTCTTTTTTTCCTGATGCCGTGCCTCTCTACGGTCTCAAATATCGCCGCTGTGTTCGCGAGCAGCCTGATCTGCAAGGCGTATTTCAGTATCGCCTTCCCCTATTTTCTCGACTTGGTGAAAGATTCATTGCTGATTCGCGATATCATCACCGGCATTTTGAAAAGCTTTCTCTTTGGGCTCCTCATCGCCGCGATCGCCTGTTATCGGGGAATGACCGTTAAAGGCGGTGCAGCCGGGGTTGGCACATCGACAACGTCCAGCGTCGTGACTGCGATCACGACGGTGATCGGGTTCGATACGTTATACAACGTCATTTACACGACATTTTACCCGACATGACCGCCACCACGCACATGGTCGAGTTGCGCGACGTGTGCATGCAATTTGAAGAAAAAAAAGTGCTCGACGGTTGTTCGCTCAAAGTTGAGCCGGAAGAACGTCTGGTAGTCATGGGCCAATCCGGCAGTGGTAAGAGCACACTTTTACGGTTGATTCTCGGGATCCTCCGGGCCAATTCCGGTTCGATTTTTTTCAAGCAATTTGAAATCACAAAGCTCTCGCGCCGCAAGCTTCAGCGTATCCGGCAGCACATAGGCATGGTCTACCAGTATTCAGCGCTGCTGAGCTCGCGTACCGTGCGCGACAACGTCGCCCTGCCGCTCGAAGAGATCACGGACAAATCGCGCGCAGAGATTGATAAGATCGTCGACGAAAAGCTGGACCTCGTTGGCATGAAAGATTCCAAGGACCTGTTGCCAGACGAACTGAGCGGCGGAATGCGGAAACGCGTGGCCCTGGCGCGCGCGCTCGTGCTCGAGCCCGAATTGCTCCTGCTGGACGAACCCTCGGCCGGCCTCGACCCGGTCATTGCCTCTGTGATCGACGAATTGATCATTAGCCTCAGCGAAAAATCGAAGGTCACCTCAATCACCGTCACCCACGAAATGGAGAGCGCCTTTCGCATCGCCACGCGAATGGCTATGTTGTATCAGGGAAAAATCATTGAAGAAGCCGAACCCGAAGAATTCAAGCAATCCAAGAACCCGGTGATCGCTCAGTTTATAAGCGGCAGCACCGAAGGTCCGATTCTGGAAGGCAGCGTCGATGCAATTACAAAGAAATGAAATCATGACCGGCCTGCTCGTGATCGGAACGATCGCGATGGTCGCCTTCCTTTTGGTCCTGCTTGGCGCACCGGGATTGTTCCGGCCGCTGGTCACCTACAAGATCTATTTCGATAACGCGGCCGGAATTAAACAGGGCGCGCCAGTGATGTTGGCGGGCCGCAAGATTGGTCAGGTCCAGAAATTATTTTCGCCGGTGTCGCCGCAAGAAGAGAAACAGGCGGAGGAAGCAGACGCAACAATTCATGTGACCGAACCGAATGCGAGCCCAAGCCCAAGTGGCACGCCGGGCAAACCCCGATTCGAAGTGCGTGTGGATGTGCAGGTGGACAAGAGTGCCAAAGTTTATCGCGACGCCAAGACGCGGTTGATGCAGCTGGGATTGCTCGGCGACATGGCCATTGATTTTACCCAGGGAACCGAAGCCTCCGGCCGCGCTAAAGACGGCGAGATTTTCGCTGGCGAACGCACTCCCGACCTGAGTGATGCCGCGGCGAAGATGCTGGAAGTGATCAAACCGGTCGCAGCCGAGGCGACTACAACGATGAAAGACCTTCAGCAGACCGCGCAGAATCTCAATCGCCTCACCGACAAAAATTCCGAGTTGAACCTCGCGCTCACCCAGTTCAAAACGTTCGGCGAACATCTTACCGATTTGACCGCGCCTAACAGCGCTCTCTCGCATTCGCTCACGAACATCGAAAAAATCAGCACCAGCCTCACCGAGAACGACAACATCAAAGTGACTCTGCAGAATCTGCGGACGTCGTCAGAGAAACTAAAGGTGGCAACTACGGAGCTCCAGCCAGCCGGCGAGAACATCAAGCAATTCAGCGAGACAATTAAAACCCAGCCGTGGCGGCTGATTTGGCCCAGCACAAAAAAATACGCCGAAGCATCACCGACACCCGCTCCTGCCCAGCGAACGATCGCCGTGCGCAAAAGCGCAAGGTCTAGATCACATGCGAGCGCGACACCAAGCTCGCGAACCAGCAGCCGGTAGGGGTAGCGCTCGCCAATACGACCCTGTCTCTAATTACGGCAAATCCGATGGTGGCCCGGGATCAAGCACGTAAACGCGTTTGTCGTTCTTGCATGTCGATGTATCTGCGAGGGGCGCGCGTGAAATCGCGGCCTATCGAGCTAAGGCCCGTAGCTCTTAGTGAATTTCTTTTTCGACTCTGCCTCGGGCTCGGTCGATGTGATCGGCGCTGATGGCTCCGGCGTACGTCCCGATGGCTGTTCCGCCGCTTGTTGTGACGTCTCGGGTTGCTCCGGTTGTTGCGCGGTGGGTTCCGGCGCGCCCTCTCCACGTCGAGCAGCCTGTGGTTGCTCGCTACGAGATGCTTCCACGTACGCCATCTGCAAATTCGAGAGCGCGTTGCGCAACACCGTGGCTTCTTCGTTCGTCAGGTTTCCTCGCGTTTTTTCCTGAATCATGCCCAGTTGATCGATGAACATCCTGGCGAGATCCAGGTTCACGTCCGCTTCGCCGGTTTTTGGATTTGGAATTTGACCGAGAAAGAGCGCGGCGTTTTGCGCGTGCATGATGACGAACTCGATGAAGCGCTGGGAAAGCTCGCCGCTCTGTGTGGTTTTTTGGACTTCAGCCATGGCTCATTTCTGTTTCGCGGCTGCGGAACCTTCCGGTGGTCGCACAGTTGCCAAAACATACGGTTGATCGCGGAAATACTTTGCCGCCACGTTTTTAATATCATTGAGAGTCACGGCGTTCACGTCTTGTTCAAGTCGCTTGTAATAATCAAAGCCCAATCCGTAAAGCTCGTCGAGCGCGCAATGGTAACCAAAAGCGTCGTTGCTTTGATTGGCGATCTCTTGCTGGCCAATAAGCTTCTTTTTCGCTCGCGCTAATTCCTCGGGGGTAAGACCCTCGTTGGCGAGCTTGTGAATCTCATCGAGCAACGCGGTCTTCACCGGCTCGATCTTTTGCGGGTCGGTGCCGAGATAAAATGCAAAGAGTCCCGGGACCAGACCCTGCATCTGGCTTGCGCCGACGTAATAGGCCAATCCCATTTGCTCGCGAATGCGAACGAAGAAACGCGATCCGAGGTCGCTGCTTGCCTCATCAATCAATTCCAGCGCGTAGCGATCAGGGCTCGACAAGCTCGCGCCGCGAAATCCGACCATGATCACGCCTTGGGCTTTGTCTTTGCGGTTTTCAACGGTCTCCGCTTTGCCAAGTGGCATGGATGGTTTTGCATCGGTCAAGGCAAGCGCGCCGGGCTTCATCTTGCCGAGCATTTGTTCGACAAGCTGCTTTACCTCGGAGGCTTTAACGTCCCCAAAGACGTAGATGACGTCGTTTTTGGCGACAACGTACCCATCACGAAATTCTAGCAAATCCTTTTGCGTTAACTTCTGAACGGACTCAATCGAGCCATTTGAGCGCAGGGCGTAAGGATGCTGCGGAAAGAGTGCCTGCCGCATGATGTTGCGGGCAACCGAGGTCAGCTGCTCTTCCTCCTGCTTGATCGCGGCCATCTGAATTTCTTTCTCGCGCGCGACTGCTTTTTCCGGGAACGTCGCGTTGAGCAATACGTCCGAGAGCAGGTCCACGCCCAATTTCACGTCGGGCTTCATGACGTCGACCGACACGCTGAAGCTGTTGTTACCAGCGTCGCTCGAAATGGAGCCGCCCACTGCTTCGATCTCGTTGGCGATTTGCTCGGCAGTTCGCGTCTTGGTTCCTTTCAACAGCACCTTGGCCATCAAACGCGTGATACCGTTTGTCTGCGGCGTCTCGGCGAGAAGACCGCCGCGAAAAACCGCGCCCATTCCCACAAGTGGCAATCGAGGATCTTCACGCACGAGCAGTCGCAATCCATTCGAGAGCTCAAACTTTTGAATCTCACCCGCGGCGACTGGTTTTTCGGCCTCGGCTTTGCCCGTCAGCGAACCCTTTGGATTCAACGAGATGACGGTCAGATTGTTCTCGGTCAGATAACTCGCGGCGACGCGTTTGATGTCGTCGACCGTCACTTTCTGGACAGCATCTAGGTAATGCCGACTGAAATTCAGATCGCGCGTGAGCAACCAATTCGACCCAATGTCCGAGGCCTGGCCACGCATGGTCGTCAACGCGCCGAGATGATGACTGAGCGTAATCTTCCTCGCCTTTTCCAGTTCCTCTGCCGCGACGCCGGTCTGTTTCACTTCGTCAACGATCCGCAAGGCTAATTGCTCTGCTGCTTCGCGTTTCTTTGGATCGACTGTGGCATCGATTCCAAATAAGCCTGGATCACCCGGCGTGTAAGAGAATGCCGATATGCCGAACGCCAGACCGGCTTCTTCGCGCACACGCCGGTATAATCGCGAGCTGCGCCCGTCGCCAAGGATCGTCGAAAGAAGATCGAGCGCGGGCACGTCCGGGTTTGTGACCTCCGGAATGTGCCAGGCTAGCGAGAGGTGCGTCAGTTCCGTAGCGAATTCCCGGTGCACTTCGCGCCGGCCAAGTTGCGGCGGCTCCGCCGGAATGAATACCGGCTTGAGCGACTTCTCCGGATATGGTTTGAACAATTCTGTTAACTGTTGTCGCACTTTTTGCGCATCGACATCCCCGACTACGAGGAACGTGAGATTGTTCGGGACGTAGCGCGTTTTGTAGTATTGCATCACCTGCTCCTGGGTGAGCTGATTGTAGATTTCGAGTTCACCGATCACCGGAAAACGATAGGGATGCCGCTGATAAGCGGTCGCAAAAAGAAGCAACCCAGCCACGCGATCGGGATCATCCATGCCCATGGCAAACTCGCGTCGAATCACTTCCTGCTCTTTTTGATATTCTTCCGGCGGCAGAGTGGAGTTCATCATCGCGTCGGCCAAAATGTCGAGCGCAGTTGAGACGCCGTCTTTCGGCACGTCGATCCAAAAAACCGTACGATCGAAGGATGTGTAGGCGTTGATATACCCGCCCACGTCCTGGATTTTTTGCGCGATCTCATTGGTCGATCGGGTTTTTGTGCCCTTGAAGAGCATGTGCTCGAGAATGTGTGACAACCCCGCGCCCAGGTGCTGGTCTTCGTAGATGCTTCCCGTCGCGCACCAAGCCTGCACGCTTGCCACGGGCGCGCTCCGATCTTCCTGGACGATGATCGTGAGCCCGTTCGGGAGAATCCATTTCTGCGCCGTGCTCAGCGGAAAGTTGATCACAGATGAAGGATCAGTTGGCGCAGCTTTCAAATTAACCATGCTGAACAATAGACCCGCGCAGAAAAACTTCGCCACTGGGATACGATTCATTAGGATTAACTTGGCGGCGTCGATCGCAGTGATCAGCGATTTGTGGTCAGCGATCAGCGGTCAACATTCACTTGCTCGACGTAGGGACCTTCGCGCTGCCAAATGCGCCGGCGGTTTCGCAGTCGCCGGTTTTTCCGGAGCGAAAGGTTTCACAAAAACCTCTTCAAAATCGTAAACATTCTTGAAATCTTCGATCGAATCTTCCTCGGTTTTCCCGAACACGCCTGCGCCGATCAAATTAAAGACGATGTTTCCAATGTCCTCGCAGGAATGGATTCCCCAGTTATCGAAGACCGTCATCACCATAGGTCCGAATTCCTTGAGAGCGTACCGCCGCACTCCGTCGAGCAATTCCGGCCCAGTCACGTGACGCACGCTCACGCCTTTGATTTTCTTCTGTTGCTTGGTCGTGAAATCGAGCGCGTCACGCAAAAAGCCATACGCCTCCCGTTGATAACGCGGATCGCTGGCAACAATGGAATCGAGAGCCTCGGCAAACCCAATCTTTTGCATTAGGAGATATGCGCGTTCAGTGCGCGCTGCTCAAGATACTCGCCAAGCTCGAAAGCGGCAACCGATCCCTGCAATCTCTATTCACAGTTGCGTTTTAGTTTTCGAACTGATCCTCGAGCGCATCGACATAAACCGAGAGCGGATCGTGTCGCTTTGAAGGTGAGAGCTGCGATTGATCGACCGCTTTGAGATAATCAGTGAAATCACCGCTGCCCTTCTTAATTTGAGTCGCTTCGAACCAATTCATGTAGTCGTCGATATCGCTCATTCGAGCGGCAAGTTGTTTGCGGGTAGCGTCCAAATGCGACAGACGCTTCGCAATTCCCCTCCTTTTCCCTCGCGTAAGCAGCGCTGCGATCTGCTGGTATTCACGCGCGATAGGGCGCAAAACCGGATTGGCTTCGGCGACAAACACGAGCAAATCACGGCTCAATTGATTCAGCGCCATCTTCTCACTTGGCGAAATCTTGCGCTTCGTAAAGTCGTCAAGGCCTGCCGGCTTGTCCGGCTTTTTTGCTTCGGAGACTTTGATTTGCAACAATTCAGCGAGGCGTCGCTCGCTTTCGGCGAACGTAAGGAGCTGGTACGCTCGGAAATTCCTCAACCGCCGTAGGCTCAGCTGCCAGCTTTCCTCCGCATCACTAACAAGGAACGGGAAGTCCGCACTCAAATTTGCGAGCGGCTCGTTTGACCTATTAGGTAGATGACCGATGTACTTCGCCAGACGAGCAGGGCCATCTGTTCCGTCTACAAGCATTTGCACGAGCGCAAAAGAGTAAGCGCGATAAAGCGTGCGCCCTGCCGAATCGAGAAGTTCGGGGCGCTGGCGGAGAAACGTGTCAAGCGACGACATGCGATTCTTTTCGATAAATCATCTCCAGTAAGATTGCGCGCAGGAGTTCGCGCTCGATTAATGAAGTATCGAGCTTTTCCGAAAGCGTCAGGTTGAGCTGGAGCTTGAGACCGAAACCTGTCTGACCAAATCGTACGTCAGCAGGCGGAACTTCGGGCAGGTTTGCCTGTTTCGGTTGCAGATTCACCACGACCGGGACGGTCCAGTTGTCACGCTGCCGCAACAGCACGAGGAGATCGGCCTTGGTCCGCTCTGCCAAGTCTGACACCGCGCCGCGCAGTGCCGCGTCAGCTCCGTAAATAACGAACTGGCGAGACGGACTCACGCTGCGTTCGTTCGGCGCGGCGTAAAGCGCGCGCCATGCGAACACGGCCCATATGAAAATCGCGGCCCGCTCCATCGTCATTTAGCGCCGATGATAATCGGGATGGCGGCGCGCTGACCAGCAAGAATCAATGCGAAACTCCAGCCGGGTTGGCTGTTTTTATTACATAAAGGAATCTCACAAGGAAACGCCCAGATAGGGCCACGAACCCGGCAGGCGATAAGTGACCGGCGGGCTCGCAGGGGAAAAGGGAGCGAGCCGCCGGTCTCATTTAATTCTTTGCAGCCGTAAAAAAAGCGAGACTTTCCGGGGCGTGCGGTGTCTAATGATTAGAAACCCTACCTACTATGAATAATTCAAAGCTTATACTTTCCTTGAGCTGCCTTGTTGCGTTCACATTGGCTCCATTAGCGACAGCTGCGCCACGCGGAGGTGGTGGTGGCCACGGTCCGATGGCCGGACGTCCCGGAATGGCTGGACGCCCTGGAATGGGCGCTTCGAATGGTCGAACATGGAACGGCCGGACGTGGAATGGCCAAAACTGGAATGGCCGCAATTGGGCTGGCCGAAACTGGAATGGCAACTGGCGTAATAATCGATTCAATAATCGATTCAATAATCGATTCAATAACCGATTCAATAATCGATTCAATAACCGCGTCATCTTCATTGGTGACTTCGGCTTTCCGTGGTGGTGGGGCTGGGGCTGGGGTTCGTCCTGGGGCTGGGGCTATCCGTACGGGTACGGATACTATGGTTATGGCGACCCGTATGGCTACGGCTACGGTTCCCCGTACGGCTACGGCTATGGAGGCTCCCAATACGGTGACTACGGGTACGGTAATGGATATGGCAATAATGGAAATGGATACGGCAATACCAGCCGGTCCAGAGTGGCTGAGCTACAGCGCCGGCTCGCTCGCGCCGGCTATTACCACGGGTCCATCGATGGAGTTCTGGGTCCCCGAACTCGCCGGGCTATTCGCGCATACGAGACTGACCACGGCTACGCGAGCTGAGCAGGTTTCTTTCGGCTACGGGTGAGACGACTCAGTCTGTCTTAATTTATCGACCGGCGGATTTCGTAAGGGGGTAGAGGAGGGCGAGCCGCCGGTCGTTTTATTTTCAGGGTGGTCGCTCGGTTGTTCGGTAACTCAGATTAACCGGCCGTTCAGGTCAGTCGAACTAGGATAATCTTGCGGGAGCTCCCGTGCAGAGCGACAAACTTCGCTTCCAACACTTCGTACAACGCAGTGCAGGCATTTTGGGCGATGACGTGTATTTCGCCATGCACACAAATGCGGCGGTCTGCGCACCAGCGTTTATCAAGCTAGCGGAAGTCCGTCAATCTTCTCGGCGAATGGGATCTGAACCGAGCACACAGCAAATACGTTTTGCTTGCGAAGCCATTGCAATCGTCATCATTTCCAAAATAAGCCCATGACTCAATCAACAGAGAAGGTATCGGCATCGGACGGCGAAGAACACATGCTCGGTCACGGTTTCTACAACAAGCATTCGCATGAACAGGCGAAAGCAAATACGTATGCGCTGCCGCTGATCGTTGAGGCCATCAACCGGATCGATCCTCGCGCAAATCGGCAGTGAGTTCCGAATCGCGGATTACGGCTCGGCACAGGGACAAAATTCGCTTTTGCCAATGAAAACTGCGATTGCGCAGATCAGGACGCTCGCCCCGAAATCAGGCAGAGCGACGATTCCGATTTCCGTTACACACACCGATTTACCAACAAACGACTGGAGCACGCTTTTTCAAACGGTTCTCTTTTCGCCCGACAGTTATCTGGCTGGCGAAAGTGATGTGTTTTGTTTCGCGAGCGGTACGTCCGTTTATCAGCAGATTTTTCCGCCGAACCACATCGCGTTCGGCTACTCGGCGATCACTGAACATTGGCTAAGCCGGAAGCCGTGCAATATCCCAAACGAAATCTGGTCGACCCGTGCGACCGGAGAAGTGCACAACACCTGGGCGGCACAAGCGAAAGTAGACTGGCATGCGTTTTTGCAATATCGCGCGCTGGTAATGCAACCATCGGCCCAGCTTGTGATCATTGGCAGCGGCGCAAACGCCGAAGGCCACAGCGGCGCGGAAGGTTTAATCGATCTCGCGAATCAGATTCTCCAGGAGTTAGTGAAAGATGGAACGATATTCCCGAGTGAGTACGAAGAAATGGGCATTCCTACCTACTACCGCACGGCACAAGAGTGGAAAGAGCCATTCATGTCCGACTCGACCTTCGCTCAGGCTGCAGCTCTCTCACTCGATTATTTTGAGGAGGTCACGCTGCCGGACGTTTATTTAGAGCGCTTTCAACCGGACGGTGACGCCCAAGCTTTCGCAGAAGCGTATACTGGGTTTTTCAAAGCGGCATACGAACCGTGTCTGTTCGTGAATCTGAGCGACACTCGCACGCCAGAGAGCCGGCAGCAGGTGATTGACTTGTTTTCGCAAAAACTGCAGTCGGCGCTCGCGCAAGATCCGAAAAAATATTCGTGCCGCTGGGTCTTACACCTGATGCTTATCTCGAAGGAGCAAAAGTAAGAATGTCATTTTATTTGTCGCGAAACGCGGGATGTGTTTGCGCGAATTCTACGTCCGTAACTCAGCTGAACAGAGCAAGGAATTTCTAATCCGTTCTGGCCAAAAGCCGAACCACGCCCTCACACATACACACCTTCGCCTGAGTCCTTTCTCGAACGCAGATCGGCGAGCATATCTCGCTCGCTCATATCGGATGCCCATTTTGGCCGAAGCTGAAAATGCGGTTCGTCCTGAATGGTTTTCCAATTGCCACCCCACTCAAGCCCCAGATCCGTTCCAAGAACACCAACCGCTTTGTATTTGGGCGACTCGTCGAGATATCTGCTTCCTTCGAACACGCCGATGTCGAAGGCGATTCCAAAATTGTGGTTGGAATAACCGCCACGCGCGTTAGTCACGATCTCGCCTGGTTTCGTGCGCCCTTGCGCGTAGAGATCGTTCTGCTCGTCGTAGGTACGAAGGCCACTGATCACTTTGATGGCGATGCCGCTGCCAGCCGCCTTTGTGACGAGCGCCCGCGCGTATGGCTGCACTTCCGGGAGCAGTGTTTCAATCACTCTTTCACTTCGATCATCCAGCTTGTCCTCCAGCGGCTCTGGCATCGGCGCGTTTGGACAAATGCGATTGTAAATCGCTTGCCACGTTTCGGGACCCGGCTTCCCATCTGCATTGACGCCAAGTGCTTTCTGAACTGCGCTAATAATTTGGTCAAGATTCATAACAACGATCTACTCGGCTAACCGCCGAAATGCTTGCGGATGCTTCAATAATGATTTTTCAGCTGGTCGCCCCGCACGGTCCTTTTGACTTTCGTAATTTCCGCATTGCCACTGGATTTTTCCAATTCAAGAACGACATATTGCCCTCGCAATCTGCGCCCGTAGCTCAGCCGGATAGAGCAACGGATTTCTAATCCGTAGGTCGAAGGTTCGAGTCCTTCCGGGCGCGCAGCCTCTAAAAAAGTCATTTTCATAGGTAAAATCGTGCATTGTGGCCGATCTTTCGATCATACTCATACGAACGTATAAAAACTCATTCTGACTCGATTTTACTTGTTTTAGCGGCAACAATATGGCAACAGGAACGCATGAAAAGAGGCAAAATCAGGCCGCGTAAATACGGGGGCCGCAACCGCCCCCACCTTAAATTCGTGGTGAACTACCGCGAAGCTGGGAGACGAAAGCGCAGTTTTTTTGAAACGAAAGAAGCGGCAAAGACGTTCGCTGACGAGCAAAATATCAAGCTAACAAACGAAGGACGTGAAGGCGCAGAGTTTCCAACAGCGCTGCGTGTCATGGCGCAAGAGTGCAAGGATGCGCTCAGCAATTACGGAAAGACGATCAAAGACGCGACGAACTTTCTCATCGCGCATCTGAAAGCGAGCGAGAAGTCATGCACGGCGGTGGAACTGGTGAAGGAACTTGTCGCCGCGAAAAAAGCGGACGGCGCTTCAAGGCGTCACGTTGATGATCTTGACAGCCGCCTGAGTATATTCGCCGAGAAGTTCGACGGCCAATTGGTAGCCACGATCACGAGCGCGGAGATTGACGATTGGTTGCGTTCACTCAAAGTCTCCCCCGTTACACGCAATCACTATAGGCGATTGGTCGTGCTCGCGTTCAATTTCGCCGTCCATCGCGGGTACGCGACTGACAATCCGGCCAAGGAAACCGCGAAAGCGAAAGAGGATGGCGGCAACATCGGTATTCTCACCATTAACGAATCCGCACGCCTATTGGAAAACGCAGCGCCGGATGTGCTGGCGTACATCGCAATCGGATTGTTTGCCGGTCTGCGACGCGCAGAGTTGGAGCGTCTGGATTGGAGCGAGATCGACTTTGACAGCGGCCTTATCGAAGTGACGGCGCAAAAGTCAAAGACGGCGCGGCGACGCCATGTGACGATGCAACCGAATCTTCGCGAATGGTTGATGCCACTGCGCAAGCACAAAGGCAACGTCACGCCGAGAGAGAATTTCCGGCAGTTATTCGACACTACGCGCTTGACTGCTGGCATCGACGAATGGCCGGACAATGGATTGCGTCACTCATTCGCGAGCTATCACTTGGCGCACTTCAAAGACGCGAAGGCGCTGGCGCTCGAAATGGGTCATACCAATGAGGACATGATCTTCACCAACTATCGCCAACTTGTGAAACCGAAAGAGTCCGAGCGCTACTGGAACATCAGGCCGGCGATTAAGGAGAAAATTGTTCCAATGGTAGCACGCGCCTGACGCCTACAGCGATAGGTTAAGCTTCGGCGACGCTACAGTTCGCAAAAATTCAGACCGTTCTTGGCTGGCGTGGTACGGCAGTAACCAACATTGCTTCCCGCGTAAGCAACGGCTAACTCGGATGGGAACGAGCGAAGCGGTCTCGGTAAGCGTTGCGCAAAAGATATACCATGGCATCCGTCGATCTGTTACGCTCAGCCAGCGCTGCGTATGGATAGTTGCCGCTGCGTTCATCCGAAGAATTTGGAGGCGTCCAGCCGTCTGGGATCTCACCATATTTCAGCAGATGCGCGAGCCGCCTTGAACGTTTGTCGAGCAATTGATTCCAATGGTGAGCAAAATCCGTCTTGGATCGATCGAAGAAACCTAGGGGCATTCGACACGCTTCGCAGGCGATTACTTCCACTTGGCGATCAATCTGCTGCTGCGGGTGCACGCGGTATAATAGGAACCACAGAACGAGCCGAAAGTGCTTATTCGGCTGAGGGATTTCTCTTTTTCGCGGCACGCAGCCTGACTAGCAGGGCGACAAGTCGGTGCCAAGAACATTCCCTTGGGGGAAGAAAAGTCACACTGTGTGACTCCTCAATCCCAACGACTTACGACGCTCCGCAAGACTGTTCGCCGTGTTTGTAATACGGCATAAACCGGCAACTACGTGGCAACGCTTCCCCTCTTACCGAAGGGTACGACGGATTGTTAGTCCGTGGAGGATACGTCCCGGACGAAATCAGAGCGCGAGTGATGCCGGCTCCTCCATGCCGGCCGAAGCTTCCGCCTGGGCGTGAAGGAATGCTTTGGGTTAGCCGGTTAGCAGCGATGCCCCCAAACCCAGATCCCGGAGGTGGATCATATATGATACGCCCCTCCCATTGCGCGGCGGATTTTGCGGGTAAAAGTTGAAACCGGACCGGCGCTTCAATTTGATGAGCAGCTCGCAAGAATCACGGCCGCTTTTCCTCGCAGAGTTTTTGAAAAGCGGGATCCGAGCGCAACGGGTCCCAGAACGGATCGAGCCTAAGAAGGGCCGGCGTAACAGGCGTTGCGGCGTAAAGCCAGCCGCTATATGACGTTTGTAACAGCCGCGTGAGAGTTGAGATCGCGCCGTTATTCTCGCCGAACATGGTCTGAATTAGAG
>WNFP01001976.1_pt1 | contig 16149 bp, 14 predicted proteins | sample 5400201 | NCBI WGS metagenome assembly WNFP01 (sample SAMN13153355, study PRJNA577476) | soil metagenome | isolation source: 115 cm saprolite under Madrone tree | place: USA:California | collected 2016-06-14 | reverse complement strand
GCGGCTCTGCATGCCTATGAAGCAGCGCGAGGACGCAAAGCATGAACGCCGGAATGGAATTCAAACTCAGTCATTTGCAGTCCATGCTGCTTTTCGCGCTGCTGATCTCCATCGCGTTTGGATTCCTGAGCCGGCGCCGCCCGATCGACCGCGTGAAGTACATCGTGTGGTCGCTGTTTCTTTTTCTGCTGATCGGCGTGGGAATCGGATGGGCAATGTATCCGTTTTCACACTAAGAGAACGCGATTTTCGCGGTTGAATTGACAGTAATTTTCCGCGGATGCTATTGTTTCTTCAGCGTGCTGCACACTTGGAACCAGAAGCTCGGTCTGCACCCTCATGTCCATTGCGTCATTCCTGCCGGCGGGTTGAGTCTCGATCACACGCACTGGATAAAATCACGCTCGCGATTCTTTCTCTCCATCCGAGTGCTTCGTCGCGTCTTTCGCGGCAAGTTCGTCTTCGGTCTCAAGCAGGCGTTCCAGAGCGGCCAACTGAGCCTCCATGGAAATCTGGCAGCCCTCGCTCAGCCCAAAACCTTAGCTGCTTGGCTACGCTCGCTTTTCCGAAAAGACTGGGTGGTCTACGCAAAACGCCCCTTCGGTGGCCCTGAATATGTGCTCCAGTATCTGGGCCGCTACACCCATCGCGTGGCCATCTCCAACCATCGTCTGGTCTCGTTTACGGAGCACAGGTTGCAGTTGGGCGCTATCTCATTTTCCATCAATTTTCCAATTAGGGGCCTGTCCAAAACTGCTCAACGTTAGAGCATTCGGCTGTTAACAGAGAACCTTAAATCCAATAACTCGTTTCTCTGGCGTCAGTTAACAGCTTCCCGGCCATCCCCAAACACCTTTTTCTTGTCCCCCTGATGTCCCCCAGCACAACCCGGCCGGTCTCCTCAAAATCAAATGATCCGTCCTTCGATTGTTCGCGATAGTTGAGCAGTTTTAAAACAGTTCTGCTGGTCAGAACGCGGGATGCTCTTTTATGGTGTAATGCGGTCCTGAACCCACAATCATGACTGCTATCTTTGTTTACGAAAATCCGAATGTTGCACTTGCAGCGCGTACTCTGCTGCTTGCTGGATACGCGATTGAAAACAGCAGGCGACAACCCACGCACATTGAAATCCTTTGCCATAAAACATCAGCGCTCTCGCTTCTGGCACACTGCGACCACGATGACCGCGCGTGCGACGCTCCCCGATCTCGACGCCCTGAATCCCAACGAACTGAAGGCCCTGATCTTCTCGCAGCACGAACAACTTCTCAGCAAAGACGAGCAACTGCTTTCGCGCGACAACGAAATCGAGCACTTGAAGTTGCTGATCGCCAGGCTGCGGCGAATACAGTTCGGGCGCAAATCGGAGAAGCTGGATCGCGAGATCGAACAGCTGGAGTTGCGGCTGGACGAGCTGGAAGCCACGCAAGCGGAGAAAGTTCCTCCATCGCAAACACCCACTGTTGTCGCGCCCACCGCGAATGTAGCAAAACCGGCGCGGCGGCCGCTGCCGGAGCATCTACCATGCGAAACGCGAAAGTATCCACCGAAGCAGACCGCCTGTCCGGACTGTGGCGGAGAGTTGAAACATCTCGGCGAAGATGTTTCGGAAATCCTGGAGTACGTGCCGGCGCGATTCAAAGTGATCCGGCAGGTTCGTCCGAAGCTGGCTTGCGCATGTTGTGATCGGATCGTGCAAGCGGAAGCGCCGAGCCGTCCGATCGCGCGCGGCGTTGCCGGGCCAGGGCTGTTGGCGCATGTGCTGGTCTCGAAATACTGCGATCACTTGCCGCTGTATCGACAGTCAGACATTTACGCGCGCGAAGGCGTGGAGCTGGAACGCTCGACACTGGCGGACTGGGTGGGCGGAACGAGCGCGTTGCTCGCGCCACTGGTGGAAGCACTGCGGCGCCACGTGATGAGCGCGACGAAATTGCGCGCCGATGACACGCCGGTTCCGGTGCTGGCGCTGGCGCCAGGCAACGGCAAAACAAAAACCGGCCGGCTGTGGACCTACGTTCGCGATGATCGTCCCGCAGGAAACGCGACACCAGCAGCAGTGTGGTTCGCCTACACGCCGGATCGCAAAGGCGAACATCCGCAAGCACACCTGAGCAAGTTCACGGGAACGCTGCAGGCTGATGGCTACGCGGGGTTCGATCAGGTCTACGAAACAGGACGCATTCAGGAAGCGGCCTGCTGGGCGCACGTGCGCAGAAAGTTTTACGACCTGGAGGCGGCGCACAAATCGCTGGTGGCGCAGGAAGCGCTTCGCCGCATCGGAGAACTCTATGTCATCGAAGCAGAGATCCGCGGACACTTGCCCGACGAGCGGCGCGAGGTCCGCAACGAACGAGCGCGGCCATTGCTGGAATCGTTGCAGCAATGGCTGGAAGAAACGCTGGGCAAGTTGTCCAGAAAATCGGACACCGCGCTGGCGGTTCGTTACGCACGGGGACGCTGGCAAGCACTGCTGCGCTACGTGGACGACGGCGGCATTGAGATCGACAACAACGCCGCGGAACGAGCCTTGCGCGTGGTCGCGCTGGGCAGAAAGAATTACTTATTCGCGGGATCGGACCGAGGCGGCGAACGTGCCGCCGCCATCTACAGCCAGATCGGCACCGCAAAACTGAACGGCATCGATCCCGAAGCCTACGTGCGCAACGTCCTCTCGCGTATCGCCGACCACCCCATCAACCGCATCGAGGAACTCCTGCCCTGGAACCTCGCCACCACCTCAGAATTTGCTCCCTTAACATAATCCGCCGTCAACACGGCCTCCAGCCGACGCTTACTTGTTTGCAGCAGGTTAGGAGAATGGTGGGAGCACCCCACCGCAGGCGTTGCGGGGATTGCGAGATTCAGTTCACGGTTAGAGTCAGCGTTGTGGAATGGGTTAGAGTCCCAGTAGAACCAGTCACGGTCACGGTGTAAGTGCCGGCTGGAGTACCCGTTGGCGGTGGGGGCGGAGGAGGTGTAGAACTGCCGCCGCCGCCGCAGCCGATGACCTGCAAAAGAATGAAGAGAACCAACGCGGCGAGGGGAAGGGCTCCTACGATGCGGACGCGGTGCGTGCGAGTAAGGCGTAACATCAGAATCGCCAGGAGTAGGGTGAGCAGGAGTAGCGCAACGAGCTCTGGCCGCAAGTAAAAACGGTGGAAGGGAAGAGAGGGGGGCAGAAGACCGCGAGCGGTGGTCGTGATGCTAACAGTGGCGGTACCGCTGCCGTTCGGAAACAGGCTGGGACTCACGGCACAGGTGGCATAGGTTGCAGAGGACGGCAAAGAGCAAGACAGATCCACTGGCGAGGAAAAACCATTCTGTGCGGCAACGGAAATTGCGTTAGTGAACGTGGCGGTCTGTCCGGCGTTGATCGTCTGCGTAGTTGTACCGGTGGAAGTCATGGAGAAATCAGGCGGCGGCGTTACTGTGAAATTCACTGCGTTGGAGGTGGTGGGAGTGGGTACGGGATTAACGACGGTGAGTGGGTAAGTGCCGGCAGCGACCCCTCCGAGGGATACGAATGCCGCAAGTTGAGTAGTGCTCAAGACGTTGACGGGGAAGGTGGTGTTGTTGAGCATTACAGTGGCGCCATGCTGGAAGTCAGTGCCGTTGATCGTGAGAGTAGGGAAGGACCCACTTTGCGCGCTCGAGGGGCTGATAGAAATAATTGTCGGGGGTGGCGGCTGAGTGACGGTCACGTTAAATGCGCCAGACGTTCCTCCGGGCGCCGGGTCGATTACGTACATTGGGAAAGTACCTACGTTATTCACCACAACGCCCCCGACGGATAGTTGCGTTGAGGTAACAAAAGTCGTGCTGAAGTAGACGCCGCCTGTACCGCCAACGTTCAGGGCCGCGCCCTGTGTAAACCCAGTGCCGTTAACCGTAAGGTTTGTTGGAAGACCTGCGGGGAAGGTGGCTGGGTTCACGGAAGTAATATTGGGGACCACCGTGGGCTGAGTAATGACGAAGGGCAGAGGCGCGGAGGAGCCGCCACCAGGAGGCGGATTGCTAACTGTGACTTGAACGGTGGCAGCGGTGCTGATGTCGGCGGTTGAGATAGTGGCGTTGACGTTTTGCGGGTAGGGGAAGCTGAATGAGTTGGAAACAGTCGAGGGTTTGGAGACACCGTTGAAGTTGAGGACAGCAACAGAAGCACAGTCCTGGCACGCGGCGATAATATTAAAGGGAAGAGAGCCAGCAATAATTGTTGAGGGATTGATAGAGCCAAGAGTGGGTACTGGGTAAACGCCAAGGTTGACGGTAAAGTTCACGAAATTGGAGGGACCCACGGTCGGCACCGGATTAAGGACATTGATTGTAAACGGACCCGGCAAGGTTATTGCGGAGGCAGGAACAACGGCCGTGAGTTGCGTAGAACTGACGAAGGTCGATGGCAATGCAGTGCCCCTGAACGTCGTGGAGTTGTTGAAATCGACGATCGCACCATTGAGAAAACCTGAGCCGTTTACGGTGAGAGTGAAATTTGGGTCTCCGGAATTGGCGCTGGTGGGAGAGATGGTGGTGATGGTAGGAGCGGGAGTCAAGCCGCCGTTAAAAGAGAAATGGAAAAATGTGCCACCCCCAAGAGCTATCGGGTTGGGGTCGGGAGGGCCGAAGGAACTCACCATGATGTAGTAAGTCGTGCCGGCCGCTAGCTGAACATTCAGGAGTTGAGACTGAATGTTAACACCAGGAATGATGTCATCGTTGCAGGCGACGTTTACAAAGCTGCCAGGAGAGCCACTCCAAACGGAAAGAACGGTGTCGTAGCTGCTGTTAATAGAATCCACGTTCAGACCGGCAGAAATGACTGGCGTGAACTTGTACCAGATGCTGTTGTAAGCCCCGTTGGGATGGCCGCCGGTGTTTCCTTGTGACTGCTGCACGCAGGGCGGAGTCGGGTCCGTAGACTCAGTGGTGGCACCGGACGAATCTTGCCCGTCGCCGAAGGTGTAAGGAATGATGTTGATTGCGTTGGCGAAGTTGTCGTTGGGTGGGGGAGGGGCTACAACCTGGAAGGTTATTAGATTGGATTGGCCGCCACCAGGAGGCAAATTCGAGACAGAGATGCTATCCGTGCTGCCAAAGGGGCCAAGAAGAGCAGCGGGAAGAGTGGCAGTGATGCAAGTTGGTGGCTGGCAGGAAGGTGTGGGAGCAGCGACGGTGATTCCGTTCCGCGCGCCATTGAACAGCACCTTGGCATTGTTGGAAAAAGTCGTTCCCGTCAATTGAATTTGCGATGGCGTTGCTGGGGCCGTCTGTACTGGTGCGCTCGGCGGACTGATGCTCGTTATTGTTGGCGTGCCCGCAAGGATCGCTAAGGTAAGAGAGTTGCTGGTCTGAGTTCCGTTCACAACATTGATCTTTGTCGTGCCCGCAGCCGCAAGCAGGGAAGCGGCAATGGACGCCGTTAATTGTGTATCAGAAACCTGCGTTGTCGCGACGCCCGTTAGAGAGCCATTCCACTGTACGCTTCCGTTGGTCAAGCCGCTGCCATTCACCGTGAGGGTGAGCGAAGCGGCGCCAGCGCTGATACTTGCCGGCGAGAGCGAGGAAATGTGGGGGCCCATGAAGCTGAAATTGTTTAGGTTGATGTCCCAGGCGCCACGGCCGTGCGTGCCCGCGCGAAGAGTGCGGGAAGGCTCATGGAGACGCAGGGAATGAACGACAACACGAGGCAGCCCCGTGCTAAGAGTGCTCCAAGTGCAGGGAGAGGGGGAGCAATTCCCGACAAAGACGCCGAGGTCGGTGGCGGCATAGAGTGTTCCTGGAACGTCCGGATCGATGACGAGGTCGTTTACCGGAATGTTGGGCAGATCCGTGGCAGCTGGTGTGGTGCAGACGGCTACAGAGCAGCTCACGTCGTTCCAGGTAGCACCACCGTCGGTTGTTTTGAAGATGTGGCCGGTAGGATCGTTGACGTTAAAGTTTGAGCTGCTAAACACAAAAGAAAAGCCCGAGAAGGTGACGTACGCAGTCATCCCGGTAGTGTCGGCGGGATCGACGGCAATGGCGGTGAGCGCGCGTGGAGGAAGGAGTATTTGTCCGCTGACTTGAAAGAAGTTTGTGAAGTTGCCCGGTGTTACATTTGTGGCGGCAAAAACCAGCCCGGTGAGCTGTCCAGCACTGTTCCCTGTGTTCGCGCCCACGTATACAACCGCAGGATTTGCGGGCGCGACGGCAATCACATTGAGAGAGTCAAAGTTGAAGCCACTTACTAAGTCATTGGAAATGGGGGTCCATGTATTTCCGGCGTCGACGGATTGATAGACCTTAGTGGTGCCGAAATAAACGACGTTTGCGCTACTGGGGTCGGTTGCAAGCGGCGGGAGGATGCCGATGAAGTCGTTTGGGTTGATGCCATTGATGGCTGGGGAAAAAGTTCCGATTGCGCCGTTCTGGTAGGAAGCGTTGACGGGAAAACCGGTGATGCAACCGATGTACACCGTGCTGGGGATTACAGAATCAACCGCGGTGGTTCCTCCGTCTCCGCATTGTTGGTTGTCTACCCAAGCTGTGCCGCCCTGAAAGTTCTGGCTGCCGTTGTCCTGAGTTCCGCCAAACGAGATAGCAGGTTGGCTGGCGTTGATGGAAATAAAAGGATAGAACTGCGTAAGGGTGAGCCCAGGGTTGTTGAGGTTGGTCCAGGTGACGGGGGTGGCCTCGGCATCATCGGTGCGCCACATGCCGCCGTCGTTGCCGAGGTACATGCGGACCTTGCCGGTGGGAAGCTTAACGAAGGCAATGGCGTGATTGTCCACGTGAGGAAGTCCCGCGCTCCCGCCGGGGAGATTGGGAATTACAGATGACCAACTGGTTCCTCCGTTTGTCGTGCGAACGACCCAGGAAGGATTTCCGCTAGAATCGCGGACCGCTCCGCCGCCGAAGAAAACGATGCTCTTGTTGTTGGGGTCCACTTTAACGACGTTGTCGTACCAACACTGAAAATGGCAGATGTCGGGCGCGGCGGTTTGCGTCCAGGAACTCCCTCCATTCGTGGTAACGAAGACGCCGAGATTGGTTTCCGAGGCATTGCGGGAGTCGGCGATGGAGGCGTAGACCGTGTTTCCGGAGGTGTCGCTGGGGGCGATGCCCAGGTCAATGCGGCCGATGGCGGATTGCAGCGGCAGCGCTGTCGAGGTTAAGCGAGAGAATTGGACGGTGGAGCAAGTGGAACCGACGCTTGTGGCCTTGTAAATGCCGTTGCCATTCGGAGCGTTTGCGGAGCTGCCAAACGGATTGCCTAATGCGGCGTACGCCACCGTGGAAGATGCGAAACCGACAAAACTGGCCAACTGGTCCGGCAAGATGTTGGTCCAGGTACTGCCGCCATTATCGGAACAATAGACACCTTCGGTGGTTCCTTGCGCGAACTGAGTCTGCGCGGCGACGAGAACCATCTGCGGGTTTGATGGGCTGACGGCTACGTAAGTAATGCGAGTGCCGCCGAGAGTGAAGAAACCAAACGGAGTAATGTCGTTATAGGGACCAATAAAGGGGCACGTGGAGCTTGCGACGGTGCATGTCTGGGTCCAGTGGAGCCCTCCGTCGGTGGATTTTAGGACGCCCGCCCCATAGTAAATATCGAAGGCAACGGATTCCGATTCGCCGGTGGCCGCATAGACAGTGGAATGATTCGACGGGGCAAACGCGATGGAGCCCATGGCCAACGATGCATTCTGATCGCCGACAGGCGTCCAAGTTGCTCCCGCGTCCGTGGAACGCCAAATGCCACCCATGGCGCCGCCAATGAGGACGGTGTTGCCGGTCGAGTCCGAAGGATCAACGGCAATGGTGGTGACGCGGCCGGTGACCGGAGAAAAGAAGCCGCCGGTAGTTGGTGTTGGGCCCATGGGGGTCCACGTAGAGGTGACAGCGCCGAGCGGTGAGGGGCTTGATTGCGGAGAAACTTCGGCGTAAGAGCCATCAGGACGCAGAGTTAGCTTTCCTTCTCGAAACATCATTTGACGCATCTGCTGAAACGCTTTAAGGCGCGCACCCGACGGGATGTGGCCGCCGACGGAAGCACGCTGCTTGTAGAACCATTCCGCGCGCTTGCGAATGGCTTCTGGACCGTCGGCTTCGTTTGCAGGAGCTCCCGGGGTAGAAAGTTGTTGCTGTTCGTCAGGTTCGACCTGGGCAGGCTGCTTTTTGGAGGGCAGAGGTCTTCCGGTTAATTGCGCGCTGGACCGGTCAGGAGCCGCAGGCTTTTCCTGGGCAGCGACGGTGCTCAAGCAAACTAGGGAGATCGCGCAAGACAGCAGGAAAACGTAACGTGATGCAGATTTAAGCAGTAGCATAGATTGGCCCACGCTGCGGAGGATTTGTCGAACCGTTGACTGACAACCGAACCTGTTTTGGACAACCACCCTCAAGTCAAAAAAGCGCCACTAGTCCAAACACCACCACCGGTCTAAAAACCACCACCTAGACTCGAAATGGCACGAGGCTAGAGGAAAGACGGCAGAGAGCGAACCGGGCGAATCCCTCCATTGGGAGTAGGGTAAACACCTGAGCCTTGCCGTTGTTCCATTAGCTGTGGTTCGCCAAAACTCCAGCCGACCGTGAAATCAATAACATAGCTGCTGCCATCCCACCACCATTCTGTTATAAACCCTGACCATGTTTCGCTTCGTCGGGCTCTGCTTCGGAATGCTGGTTCGCCTCTTTCGTGAGCGGCGAAGTCTCCTTCTTGAGAATCTTGCTTTGCGTCAGCAGCTCGTCGCGCTGAAGCGTCGACATCCTCGCCCTAGTCTCGGCCTCTTCGATAAGCTCTTTTGGGTAATCGCTCGGCGGGTTTGGTCGGCTTGGAAACATTCTCTCATCCTGGTCACGCCGGAAACCGTCGTCCGTTGGCACCGGACTGGTTTTCGAATCTACTGGCGGCTGATCTCCAGAGTCCGGAGGCCGGTCGGAAGAAGACCGACACCGCAGGAGGTTCGGGAATTGATCTTTCGTATGGTCGTTGAGAACCCAACCTGGGGAGCGCCGCGGATCCATGGGGAACTCCGCATGCTCGGTTTTGAACTTTCCGAGAGAACGATCTCCCGTTGGATGAAGCGAGCACCGAGAGATCCTCACCGGGCCAAGCGCTGGCTGGCGTTCCTTCGAAACCATCGGGAAGCGATTGCGGCCATGGATTTCTTCACCGCGCCAACGATTACGTTCGGCGTGCTCTACTGCTTCTTCGTCATCAGTCATGATCGTCGGCGCATCCTGCACGTTAGCGTCACGAAGCATCCGACGAGCGGTTGGATCATCCAGCAGTTGCGCGAGGCGTTTCCCTTTGAAGCCCCTCAGAAATACTTGATCTTTGATCGTGATCAGAAGTTCGGGTTCGAGGTGATCGCAGCGGTGAACGCCACAAGGATCATTCCCAAGCAAACGTCATTCCGAAGTCCCTGGCAGAATGGCGTCGCGAAGCGGTGGGTGGGAAGCTGTAGGACCGTACGCATCTCGGACTTGAGAAGGGGACACCTGAGGGCAGAATTCGTTCCGAAGCTTCGGGTCGAGTCCTTTCACAGGAGCGACTCGGGGGGCTGCACCATCGTTACAATCGAGCGGCATAGTCCGGATCGATTTTCGACCGGTCCTTTATATATGTGCGCCCCACGCGCACGCGGGTTGGCCCCCTCCAGAGCCTTCTTGCTGTATCGAACCGATCTGCCTACTCTACCAAGAACCGCCCCGTTTTGCGTCTCGGCTGAAGTTTTGGCGAACCACAGGCCATATCCTGAGTTGCAATCGTACCCAAGTTAGGTACAATTGTACCTGGAATGGGTACACAGGTCCTTTCTCTATCGAAACTCCTTTTCGGCCAAAGCCGAAGGTCCATCCTCGCGCTTCTCTACGGGCACGCCGATGAACAGTTCTATCTCCGTGAAATCGCACGTCGCGCCGGAACAGGGATCGGAGCGACGCAGCGAGAGCTCGGACAATTGACGGAGGCCGGACTTCTCCACAGGCTTCGCCGTGGGAATCAGGTTTATTACCGGGCGAATCGCGAGAATCCGATTTTCGAAGAATTGAAAAGCATTCTCGCGAAGACGTCCGGAATACGAGACATTCTGCTGGAAGGACTCGCTCGATTGGCGGACCGAGTTAAACTTGCTTTTGTGTACGGTTCCATTGCGAGAGGCGAGGAAAAGGCATCGAGCGACGTGGATCTGATGGTCGTGGGCAGCGTGAGTTTCAAGGACGTGGTGGCCGCTCTCAGCGAGATCGAACGGAAGCTAGGCCGGGAGGTGAATCCAACCGTCTTCGGTCTACGCGAGTTTCACGAAAAGCTCGCGGCCAAGAATCACTTTCTTTCCACCGTGGCGAAGGAAAAGAAACTTTTTGTGATTGGAGACGAGCGTGAGTTTCGCCGACTGGGTCAATAACGGCTGGCTCGTCGCGCACAAGAGCAGCAAGCAGGAGATCGCCAACCTGCTCGGAATTGTGGCGCGGGACCTAAAAGACAGCCAGGCGAAAGACGTGTCCGACGATTGGCGCTTCGCGATCGCTTACAACGCAGCCTTGCAGGCCGCGACTGCGGCCCTTGCGGCCGCCGGATATCGTGCATCCCGCGAGAATCATCACTACCGGGTGATTCAGTCACTGGAATTGACCCTAGGGAAAGATGCGAAGTTCATCCGCGCCTTTGACGCGTTCCGGAAAAAGAGGAACGTGAGCAGCTACGACATTGGCGGCGGAATCTCCCATCGCGAAGTCGAAGAGATGATCGGGATTGCGCAGAGTTTGCAGCAGGACGTTGAGCAGTGGATACGCACAAACCACGGCTCACTTCTTTCGAAATGACGAGCGGGGGGAAGGGAATTGGCCGTGACAGTGTAGGATTCTAACCAATGACGGGGCAGCGTTCTAACCAAACTTCCACCATCCCGGCGATGGCTCGTTGAAGGCTTCGACGGAGCGGAAGTCGATGTTCCAATGGTCGCGCGCGTACCTGGCGACGGTCGACAGGTATATCGCAAAACGCTTGGAGTAGGCAGGATTCAGGCAATCGCCACCGCCGTCGCTGCCGGATGAGCTGTGATTCTCGTTCATCCACCACATTGGCGAGTCAGAGAACATTTCAAATAGATTGGCCCCGCGGTCGCGTGCCATGAGCATCATGGAGCGCTGGTTAGCGTCGGTAGCCCAATTCCAATCGCTCGCATAATCCGTCACCGGGCTGTCCGGGTTTGCCCAGTAACCGTGGATGTCGCGGAACCACGGCATCTGAGTCGATTTCCGTTCGAGCGGCTCCTTGATTCCGCCGCCCCCCACGTTGTATCGCGCAATGTTGAAACCCAGTCCCGGATATTTTTCCTCTGCCACGGAAATGTCGCTGGTCGTATATATGAGGTCCGCGTATATGCCGGCGTTGCGCGTGCCCCCGATAGCTCGTGCCCACCACGCGAGCGAGCTGCCCCAGCCGTCCCAGGTGTTCCACTTTTTGGTGGGGTCCACGGTGGCGGTAATGGAGGTCGCCGAAGAGTGTTGACCGGCGGAGGGAGCAGCAGTGAACACTGATTCAAGCAGGAAAAATAGAATGATTGCTCGGTTCATAGGCTCTCCATCTTAACCCCACTTCTCACTCAATCTCTTTACCCAGTTCCGGAATCTCCTTCTCGCTCGAAGTTGATTTTTTGGCAATCAAGATCTTCCGCGAAATAAGTGTTAGAACCAATGATCCAATCGCGCTTTCTAGCGCCGCCAAAAAGGCTCTCAACTGAAGCAGATGTGCCCGCAGAACACGCGGGATCCTGCGGCTGTCACACAGGGACTCACAAACCATGTCTATGCTTTGAACTAACTTGAAACTGCTTTAGCACTGTCGGATAGTCTATCTGCCTTCCAAGAAAGCATGGTTAGGATACGGTCGCGGACAAATTCCGCGTATCTGACTTCCATGTCGCGAACGATTTTTTCTTCTTCGGCATACCGCAATCGCGGTTTTCGGGGCCATTGAACTATCCCGCATGCGCCGGAATTGGCTGATAGCCGCAGCGGTCCTGCTTGCCTTGTTCGAGGTGGCTACGGTCCTGATCTTGCGTACACATTACGCCATGGATGTCTTTGCCGGAATCGTGGCTGCCCTCTGAGTGGCCCATCTCAGTGAACGAATTTCTCCCCGACTCGACCAGTTGATTGCCGCCAAATCGTGACTCTCTCGATTCTTTCTCGGTCGCCGATGCTCAGGGAATCACGAACCAGTATCAACTGGACCATTCGTCTTGTTTGGCCTTGACCTCACCTCTTCGCTGTAACAGACTCGCGACAACGGGTGGTCCACACCTACACGGCAGGGGCCAGGTCCAGCTTCAATGCCTTAGAACGGCCCTGCACGAAAATGGGGAAAATTGTGACCACTCTCCGGCGCATTCGACTGTCTCTCTGCACCTTGCTCATTCTGTCTTGCTTGTTTCCCTTACCGAGAACCAAAGCTGCTGCACCAGCAGAGTCTGCCGGGGGACAAGCTGCCGCCACCCAGCTGATCGTGACTGTTCGTGATGCGGGTGGGGCAACCTTCAGTGGTCTTGCGACTGTGACTTTGCAACATTTGGACAGCTCCGTCCTCTCCACCGGGACGACGATGGGAGGCCAGGCAATTTTTGACGGCTTGGGCCCCGGCGAGTACACCATCGTCGTTTCCGCTCCCGGATATCACCCCGTCACCGAGCGAATAAGCCTGACCCATGGGAGTGGCGAGCGTGCATTCATCGCACTGAAAAGAGATTCAAGTTCTTCGACCGTGAGCGCGTCCCAAGGCCCTCCAGCACTCTCGCCGAAGTTGCAGAAGGAACTCAGCAAAGCTGTCGGGGCAATGCAAGCGAACAAGCTGGAGGAGGCCCAAAGACATCTTGATGGCGCGTACCGTCTGGCACCGGGAAACCCTGAGGTGAATTACATCCGCGGTTTGCTCGCCGATCGCCAGGGGAAACTCGCCGCAGCTCAATTGAGTTGGGAAAAAACTTTATCGCTTGATCCCCGGCACGGACTGACGCTGCAAGCGCTTGCCACGATCATGGCGCGCAAAGGGGATTACGCCGCGGCCAAGGAATACCTGGAGCGCGCCCTTCAAGTTGATTCGAATTCATGGCGCGCTCATGAGTTGCTGGCGGTGGTTTGTTTTCGCCAGGCCAATTTTGCGGAGGCGGTGAGCCACGCGGAACGCAGCCTTGAATTAGGCAAGAATCTTGCGAATGGCGCGAGGCTGCCACTGGCGGAATCGCTGATTGGGCAAAACCAAACTGCCTCCGCGATGAACGTTTTGCATGCATTTCTGGATGCCGGTCCTCCACCGGAGCAGGCAGTGATCGCGAAAAGCTTGCTTCGCAAATTGAGCATCCCGGCGACACCTCCCACCGCTTCAGGAGGGACTGACCCAACCACGGTGCCGGAAAACGCAAACCTTCCGGAACTGCCTCTCTTGAAACCGGAACTACCCAAGTGGATTCCCGCAAGCGTCGATGAATTCCTGCCGGCAGTGGAGCCTGGCATTGCCTGCCCGCTGGGGGAGATTCTCGACAGCGCCGCAGATCACGTTCGTGAGTTCATGAAGAGCGTTGACCGTATCACCGCTACTGAACATCTCGATCATCAAGTCGTGAATCAATGGGGATTCGCAACTCGCGAGGAGAAGCGCTCCTTCAATTATGTGGTTTCCATTTCGGAAGTAAGCCCCGGTCATCTTAGCGTCGAGGAGTTTAGAAACGGAAATAGAGATTTGAGTGTGTTTCCAGACTCGATTGCCACCATCGGTCTTCCCGCGATGGTCCTGGTTTTTCATCCCTACTACCGCGACGACTATGACATACAATGCGAAGGATTGGGACGATGGAAAGACCGCCGCGCCTGGCAGATTCATTTTTCTCAAAAGCCCGGGATACCGAGCCGTCTGAGAGGCCATCGGGCCGCAGCCGATGGCCCGTTGACCCCCGTTGCGCTCAAGGGTCGGGCGTGGATCCAGGAGAATACGGGTCAAGTAGTTCGCATCGAAACCGATTTGCAGTCTGCCATGCCAGAGATCAAGCTTCTCGCGGAACACATGGATATCGAATTCGGCCCGATAACTTTCCACAGCCAGCAAGAGAACATGTGGCTTCCCGTGAGTGCCGACATCTACCTCAATCTGCGGGGACGGCATATACGACGGAAGAGCACGTTTACCAATTACCTGCTTTTCTCCGTGAACGAAAAGCAGAGTATATCTGCACCGAAGGGATCCTAATCTGCGGGCGATCCCAGCACGTCTGTCCCCGCGCTCCGTCCCCGGCGGAGATATCGCCGACATCGTCGCTTCGAATGAGGGATCCAAGCCCTCGAAGACCAGAAACTTGCTGGCAAGCCCTTCGGAAGTATCAAGTCTCGTTTTACTCAGGCGAAATCAGCCAACGAGTGATCTACGTGGTTTATTACGCAGTCCCTCCCGACTCTGAGCAAGGTTATGTATACCTACCTGGCAAGTCCGAAGAATGGTGGGTCTCAACGTGAGGTCGATTTTGTGAGGAGTAGAAGGCAAGTGGTTTCACGCGTGGAGCACTTGGGAGAATATACCGAGACCGCTTATCGAAAAGGCAAAGACCGCAAATTCAACCCATCCCGCTTAGGTCAAGCCTCTAACTGGTAAGTTTGAATGTGCCACAACCGTGGACCGTGGCGATGGAAGCCACGATTCGCAATAGAGTTGCTGTGCGGTATCTGAGGTGCTCCCCAAAATTCGGACCAGTCAATAAGGTATAAAATCGCTGCCTCGGAAAGGGAGCAGAAATGAAATCGAGGGAACGGCGGAGCTTCAGCGCGGAGATGAAAGCACGAATCGCGCTGGAGGCGATCAAGGAACAGAAGACCATTCAGGAAATCGCTTCGCACTACGGGGTGCATCCCAGCCAAGTGACGAGCATCGGCTGCTCTACCACTGAGCTACCTCGGCTTATCAAGCACTTACGGATTGTTCCGAGAGCTGCCAACCGCACTTTGCGTTTCCGTTGCGTTTTCGGAGACCTTCACCATCGCCTGATGTAGTTGCTCCGTGCTCACGATGTTGTAGCGTTGGAAGACTGCAAGTGCGATGTCTTATGATTCTCATAGCTGTGCTCTGGTCTACTCCCGCTTGAATCAAATTGCGGGCGGCGGAAGTCGTGAGGGATTAGACCGTCATACTGATGCCACTCCTCGCTGGTCTTTTTTCCCAAACCAAGTTTAACGCAAGCCTTAATCCATTCTCTACGGAAGTTCGTTGTGTCGAATACAGGACCCTCCTTGCGAAAGGGTCTGAGGGGATACCGGCAAGCAGGGAAATGCTGCTTAGGGTGTCTTCGAATGTTAGCGGCAGGTGTCTAGTGCAGACTACCGGTCCAATCGATGCCATCAAGTAAAATCTGATGTGCCCGCCGTTGTTCTGCTGATAGCCATTCGAATGCCTCTCCCGGGAAGGGAGCTAGTCCAAAGCGCTCTGAAGACGCCGTAACGGAAGAACTCGTCAAGTCGATTCGAAAATTCGTGGCGTACGAATTGCGGCGAGGAACTATTGGAAGCCTCTCAAGCATCCGCACCTCGAACTGAATGAAGCGGCGATTGTGTTTACGTCGGCACCGAGGGATTGACTACGAGGGGTGACTTCTTTTTTCCTCAAGTCCCACATTGCCCGAAAGCGAATCCAAGTCGCCTTCGTTAGCTCCGAGCGGGCCGGACAACGCGATGTAATGTCTTTGTAAACTTCCATCAAGTCCCTCCCTGTCATTGCTGCAAAGCAAAAACCCGGAAACGACTCAAGGTACTGTTGAGCAAGGGCTGTTCCATGTGAAGCTTCGCCGACTAGGTCGGTTTCTCTGAAGCAAGGGAAAGACAAGGCGTAGCTGAGTCATCAGACCAGTGCCTCGATTCGCTGGTTGGTGCACAGCATTATGAAGGAAGCAAGTTACGCGGTTAACGCCGTACCGCGGCCTGTACTATATCGCACGCCTTTCCGTGCGTCCTAAAGATTTGTTGAGGGGCTGTCTAACATCATTCTGAGGAGGCGGTATGTTCCACTGGGCTTCATCGTCGATGAACAGGAGGATGCCATGGCTTGCATCCTTGCTTGTCTGTGGTTTGCTGGTTCTCGCCATCCTATTGGTTGACAGCCGTTCCGCTTGCGCATTACCCATC
>WNFP01001975.1_pt1 | contig 16152 bp, 13 predicted proteins | sample 5400201 | NCBI WGS metagenome assembly WNFP01 (sample SAMN13153355, study PRJNA577476) | soil metagenome | isolation source: 115 cm saprolite under Madrone tree | place: USA:California | collected 2016-06-14 | reverse complement strand
CCATCCCGGCAAGCGCAATCGCCAGAGCGATCGCTTACGCAATTGAGCAGCCGGTCCAGGTGGAAGTCGATGAGATGGTCATCCGCCCAACGGTACAGGACTTCTAACGCGGAGACGACTATGCGCCCTTACTACTTTGCCCGTTGGCCCCGATTCTTGAAGGTTTCTCGTATGGTGCTGGTGGTTTCTCTGATGCTCGCAATATTTCAGCTGCTGGCCCATGCCCAGGGAAAGGAACGTCCCCTGAAACACTCGATTTTTTATCGCACGATACAGGTAGATGGACTCTCCATCTTTTACAGGGAAGCCGGTCCGAAGGACGCGCCAACGCTTCTTCTGCTGCACGGACTTCCGTCTTCCTCGCGGATGTTCGATCCTCTCTTAACCCAGCTTTCCGATCGCTATCACCTTATCGCGCCGGATTACCCCGGCTTCGGACACAGCGACTGGCCAGACTCGAAAAAATTTGCGTACACGTTCGACCACATCGCCGAAATCATGAATCACTTCACCGAAGCTCTTGGACTCTCGCGTTACACGCTTTACATGCAGGATTACGGCGGACCCGTGGGTTTTCGCATGGCCTTGGCCCATCCGGATCGAATCGAGGCGCTTATTGTCCAGAATGCTGTTGCGCACAACGAAGGTCTGGGAGCGATTTGGAAAACACGACGGGCCTTTTGGGCCGATCGCGCCGTTAACGAGAGTGCGCTTCGCGCAAACCTCCTGTCACTCGCGACTACGCGGACGCGCCATGTAGGAAGTGATCCTAGCGTCGAGCGCTACGCCCCGGATCTCTGGACCGATGAATTTGCCTTTCTTAGCCAGCCCGGCCAGGTGGATATTCAAAGCGACCTCTTCTATGACTACCGCACGAACGTCGACTCCTACCCCAAGTGGCAGGCGTGGATGCGCGAAAGACAACCGCGGCTGCTGGTGATTTGGGGTAAGTATGACCCGTCATTCGACCTTTCGGAGCCGGAAGCCTATCGCCGGGATGTACCGAACGCTGAGGTTTACGTTATCGACGGAGGGCACTTCGCTCTTGATACCAGAGCAGATGAAATTGCGGCGCTTGTAGGTCAGTTCATGAAGACGCAGAAATGAGTACTGCCATTCGCGAAGCGTTGGCCGGTTCGAGATGGTCAAGGGAGCAAGATTTTATGGGCAAAAGACTCGCACCACTTGCAATTCGCCTATTGGTATCGGTGAACCTTCTCTATGCTGCGATCTTTCTCAAGTTTGCAGGGGTGCCAGATTCGGTGACCCTGTTCACGCAGATGTCGCACGCGCTCCACGGGTCGGTATCTCAGCCGGTATTCCGGCTAGGGTCAGGGGTGTTCGAGACGGTGATAGCGGTTCTGCTCCTGATCCCGAAGACAGCCAGATCGGGAGCGCGATTGACGGTTGTGTGGATGACAGCCGTAATTCTCAGTCACATTTTCGTGTTGGGATATGACTGGTTCTTTGTCGATGCTCTCATGGTGATGGTGCTGGCCGTTATTTATCTCTTGCTGCCACGCAGATCTGTCGACTTGACCTTGTCTAGGTTATAGGCATAACATTCATGAGAAATGACTGTACGAGACAAAGGACCGGCCGATTGGCTGCTGTTGACTTTCACCCTGCCGACGAAACGCGCCAGCCAGCGGGTGGAGATTTGGCGAAAGCTACAGCGATATGGAACCGTGCCGCTTGGGAATTCGGGCTACCTGCTGCCGAGCAGCCCCAGCAACGAGGAGCGGTTCCAGTGGCTTGCGGCTTCGATCCGGAAGTATGGCGGCGACGCATCCGTGGTTCGCGTCGAGTCGATCGACAATCTTTCGACGCCGCAATTGAAGGGACGATTCTCCGAGGCGCGCGCGCGCGAATACCAGGAACTCATTCAAGAGATTCACGCCCTGTCGGGAACTCCCGCGGAAGGTCGAAGTACAGCGCGCCTTGCACGGTTGCGGAACCGATTTCAGGAGATTGTGGATGTCGATTTCTTCGACAGTCCATTGCAAGTACGCGTCCGAGAGTTGCTGGAACGTGTGAGTTCGTTACGCGCGGCGACCGCGGGCGTAACCAGTAAAACCAATCCAAAAGAATACAAGAACCGGATTTGGGTCACGCGGCCCAGACCGGGTGTGGATCGGTGTGCGTCGGGCTGGCTGATTCGGCGATTCATCGATCCCAAGGCGCGATTTACATTTGCTCCGGAAGATCAGGTAGCTCCGCGGGCCGTGCCATTCGATATGTTTCACGAACGCGGTTTCGGTCATCGGGGTGTGGACTGCACCTTTGAAACCCTGGAAAAAGAGTTTCGGATTCGCGATCCGCGTGTAGCGGTGATCGGACAGATGATTCACGACGCAGACCTTCTGGATGACCGGTTCGGCCGCAAGGAAGGTTACGGAGTGGACGAAATTCTGAAGGGCTGGGCCCGCCAAGGGCTGGCGGACGAGAAGCTCCTAGAACGGGGAATGGAATTGATCGAAGGGCTTTACCACTCCGCAGCCAAGTGAGCCGCGGTCTGAAGTGAAGAGAGCGGATGCGGGCAAAGCGTTTTGCAATGAGGAGTCGATAATGGTGCGCGTGAGTCATCCGAAGTATTCGGGAATGGCGATAGTTGTGATTTTCTCGCTGGCGTTCTGCAGAGTGGAGCCGGCGCAAGCACAGTCGGCCAAGCAAGAGGAACGGGTGTTCAACCTGAAGCAAGCGGTAGACTTTGCTCTCAAAAACTACCCGGCCGTGCGCGCTTCGCTCGAACGCGTCCGGGCTGCGGAAGCCGGTGTGGGATTGGCTCGGACGAATTACCTGCCGCGCGCGGACGTTCTCTGGCAGACCAATCGGGCGACCGACGACAACATCACAGGATTATTGCTGCCGCAATCCATCATTGCGCCCATCTCGGGGCCGGTTCCAGGTTCGCCGTCGAATCAGAGCGCGTGGGGAAGCGCGGCGGGTTTACTGTTTTCCTGGGAGCCTCTCGACTTCGGATATCGCGGCGCCAAGGTGGACGCGGCACGCACTGCTCAGAATCGCGCGAGTGCGGAGGCTTCGTTAACGCGGTTGGATGTGAGCATCGCGACGATCAATGCGTACATGACGTTGCTCGCTGCGGAACAAACGGTGCGGTCGACAGAAGCGGACATGCAGCGGCGCGAGGCGTTCGCAAAATCGGTTCATGTTCTCGTGGACAATCAGCTTCGTCCCGGCGCGGATGCGTCGCGAGCTGATGCCGACCTCGCGCGCGCGCGAGTCAACCTAGCAAGAGCGCAGCAGCAAGAAGCAATCAGCCGCGCGTTTCTCGCTGACATTCTGGGTATTGCCGATTCGCGGGTTGAGATTCAAGAAGGCGGTTTACTCAGTGGTGCGGCCGTTCCGTCACCCGAAGCGGCGTCTGTAACCGCGAACCCGGCAGCGAAAGTTGGGCAAGCACGCGTCGAAGAATCGCGATCCCAGGTACACATTCTGGATCGTTCGTATTACCCAAAGATTTATTTTCAATCCTCCGTGTACGGGCGCGGAAGCGGCATAGACCCCGCCGGCAAGTTTCTTGGGGGAAGTGAAGGACTTGCGCCGGATCGGTCCAACTGGGCCACGGGGCTGACGGTGACGTTTCCCGTGTTCGACATATTCAGCATCCGGTCGAAGAAAGCCATCGAGGCTGCAAACGAGCGTGCGGAAGAAGCCCGGTACGATCAGACCGTGCAGGATTTGACGGGCCAACTTCGTAAAGCGCAAGCCTCGCTCGAAGGCGCCAGAAAAGTTGTCGAGAACACGCCTGTGGAATTGGAAGCCGCTCACACGACGGAAACCCAGGTACGCGCCCGATACCAGGCCGGTCTCGCGACGCTTGTGGACGTTTCCGATGCAGAGAACTTTTTGGTGCAGGCAGAAATTGATGATGCATTGGCGCACCTAGCTGTCTGGCAGAACTTGGCTTCGGTTTCCGCGGCGCAAGGGGATCTTGGGCCTTTCCTGCAATTGCTGCCCGGCAAGACATCGGGAGGGCACTAGGGATGTGGCTGCTGCGGAGCGCGCTGCGAAAACCCATCACTGTCCTCGTTCTGGTCCTCGGCGTGGCGTTGTGTTCGACACTGGCCCTTCTGCGAATGCCCATCGACATTTTCCCTAATCTGAATTTGCCGGTGATTTACGTAGCGCAGCCGTTCGGGGGGATGTCTCCGGCGCAGATGGAGGGCTATCTCGTTTACTACTACGAATATCATTTTCTCTACATCACCGGCATCGAGTCGGTTGAATCGAAGTCCATCCAAAACGTCGGACTGCTGAAGCTGACGTTCCATCCAGGCACAGACATGAGTCAGGCGATGGCGCAGACAGTGGGATATGTGGACCGGGCGCGGGCCTTTATGCCTCCCGGCACGGTCGCGCCGTTCATCATGCGTTTTGACGCCGGCAGTGTTCCCGTTGGCTATCTGGTTTTTTCAAGTGCGACGAAAAGCGTTGCGGAGATTCAGGACCTTGCGTTGAACCGTGTTCGTCCGCTTTTCGCGACTTTGCCGGGCGTTTCCGCTCCCCCTCCATTCGGAGGGGCCGCGCGCACGATTGTCGTAAGCGTTGATCCGGATCGTCTGCGGGCCTATCGCATGGCCCCGGAAGAAGTCATTCAGGCGTTGAATTCCGGAAACACGATTGTGCCGGCGGGCAATGTCAGGACCGGAGACTTGCTGCGCCTGGCTCCGATCAACTCGGTAGTCACCAATATCAAGGACCTGCAAGACCTTCCGATCCGCACGGGAGCCGGCCCCACTGTCTTTTTGCGTGACGTCGGGACGATCGACGACGCAAGCGACATCATCACGGGATACGCCGAGGTGAACGGGCGGAGAACGGTATACATCCCGGTCACAAAGCGCGCCGACGCCTCCACGTTGAGTGTCGTCGACGAGGTGAAAGCCAGCCTCCCTCAGTTTCAGAATGCTGTTCCTTCCGATATCAAGATCGATTACGAGTTCGACCAATCCTCGTATGTCCGAAATTCCCTGTTGTCCGTCGTCCGCGAAGGACTCCTGGGTGCCGCTCTAACTGGACTTGTAGTGCTTCTGTTTTTGCGAGACTGGCGAAGCGCCCTGATTGTTGTGACAACGATTCCCTTCGCCTTACTCACTGCCGTGGTGGCTCTATGGGGCGCGGGGCAGACCATCAACATCATGACGCTGGGAGGCTTGGCACTCGCGGTTGGAATTCTCGTCGACGAATCGACGGTCGTCATGGAGAACATTCACAGTCATCTCGGGCAGGGACGAGGTAGAGCGCTGGCTGTTCTGGAGGCGAGCAAAGAAGTGCAAATCCCACGTTTGCTCGCGATGTTGTGTATCCTGGCCGTGTTTGTTCCCTCATTTTTCATGACAGGAGTATCCCGTTCTTTATTCGTGCCTCTTTCGCTTGCGGTCGGTTTTGCGATGGGTGCTTCCTACTTGCTGTCGAGTTCTCTGGTGCCGGTTCTTTCGACTTGGATTCTCCGTGAGCATGCACCGGAGACGGAAAACGAGCCGTCGCTTCTTGGCCGAGTACGCGAGAAGTTGGGCAAAACCTTGAATCGGCTAGTTGGGATGCGTGGGCTCGCGATTTCCGCCTACGCGGTTGTGGCGGTTCTAACGCTCGTGTTGTTGGGCCCGTATCTCGGCAGGGAAGTTTTTCCGCGAGTCTCGTCCGGTCAGCTCTTGTTGCGGTTCCGCGCACCGATTGGGACTCGGGTAGAGAGCACGGAACGGCTTACGCTCGATGTGCTCCGCTCGATTCAGGAAGCTGCCGGCGCAGGAAATGTCAGCGTCACCCTGAGCTACATTGGCGCGCCGCCTCCGAATTATCCGATAAATACGATCTATCTATGGACGAGCGGTCAGCATGAAGCAGTGGTTCGCGTGGCGTTAAGTCCAGACGCAAAAATCCGCGTGGATGAGTTTGAGGAGCGATTGCGAAAGGTTTTGCCAGATAAGTTTCCGGGATGCCAGTTTTCGTTTGAAGCGGGAGACATCGTCACGCAGATCATGAATTTCGGTGCTCCGACACCGGTGGAAATTAACGTGAGCGGTCCCGATCTTGGCGCGGACCGGGTTTTTGCCGAAAAGCTCCGCTTGGAGGCGGCCAAAATTCACCCGCTGCGGGATTTGCAGTACGACGAGCCGCTCGATTATCCGAGCATCGAAGTCAGCGTGGACCGTGAACGGGCTGGGCAACTCGGTGTGACGGCCGCGAGCGTGGGCCGGTCGTTTTTGGCGGCCACCTCGTCGAGCCGATTCGTGGTGCCTAACTATTGGGCCGACCCGAAGTCGGGCGTGGGATATCAGGTACAGGTGCAGATTCCGCAATCGCAGATGACTTCAATTCAGGACGTGGAGCACATTCCTCTGACGCAGGGATCGTCTTCGCATCCTCTCATCGGCGACGTGGCGCAGGTGAACTACGGGAATGTCGTCGGGGAATACCACCGGCTGAACGGGCAGAGGATGGTCACGCTCACGGCGAATGTATCCGGGGAGGATCTTGGCCGAGTTTCCGCCGCGCTGGATGAAGCGATCCAGCGCGTGGGCTCGCCCCCGCGCGGAGTCAAAGTCTCGGTCCGCGGACAAATCGGCCCGATGAAGCAGACCTTGACGAACCTGGGAATCGGATTGCTCATCGCGGTCCTGGTGATCTATCTGCTTTTGGCGGCGAATTTCCAATCGCTGCGACTGGCCTTTGTGGTGCTTTCGACGGTGCCTGCGGTTTTGTGCGGCGTAATCGTTCTTCTTCTTGTAACTCGCACGAGTCTGAACATTCAGTCCTTCATGGGAGCCATCATGGCGATCGGGGTAGCCGTGGCGAACGCGATCTTGCTGGTGACCTTCGCCGAAGAATTTCGCCGAGCGGGAAACTCAGCTACCGCCGCCGCGATTCAGGGAGCGAAAACTCGTATGAGACCGATTTTGATGACCAGCATGGCGATGATTGCCGGCATGGTGCCAATGGCTTTAGGACTTGGCGAGGGCAGCCAACAGACAGCTCCGCTCGCACGCGCGGTCATCGGAGGCTTGCTGTTTGCTACGGGGGCCACGCTGCTGCTTCTGCCGCTGGTATTTTCCATCGTTCAAGAACGCGCGGGAGTGCAGTCGCCGTCGCTCGACCCGGATGACCCTGCGAGCGTGTTTGCGGCCGAGGGGCTACGGGACTCGAACGCTCTCCCAGGAGGAGCGGCATGATGCGAAAGGGATTTTTATGGATCGCCGTTCTCGGCGCGGGCAGCGTGTCTTGTGTCTCATGCGGTTCGCAGTCCAATTCCGGTGCGGCCGCTCAAGGGACCGCGGCTCCGCCGGTACCAACGGTCGAGGTTGCCAAGGTTTCTTCAAAGAAGCTGTCGATCACGGTGCGATTGCCTGGTGAATTGCAAGCTTTCGAAGCGGTGGCTGTTTTTCCGAAAGTCACGGCGTACGTGGATTCCGTCAGCGTCGACCGGGGGTCACGTGTGAAAAGCGGCCAGTTGATGGCTCGCCTCGTCGCTCCCGAACTTGCCGCGCAGCGAGCGGAAGCACAATCCAAACTGCAGGCGGCCGAATCGCAGCGGGCCGAATCACAGGCGAAACTCAGCTCGGACGAGAGCACCTACGAAAGACTCAAGAGTGCCTCGGCAACGCCGGGCGTGGTGGCGGGGAACGATCTTGAAATCGCACAACGCGCAGTGGAAGCCGATCGGGCGCGGCTCGAAGCGAGTCGCGGGAGCGCGGAGGCGGCCAAGTCTGCCTTGAAATCGGTTGCTGACCTCGAAGGCTATCTACAGGTTCGGGCTCCCTTCAATGGGATCGTGACGGAGCGAAATGTTCATCCGGGATCACTGGTCGGACCTTCGACCGGCGCATCAGGCGCGGCGATGCCGATGCTGCGGCTCGAGAAGGCGGACCGGCTGAGACTCGTCGTTCCCGTTCCAGAAAAATATACGGGAGGCATCGCCGAGGGAACGAAGCTCGAATTCAGCGTACCGGCCTATGCCGGTCAAGCCTTCAGCGGAACCGTCGCCCGCATCGCTCATTCGGTGGATGTAAAAACGCGGACCATGCCTGTTGAGCTCGAAGTCAAGAACGCAGAAGGACGCTTGAGTTCCGGAATGTTTCCGGAAGTGCTGTGGGCCGTTCGACGAACCGGGCCGTCCCTCTTTGTTCCGGTGTCCGCGGTTGTGAGAACCACCGAAGCAACCTTCGTTGTTCGAGTTCGCGACGGGAGCACGGAATGGGTGAATGTTCAGACGGGGGAACTTGACGGCAAGTCCATCGAAGTGATCGGTGGGCTGCATACGGGGGACGAAATCGCTGCGCGAGGGACGGATGAGCTGCGTCCCGGGACTCACGTTGTTACGAAACAGATTCCAGCCGAGAAGGAAACTCGGAGGTAGTTCGATGATTCAGTCCGTGTCCTTGACCGCAATCTCCGGCTGGTGGTGTTGGTGCTTCTTCTCCGGTTCAGCATCAGCCAGATGGATGTTCCCACCAGACAGTCCTATACGATGGCCGTGGTTCCGGCCGAAGAGCGATCGGCTGCGGGTGGATTTACGGGAGTCGCGCGCGCCAGGGGCACCGCCATCAGCCCTCTATTTGTAGGGTTCATGTTCGCGCGAACATCCTGGATCAATGTGCCCTTCTTCCTCGCGGGTGCGTTGAAGATTCTTTACGATCTCTTGCTCTACAAGGAGTTCGTAAGCGTACCGCCTGTGGAGGAACTGTCGTGAAAACAAATTCGACGTACTGTCACGCGCATCGGCCGGCCCGGAGCGCGCCCAGGCAGGATTTATGCCTTGTTTAGCTGATGATGCAGATGATAAGGATTGGTAAGATGCATCGAAACTCGATCATTTTCAGCGTCACTCGGTCTTGTGCCGCCCGACTATTGCGTTCCAGGGAGATGGTGTGAACTACGCAGGACTTTTCCAATCCGCTCTCGTTGCGCTCCTCCGAAATAAGATGCGCAGCATTCTGACTGTCCTGGGAATCACGATAGGTATTGCGGCAGTCATATGCGTCGTTGCTATCGGGAAAGCGGGGCAGGCCCGCGTCGAGCAGCAACTGAACAATCTCGGGGATAATTTTGTCTGGATTGAGGCAGGAGGCCGCGCGATAAACGGCGTCCGCACCGGCACGCACGATACGAAGACTCTGGTGATGGCGGATGCTATCGCCATTAAGAACCAGATCTCGCTCATCAAAAGCGTTTCGCCGAATGTGGATGATCCCGTCCAAGTGGTGTATGGCAATCAGAATTGGCATACTTCATATCGCGGCGTGTCGCCAGAATATTTCGACATCAAGCGATGGTACGTCGATCAGGGCGCCATCTTCTCGCAAGACGATGTGGACCGCGCCGCAGACGTCTGCGTAATCGGCCGCACCGTTCGCGATCAGCTGTTTGGCGTGGAGGATCCGGTCGGGAGAGTGATCCGCGTCAATGGGCTTCCGTGCAAGGTCGTGGCTACGCTTCATCCGAAAGGATTGTCCCTGTCTGGGCAAGATCAGGACGATACGATCATCATTCCCTACACCACGGCACAAAAAAAAATCAAAGGAATCACGTGGCTCGACGACATTCTGTGCTCGGCTGTGTCCCCGGATGCCGTGAAGATTGCCGGACAGGAAGTGACGGCGGTTCTGCGTGATCGGCATCATCTGCGACCCGAAGAAGAGGATGATTTCAACATCCGGAATCCCGAGGACATCATTCAGGCGCAACTCGACGCTAGTAAGACGCTCACCATTCTCTTGATCGCCATCGCATCGGTTTCCCTGATCGTAGGAGGCATCGGAATCATGAATGTGATGCTGGTGTCGGTAACCGAACGCACGCGCGAGATTGGAGTGCGGGTGGCAGTGGGAGCGACCGAGGGGGCCATTCAACTTCAGTTTCTCGGAGAGTCCATCATGCTCAGTCTGATCGGGGGAGCGGCGGGAGTGTTCTTCGGCATCTTCGGTTCCTACCTGGTCGGAGAAACGCTGCATTGGCCCATTGAGATGTCGTTGCAGGCGGTCGTCGTTGCGGCAGTCTTTTCGATCGCGGTCGGCACGTTCTTTGGATACTACCCGGCGCGAAAAGCGTCTCGGCTGGACCCTATCGAAGCGTTGCGGTACGAGTGACACATCGCGGATTTATTTCTAGGAAGAGGAAATGAAGATCAGAGGCCGTTGGCTCACGTTGGTGTGCGTGGTAGTCGTGGCGGGACTGTTGGTCGCGTGGGGCCTGAACCGGAATACTCCGGCGCAGCATTTCACCGCGAAGGTAGAGCGTGGCGCGATCAACGATGTGGTTGAAGCTACCGGCACAATCAATGCGGTCATCATGGTGCAAGTGGGATCCCAGGTATCGGGATCGATTGCCAAGCTCAATGTGGATTTCAATTCGCGTGTGCACAAAGGCGACGTGGTGGCGCTCATCGATCCCGCCTTGTTCAAGGGCGCGTTGCTGCAGGCGGCTGCCGATCTGGAAAATGCCAAAGCCAACCTCGTCGCGGCGAAAGCCAATCTCGAAAAGGCCAAAGCGGGGTTGGTGCAGACCAAGGCCGACTACGACCGGGCTGTAGCGCTGACCAAGAACGGAGTCCTGAGTCAGCAACAGCTGGACCTGGCGAAGGCTAACTACGACTCCGCTAATGCGGCGGTGAACGGTGCCGCGGCGAACGTCACGCAAGCAGAAGCCCAGGTGAGTCAGAAGGACGCCGCAGTCACGGTGGCGCAAACCAACCTGGATTACACGGTGATTCGCTCACCGATCGATGGAACCGTTGTGGCCCGCAATGTAGATGTAGGTCAGACCGTTGCGGCTTCTCTGCAGGCGCCCACCATTTTCACCATCGCGCAGGATTTGAAAAAGATGTGGGTGTACGCCAAAACGGACGAATCCGATGTGGGAAATATCAAACTCGGAAAGTCCGTGAGCTTCAAGGTGGACGCCTTTCCGAAGGACACCTTTCACGGCGTGGTCAGCCAGGTGCGCATGAATGCGACCACCGTGCAGAGCGTGGTGACATACGACACCATCATCGAATTCGCAAACCCGGACCTGAAACTGTTTCCCGGCATGACGGCATACGTGACGATTCCGGTGGCCACTGTTGAGAGCGTGCTCAAGGTGCCGAATACGGCCTTGCGGTACAAGCCTGCGATGTCGAGTGAGCAGATTCTCGCGATTTACAAACAGTATGGGATTGAGAGCGGTGAGCACCTGCCGGGCGCTGAAGTTCCTCTGGTGCCGAATGCCGGCTCGCCGCCGGCACAGGCGACACAAACGCCACCTCGGGCGCCGAAGGCCGACACTGCGATCGTTTGGAAGCTTCACTCGGATAACACGATGGAGCCGGTCAAGGTTTCTCTCGGCATCACGGACCATGCTTTTACGGAAGTCACGGCGGTCCTCAAGGGGGAACTGAAGGAAAGGCAGGATTTGATCATTCGGTCGGTGGTAGCGAAAGGTCAAACTCTGGGCGGAATCCGTCGGTAAGGAATCGGCAGCTCGCAAAAGATTTCGTGGACTTTATGTCGGCACTCAACCAAATCAAAGTCACACCCGGGCTAGTGGAAGGAAGCGCCGTGATCGCCGTCGAAAACGTGCACAAGTACTACGATCTCGGGGAAACGCGAGTGCATGCCTTACGAGGCGTGGGTGTCGAGATCCGGCGCGGCGAGTTTGTCGCGATCATGGGGGCCAGCGGAAGCGGCAAGTCGACCTTCATGAACATGCTGGGGTGCCTGGACCGTCCGAGCTCGGGCCGCTACTTGCTCGAAGGAATCGACGTCTCACAGCACGACAAAAAAGCCCTGGCCCTGATCCGCAATCAGAAGATTGGATTTGTTTTTCAGGGATTTAATCTCCTGGCTCGGACGACAGCCCTTGAAAATACAGAACTCCCTACCCTGTACACCAAGATCGACAAGGCGGAGCGCGGTAAGCGGGCTGCGGAAGCACTCGCGATGGTCGGTTTGGCCGACCGGGCGCAGCATTTCCCGTCGCAAATGTCGGGCGGCCAGCAACAACGCGTCGCGGTTGCGAGGGCTTTGGTGAACCGCCCGTCGATTCTGCTGGCTGATGAGCCCACAGGAAATCTCGACAGCCGTACGTCAGTCGAAATCATGGAGATTTTTCAGGGCCTGAATGACAAGGGATTGACGATTGTTCTAGTGACGCACGAACAGGACATCGCCCAGTTCGCCAAGCGCGCACTGGTGTTCCGCGACGGGAAAATCCGGAAAGACGATCCGGTGGCTAGCAGGCCGCGGGCCAGCGAAGTCTTGAAGGGACTGCCGACACTCGAGGACTGAAATGGGCTCTGCGTGGGGGCGCAGGGACACGTGAAAAATGCACGCAAGCACTTGCACCGCATTGCATTTGGTGCGTATCTCGCTTCCACATTGTCCTCACCGGATGAGGCCGGTGCCCGACCTCGTTCAGCTGGGTTGCCCTCGGCTCCCCAGACGGAAGGACGCATGGCGGAGGCCGTTCGCGTGGACGCCGCGCCCCGTTTTGATGGCACACTCAACGACCGCCTCTGGGAATTGGCGAAACCGATCACGGATTTTCGGCAGCGAGAACCGCGCGAAGGGGAGCCGGCCACGGAGAAGACGGAGGTTCGCATTCTCTACACCCGGCACGCCGTCTATTTTGGTATTCATTGCTACGATTCGGCACCGGGTCGAATCGTGGCGACGGAACTGCGGCGCGATGTGAGTCAAGACCTGGACGATCATTTCGAAATTCTGATCAACTCCAACCATGACCGGCGCGGCGGTTATGTTTTTGAAATCAATCCCCTAGGAACACAAAGCGACGGCTTGATCGTAGAGGAGCAGAGCGGATCCGAAGGAACCGACTTCGATTCGGGCTGGGATGGCGTGTGGATATCTGAAGCTCGCATTGTGCAAGACGGCTGGTCGGCGACGATCGAGATTCCGTTCTCGACTCTGAATTTTACGAAGTCGAATGATGTTGTGTGGGGATTGAATTTCAAGCGATTCATTCGCAGAAAGAACGAAGAGGATCTTTGGGCAGCGTATCGGCGAACCTACGGAATCGTGAAAGTTTCGGAAGCCGGCGAACTCACCGGTATCACGGACGTCGGAAGTGGAAGACTTTTTGTCGTGAAACCCTATGGGCTGGCTCAATACGACAAACAGACGGGCCAGAATCCAGCATTCCCTCTTACCGCAGGACTGGATGTGAAGTACGGGATTCGCTCGAACATGGTTTTGAATCTGACAGGAAACACGGATTTTTCCGCAACGGATGTCGACCAGGAGCAATTCAACCTGACGCCGTTCCCGATTTTCATCCCGGAGAAACGTCAGTTCTTCTTGGAAAATGCAGGAATCTTCAGCTTCGATATCGGCGACCAGGATCAACTATTCTTCAGCCGGCAGATTGGGATCGATTCCGTCACAGGAAACCAGGTGCCCGTAAATGGTGGGGCAAAGCTGACGGGCACGGTGGGGCGTTTGCAATTCGGGGTCATGGATGTGGACACGCGGTCCAACGGCCCGAATCCCTACGCAAATTATGCAGTCGTCCGGTTGACGGAATCCTTGTGGGGTGGTTCGTATCTCGGTGTCATGGGCATCGACAAGCAGTCGGGCGACCTGCTGGACAGCTTCAACCGAACGGGCGGAATCGATACACGCATGGTCTTTTTCAAAGACTGGTTCGTAGATGCGCACCTGGCCGAAACGCAATCGCCTGGATACGCCGGCGGCAATAGCGACGTTGGCGCTTCCTTATCCTACCGGTCGAACTGGGTGGAGGGAAAGTTCGAGCGCCGAAAAACCGGACCGAACTTCAATCCGGAAGTAGGATTCATCGAACGCGCCGATTCCAATGAAACCTATGGCGATCTGACGTTCAAAGTGCGGCCCAAAATTACGGGCGTTCGGGAGTTGCAATTCGAGGGGTTCATTCTCCACGCTCCCGACACACGGGGAGTTGTGCAAACCCAGGAGTGGCAGGGAACCTTTCGCGCGGAATTCAACAACGGCGCCTACACCGACAATGACATCGCCGATGTCTTCACACAACGCATCACAACCCCTCTTCACATTTACAAGAATGTCTTCATTCCAAACGGTCTCTATCATTTCGCCCGGCATCAGATTACCTACGGGTCAGGACAAGATCGGCGGTTTACTTACAATTTCTTTGAACGCTTTGGCGGATACTACGGGGGAACTCTCAATGAATTCCGTGTACGAGCCAACTATCGCCCGACTGCAAAATTCTCGATTTCCGCTTCCGAGACCTGGGACCGATTTCGATTGCCTTTAGCGAACGGCAATTTTTCCGTCGTGCTGGCGAGCTTGCAGGGAAATTATTCCTTTACTCGTTTCTTGACGTTTACGAGCCTCATTCAGGTAGACACCTCGAACACGCAAGCTGTAAGCGCCAATGTTCGCCTGAGATATAACTACCGGCCGGACAGCGACCTCTACATCATCTACAACGTCGGTACGCAATTCGCCAGCATCGCTCCGGCTAACCCTCCGCAGGTGCGCGAAACTCGATTTGCGGTGAAGTGGACCTATTCTTTCGCTCCATGAATCTGTTCGGTCACTTCGAGCAACGGCCCCCGTCTTGAGTCGCTGACCGCGCAAGCACGTTTGAAAACGGGAAAGGAGAGGCGATGAAGACGCACCGACGGGATTTCCTTCGCAAGATTTCGAGTGTCGCCGCCCTCGCGGTAACTGGGTCCGTTCGGAAACAGGACGCCGAAGCAGCCGCGATTAACACTTCACCTTTCACAGCAACGTACGGCGACCCGGAGCTTCGTGCCTTGCGCGATCAATTCCCGCTGCTGGGAGAAAGAGTCAACGGGCATCCCCTGTCTACCTCGACAGCGCCGCCACGACCCAACGTCCTCGGGCAGTTCTCGAGGCCCTTACGAATTTTTATCTGCACGACAATGCAAATCCTTCGAAATCGCTTCATACGGGTCAGTGACCGCAACGTTGACAAGCGCCGGGTGCACGTCGATATGGACGGATTGGCCCTGCTTGATGACCGGCCCGGTGTGTCATGTCTCACGTCGTCGGGGGCGAGGGCTTGGGCGACCGCGAGCGCAGCGGATTTCCAGATGACGATGCCAAATAGAAGAAGAGGAATGAACGAAACAAAGAAAACACGAGACGCAATCAAACTACTTCTTACAGAGTCTCCATCGTCGTAACTGTCATAGCGCTGAACCTGCGCGATTGTTGCCGGTTCCTTGATCGCATTGCGCAGAATTCTGATACAGATTGTAGTCTCCGAATTCTTCAGGCTTTACATCGTCATTGCTCACGCCCGAAGTACTGAGAACGTCGGTCATCGCACTGACCATCCCCGACGGGCCCGCGATGTAGTAGATAGGTCCTTTGAGCCCGAGGAGATAACGCGTGAGCATCTCACGATTGATGTGCCCCTTTTCATAGGGCCAAGCAATGGTTCTATGTCCAGTGACCGTTGGAATGAAGGTGAAATTTGGATTTTGCGCGGTCAAACTTTCAAATTCTTCGATGAACGCCGCGTCGTCGGCCTCCCGGTTCGAATAGAACAGATAGAGTTTGTGAGGCTGACGTTCCTGGGTGGCCTGGTGAATGATGCTGCGAATGGGTGCAATCCCAATGCCACCCGCCAGAAACACCGCAGGCCGAGTGATATCGCTATGCAGAGTGAATGATCCCCTGGGACGGCTCACGATGAACTTCGTGCCAAGAGAGGCAGACTTCAGCGCGGTCTTAAAGCCAGTCTTTCGCATGCGCATCGCGATCATGACCAGCTTCTTGTCATGAGGAGCGCTTGCGAGTGAAAAGGTCCGCGAATTGTCTCCTTCACTTTCGATGCACGGATGCGTGAAGACAAAATCGGCATGCTGCCCGGCTCGGAATCCGAAACCGGCGCCATTTGTGTCAAACCAGAAAGCCATCGTATCCCTGGCGATCCTTTGCCGATCCACTAAAGTCATTTCATATTCAGCCATTGACTTCTCCTTCGCACGAACCTTACTTGGTTTCTACGCGACGTTATGTACTCCAACTGTGTAAACCAAATTTGCAAATCTTTATTCCGCCCATCGTGCGACAACGGAAAGTCTCCTCTTCTCAAGCCTCGTCTTTTCAAACCTCCTCGATTTCATTTCCGAAATAAATGCGGGACGTACCAGCGGGC
>WNFP01003418.1_pt1 | contig 16158 bp, 8 predicted proteins | sample 5400201 | NCBI WGS metagenome assembly WNFP01 (sample SAMN13153355, study PRJNA577476) | soil metagenome | isolation source: 115 cm saprolite under Madrone tree | place: USA:California | collected 2016-06-14 | reverse complement strand
TTTTGGATCGCCCCTGCCACTGCCACGCGCACTCCCGGGTCGGAATCCGTCGCCGCGGGCAGGAATCCCTGCACAAACGCAGACCGCGGCGGATCCTCATACCACGGGTTCTGAGCAGCGCAGTCCGCGAGCAGAATTACGATGACGGAGCGCTGCGCTGGGGATTTCGAATTCCTCAACGTCCTCGGAAGCACCTTCAAGCCGACCTCTGGAGCGTCTATAAAGGAGTCGCGCACCGCCGCGAGCGTCGCTTCACTCTGCGATGCTGTCGGATCGGCGGCAGCCTGGATTCCCAGCGGGTCCATCTGTAGGAGCTGCTGCGCCGCGGGGTGCCCTGCTTCACCTGGTAAGAGTCCCGCGATGGCCGCAACGGCTTTCGCGTCGTTGAATCGGCCGAGCGTGCGCACGATCACTGTGGCCGCGGAAACGTTCTTGCTACTCTGCTTCAGCCCAGCGATGAGCGCGGGCTCTGCTGCTGTGTCGTGCAGGTTGTCAAAGGCCGCTGCAGCCGCGCCTCGCACCGCGGGATCCTTGTCATTGAGATCCTGAACCAGCTTCGGCGCTTCGCTTGCCTTTGTCTGAGCCTTCAGGCTGGCTGAAAAACTCAACAACGACAACCCGGCTCCACACCATGCCCGAAGGACTCCGCTTCTTCGAAACTTGCGCCTTTGTTTCTGCTCATGCATAAGCGGCACCGCTCAATTGAATTTCGAGCTCTGCTTCAAACGTAGTTCGCCGTTTCCCAAACCGCAAGCACTGGCGTCGAATCGTGTTCTAGGGAGGCAATAACCATCACCGTACACCAACTGAAGGATGGCGGGACGCTAAGGCGAAGTAGAACACCTGTCTGACTTTCGTAACCCGAGTGATCAAGGTCAAGTTGAAGCGACCGCACTTGGCGTCTCGATTCGTACCGCTACACAAGATAGCTCTCCGATCGTCGGTAAACCGAAAGCGATGGCCGCAAACGGTTCCCCCTCGCCGCGTCATCGGCCAATTCCAGAGCGGCGAGGAACGTGCCCTTCGAACCGGCTGATCCGTTCGCCGGGCCGTCCTTCCCTCCGAGGTTCCTGAGCTTGGACATCCCTTTCTTTCTTCTCCCGATTCTCTTTGGGCTCACCGCTCGGGTAATTCCTCTCCGCTCCGGCCTACGCGTCTTCTGCTTTCACGGCTCCTCGCCAGAAAGCATGGGTCCCTCCCATAAGCCAGCGTTAGTCCTCAGGCCGGGAAATGTGAGAGGAGTCCTTGGGTAGCCAGAGCGAAATGGACGAACGAAGGCGGCGACGGTATTCGGCCAGGGCTTTATCACGAACCGCAGGATCTTCAGATCTTGCCTGAATTTCAGGATATGATCCGGCCGAACGTTGACCGGTCCAGCGAGCAATCATCCAGGCCAGATCATCCAAAGAGTTCCATTCGAGCGTATAGAAGCGCGGATCACGGATGAGCGCTGCAACAAGAGGTCTGGTGCTTTCTTGCTGCTCGGCATCTCTAAGGAATTGGTGGCGCGGGGTGGCGTAGAGGCCGGCACCCATCGACGCAGTGTAAAACCAGTCGAGAATGAAGCCAGTCTCTCGCGACCTCTCCAAATTCCACAGAGCCATTGCCAAAACCGCACGATTGAAGTCGTCCCACTTGCCGTCGAAACGTTGATAAGCTGCATGCAGAATCTCGGCTCCGTTCTTGCTGTCGAGTTGGGCCGCTCCGATCGGATACCACACGGAACGCGCAAATTTGTCCTGCAGAAGAAAATCGCGGTCTTTTGCCAACAAAAGCTGCCGACTGTGCTTCAAAACAAATATCTGCAAAGCCTGTAGTGACTCCGAGTACACAGTATCTTGTCGCATGCGCAGGTCAGGGTCCGCCGACTGAAAGTGGCCGCTGAGAACCTGGACCAGCGCATCGTGACCTAGCTCAACGCCGTTTCGGACGATTTCGTCTTCAGTGTATGGCGGTACCACTTTGTTCGGGTTCGGGAGTGTGCCAAGCCACAGAACGGTCCACTGACGGTCAGGTGCAGGCAGTTGGCTAATCTCACGACGAAGGACATCCATGCCTGGATGATCAAGGTTGTCGAAACTCCAGATGCGTCGCAGACGGAGGGCAAACCAACTCACAGAATAATTGCGATCCTTGTGATCCTTCCAATAATCGCTAAAGTTTGGGTACCCGGACTCGCTCAAGTAGCGGTTAACTACTTCCCCAGCTAAGGCCCCAACCGTGCTGGGTTCCTGGGGCCAGGTCTTCGGTTTGTCTGGAGGAAGTGGTCCTGCGTACGGCAATGGACAGGAATACCCCGGTGCTCGATCCGACTGCAACGCAGCAATTTCGGGGAACACCCGCGGATCGTTTTTGCGGTCGAGGGCGAAGATTGCCAGGGAACGAATTTTGGGGTCCTGGCTCTTAAGAAGGCTAATCAGGTTGCCGGTATCGAGCGATGGATCCTGAAGAGCTTTCCATGACGAAACCAGTTCCGGCGATGCGTGGAACTTCGTGGCAAAGTCACAAAGGAAGACCACTCTGGGAGCCAGGGCGGAAAGAGTCCGGGCTTCCGGCGTCTCAGCCAACGAGAAGCTCGCTGAATCTGCGAGTGCACAGATCAGAATCACACAGCGAAGAAGGGCTTTCTTCATTGAAACGAGTATAGCCCCAGATATCGAAGCAGTATTTGCTCTCGCGGTTAGGCGTATGCGATGTTACAGCGGTAACGTGGCCTTGCATCTCAGTTCCCAAGCTCGCTGCGAATTCGATTTGCTCGCGACCAGCAAGCCCGTGGCGGAGGACTCGGTGGACAGCACCCTCCCCTTTCCCCTGTGCTCACGAATCGTGCGATTCCATGCAGTGCGTCCATGGCGAACAGAGGCATCTCGCCCCGATTACCTCCTCGCCGTCTCTGCGCTCCTCATTCGCCAGCAGACCTGGTAAGAAATCTTGTTCTCCGCAGTCGTCGCTAAGCTGCAGCTACGTGATCGTCGCCAAGATCAACAAGAAATTCCTGCCCACCGCAGCAGCCAAAAAACAATGAAAAACACTTTTCCGCATTCGCGGATTAATTTTTCCTTTGACTGAATCTGCTTGTTCCCGGACTCTCAATCCTGAATGTAATCACAGGGTGAGGAAATGCCTTACCGAAGGGCCATCTTCTGAGCCATAAGCAGAATAATCTTGCGGTCTTGTTCGCTGGCTTTGCCCAACAGTCGGCGAAGCTTGCTCAGAAAGCGTGCATTTTTACCAGTACCTCCCCAGGCGATCTCGTCAGACGACTTGCGCTTGGGAAGATTCAGCAGTTTGGACGGCTCCTCCCCGTCGTAAAAAAGTTGATACATCGGAACTTCTAGGGCCCGTGCCATCTTCTCCAGTGTATCGATAGTCGGAACAGTAAGATTATTTTCGACGCGAGAAATGTAAGGGCGACCAAACCTTTCCCCTTTTCAATGTCGCCCTGGGAGAGTTTCTTTCCATCACGCAATTCGCGGAGCCGATCACCAATTATCATCGCGGGACTGTTTCACTGAGGCATCTAGAAGGCAAGCAACGTCTCTTGTGAGCAAGAAACGGTCGAGTACACCGGGCCAGTTTCCGCGAAGAATATTTTGCAGCCAACGAAGACCAAGTTCATGCACGATGGATGATACCTTCATCTATGGTATGAGCTACTGAATATCTCTCCAGGCGAAGCTTGCTTGGGAAGGGAACTGCTCGAACTGATGGAAAAGTGCGCGCCGCGCCGTCGCCAAAGCTGGAACCCGCTGAGCGGGGGGAACCGTACCGCAATAAACCCGCGCACGTCGCCACAAGCCGGTCAAGGCTATACCTGCGGATGCTCGCCAGTGCGCACCAGGCAGTACGCGGTACTCCTTCCTCCGCCTTCTTCCTGTTTGAGAATCCCCTTGGCGATTAAGTCTTGGATGTCCCGCAAGGCAGTATCGTGCGAACTCTTTGTGAGTTTCGCCCACTTCTCTGTTGTCAGCTTCCCCTCAAAGGCATCTAACAGCATGTTGATTACCTTTTTCTGTCGGTCGCTGACACCTATTGATTTTTCTTTCAGTCCCCGCCAGAATGCGTCCTTTTCCAGAACGCTGCCGGTCAGCGCGTTCGCTCTTTCAATTGCCTGGCCGAGGCATGCAAGGAACCAGATCAGCCACTCGGTGACGTCCATGCTGCTCTTCTGCGTACTTTCAAGAATTTCGTAGTAGCTCCGCCGCTCTTCGCGGATCTGCGATGACATGCTGTAGAAGCGTTGCGCACTGTTTTCCAAGCGCGCCAGGCACATTTCCGTGATAGCGCGTGCGATTCGTCCATTTCCATCCTCGAATGGATGAATCGTGACGAAGTAAAGATGCGCTAGCCCGGCCTTGATGAGCGGCTCGGTTTCTTCACTGCCGTTGAACCAAGCAAGGAACGCAGCCATTTCCGCTTCGACACGTTCAGCAACCGGAGCCTCAAGGTGAACTTTCTCGGTTCCTGCCGCGCCGGAAACAACCTGTATTCCACCCTCACGCCAGGAGCCTGTGTGGATTTTTTGAATGCCGCTGCGGCCGCTTGGAAACAGTGCGGCGTGCCAACCGAATAGTCTTTCGTACGTGAGCGGCTCTGCATAGTTTCGCGTAGCGTCTAGCATCATTTCGACGATTCCCTCGATATTGCGGTCGATCGGTGCAGCCCCGGCGACGCTTAGTCCCATTCGGCGCGCGAGCGATGAGCGCACGCTTTCTGGATTGAGGACCTCGCCCTCAATTGCAGATGACTTGACCGTTTCCTCAGTGAGCGCAGCCAGCGTCGCTTCTTTTTGAAGTGGGTAACCCAGGGCGCGCATCCTTCCAAGAAGCAATCCCTGCTGGTAGCGCACGGCAGAGAGGAGCTCAGCGTCCATACGCCAAGTGAAACGAGGCCAGTCTTTCCTTTCATGAATGTACGTCATAATCTACGCTTATTCTACGCGTACATTTACACGCTGTCAATGATAATCTACGCATAATCTACGCATAATCCACGCAATAATCTACGCATCTTAAGTCAGGAAGACTTCCTCGTGCCCTGGACCTGTCCCTCACCAAAATTAAGAATGTGTTTGAATGAATAGTATGCAGAGAGGCCTGTAATATTGTCCGCGGGCGCGATTCACGGCCTCGCGGAGTTTTGGCGGACGACAGGGATCGGTCGGAATTAAGCTGGGCTACGGCTGCCCCGTCACGAAGACGGCTGTTGTCAATCGCGGTACGACGAGGGTGCCGGTCTGGGCGTTGAATGACGATTGGCCGACGGTCGGGTCAGTGGAATGCTGTTGAACAGGATGCAGATGCAGGCCTAATCCAGCTAACGAGGAATTCTGAAACGATACTTGGGCGTTTCTGGCATTGAAGACCACGACGATGTGCTGATAGCGACCGAAGTCGCCGCCGTTGGCATCGAGCTTCATGACAATGAGGCCAGGCGTCTGGCTGGGACCTGCGTTCAAGAAGTGCAAGTTGGCTTGCACATCGGCGAGCGTGTGCATGTGGAAAAGGCCGGAGGTCCCGCGGATCTCCAAGAATTCGCGGAAGGCGTCACGGGCATGCGCAATGTCCGAAGGCTGCGGAGTAAGTGCGGAATTGGCGAGCAGCGGCTGCATGATGGGCCAGTTGCCCTGGTTCTGGCTGGCGATAGGTAAACCGGTGCCCCAGTTGTCGGACTGATAGCTGAAGTCGAGCTTGTTGAACCAGTCGCCGGAGTCGTAGCTATTGTTGTCCATATCTTTGGAGCGAAGCAGGTCGTCGCCGGCGAGGAAAAACGGCACGCCCTGGCCCAGCGCTACCAGGCCCATTGCGAGGACCTGGCGGCGCTCGCGGACGTGCACATCGTCGGCCGCAGACGATTTGAGTTGCACGGCATCGAAGAGCGTTTGGTTATCGTGTACTGCGCAATAGTCGATATCCTCGACGGGGCTGGCGGTGTAGCCCGCGGGCTGGCCGTTGTAATTCACCTGTGCGCCAGTGACCGTTGCACCAGTGTGGTCGGTGAAAGTCCAATCGCGAAGATTGCCAGCGAGGCCGACTTCGACCCAGTCCGTATACTCGAGCAGCGTGCCCAATTGAGCGGAGGGCGCCGTGCTTTGATTCGTGAAGCTGCTGGAGTCGGTAAACAGCCCGGTGGCAAATCCCTGGACGCGCTCGTCCGTAAACGGACTTCCGCCGCGGATGCCGTCGCGAATGCGGTCGTTGAATGTACCGATGCCATTGCCGAAAAGATTTTTCTGGCTGGCGTTGACTCCGAGCGCGTTGTTGGCTACCTCGCCGAAATCAAAACCTTCGCCGTAGAGATAAATCTTGGTGCCGTCCACGCCATCTTTTTCGATCGTGAGCTTTGCGAGTGCGTCTTTAATCTGCTGCATGTTGGAGACGAAGAGAAAGCTCATCAGATCGAATCGAAAACCGTCAATCTTGTACCTCTTCGCATTGAGCACGACGGCATCAACAATGAGCTTGCCCATCATTTTGTGCTCCGGCGCAGTGTCCGGGCAGCAGCTACCCGATAGCTGGTTGCCATCGGCGTCCAGGCGGTTATAGTAGCCTGGCACAACCTCGTCGAGCACGGCGTTGGGATTCTCGCCGATCGCGTTGATGTGGTTGAAGACGACGTCCTGGATGACCCGAAGCCCGGCGCGGTGGAGGCCCTTGACCATCTCGCGGTATTCGAGCACGCGATTGTCGGGGTTGAGCGCATAGCCTCCTTCCGGTGCGAAAAAGTGGACCGGGTCGTAACCCCAGTTGAAGGCGTCCGTGTTCTGAATCGCAGCCACCGCGGCCTGCTGCTGCGTGCCATCAGGTGGGAAGACGCTGAGGTTGGGAGTGGTCTGCCAGGTGGTCTTGTCCTCATTAATGCTGGCGAAGTGAAAGCTGGGCAGGAGGTGCACGGCTTTGAGACCCGCATCGGCAAGTGCTTCGAGGTGTTTGATGCCGTTAGCTTGGCGGTCGGCGAAGGCCAGGTAGGTTCCACGATGGGGCTGCGGCACGGTCATGTCATTGGCACTGAAATCGCGGATGTGCAATTCGTAGATGCTGAGATCGTTTACGCTGCCGAGCCAAGGCGAACGAGACTCTTCCCAATCTTCCGGCGCGGTGTCCGGATCGTTGAGATCGGTGATGCGGCTCTTCACGCCATTCAGCGCCAGGTCCACCGAGTAGGGATCGGTGACGAAATTCTCCACGATGGCGCGCTGGCTTGGCACATAGACGTGTAGGTCGAACAAGTAATATTTGTTCTTCCAACTGTCATCGGCGCAGCCGCTCCACACCCCGTTCTTCTCATGCATCGCAACGACTTTAGCTGGCGTCGTGTCGGTAGCATGTTCGAACAGTTCAAGACTCAAGGACTGCGCCGTCGGGGCCCACACGCGACTCAAGATCGCTCCGCTGCCGTCGCAATCGCTAGCGTCGGGCGAATCGGCTTCCTCCCTGTTGTGGAAGATGACACCAAGCTCACCAGGGAAAAAGAAAAGATCATCGAGCACGCCGGCTGTCTGGACGCTGGTGACGTACTTAAGCCTGCCATCGCTCGCGGTGGCGGACACCGCGACTTGACCCTTCAGCACAGCCGCGAGGAGTGAAGTGCTGTTATTGTCCGGCAGGTGTAGGACGGCGTAGCCAGACAGCTGCGGGAACCGCGCTTGCTCGTCGGGAGTGAAGCCACCCGCAAAGGGAGTGAGCGGAATGCTCAAGCCTCCCGTCACCCCCGTAGAGGTCAATTGCAAATTCGCGTTGGGATCATAGTGCAGAAGATAGGTGAAACCGGACTGCAGGAATTGACCCTGGATCGCCACGGTCGCGCGATCGATCCAGAACGCCTGCTGCTTGAAGAAGACCGCGTCAAGCAATTGGGCGGCGGTCGGCTGGGTTGTGAAAACCTGGGCATCGCCGGATATCACCCAAGCCTCATTGAATTTCGCAACATTCAGGTGCATATCCGGCCCCGGATCCTTGATGCCGAGCGAAATATTGTGAACGATGAAGCCGAGGTCATGTGGATTTGCGGTCAGTCCTACGTCATAAAACGCGCCATAGGTGTCATACCCAGTCACGAAGACCGGACCGCCGTTGAAGTTGGAAGTGTCTTCTGTGGTGTCGCCGAAGGCGTACGCCGTCCAGGAAGCATAGTTTGAATCGGGACGGAAATAGTGGATGCGAGCCTTATTCGCTGGAATCGGCGGTTCCGTGGTGAACTCGGTCGGCGGCCGCGTGAGATAGACGGTCGCGCTACCAGAGAGCACCCACGCCTCGATATTCTGGGACAGTTGGAGGTGCATGTCCGGGCCAGGGTCCTTGATGCCGCAGTTGTGAATGATAAAACCCAGCAAGCCATTGAACTTTGTGGGATCGATTCCGACATCGTAGTAAGCGCCGTAAGTGTCGTATGCGGTGACAAAGTCATTGGTTCCGCAAAAGTCACTGTTGGGATCGGTGGTTGCGAAAAAAGGAAAGAGATTCCAGTTCGCGTAGTCATTGTCGGGCCGATGATAGTGAATGCGCGCCTTGCCCGTGGGAATCGGCGGATCGGTTTGCTGGATTGTGGAAGGCTGCGTCGTGTGCAGGACGTTGCTTCCGGAGAGCTGCCAGTACTCGTTACCCTGAGTTGCCGGATCGATGAATTCATTAGGCCCGGGGTCTTTGATGTTGCCCTTGTGAATGATGAAACCGACGTTCTGGGCCGTCGAAGTGACACCCACATCGAAGAAGGCGCCGAAACTGTCCTGGCCCGTCACCTTTACCGGACCGCCGTTGAAATTGGACGTGTCTTCGGTGGTGTCCCCGAAGGCATAGACAGTCCAGCCCAGATAGTTACCGTCCGGACGAAAGTAATGAATGCGAACGTGGCTCGCGGGAATAGGAGGAATAGGCGCTTGGCCCTTGAGAAAACCGGGCGCTGCGATCAACAACAAGGAAACAAGAGCAAAAACGGCAGAAAAGGTGGAGGCGGCCCTACGACGCATGATTCAGACTCCCAGGTTGTCAAGTCGAGTTGCCCTCTTCTTCAAGCCCTACCACGCGAAATGTAAGTGAGCGAGGGTGGGCGTTCCTGCGTCATGAAGACTGGCGCGACGTGCATGATAGCGCCGGGGTTGTCTGCTGTCTAGTGAAGTAGTCAGCCGTGTCATTACACGAGATTCAGAGATGGTCTTGGAACGAACTTGCGATCGCCGACGATGGCTGTGGCCCCTGGCATACCTGTGGTCCTCAGTCTTGCTCGGACCGCTGATGGCATATTGACTCTCCTCACGTGTGGGCATAGCATCCTGCCAGGATGGTGAAGGTATTGGAGCGTAACCGCTCGATGCCCTTTATCGTGTCGGGGTCTCGTCTGGGCCCGTTAGGCCACGGTCCCCAACCGCGGTGGCGCGATGCAAACTTCCCGAACGGAGTTCTCTAAGACCAAACCGCAACGCTGGATGCGCGCCGGTTCGATTCTCATTTCCTTTGCAGCCTTCACTCTGCTTGCGACTGCGTTCGGAGCGCACTTCTATAGCGGGTCCCTATCCTCTATCTTGCTTACATTCGTCCTGATCGCTCTCTGCATAGCTGTTGCACTACATGCCCGATTTCTGTTCCTAGCCCGTCGCGAACATCGAGAGACGATGAGCGTCCTCGATGCTACCGAGCGCGAATACAAGTCCGTCTTCGACAGCACGCTTGATGGCATTGTCATTCTCGACGACCGGGGAGTTTGTCTCGAAGCCAATCCAGCGGCACTGAACTTGTTTGGAGTCGACCGCGGCGATCTCGTTGGAGGGCCGATCGAGAAGTTCTACGCGGTTGCGGGAGAATTCAGGGACAGCTGGAATCGCTTCCTCGAACGCAGGCACGAGCACAGGGAGACGCGGGTTTTGCGAGGCGACGGCAAAACCATCTTCGTTGAGTATACGGCAAAGGCGCACTATCTGCCTGGGCGGCACGTCGCCGTGCTCCGTGACATCTCCCGAAGGAAGCAAGCGGAAGCGGCGTTGCGCGAGAGTGAAGAGCGATTTCAGCAGATGGCCACCAACATCCAGGAGATTTTCTGGATGCTGGACGCTGAGAACCTGAAGGTCGTCTACGTCAACCAAGCGTATGAAACAATCACCGGCCGCTCCTGCGAGTCACTACAGGAAGATCCCAAATCCTATGGAGATGTCATACACCCCGAGGATCGCGTTCGAGTTCTTTCTCGATTGGGTGAAGCAGTTCAAACCGGCCAGTTCGACGAAGAGTTCCGCATCATTAGACCGGACAATACAACCCGCTGGGTGTGGGTCCGCGGATTTCCAGTCCGGGACTCTGCCGGGATTGTCCGGCGCCTTGTAGGAATCACTCAGGATGTTTCAGCGCGAAAATCGGCCGAAGAGGAGATAGCTCGGAACCTCGACAGGGCAGAGTCTGCCGGGGCGGAGGCCGACGCGTTTCGCAAAACAACTCTTGCGCTAACGCAGAACCTAAGCATGGACTACGTTCTGGACACGCTGCTCAAGTCCCTCCTGAAACTGGTTCCTTGTGAATCGGCTCGCATCCTGTTAGTCGAAGCCGACACCCGTCTCTTCCTTGCACGCGAGGTGCAGGGGTACGAAACGAATCGTCGCCTTCCGAAATCCCCGGCAACCCTTGATGCAAAGGACAGCGAGTTTCTGATGCACGTTCTCGCCGGCAGGAACAGTCTGCTCATACCGAACACTGCGGTAGAGACGGAATGGGTCGCTTTCAAGGGTTTTTCCTATCTGCGCTCATGGTTATGCGTGCCGCTCGTTGCATCGCAACAGGTGCTCGGACTTCTTTCGCTTGGCGATACGCATGCCCAGGCGTTTACCCAGGGACATTTGCGCCTTGCCAAATCACTTGCGATTCCTGCCGCGGTCGCGATTCAGAATGCCCGGCTTTACGAGCAAGCGGAAATCTTTCGCGCTGAACTCGAACAGGCCTAGCCGACTTGGAGCAGGCACAGAAAGAGCTTCGAGAAGTACAGCAAGGAAGGGAATTAACCTAGATATTCTTTGTATTGCGCTGCGCAGTTGTTCTGAGAAGAGCGAGCAGTGCCGGAAGGCGACAAAGAGCGTTTTTTTTTGCGATTCACCCCTTGGACTGCGAGCCGCTAGGTCCTAAATCGTTTCTCCTCTGCTCTTTGCATCGCGTTCCTTAGGAAACCAAACGCCGGACAAATAAGCAAACGCTCGCACTCGCCTGGACCGCGGAATAAGATGGTTGCAAGATGACCGTTCGCAAGATCGTTCATATCGACATGGACGCGTTTTATGCGTCCGTAGAGCAGCGGGATGATCCTCAACTCCGAGGCAAGCCCGTCGTCGTCGCATGGCGCGGGAATCGCTCGGTAGTGTGCGCTGCTTCGTATGAAGCGCGAAAGTTCGGCGTGCGTTCCGCCATGCCCGCTGTTCGAGCCGAACGCCTGTGCCCTAACGCAATCTTCCTGCCCCCGGACTTCCCGCGTTACCGGGCGGTCTCTCGCGAGGTGCGCGAAATCTTCAAGCGCCACACCGACCTGATTGAGCCGTTGTCCCTCGACGAGGCCTATCTCGACGTTTCGGAGAACAAGACTGGCTTGCATACCGCTACGCAAGTGGCACGCACGATTCGCGCACAGATTCGCTCAGAAGTGAGCTTGACGGCATCGGCAGGCGTTGCTCCAAACAAGTTCCTCGCGAAGATTGCTTCAGACTGGAAGAAGCCGGACGGACTCTTCGTTATCCAGCCGGATGAGGTTGATGGCTTCTTGTCACCATTGCCGGTGAGTCGTTTGCCCGGAGTTGGTAAGGTCACGGAAGAAAAGCTGAAGAGCTTCGAGATACAAACGGTCGCGGATTTGCGAAAGATGGAGTTGTCAACACTTAAGGGCCGGTTCGGTCGCTACGGCGCGCGTCTCTACGAGCTGGCTCGCGGCATCGACAAGAGTGAAGTAATCCCCAACAGGCCAACACAATCCATATCGGCGGAGGACACCTTCGAACACGATGTGCCGCTGAAAGAGGCAGAGCCGATGATCCGCAAGCTTGCGGAGCAAACATGGACCGCGTCGCGCAAAGAATCACGAGTTGCCTGGACTGTGGTGTTGAAACTGAAGACCAGTGAATTCAAAATTCTCACTCGCAGCCACACGCCGAGCTCTCCACCTTCTTCTTGCGAGCAGTTGACGAGTATCGCCCTGTCCCTGCGGGACCGTGTCGGTCTACGCCCCGAGCAGAGGTTCCGGCTCGTGGGTGTCGGCCTCAGCAACTTCCGTGAACCAGAGGATGTCTCCGCCCAGCCGGCGCTCTTTGAGTAGAGGCCCTGCTTGCACTAATGAAAATCATGCGACTGTGTTTCGGCTGAAGTGATCGAGATGGGCAGCACCCGGGAAGCCTTGATGGAAATGGTGTGGTCCTGATTCTGAAGGATGCCATCCACGCGAAGAAACTTTTCGCGGTTGATCACTACGCGGTACCTCTCATAAAGGTCTGGATTCACAATCACATTCGAGATTCCCGTTTCATCTTCAAGACTCAAAAAGACGAAGCCTTTGGCCGTCCCCGGGCGCTGCCGCGCGATAACGCATCCCGCGACCCGCGTGTATTGCCCGTCCGGCAGCCGGGACAAATCGCATGCTCGTTTCACTTCCAGCTTGGATAGAGCCTCGCGGCAGTACTCTGGAATCGCATCCAGCAACGGACCGGCAGGACGGGCGGCCCGTTCGACTTGCCAAAGCGCTGTCCTCCGATGCATCCCTTTTCCGAGAGAATTGAGCGCGCCAATTTCGCTGAGCGTCACCAATTCCGATTTCTGCAGTTCCGGGACGCGGCGGACGAGGTCGTCGATTCCTTCGAATGGATATTTCTGCCTTTCGCAAACAAGCTTCTCCGCACTCGATTGCCTCAAACCGCGAACGTAACGCAAGCCGATGCGCAGACACGGAACGTCTTTGCCTTCTCTATTTCTCGTGCGCTCAATCGTGCAGTTCCATTCCGAGTGGAGCGCGTTGATGGGTGTTACCCGCAAACCGTGCAACTGCGCATCGTGCACCAGCACCGCGGGACTATAAAAACCCATCGGCTGATTGTTGAGCAGCGCCGCCGTAAACGCCGCGAGATAATGAAATTTCAAATACGCGCTGGCATAGGCGATGAGTGCGAAACTCGCCGCATGAGATTCCGGAAATCCATAGCGCGCGAAGGATGTTATTTGCATGATGATCTCGTCCTGAGTTTCAGGGCTGAAGCCGTTTTGAGTCATTCCGCTCCGCAGCTTCGCTTCAATTTTGTGCATGCGTTCTTCCGAACGTTTGAAACCCATCGCCCTGCGCAGGTCTTCCGCTTCACCGCCTGTGAAGTTTGCCGCGATCATGGCCATGCGGAGCAGTTGTTCCTGGAAGAGCGGCACACCCAGGGTTCGTTGCAGTACGGGTTTGAGCGAAGGATGAGCATAAGCGACGGCTTCCTTTCCCTGCCGGCGCCGCATGTAGGGATGCATCATTTTTCCAACAATGGGGCCTGGCCGAATGATCGCCACCTGCACGACGAGATCGTAGAACTTGACCGGAGCATTGCGCGGCAGCGAAGCCATCTGCGCCCGGCTTTCGACCTGAAACATTCCAACCGTGTCCGCGCGTCGCAATGTTTCATAGACGGGAGGATCGTCGGGAGGAAGCTGAGCCAAATCGATTGGTTCGCCGTAATGTCTGGGAATGAGTTCCAGGCAATCTTCGAGCACGGCCATCATCCCGAGGCCCAGCAAATCCACCTTCACGATGCCCATATCGGCGCAATCGTCCTTGTCCCATTGCACGACGACACGTCCCGGCATCGTTGCCGGTTCGAGCGGAACAACCGAATCAAGCTGGCCCTGACACACCACCATCCCGCCGGAATGCTGCCCCAGATGTCGCGGCAAATCCTGGATGCGTTCGCACAGCTCCCAGTATTTCCGGACCCGAGGATGGTTCAGGTCGAAGCCCACTTGCTGAAAATGATTTTCGAAGTTATCCGATGGACCGCGCCATTCGCCGCTGTTCACGACGCTCGAAAGCTGGTCGAGGGTCCGCTGATCAAATCCGAGCGCTTTGCCCACTTCCCGCGCCGCGGAGCGGTCGCGATAGGTGATGACATTCGCAGTCATCGCCGCCCCGAGTTGGCCGTAACGCTGGTAGACGTATTGAATCGCCTTCTCTCTCTGATCCCCGCTCGGCAAGTCGAGATCGATATCCGGCCACTCGCCGCGTTCTTCCGAGAGAAACCGTTCGAAGAGCAGTTCCATGCCGACCGGATCGACCGCCGTGATGCCCAGCGAATAGCAGACCGCACTGTTGGCGGCCGAACCGCGCCCTTGCACGAGGATTTTCTGTTCGCGGCAAAACCGAATGATGTCCCAAACGATCAGGAAGTAGCCGGCCAGGTGCAATTTTTCAATCAGAGCCAATTCCTTTTGCACCTGCCGCTTGGCGCGTTCGAACAAATCCTCGTCTTGTTTCACCGCATAGCGGTTTTGAAATCCTTCCTCGGTGCGCTTTCGGAGAAACGAATCCATCGTTTCTCCTTCGAGAACGGGATAGCGTGGAAATTCGTAGCCAAGCTCGGCTAGTGTGAATTCGAGTCTCGCTGAAAGTTCGCTGGTGTTGTGAATCGCTTCCGGCAAATCTGAGAAAAGCTGCATCATCTCTTGGGTTGAACGGAGATGACGTTCGTCGTTTCGTTCGAGAAGCCGCCCGGCCGTTTCAAGTTTGCGGTGGTTTCGAATGCAGGTGAAGACGTCTAAGATTTCGCGCTCGGGGGCGCGCGCGTAACGAACACCGTTCGTTGCGAGAAGCGGCAGATCTAGCGTTTTGGCAAGACGCACTGCCGCCTGGTTGCGGCGCTCTTCGATAGGATCGCAGTGCCGCTGCACTTCGACATAGACATTCTTTTCTCCCAAGAGAGCGGTCAGCTTTTCAATATTCTTGCGTGCTTCGGCGAAACCTTTGCTCGCAAGCGAAGCGGCCAGCACGCCCTCCTCGCCGCCTGTCAAACACACAAGCCCTTCCGCGTGTTCGGCGATCTCCTCCAGCGTTGCCGTTCCCGTTCCTTTTTCTTTTTCGCGCAATTTGTAGCGTGTCATCAGACGGCACAAATTCTGATACCCAATCCGGCTTTCCACGAGCAGAGGCAATCGCACCGGTCGCGACGCGGGAGAATTCGGCATCCAAGGAGGCAAGCTAGCCCGCCGTCCAAAACCTTCTACGGAAATTTCCGCTCCGACATGAGCACGAACGCCCACAGACTTTGCCGCCATGTGGAATCGTGGAGAACCGTACACACCGTCACGATCCACCAAAGCAATGGCAGGTAACTCCAATTCCTTCGCGCGAGACACCAAGTCCTCCGGACGCGAAGCCCCTTCGAGAAAGCTAAATGCGGACGAAGAATGGAGCTCGATGTACTTCAATCGTAGATTCCTTCCACGAACCAACGCTTCGCTCGCAGGTCTTTGTAGACGCGATACAGCGCGGTCTCTTCTTCACATTTCCGGCTACTTTCCGGTTGAACTTTCGGATGCAATGTCCGCACATGGATGTCCCATTCATCGCGAGCCCACGCGCTTTCGGACCACCAGTCGCCCTTCGTTCGCCACGGTCCGGCGAACGCCAGGATCCGTCTGCGTGCTCCTTCGCAACCGAGAAACGTCGGCTTTCCTTCCTGAAAATCAACGGTCGCCGGAAGCGGAGGCCGGAAAATTCGCATCGCTGCGGTTGTTTGTTTCTCCGCGACCGAGCCCTTTTCTTTCATTTCCGGTAAGACAAAACGGTTCTGCTGAAACGCATTGGGCCTGAGCGTGTCAAGCAGTACGGGCGCACCCACTCGGCTTTCCCCCACCGTGTTTTGAATACGTGCGATCGTGATTTCAAGACGCTCCGGATCGGGACTTAGCGGCATGAACAGTCCGAGCTGCTGGGACCGTGGCTTCACGGGAATCGTCAACATGCGGACAGCAGTAACGGGCAAAGAGGGACGGTGCTTATCAAGATCGAGCTGCAAGAGTTTCAGAAGGAATTTGCTATCTTGTGCCGGTACTGGGGGTCGTAGCGTTCGAATGTGAAAGACCGGTTTCTTGTTGCCAGAATCGTTCCGTTCAAGCGTGAGCGTAACTTTGATCTCGCCGATGGCCAGAATGTGCATTCGCAGCCGCGAGCACAACTGTT
>WNFP01001973.1_pt1 | contig 16159 bp, 18 predicted proteins | sample 5400201 | NCBI WGS metagenome assembly WNFP01 (sample SAMN13153355, study PRJNA577476) | soil metagenome | isolation source: 115 cm saprolite under Madrone tree | place: USA:California | collected 2016-06-14 | reverse complement strand
GGTCGCGCCTCAGAACGATGAATGCCGCAAGCGTTCCAATGCCGGTGCCGGCGACATAGGACCACGCATAGGCTTTGACCGTGGGATGAAAGTAGAGAGCCACCCAGCCTACGGCCACGATCACGACATTCATAAAAAGATAAAGTCCGGCTTCCCGCTCCATACGCTCAAGCGCCTGGTTGATCGAATAAAAGAATTGGCGGATCGTGTCGAAAACAAAGATGAGCCACACGATCGCGAGGATCGGATTTGCCGCGGATATTGCCGAAAAGTGGGGCACGACGAATGCGATGAGAACTGTGCCGATCGCGAGGAACGCGAGTTTCAGATAAAACGATGTGGAGATGATCTGGGAGCGGTAGCGGGGATCGGTCGTTTTTGAGGACTCTTTGATGAGGATGGAGTTGATGCCGAAGTCGACGAAAATCGTGAAAAACGTCACAATGGTGATCGCATACGAAAAAACACCCCAGCCAGCGGCTCCGAGGACGCGCGCCGCGTAGATAATGATGATCGCGCGGATGGCTCGCCCGCCGATGTTTGAGAATGCCAGCCAAAAAGTGTTCTTGGCTATTTTCTGGCGGGTGCTCTTGTTTTCAAAAAGAAATGATTTGATTTTTTGCCACATTTATTGAATAATGGAGAAATCAGCCAATCGTAGATATAATCTACCACGTTTTTTAGCTTAATACCATGGAAAATCAGCAAAAAATCGATGAATCCAATGGAGCGAAGAGGAGGGTTGTCGCGGTAAGCGGCGGGTTTGATCCGGTGCATGTGGGGCATGCGCGCCTCTTTAAGCGGGCAAAGGCTCTGGGCGATGAGCTCGTGGTGATTTTAAATAACGACAACTGGCTTACGAAAAAGAAAGGGTTTGTGTTTATGCCACAGGAGGAGCGTAAAGAGCTTATCGAATCCCTGTCGTCGGTTGATCGCGTGCTAGTTACGGGTCACCCCGAGAACCCATCCGATATGAGTGTATGTGCGGAACTTACGGCATTAAAACCGGATATTTTTGCAAATGGAGGAGACAGGCATCAGGGAAATGTCCCCGAGATGAAAGTGTGTGAAGATATCGGCTGCAATATGGTGGACAACGTGGGTGACGGCGGGAAAGTGCAATCGAGTTCTTGGCTGCTTGATAACTTCAAGAAATTAATCCAGGAATCCTAGAGCGTTTCAAGCGTTTGGCGGATGCCGTCCGCGAAGAGTATCTTCGGTTTCCAGCCGAGGATTTTTTTTGCTTTGCGTGCCGAAAGCGCCATTGAATAGATTTCGCCTTTTCGGTACGGCTTCATGACCGGTTTTTTCCCGAAATTGAGATTTGCCGCGAGTGCATGGAAAAGTTTCATATCGCTCACCGTGGTTCCCCAGCCGAGATTTATTATTTCGCCATTGCCTTTCTTAAGCGCGGCAATGTTTGCCGGAACAATATCCGATACATGGAGGTAATCCCTGTTTTTTGTGCCGTCACCGAAAATAATGGGCCGAATGCCGTGTTTCATGGAGCGGATAAAAATCGGCATGACAGTGCCGCTTAATTGTTTCGGTCCGTACACGTTGGTATAGCGGAAGATCGTGTAGGCGAAGCCGAATTCACGGGCGTAGAATTCCACCAGTTCCTCGCCGAGTAATTTTGAGAGTCCGTAGGTCGAGAGAGGGTTCAGCTGGTGGGTTTCGGTAACTGGTAATATGAGCGGCTCGCCGTAGGCCGCTGCGCTCGATGCAAAAATAATCTTCTTTTTCCCAATGCCATACCGGCCAAATGAGATAAGAACATTCATCGTTCCCTGGACATTCGTCTCAATCGTAGCCTCGGGATTCTTGATTGATTCGATGACGCTCAGCAGTGCCGCGTGATGGCTTACGATTTCGGGACGCTCTTTCTTGAATATCTTTTCCACAAGCGCAGAGTTACGGATATCTGCTTTATAAAACCTGGCCTTCGGATGGATATTTTTTTGGAAACCGGTAAGCAGGCTGTCGATCACGGCGACGGAATGTCCTTCGGCGATATATTCGTCCACGATATGCGAGGCAATGAATCCTGCACCGCCAGTCACAATGATCTTCATGAATTTATTTTTGATTGACGAAAAAACTTTTGAGCGTTCGTATGACAATTGCAAAGTCAAGAATGAGCGATCGATTTTTCAGATAATAGATGTCATATTGGAGTTTCTCGTAAGAGTCCTCCACGGATGCTCCATATCGGTAGCTTATCTGCGCCCAGCCGGTCACGCCCGGCTTCACCAGGTGGCGGATTTCGTAATAGGGGATTTTTTCTGCGAGGACTTTGATGAACTCCGGGCGTTCGGGTCGGGGGCCGACAAAAGAGAGCTCATTTTTAATGACATTCACGAGCTGCGGCAGTTCGTCGAGGTGCGTGTAGCGCAAAATTTTTCCGAGAGAGGTTGCGCGGATATCGTTTGGGTCTGCCCATTTCGCGCCATCTTTTTCCGCGTCTGAGCGCATCGTGCGGAATTTATAAAGCATGAAAGGTTTGCCATTCTCGCCGGTGCGGAGCTGCCTGTAGATGACCGGCCCCGGCGAGGTGAACTTGATGAGGATTGCGATAAGAATCTCGATCGGGAGAAGGACGATGCCGAGGACGAGCGCAAAAACGAATTCACTCGCGCGTTTCAAGGGGTCATAAAATCTCCGGCGTTCGGCGAGATTTTCGAGAAACCAGGACTCTTCGAGGTCGGAAAGAGGGACCTTGCGGAAGACGAGCTCATAGAACGAGGGGAGGTCGCGAATTTCGATTCCCATGGAAAGAAGCTCATACAGAGCGGTTGCAAGTTCGGAATCTTTCTTGAAGTGTTGGGGAATGATGATCAAATTCACGTTTTGTTCACCGATGAGTTGTCTTAAGCTTTTGAGCGCGGCACCTGTCGGTTCGCTTTCGATCCAGTGTTGTATCTCATACCCGAGTTGGGGATTATGGCGGATGGCATCAATCACGTTTTGCGTCGTCTGTCCGTTGCCCATTACGAGAACACGGTAGGGAGCTTCCCCGGAAGTCAATATACGATTATAGCTCCTCCGCCAGTATGCTTCGATCGCGGTGAAGACGATGATAAAAATAAAAAGATTTGTTTTCGGCGCGATGCCGAAGAGCGGCACGAGATAGAAGAATACGATCGCGATTCCGCTGTTTACGATGATCGCGAGTGCGAGGGTTTTTAGAAAGTCGATATTGTTTCGGAGGTGTCGCAGATCGTAAAGGCCGGAAATATAAAAGACGACGATCCAAAAAAAGAAAATGATGCTAAAGGGCAGTGCGTGGTTGATCCTGAATTCCGCGTAATAATCCGCAGATCCGTAGCGGATGAGTAGCGTAAAAAAAAGAGCGGCATAGAGAGCGACAATGTCTCCTGCGAGCAATATACATTGTTTTTTTCTATTCATGATGGAAGAGAGAGGTGAATGAAGAAAGCGTTATAAAGCCGAACATATATGCGAAATAGAGTGCTATTCCTATAAGGAATAATAAGCCAAGGAGGACTAGAAATGCAACGAGCGCATCCTTGCGCTTCGCTCCGGGGCGGAAGCGGAGCACACCGTTCGTTTGTTTGGGTCGCACCGCGACCGATGTTGTCGTGAGCGGCCGGTTGAAGGCGACGATCCATAAGTTATTGAGAGCATAGCGAAATGCGGTTCGGAGCGCGCCTTCTTCAGCGAGGCGCCGCCCGGAGGAGGGGAGCGCAAGGCGGAAAGTGAATTTAACCCTGCCTACTTTACTCATGCGCTTTGCGATGTCGGTATCGTCTCCATAGAAAGCAAGATCGGTATTGAACCCGCCGATTTTATCAAGCGCTGATTTCCTCACGGCAAAGTTTCCGCCCTGGACCACGGAACTTCGCCGCATTACGATGCGGCTCAGAAAGTTTGTCATGGTCGCCACAAAATAGAATATCCTTACAAGAAAATTGATTCCTCGGGGAAGATCATAATAGACATACGGCCCGGAAACGCAGACAATATCTGAATTTTTAAATTCATCGTATATGTGATCGATCCACTGGCTCGTGGGGAGTGTATCGGCATCGATAAATGCGATATATTCACCCCGGGCTTTTAAAAAACCGGCCTGGCGGGCGCTGTTCGGTCCGGGTTTTGTTTCGTGCACGACAACTACCCCGCGCCGCGCCGCAGCAAACTCCGCGGTGCGGTCGGTCGAAGCGTTGTTCGCGACGATTACCTCGATCACTTCTATGTCATGCCTGTTCGCAATTGCTTTTTCGATCGCCTCTAGGCAGGTATCGATGTAGTGCTCTTCGTTATAGGCCGGAATGACAAAACTCAATTTCATTTTTTTAGGGAATAGGTTTTTACGGCTGTTTCATATATTTTTTCCCATTCATCTACGATAGGTGCCACTGAAAAATTCATTGCGAATTTCCTGCCGCCCTCTCCAAGGGCTTTGCGCTTTTCCTCGTTTCCAAAAAGTTTAATGATCGAGTTGGCAAGCGCCCGCTCGTCGTGCGGCTCAATGACAATGCCTCTGTCTTCCCCGATATATTCGGGGAGTGCGCGAGCCCGCACGCCGATCACGGGGAGCCCAGAAGCCATTGCCTGCATCATCACCATGCTTTGGGTGTCCGCGGTCGAGGTGATCGCAAATATCTTGCTTGCATTATACGCTTCGGCAAGTGTCGGTTTATCAAGAAAGCCGAGAAATTTTACTTTGTCCGCGATGCCGAGGGATGCCGCCTGCTTACGCAGATTATTTTGTGCCACGCCCTTGCCGGCAAGCAGCAGTTCTGCGTCGGGGAATTTTTTAATGATGAGCGGCATCGCCTTAAGTATCACACCGATGCTCCGTTCCGGCGCCTGCCGTCCCGCATGGATCACGGCGCGCTCGGAGACGCTAAATTTTTCTTTAATGGTATTCGTGCCGGTGAGCGGCTTGAATATTTCCGTATCAATCGGGTTTGAAATAACGCGGCAGTCTCCGGTAAATCCGTATGCCTTCATCTCGTCGGTTACTGAATGGGACGGAGCGGTCGTGATGACTCCCTGTCGGTAATACCAGTTCACATAGTGCAGCATTTTGGTAATCGCCCACTCGGAGTGAATGGGGCCGTAGCGCATAAATTCCTTGATCGCAGTATGGTTGGTTCCGATGAATGGTTTTCTAAGGATTTTTGCATCGAGCAGTCCTTCAAGTCCGGTGCCGAAAAAGAGCTGGCTATGGATCACGTCCGGATTAAATTTCCGGAGCTTGAGCGACGCAAGTCCTGAGGGGATCGCAAGCCGGCCTTGTTGAGTAGGGGTAGGGTAGGGAATCGAAGGCAATCGAATAATAGAAATACGCTCACCGAAATTGATCTCTTTAATCTGTCGGCCCACTATATTATAGTCGTGGGGGGAATACCGCGGGGCGTAATATTGCACGAAGTGCCCCCGCCGGGCAAGCTCAATGCCCAGCGTAGTGATCGAGTCGGTGATCCCGCTCATTTCGGGGTCAAAATTATCTGAGAAAATGGCAATGCGCATTCCTCTAATAATACCTCAAAAACGGGCGTTTTTTAAGTTATTCTTTGCCTGCTTTTTCAAGCGGCGCGCGGATATATTTGATTATTTTACTGAGTTGGGATGGCTGCTTCATACGCTCTTCTTCTGGAAGGTGGGGGTTGCCCTGGAGTAGGGACTTTCTTTCTCCGCTTAAGGTGCGCATACCGAGGTCAAATTCCGGGAAGGGCGTTTTTCTGAGCATTCTGCCCAGGAAGTTTCTTGGTGCTTCGTCGATGGCTTGGTATAAACCGACACGCGAAGGCGGCTGTAATCCGCGTGACTCGAGATCAAGTACGGTTTGTTTGAAAGCCCGGAAGAACGCATCGTAAAAATACCGCTGGCCTTTTTCGCCGCCCCATAACTTTTTTGAAGGCAGGCCCATTTCGCCGAGTTCGTATTCTTTGCCCCAGGTTGCAAGTTCTTCGAACGTTTGCTTGAGAAGCGTATGCTCTTTTGCCATATATTTGAAGAGTTCGCCTGGTTTGAGCGATGGCGCATTTCCAACCGGGAGGTGCCACAAGCCCGGGTAGTAATCGACGGCGATGATATCAAAACTATCTTTTATTTTTTTGAGTTTGGGAAGATATTCCTCGATCGGCGTCCCCGCGAATTTTACGGTGTTGGATGCGATGACCGTTCCCATCAACTTGATATCTGGATTGTAATCCTGAAACACTTCGCGCGTGATCTCGCAGAGACGCGGCAAGTCCTCAACTTTGACCGGCGTGTAGAGTGTGGTATTCAGTTCATTCAGAATCTGAACTTTTGAAACTTTCGGCCCTTCGGTTTCCTCCAGGCGCTTCTTTACCTCACCGACATACTTTTTGTATTCGTCGTAAAATTTTTCCTTGTCGGTTTTGTAAAGCTCAACCGCCCATGCGGGAGGATTCGACAGAATGATCGTCGGTTCTTTGAGTCCGGCCTCGGCCATCAGTTCTTTCGCGCGGGAATATCGCGCGAGATGTTCTTCGCTGTATTCCCCGGCTTTGGGCTCGACGTTTTTCCAATGCCAGTCATAGCGGATTGAGTCGATGCCGTCACGTTTAATATCCTTATAAAGAGCCCGGAGTGTTTCCGGGTTCCCAGTGTCGGCATAATCAGAGCTGTGATCGGTTATATAAAACTCGGGATTAAAAGAGGGAGGCTCCTTTTGGTCTTGTGATTCAAATGATGGTGTTTCAATGCCCATGCTTTTATATATTATCGAAGCCGTAGATTTTCATACTGTGATTTCTACTCTCCCTTTTCTATTTTTTCACCTATTTTTTCCGCTGCTTTTCTATATATATAGACGATGAGAGCGAGGATGGCTGCGGCTGCGATGCCCAGGTAGATGCCGTTATTCAGATACTGGTTCAGTGTATCGTATGCTGCGCCGAAATAATATCCGACTATAAGAAAAAAAAGCGATGTGGGCAGGATGATCGCAAGGCTCATCCAGGTATATTTTTTAAGCGGCAGCCGCGCGATGCCGGCCACGATAAGTCCGGGCGTTGAAATAAGCGGAATGAGCTTTACTGCAAGAAGCGTTTTGAACATGTGCTTGTGATACACCGATTCAAGCTGCTCCTTGCGTTCTTTTGTGATTTTAAGATAGTGCCCGTATTTGTCGATCACCTTGTCGCGGCCCCAATAGCCGATCGCATAGTAGATAATGTCGGGCAAAAGATTCCCAAGAATGGAAAGCAGCAAGATAAACCATAGATTAAAATAGCCGAGTTTCGCCGCGAACGCGCCCGCAGCGGTGATGGCTGGCCCTTCAAGGAGCATCGCGAGAAAGATGATGAGATACCCGTTCGCGATCACCCAATGAAGGGTTTGTTCAAATGTCATGTTTTTATTCTAACAAATATTTGCAAAGAACTCCACGCATCTGTTCAGGGGACCGGGTTGGAGTCTTTTTATGCAATAATATAAGCATGGCTGAAGAAAAAGAGTTTCAAGAGGGCGGTATTCCCTCCATTCGGTATATGGGCAGTGCGGTATCGCATTTCCAGGCCGAGCCGATAATGTATGGCCCAGGCGGTGAACCAATCGTAATTTCCGATTGGGAACTTGAACTTGCAAAAAATCTTCGTGGGGAAAAATCTCATGTTCTCTTTCCGCAGGCGGGCGACACACTCCCGCATTTTTTAGAGCACAAATATGAATATATAAATCGCTCCGCTTTGCTCGGCGAGAATATGTTTCGTATCTCGTTTGATTTCGCACGGCTTTGTCCGAACCCCGGCGAGTTTAATGGCGCGCTTATGGCCCAGTATGTCCGCACGCTCGCGCTCATTCGCGCGAAGGGGATGGAGCCGCTCGTCGCGCTCTATCATTGGCCCATGCCGCACTATCTTTTAACAGTGGACAAGAAGGGGGGGGTCACCCGCGGCGGCTGGGAGCACCCGGATGTGCTGCGGCATGTAGAGTTTTATATCCGGAACGTCGCCGCTTTTTTATGGAAAAAAGATGTTGTTGAGAAAGCTATCCAGTCGCTTGATCTCGCCCCAGATATAAAAGAAAAAATTTTGACCGAAGGTCTTGTTCATTTTTTCATCACGATCAACGAGCCAGCGAGCGTACTCTATCCGGCATATATGCTCGGAATCTTCCCGCCGTTCAAGAAATGGCGAATTGATCTTGTGCCCACAGTGCTTTCCCGGCTGGTTGCCGCACACGACATTATGTATGGTGAAATAAAAAAATCGGTCCCTGCGGGCAGCCCGGAAGTTTTGGTGGGCATCGGGTATTCGAGGCCTGATTTTGATGGCGTTTTTGAGAAGCTGCTCGGATTTATCAGCGATCGCATTATCCGCGCCTTCGAAAGAAGCGGTATCTTCACTGACTTTATCGGTGTGCAGTATTATTTTAGGAAATCCATTCCGACTGTGAGTCGTCGTGCCAGGGATTACAGTGACAATCCGTATTTCGGTGATATATATCCCGAAGGACTTGGGAATATCCTTCGCCGGATGCATTCGACATATCCGAAGAAAAAGATTTTTATCACTGAATTCGGTTTTTCGGACACGAAAGATACTCGCCGTCCATACTGGATTTTGGAGTCGATACGGGTTGTGATCAAGGCGATGGAAGCGGGCGTTCCGATTTCAGGGATGCTTCATTGGAGTCTCGTGGATAATTTCGAATGGAACCTTGGCATGGAACAAAAGTTTGGACTTTTTACGGAGCAGGAACTTTCCACGCCGCCCGTTCGGCGCGAGAACGGCATCCGAAGCTGGGAAGCGTGGGAGGCCGCTATTGCGGCGCTTCGGAATCCGTCTCAGACAACCCTTGCCGCTTTGCAGTCCGCATATGAAAAGGCACGCACGCAATATAAAGCGGCAGGCGGGAATCTATGACCGGAGGCATTGATATTGGCGGGACAAAAATACGTTGGGTTGTTATGAAGGGCAACCGTGTTATCGCCGCGCACGAAGTGAAGACACCGCGGACGCAGTCGTTGTTTCTTGCGCTTATTCGCGGAATTTTTATTGAGTTTGAAAAAAGAGGCGTGCGGCGCGTTGGCATCGGCGCGCCCGGGGTCGTGTCGGGGACGGTTTTTATCTCTGCTCCAAATATTCCATTCATCCATCGTCTCGATTTTCAAAAAATTGCGCCACGGGGCATGCGTATATGTCTGGATAACGACGCCCGTTGTTTCGCGCGGGCTGAGGCGCGTTCATGGACATCTGCACGGCGTATTTTTTGCGTGACAATCGGCACCGGCATCGGCCGCGCAATAACTGAGGCGGGTGAGCCGGCGCTTATCCGCAGATTTGATACGCTTGCGCCGTGGGAGAGGCAGTACCAAAGGCGCAGGCGGGGAGATCTCGCTTCTCTCGCTGATTTTCTCGGCGATAAATTGTCGGCCATGGCGAGGGACATTCATCCGGATATTCTTGTCATTGGTGGGGGAGCTCTCGAGCGTCCGGGATTTTTCTTGAGCATAAGGGAACGTCTTCGTGCGGCCGGCGCGACATACTCGGTCCGCAGGGCTCGTTTGAGAAAGAATGCTGGAGCCATGGGTGCCGCATGGCTTGCGGCTGGAGTATAATATAATTATAATACTCATCACTTATGAAACTCTTTGCCGAACATCACGGGTTTTGGACGGAGCGCAATAAAAAGTCCCTCTATTTGGGTCTTGCGCTTGTGCTTCTCAGCTTGTTCATTCAGATCCGTGCCGGGCACTATTCGGCGCACACCGCAGCAAGCGCCCATTTCGTAGGCGACATCTTTCTTGATAATCTTCCCGTCGTTGATCTCGACTTCATGATTGTGACTGCGGCTCTCGCACTCTGGATTTTTTCGGTGTCGCTTCTTGCGGTGAAACCCCGCGAATTGCTTTTCGGCCTCAAGGCCCTCGCGCTTTATACGATTTTCCGCGCGTTTTTCCTGAGCCTCACGCATGTGGGTATTTATCCCCGGCAGATTACATTCGACGACAGCTTTGGGTACAACTTTTATAAACTCGTTACGTTCCAGGGGAATTACTTTTTTTCCGGGCACACCGGGTTCCCGTTCCTCATGATGCTTATTTTCTGGGAAGACAAGCTTCTTCGTTATTTCTTCCTTGCGATGTCGATTATTTTTGGCGCGACGGTGCTTTTGGCCCATGTACACTATTCAATTGACGTATTCGCCGCGCCCTTTATTGTGTATGGCATTTACCGCATCGCGCAGATGGTATTTAAAGAAGATTACAAGATACTCAATTCCCATTCATAAAGTCCCGGGGAAATTGAAATAAAAAAGCCGCCCCGATAGTTGTCGGGGCGGGAAGGCGGTTAGGTTAGACTGTGCTGAAAGAAAAACCTACTTCCTGCTTTTCTTCGGTTCCCTTAGGGCACATCGGATAAAGTCCGGGAGTCCCGATATGCGGCGCGTTGCAGGCAGGGCAGCGAAGCGAAATCCCGCGAGGAGCGAGAACGTCCTGTTTTATTTCATTCAGCGACTTGCAGCCGAAGTCTTTTGTCTTCAGCAGCTCGTCCTCTGTGAACTCGATGAGTCTTCCGATTGTCTGGATATCCCGGCTTCTGAGACACCAGAAGATCCGGACAGAGACTCCCATTTCTTCCAGCGATATCGCGCAGATTCTTGCCACTCGTTCCCGCTCCGGCATGCTTGCAGTTTCCGGCAATGGAGTATCTGCGAGATTGGGTGGGGGGAGCAAAGCAGCAAGCGCTTCCTCGGCCTGCTGTTCCGGCGATTTTCCGAACCTTTGGAGTCCTCGTGCAGGATGACGAAGCTTGCGCATCGCCTTCGCTTCGATTTGGCGGATGCGCTCCCGTGTCACTTTAAGCTCCAGTGTGCACGCGTCGAGAGTCAGAGGCCTTCCGCTTTTTAAACCGAAACGCAGGCGAATGACTTTCTCTTCTCGCTGGCTGAGTGATGTAACGACTTGGTCGATAAGTTTTACGCTGTATTCCGTGACGCGCATGCGGAATGCGTTTCGTGTTTCATTGAGCACCCAAGTTGCGAAAACTTTGGGAAAAGCTGTGCGGCTCGGCGAGTGTTCTTCTCCCCCCGCAACCAGACCCAGGTAGCCTTCGAGGAATGCAAGTCCAGAGATCGCCCTGGGGCGTTCCCCGAACACATTAGAAAGCAGATTCCTGTAGGGTTTGAATTCGGATTTTTCCTTCGGTTCGCGCAGGATCTCCGAAAATGCAGCGACTCCCTCGACAAAAGCGAGGATATACTCGATGTCGAGAAATTTCTCGAGCGCCTTTTCCAGTGTTTTCTCGACATCCGAGAGCGGGTCGTAGGTCCGTTGGTAGAGCTGCGCATATTTTCGAAACGCGTTTGCGGATGCCTTCTCGCGCCGATTCTGCCCGCGTTCTTCGGAAATCGGAAAAGTATTTTTCCCTCCGAGGTGGAAGAAATCATTCTGCGCCGCGGCATTGGTAATATCCATTGCGAATGCGACGTCAGCGGTTGTAAGCCCAAGTGCTAAAAGTTCGCGTACTACGGATCTGCGGGTAGTAAGTTCAACTTGTTGTGTCACGTAAGTTCCTTTCAGATAGAGTCGTTTTGCTTTGTCAAAGCGAGGCCCGAGGGCACTCATAAAGCTGCGCTCATTATACATCAAAATATATAAAAATCAAGTTTTGATTGGATATCAGAATCCCGTCGTGAGGTATGAGAGATCCGGACCCCGATTGAGGGACTCTGCAGTCCTCTGGGCAGTTCAAGTCGGTGATTGACAGTAAATTGAAGAAATAATATACTGCTTATACTAAGCGATCTAAGGCAGAGACGCACGTTTCGCCCGGGTAAAGCTGGTACAGAACCGCAGGTTCTAAATAAAGGGCGAAATAATATATAAAGCATCATATGGATTTCAACAATCAGGGTGGATTCCGCCCTCGTGAGACTCACAAGGCGGGGGATGCGGATGGCTGCACGGGTGGCTGGGCCTGCTCCAAATGCGGAGCGGCGATCCAGGACCTTCCGTTTAAGCCAGATCCGAGCCGCGTAGGCGCACTCCTTTGCCGCGACTGCCACAGGCAGCGCGTGCAGAACTTCCGCCGCTAACCCGGCGCAAGAATAAAAATCCCCGCTTCGGCGGGGATTTTTATTCTTCGGGAATTACTTGTTCGCGGCTTTTATTTGCACGCAAATACTCCGGGGAAGAGCTCGGGGTTGACTAAAATATTGGGGATGGTACATAATACCAACGGACTAGGAGGTCCACAATGTTCTTTAAAAACAAACAAGGAGGAGTTGCGGCTGCGCTGCTTACTCCCCCCATCAGGCAGAAGATTGAAAAAACTGATTTTGCGGGTGTCGAACTCAAGGAGTATGTCGCGGTCGCCGAGAAGGTCGGTTTCGTGAACGGCGCGTTCTTGACGGCTCACCTTTGGGATTTTTTCGTTGAGGAAGGCATCGGTCTCTATGATTACGCCAAGGTTTATTCGTTCCTCACGCAGAAGGCGAAGTTAGAGGGGTCTGCTGAAGATGTTGAGAAGCGTATTTGGTGCTGGAAGCCGCTCCGCAAGAGCGACGTCAACGAGCTCGAGAACCATCTTCAATGGTACGAGAACGGCCACATTGCCAGACAAGTGCAATACCATGGCGCCGTTCCATACCCCGTACTTCTCACGGTGAATAAAATCGTTCAACGTTTTGGCGACCAAGTTCATTTCTACGTTTCCGACTATGCGTCCAAAGAGCCCGATCCATTTCTCGCGGTTACCGGCCTTGGCATCGGCCGCTGGTTTGTCGTGGAACGGTGGGATGAGCCAGACTTTCGCGGTTAAACAATTTTCCCTAAATTTATCGTCGTGGTCATCTGATCACGACGATTTTAATTTTGACATCGCGTTTCTGCGGATTATACTATAGGTATGAATCGTTCATGGGTTGAGATCGTCATAGGCGCATGGGTGCTTGTGTCACCTTGGCTTTTGGGGTTTTCAAGCATTCCCCTGATGAAATGGAGCAATCTCGTGGCGGGGACGATTCTGATCCTTATGAATGTATGGGCGATCTACGGCGGGAAGCCGGCAGCTGCGGAACAAGAAAAACAGAAAAAATAAAAAGGTCATTCAAACAAACCAAACTTATTCAAAAAAATATGGCAATCAAAATGTATACAACCCCGACGTGCGTCTATTGCAAAATGGCAAAGGAATTTTTCAAGGCGAACAATCTTGCGTGGGAAGAATTCAACGTGGCCGAAGATGATGAGGCGCGGGAAGAAATGGTTAAAAAGTCAGGCCAGTTGGGCGTGCCCGTGATTGACGTCGACGGCAAGGTCTTTATCGGCTTCGACAAGAAGGGGCTCTCGCAGGCGCTGAATATTAAATAGTTCGTTCAATGTACGATCTCATCATCATCGGCGGCGGCCCCGGGGCTGTTGCGGCTGCGGTCTACGCCGCGCGCAAAAAAATTAAATTTTTACTGATCACCGAGTCCTTTGGCGGCCAGTCGGTTGTTTCTGCCGACGTACAGAATTGGATCGGGACGCCATCTATCTCCGGACTGGAATTGGGGCAGATGTTCGAGCGCCATTTGAAGGCGCAGGAAGGTAATGAAATCCTGGAAGGCGAACTCGTTGAGGCTGTCGCGAAAATCGACGAAGGCTTTGAGGTAAAGACAAAAAGCGGGCAAGCGCTTCGGACGAAATTTATTTTGATCGCGACGGGCAGCAGGCGGCGCAAGCTGGGCATTGCAGGAGAGTCGGAGTTCGACGGCAAGGGCGTCGTGTATTGCTCGACGTGCGACGCGCCGATTTTTAAAAATAAGACCGTGGTGATCGTGGGCGGCGGGAATTCCGGCTTGGAGGCCGTGCTCGATTCGCTCCCGTACGCCGCAAAAATTTATCTGATGGAGAAGGCGCCTGCACTTCGCGGAGACTCCGTAACGCAAGAAAAGATAAAGAAAGACCCGAAGGTGATGGTGATGACCGAAGTCGAGCCGATTGAGGTCATGGGCGAGAAGTTCGTAAAGACTTTGAAATATAAGGATTTAAAAACAGGAGAGATAAAAGAACTGCTCACGGACGGTGTGTTTGTCGAGATCGGCGCAGTGCCGAATTCTGATTTCGTAAAAGACTTGGTGCAATTAAATAAAATCGGTGAAATTGCGGTGGATCACAAAACCCAGCAGACGAGCGCGCCCGGTATTTGGGCGGTGGGGGACGTGTCCGATGTGCTCTATAAGCAGAACAATATCTCGGCCGGTGATGGCGTGAAGGCCCTCATGAATATTTACGAGACATTGAATAAGAGTTAGCCGAGGGGATTTGTCGGAGGCCGCACATCATGCGGCTTTTTGGTTTGTATGAACACTGATTTGCGCTGTTCGGAAACCACGGTATCCCTCGGGCTTTTCCTGAGTTCCATGCCTGAAGTTCCTGAACAGCGGCGCACCGATTTGACAAAAGAAAGTTTTGGGTATATATTCAAAACAATACTATGACGCGCCCTCGATCATCTTGCAAAGTATATTTCTGCCCAAAGGTCAGGCAGTTCGCGCCGTCGGGGCCTGGACTCAAGAATGTGCAAGCGATTACGCTCACGGCTGCCGAGGCGGAATCTCTGAGACTGAGACATATAAAAAATCTGCAGCAGATTGCCGCCGCAAAGCACATGGGTATTTCGCAAAGCACGTTTCAGAGGATTTTTGCCTCGGCGAGCAAGAAAGTGTCGGAGGCGCTCCTCACGGGCAAAGCGATCACATTCCTCCTGCCGGAAGGCCGTTTGAAGAAAAGGGTCAAAAAGAAATATAAAAACAAATAAAAAATTAAACTTATGGAACTCAATAAAAAATATTCTCATATTGCCTCGGATGATTTGATTGCAAAAACAGTTTCCGCGCTCAAGGCGAACGGCATGGATGCTATAATTGTAGGAAGCGGCGCTGAAGCGAAGGAAAAAGCACTCGGCATGATTCCTGAGCATGCCGAAGTGATGACGATGACATCCCGGACGCTTGAGGCAACTGGCATCGCAGCGGAACTGAACGAATCGGGCAGATATGATTCGGTACGAAAAAAACTGAGCGCTCTGAACCGTGAAACGCAGGCACGGGAAATGCGGAAGTTGGGGAGTGCTCCCGATTGGGTTATTGGCTCGGTGCACTCGGTAACCGAAGATGGCGAGGTGTATGTTGCATCCGCGAGCGGCAGCCAGCTCCCGGCATATGTCTATGGAGCGGGTCGCGTAATCTGGGTTGTTGGTGCGCAGAAAATAGTGAAAAATAAAGAAGAAGCCTTTGAGAGGATAGAGACCTACACGTTTCCGCTTGAAGATGAACGGGCGCAGCAGGCGTACGGCATGCATTCGAGCATCAGCAAGCTGCTTATCGTGAACAAAGAAATGCCCGGGCGTATCACCGTGATCATCGTCAAAGAAAATATCGGGTTTTAAATCGAATATTGCTTCTGCACATATGAAAGCCGCCTATAAACTTTTTTCATCAGTCTTCGGCTTCGCCGGGAGGCTGATCGGATCGAAAATCGCGGTCGGCGCGTTGGCCGCAGTTTTCGTGGTTGCGGGCGGTTACATTGTCTTTTTTCGTCACAGTCCGACATATCAATTTGTAACCGTGAAGCGCGGATCCATTACCGAGTCGGTTTCCTTGACCGGGAATACCACGCCCGTCCAAAGCGTCTCTTTGGCATTCGGCGCGAGTGGCGTTATCTCGAATGCGTATTCCGCGCTTGGGAAGAAAGTGCATGCCGGCCAGGTGCTTGCGGAACTAAATATAAATGATCTCGCGGCCGGTATAAAAGAAGCGCAGGCGAACGTCGCGATACAGCAGGCAAAGCTTGAAGGACTTCGAGCAGGCGCTACGCCTCAGTCCGTCGCCGTCTCCGGCGCAGCACTTCGCACGGCTGAGCAGGCACTCTCTAATATTGATTCGGGAATCCCGAACACTCTTGCTGACGCGTATGCAAAGGCGAATGACGCAGTGCGCAACCAACTTGCCGCTTTTTTCTCAAACCCGGAGGGGAGCAATCCGCAACTTACGTTTGCGGTGAGCGATTCCCAGCTTGTCAATGATATCCAGACTATGCGGAGCGCCGTGAGTTCAAACTTAAATGCTTGGCAAACGGAACTTGCGAGTACGACGGCGAACTCACCCGGGCTTGCGTTGGATTCCGCGCTTCGGAACGCAGCGGGCTCTCTTTCGTTGATCCAAAAAC
>WNFP01001972.1_pt1 | contig 16160 bp, 11 predicted proteins | sample 5400201 | NCBI WGS metagenome assembly WNFP01 (sample SAMN13153355, study PRJNA577476) | soil metagenome | isolation source: 115 cm saprolite under Madrone tree | place: USA:California | collected 2016-06-14 | reverse complement strand
GTGTCCCGGACGAGGTTTTTCGTATCGTAAGTTTCACCACCGCTGAGGTTCCAGCTGTCGCTGGTCCAGGGCAATGATCTTGCTTGCCCAATTTCGATCGTGTGGCAAATCAAGGGCGGGCCGGCTTGTGCCACGGCTGCCAAACACAGGATCGACGCAATCAGCCCGATGATAAATCGGGGCGAACGAATTCTTAGGTCTGTCATAAAGTTTCAGGTCTCCTTCCAAAGGCTTTCGAACTTCAGGAGACAAGACGCTTAAAAATGGAAGGATGTTAACGATACAGGAAGGCAATCGGCAATCTGCGAACTTGCCAAAGGGCTAGTGGACCGACAGAGTGACCTCATAGACTGCGGTGCAGTTTGTGGAAGGATCATCCGTGATCGCCTTGGACACGGTGCCACTCTTGATCTGAAACTCCAGAGGCTTCTTTGGCAAATCGGGCAAGCCAGTGACGCGTGCTTTGCCATTGCTGTTTGTGCCAACCTCGAGTTCCGTCTTCTTCCGGTTGAGAAAGCCGGACTTGATTGTCACATTGACCTTGGCGTTATAAATGGGCTTGCCAGCCTCATCTTTCACTGTGAAATCCGCCCGGCACGAGCCGAGCCCCCCATCCACCACGGGAACTTCCGGAGTATCGTCGGCCACGAGTGGGGCGCAAAGAGCCAGGAAGGCAATTGCGCACATAAATGGAAAAGACCGCGTCTGCGGAGTCCGCATTGGAGTGTTCCTCTCTCATTAGGAACATACGCCGTGCGAAGCATCCTTGCAATTCTCGCGGACTGACCGCGTGCTCAATAGCGTGCAACGCGGGACGTGCCACGGCTCAAGGCAGGAAACGGAGCTGACTGGAGTTGAACAATCATTTCACAGCATGTGAGGGCTGCGACCAGTCGCGCTCGTAGGTGCGCCATAAATAAATGTCGCCGAAGCCCAGGGAGTTCCACCACGCGTCCAGCATCGGGCGGTCGAGGCGCAGGACGCCTTCCCGGGTTACGCCGGCGGGCGGCGGGGCGAGCGAGGCGAGGCGGTCATAGACGCTCGGGCGATCCGCTTCGCCGACGCGAGAGAGCAAGTGCCAAAGCGTGAGAGCGTCACTCTTTCGCGCGCCAGCGGTGAGGGTTTCGAGCAATGCGTTGCGTTCTGCCGGCGTCGAGGATTCAAAGTCGAAGCGTGACAACGCATTGACAAAAGACGGGGAAGCATCCTCGAAGTACGGCGTGCCCGGGCCGATTTTGGGCCGCGTCTTGCAGACGGCTCCTGCGGGGATGAAAGATTCGTGGCCGTTGAGCTTGAAGCCGACCCACCCCATCGTGGTGCTCAGCAGTCCAGCGCCGGAATCGTCAACGTGCAGTGTGTAGACGCAGCCGAGATCGACGGCAACAGCGTAGGGCGTATCCACAACAAACTCCCCCGGCGGCGCCCAGATGGTCGCGTGAATGGTTCCGCGTTCGAGTGACAGGCGCTTGCGTCCGGGGCCATTCGTAACGAGGCGAAGGCGCGAATCCGCGTCCACTTCGACGCGGCCCGTTTCATCCAGGGTAATGCTCGCCCGTGACGAACCATCAGTGACGAGTGTCTGACCGGCAGCAAGTTTCGCAACCCCAGAGTTAGCGCCAACGGACTTCGAGTCAATTTTTGGCCCGCCTTCGAGGCGAGCCACATCCCAGGATGGCCCGGACTCGACGCCGGGCATTGGTTGGCGGAAGAAATAAAAGAGTGTCGCCGCAATTAGAAGAGTCGCCGCCACAGCCGCGAGTCGAAACGAAAAATGGAGACTGACAAAATATTTGCGCCCTTTCACCGGCGGAATTTCCGCGATTCGATCGAACGCGGGCGCAGGCTGATTATGGCGATATCGCCGCAACGCTGTCTCGAGTTTCTGAACTTCCGGGTCAGGCTCTCCTGATCCGTCCCACAAATAATCGTCTTTCATAGACTATTCCTCTGGCTCATGATGCGTCTTTTGCACTCTCGCCGAGCTTTTCGCGCAACAGTTGCATGCCCCGGTACAAGTTCACGCGAACAGATCCGTGCGTCAGCCCGGTGCGCGCCGCGATTTCCGGCCCGGTCATGCCCTCCACCAGTCGAAGGATCAGCGGCTCACGGTACGGCTCCGGAAGTGCGCGAACCACACCCAGAATTATCGCGGCCTCTTGTTCGGCGGCATGGTCGTTCGAACGGTTCTCGGCCTCATTTTCGTCCATCGGTAGAGTGACTCTCTTATCCGGAATCGCGCGGCGGAAGTAGTCATTGGCGCGATTTCGCGTAATAGTGGCGAGCCAGGCCCCAAAGCGAGAAATCTCACGCAAAGCGTGCAGTTGGCGAAGCGCGGAGAGAAAAACCTCCTGCACAAGGTCATCTACTTCGGGTGGAGGGACGCGGGCGAGAAGAATGCCGTGAACCATCCGCGCATAGCGGTCATAGAGCCGCCCAAACGCGGCGCGATCCCCCTCGCGGGCAGCGTGGACGAGCGAGTCCTCCTCGCGCGCCTCTGTGCCAGGCCAGACAGTCACAGCCTGACGTTCCCTGCTTGAGGTCCGAAAGTCAATGCTGTATCCCACGGTTGAGCCGTTGAGTGCCATTGCCGAATACACCTGCAAGACGCACGCAGGCGTCCCTGTGTTAACACGGATTCCGCCATTCGCGGCCAACCAGCTCCTGCTTAGCCCTTAGCCTCCAAGCGGTTACGCGTCACCGGAAAAACCTTAGCCTGCCTTGACAACAGATTTATGGGTTCCTGCGTCCAATAGCATGGAGAACAAAAATCGCAAGGTACCCCCGGTCTTCGGACAGTGATTGGTCCAGCGCATCGGAACTCGGCAGCAACCTCATTGAATTAGCGGTGTTATACTTTGGCACGAGGCCGGATTCGGCCGCTGGCGAACGACAGGCTATGGGGGCCAAAATAGAGGAGTCGTAGATATGGGAGAGCAAGTGAGAGAACTCATGGATTGGGCGCGGCGCCGGAAGATACTGGCGTCGGTATTTGTCGCGTTCACGCTGGTCGTCGGGATTCTGATCGGTTCAGTAGTCTCCGGCCGCACTTCGGCGATGAGGAGTCTGGGATTCGCAGGCACCTCGGCGACGGCACTCGCAGTGCCGGACCCGATTCCTGCGTCCAGTTCCTTTGCCGGGATCGTCAATCGCGTGGAGCCTGCTGTGGTGAATATCGCCACAACGCAAGTGCTCGAGCGCAAGCAGACCAAAAAGCGCCGTTCGCAGCCGTACGACCAGGAAGACCCCATGCAAGATTTCTTTGACCGCTTCTTTGACGGGCGCCAGGACGGGCCTCCGCAGGCGGAGCGCAGTTTGGGCTCTGGCGTAATCGTGGACAAGCGCGGCTACATTCTGACGAATAACCACGTTGTTGAGCAGGCGACGAAAATCCAGGTGCAATTGAACGGCGAAACGACGCGGTACACGGCCAAGGTTGTAGGCGTGGATGAACCGACGGATTTGGCAGTGATCAAGATTGATGCGGGAAAAGATCTGCCCATTGCAAAGCTAGGCAATTCCGACGGCGTTCAAGTTGGTGATTGGGTCCTGGCCATCGGCAGCCCGTTTGGGTTGCAGGCCACGGTGACTGCGGGAATCATCAGCGCCAAGGATCGCGGAGGAATCGGGCAGCAATTTCAGAGATTCCTGCAGACAGATGCGGCGATTAACCCGGGAAATTCGGGCGGGCCGTTGGTGGATTTGGCAGGCGAGGTGATTGGGATCAATACGGCGATCATCACTGGCAGCCGCGGCTATGAGGGTGTTGGGTTTGCCCTCCCTTCAACCACGGCAATTAATGTGTACGACCAGATCATTAAGCAAGGGCGCGTTACGCGCGGGTCTATCGGCGTCAGCTTCCAGGAGGAAATAAGTACGAACGCGATCACGCTGAAATCGCTGGGCGCACCCTATGGTGTGGCGATTGAAAACGTGGAGCCGGGAAGTCCGGCGGAGAAGGCCGGACTGAAGGGCGGAGACGTGATCACCAGCGTGAATGGCCAGCCGGTGAAGACCGGGAATGACCTGGTGAACCCGATTGCGCAAGCGCCTATCGGGAGCAAAGTGAAACTGACCTATATTCGCGACCATGCTCAGAAAGAAACAACTGCCATGGTCGAAGACCGCACTCGAGTGTTCCCAAATACCGCAGGCCGGTTGGGTGACCAGCCCGGCGAATCCGCTCCGTCGGAGTTCGGCCTGCATGTGGAAGAGTTGACGCCGGACCGCGGACATCGTGTCGGAATGGAAGGCCAGAAGGGCGTGCTCGTAACGGAAATCGATCCGGCTTCGTTTGCCGACGATTTGGGATTCGGCCGCGGAGACGTGATTTCCACCATCAACGGCGGAACAGTGAGTTCCGTTGCCGATTACCGCAAGGCCGTGTCAAAACTGAAGCGTGGCGAGGATGTGGTGTTCAAGGTGCTTCGCCGGCAGGACAGCGACCGGATCCTTACGCTGTATTTGTCGGGCAAAGTTCCAGCCGACGGTCAACAATAGTAGCGCCAGCAAAGACTGAGTTGAATCAACACTAATATTTATGCGACTCCGAAAAGCGACTTGCCTGGCCTCGACGCTGCTCCTTGCGGCGGGGCTGGGCGTGTTCGCGAATTCGGCGCACGCTCAGAGCGCTCCGAAGAAAAAAAACACCTCCTCGAAAGCCGGGTCAGCGACGCACGCGAAAAGAACCTCGAAAAAATCAAGCCGGCGGGAACGCGGGCAGAAAACACCCACTCCTGACCGCATTTCCGAAATCCAGCAAGCGCTTGCCAAGGATGGTTCCTTCGCGGGAAAACCGAACGGGAAGTGGGACGATTCCACGATTGAAGCGACCAGAAAATTCCAGGAAGCGCATGGGCTGAACCCCACGGGAAAGCTCGACGCGAAAACGCTTCAGCAATTGGGCCTTGGTTCTCAAACAGCGGGCGTTGCGCCGCCGATGCCTCCGGTGAGCGCGTCATCGCTGCAGAAAACGACGCCCCCTCAGACTGCCCGTCGCCAGCAATAATTCGCAGTTCTTCGCGATTGCATTCCGCCGATAACTGAATTAGAAGTCAGACGTTGCTCAGCAAACAAGTCTGGAGACGAAGGGATGGGTGTGGCATGAAGCTGATGAGAATTCTCCTTGCGGCCATTCTGGGAGCCGCGTGTGTGAGTGACGTTTCTGCGCAAGAGAATCCTGGCGCCAAGACAGTCAAGGCCATCCGTTTCGGGAAGCTGTGGGACGGCAAGGGAAAGCTCTGGACGAGCGCCATCGTGATCGTGGAAGGCGACCGCATCCGCAACGTGACCACCGATGCATCGGCGATCCCGCCCGGCGCGGAGGTCATCGACCTCTCCAAATACACGGGCTTGCCCGGACTGATAGACGTACACACGCACATGACCATGTATACCGGCGAGACTCCCGGCGAGCCCATGTTGAAGCAGCTTACGAGCAACCCTCCCGCCGTGGAAGTGTTCCTCGCGCGCAAAGGCGCAATGCGCACGCTGGAGGCGGGCGTGACGACCGTGCGCGATCTTGGCGCAGATCAGTACATGGACATCGCCATGCGCGATCTAATCAACCGCGGCGAAATGATCGGCCCTCGCATGTTTGTCTGCGGCTACGGGCTCTACATCACCAATACACCGTACAAGCCCGGCCTCAATGCGCCGGCGGGCGGGATCGCCGATGGCGTTCCGGAAGTGTTGAAGTCGGTTCGGCAGCAGATTGCCGCCGGAGTGGACGTCATCAAAATGTACGCCTCGACCGGCACGGATGACGATGTAACCGGCTTTCAAACCTACAACTACGATGAGATCAAAGCAGCGGTTGATGCCGCGCATAAGTTTGGCAAGAAGATCGCCATTCATTCCTACGGTCCGGATGGAGCGCGCGACGCTGTGCGAGCAGGAACGGATTCCCTGGAGCATGCCACGGACATGGACGACGCCACAATCCAGGAAATGGTGAAGCGCGGAACTTTCTACGTTCCGACCATTGACCACAACCGCTACTACGTGGACAACGGCGACAAGATCGGGTACGCCCCCGGATACAAGGAAAAACTGCAAGCGTTTATACCCAGAAATCTCGAGACTGCGCGCAAAGCGTTCAAAGCCGGCGTGAAGTTTGCCATGGGCTCCGACGCCATCTACACCATGTTCGGGCAGAACACCCGCGAACTCGGCTGGTTTGTGAAAGCCGGAATGACGCCTGAACAAGCCTTGCACACGGCAACCACGAACGCCGCGGAACTGCTGGGAAAAGAGGGAGAGCTAGGAGCTGTCGCGCCGGGCTATTTTGCAGATCTCGTCGCCGTCGACGGCGACCCGCTTGCAGACGTCAATGTCGTACTCACGAATGTGAAATGGGTCATGAAGGGCGGCTCGGTAACGATAGACAAGCCAAGAACTACGACGGCCCATTAGCGATCGCAAAGGCGCGCGTGCGCTAACAGAGTTCAGGTCATCCCGCACGAACGCCCGAGGAGAAATTGCGACTTGCTCCCGAGGTTGGAGAGAGCTCTGCGCCTAAGACATCAGTGCACCGAGACGTTGTCGAACGTCGCGGTGGCCAGGACAGAGTTGTTGTTGGCGCTGACCGCCAAGCCGACATACACGTTCTGCGCCATGGTAATGGTCTGTGTCGTGCCCACCTGTGTCCAGTTCACCCCGTCTGGGGAAGTGTACCCAGTGAAGGTGTTACCACTGCGGACCAACTTCTCCCAATAAGACAGGCCAGTTATTGGAGTGGTCTGCGATGCCGTTGCTCCCCCCGTCGTGGAGCGGGAGTAGAGATAGATGGACGGGCCAGGGTAAGGTTCGTAGGCCACAAAGGCATGCGGAGAGTCTGTAGTCAGAGCTTCACGAATCATAACCCCAGCTTCAGGATAGCTGCTCCCCTGAGCGGTCAGCACGCGAGCCACAACCGCGCCGTCACCGGAAAGCGGCTGATAGACAAAATGCATTCCATCGGCCGTACTCCAGATCCATGGCCCGGAAGCTTTGACCGTGAATACTCCGTTTGAGAACGCAGCGCTTCCTGCGAAGCCAACGGCTCCCAAATCCTGGTCCTGCCACGGAGCAGGCAGTGTTGACGACAGCACTGTGAAAGTGACCGGGTTACTGTTCGTCATGCTCGGGGCGACAGTTACTACCAGAGGGCCGGTCGAGGCGCCAGAAGGGATGGTGCAGGAAATAGAAGTGTCGCTCCATGAATTGATGGTTACGGGCACGCCGTTCAGGGTCGCTTGGCTCCCACTCTGCGAAGTGCCGAAGCCGCTACCAGTGATGTTTACCTGAGTTCCGGGCAAGCCTGAGGCAGGAGCGACCGCGCTGATGACTGGCGCGGGGGCCGAAATTGTGGAGACCGAGACGTTGTCGAACGTCGCGGTAGCCAGGACAGAGTTGTTGTTGGCGCTGACTGCCAAGCCGACATACACGTTCTGCGCCATGGTAATGGTCTGTGTCGTGCCCACCTGTGTCCAGTTCACCCCGTCTGGGGAGGCGTAGCCGCTAAAGGTGTTTCCACTGCGCACCAGCTTCACCCAATAAGACAGGCCAGTTATTGGAGTGGTCTGCGATGCCGTTGCTCCCCCCGTCGTGGAGCGGGAATAGAGATAGATGGACGGGCCCGGGAATGGCTCGTAGCTGACGTACGCATGCGCAGAGCCAGGAGTCAGGGCCTCACGGATCATGACTCCAGCTTCAGGAAAGGTGCTTCCCTGAGCGGTCCGCACGCGCGCCACAATCGTGCCGTCGCCCGAAAGCAGCTGATAAGCAAAGTTCATTCCATCAGCATTATTGAAGATAGACTGCCCGGAACCGGTGATCGTAAAAGTCCCGTTGTTAAAGCTTGCGCCTCCGGCAAACGCCACGGAGCCAACGTCACCGTCCCACCATCCAGGTGGAAGCGGGGACGTTGCCATCGCTATGGTTAGGGTAAGGGAAGTGGTCTGCGTCAGACTTCCGGACGTGCCCGTAACTGTGACCGTGAAGCCGCCCGTCGGCGCGGTACTGCTGACTGCAAAACTGAGAGTGCTGCTGCCCGATGTGCTTGCTGGGCTGAACGAAGCATTCACCCCGCTCGGGAATCCCGATGCGGTCAGGTTTACGTTGCCGGTAAGACCATTCTGGGGCGTGACTGTGATAATGCTCGTTCCGCTGGAACCTTGCGTCAGACTCACACTATTCGGCGAAGCGGAAAGAGCAAAGTTCGGCGTACGATTCACAGTCAGATTGATTGTCGTTGTGCCCGTCAGGCTGCCGGAAGTTCCGGTGATTGTGACGGTGGCCGCTCCCGCTGCAGCGCTGCTGCTTGCCGAAAACGTAAGTGTGCTGGTGGTCGTGGCGCCGCCCGGGTTGAAAGATGCGGTCACACCTGTCGGCAGGCCAGACGCGGACAAGCTAACGGTTCCGTTAAAGCCGCCTAGTGGCGCTACAGTGATGGTGCTGCTTCCGTTCGATCCCTGCACGAGTGTCAGGCTGTTCGGTGAAGCCGTCAGAGTGAAGCCTTGAATTGGACTGATCCCCGGCCAGCCATTCAGCAAATTCAGCGCATTGATGGACCCAATTCCTGTGGCGAAGTCCCAGCCAGTCGTCGTGCCATAGGCTGGCGCGAACGAGTTGTTCGAAGTGGAAAGCACGCCGGCCGTTCCAGAGGGCAAATAACAATTATGATTGCCCGTGCAATTCACGTCCATGTCGCCCAGAGTGACGTCGTAGAACGCGCATGCGCTACTTATGCTTGCGCCGTTCGACGAATTGCACTCGCTGTTGCCGTTTGAGCCATATTCTGAAGCGGCGAGCTGGTAGTACACGGGATTGGGATTCCCCTGGCGCGCGCCTGCTCTCTGGTTGATGAGTGCCTGAATGCCGGCCATGATGGGCGACGAAAAAGACGTACCGCCGGCGCCGGACCAATTGCTGGGAGATCCGGTACAAGCGGCCCCGCCATTCGCAGTATCGGACCAGCAAAACACATAGTAGTGGCCCCAGAGGCCGTCCGCCGCGAAAAGGGAGACGTCCGGGGTATCGCGCACACCATCGTTAGGATTCCCAAGGACCGATTGCCACGCAGGCTTGGGCCAACCCTTGCAAGTTCCGCTTACAACTCCGTTGACGGAAGGCGTACCGGTGGCGCAGCCGCTCGGACCTCCGCCACCGGCGACAGTGGTTTGCAGGAATGGACCGATCGTGGGGTCGTTACAAAAACTTGTCGGGCCGTAAGTTGGGCTGAATCCCTCGAACGTCGATACGAGCGCGCCCGCGCAGGAGTCATTCCACGGAATTTCCGGGATGTAGGAACGCGCCGAGCCGAAAGCGGGTGTGTTGGATGAATTCCAATAGCTCGAATTTGTGCCGGAAAATGTGTCGCTAAAATCAGTGCCGCCCACGGCAACGTTGAAGGGCGTAGAGGCAAATGCGTTTACAGCGATACCGCTCGTGGCCTCAGAAACACTATTGTCACAACCGGCCGCGCCGCTATCACCCGCAGCGACGAAAACAGAAACGCCTTCCGCAACGGCTTGTTGATAGGCTGCGTTATAAGCCGCGTTGGCCGCTGCCCCGTTAACGGTTTCGCACTGGCCGTAGCTGATGCTCATAATGGGCGGCGGGCCACTCTTGGCGTTAAGCAGGTTCTGCATGGCGATCAGACCGCCGAAAGTCGTGTTGGTGTCCGCACAGGAAACCATCTTGATGGTGGCGCTCGGCGCGGCAGCGCTGGCCCATTCGCCATCCAGAATCGCTTCCGCATCATTCGGTGCAATAACGCCAGGTCTGTTGCAGTTGTTGGTTCCGCTCGGTGGCGCCGGGTGAACAGAGCTGATAGTTCCCGCCGTATAGCTGGAAAGGCCAAAAGCGGAGCGGAAGGAATTCCAGTCGGAAAGTCTAAAGACGTCCGTGTCTTCGATCAGTGCGATGGTCTGGCCTTGCCCTGAATTACCGGCGTTAAAAATCGGAGTCAAGTTGTAGATGGTGGCGAGATCTGCCGGTGCAAGCGCAAAGCTGGCGCCTCCGAGAGGATTTGGAAACGTGAAGGCATTTCGTGCCTGGTGCATCTGGTGCATGGGGTGAGGCGCGAAATCGTGCAGCGAGACGATGCCCACCACCAGCGATGAGAACGCCGAGGGGATTTGCGGATTGCTGGTATTGGCATGGTGCTTTTCGCCCTTGACGTCAATTCGATGGATTTCCGTGTGGAAGGCCTTTCGTACCTGGCCCGCCGTGCCGGTAAAATCGATCACCATGCCGCTGGGGTAAACAACGTTGATTTTGAAGCGGTGCGCCTCAAGCCAATTCGTGATCTTATCGAGATCTCGATCAGATGGGCCGAACCGCTCCCCGAATTCCCGCGCACTGATCCACCGGTGAAAGTTTGGCGATTCCGGCCTTTGTAGTTCGTCGAGGAACTCCTGAAGGTCTTCGTCCTTCTCAGCAGGCCGGCGCAATTGGAGCATCATGTGCTCCAGCAGCACGTCATCATCCACAGCGCCGCGATCGTGCTCGGCTTTCGCTTCCGGGCGAATATTACCGCGCAGCTCTACGAGCTTTCCCTCGTCGACATTCTGCGTTACCAGGGGTCGCGCATGGCTTCCGGACCCTGTTTGCGCCTGGACCGCGCCGGAAGTGAGGCAGCAAACCACGACAAGAAAAGCGAGTGAGACCAATCTAAGACGACTAGGCATGGGGGCTCCATTCGTACTACAAGAACTGGCCCGAGCAGGCGGTGGGGGGACAGATAACCGCCCGAAAGTTATTCACGTTTAATAACTGAAAATCACGCGCGAAACAACGGCCCTGCGGACAGGTTCTTGGACAGGCCGGAAAAACTGGCCGCGCGTTTGGCTTGTCCCCCGTGGAAGAAATGGAGGACTATAGATAGAACAGAGCGACTACGATCGGAATCGTAAGAAGCGGGCCAGCAGGGTAAAACTCATGACGATCAAGTAGAGCGACCCCTCTACTGCGAAGGGCTGAGTTTGACGGTATTGGGCTGCAACGGTAGAATTTAGTCTCCGCGCGGCAGTGTTTCTCGTTCAAACCCGCAGAGGACCAGACGAAAAGCAAAGCGGCAAGCTTCAGGGTCGAGGAGGAAGTATGGCCACGGCAGTTGCCCCTCGGATGTTCAAGAATTTCATTAACGGCGAATGGGTCGAATCGCGAAGCGGTAAAGCATACGAAAACCGCAATCCGGCAAACACCGACGAGCTGATCGGCATGTTCGTGTCTTCCACGGACGAGGATGTCGATGCCGCCGTGGACGCTGCCAAACAGGCGTACAAGACCTGGCGCCTCGTGCCAGCTCCAAAGCGTGCGGAGATTCTGTTTCGCGCTGCGGAGATTCTCCTCCAACGCAAGGAAGAATTCTCCAAGGACATGACGCGGGAAATGGGCAAGGTCCTCGCAGAGACTCGCGGGGACGTCCAGGAAGCCATCGACATGACCTATTACATGGCGGGCGAAGGGCGCCGGCTTTTCGGTCAAACTACGCCATCAGAGCTGCCGAATAAATTTGCGATGAGCGTGCGCCAATCCATTGGCGTCTGCGGAATGATTACGCCGTGGAATTTCCCCATGGCCATTCCTTCCTGGAAGATGATGCCTGCGCTGATTAGCGGTAATACTTTAGTCCTCAAGCCGGCCGAGGATACGCCGCTGTCTTCGTATCACCTGGTGCAGGTGTTGACCGAAGCGGGTGTACCGCGCGGTGTCGTGAATCTGGTCAGCGGCGATGGGCCGGGCGCGGGCGCGCCGCTCTCGCAGCATAAGGAAGTCCCGGTAATCAGCTTCACCGGATCTTCCGCCGTGGGACGCTTCATCGCCCAGGCTTGCGCTCCTGATTTCAAGCACTGCAGCCTTGAGATGGGTGGCAAGAACATCATCATTGTGATGGACGACGCCAATCTTGACTTGGCCGTGGACGGTGCCGTCTGGGGTGGCTTTGGGACCAGCGGTCAGCGTTGCACTGCCGCGAGCCGGGTCGCCGTCCACAAATCTGTTTACAAGGATTTTGTCGATAGATTTGTTGAACGCGTAAAGTCGCTGAAGGTAGGCGATGGCCTGGATACTTCCACGGAAATGGGGCCGTGCATCAACGAGCAACAGTTGAAGACGGTCATGAGCTACGTGGAAATCGGCAAGAATGAGGGCGCGAAACTATTGACCGGCGGAAATCGCCTGGACAGCGGCGCGCTTGCCAAGGGTTGGTTTCACGCGCCGACCGTGTTTGGTGATTGCGCGCCGAAAATGCGGGTGGCGCAGGAAGAGATTTTCGGCCCGGTCGTGTCCGTGATCCCCATCAACAATTTCGACCAGGCCATCGAGGTGGCGAATGACGTCCCCTACGGATTGTCCGCCTCGATCTACACGCGTAACGTGAACCGCGCTTTCCAGGCCACTCGCGATCTCTACACAGGAATCGTTTACATAAACGCGCCGACGATCGGCGCCGAGACGCATCTGCCCTTCGGCGGCACCAAGCAGACCGGCAACGGCCATCGCGAAGCCGCCATCGCGGCAATCGATTTCTTCACCGAATGGAAAACGCTCTACATCGACTATTCTGACAAGCTCCAGCGCGCCCAAATCGATAACAATTGACAGCTCGCAGGGGGGGTGACGAAGCTGGACTTGAGTGGCGGGACAATCCTGCCCTGCCGTTTTTAAGGCAAGGCGAGCGCCGGCTTACGTTGACCCCGCTTGACACGCTTCCTACAATATAGGTAGCGCTCTTTAGCACTAGGAGTAGAGTGCTGCTATGAGGAATTCAGCGCTCCAGGAACGTCGCAATCGCCAGATCCTGGCGGATATTGTGCGCGTGTACATCGAGTCGGGCGAACCTGTGTCCTCGCGCGCCATCTCCAAAGGCTTCGAAGAATCGCTGAGCACCGCAACGATTCGCAATGTCATGGCGGACCTCGAGGATGCCGGGTTCCTGTACCAACCGCACACCTCGGCTGGGCGCGTGCCTACCGCCGCGGCGTATCGGTTTTTTGCCCAGGAGATTGCTTCGCAGGCCACGATCACTGCAGTGGATCGCGAATGGATCCAACGCGAGATGGGTGGCGCCACCAGCGCTGCGGAAATCACCGAGCGCGCAGGTCATGTACTTGCGGAAGTCTCCAACGGTCTCGGCATCATTGTCTCGCCCCCTTTGAGCAAGACCGTTTTGGAGCATGCGAGGATGTGGCTTCTCCCGGACGGCCGGGTCGTGGTTGTTCTCATTTCGCCTGGAGGGAACACGCGGGACAAGATTCTGCGGCCAAGCCGCTTGTTCACGCAAACAGAGCTGGACGCGACTGCGGACTTCTTGAACCGCCACTATTCCGGCTGGACACTCGAAGCGATTCGCAGCGACCTTCTGCAGAAGCTTGCAACCGAGCGCGAGCGTTACGAAGGCATGGCTCAAAGCGCACTGACGCTCTGTGACCCCGCGGTATTAGGTGATGAGTCCACCACGCACGTCCACGTTGAAGGCACCGCGCAGATCATCAGTGCGACCGAATTTGTGGATCAGGCGCAGTTGCGAGATTTGCTGGCGGCTATTGAAGAAAAGCACCGTCTCGTAACTGTGCTCAATGCGTGTATCGAGACGCCTGAACCAGTGCACGTGCAAATCGGAGTAAAGGAAATCTCCGAGGCCGGCGAAAACCTGGCTCTGATCGGTGCCGCATACACGCGAAATGATCTGGTGCAAGGCTCCCTCGGCGTTCTTGGGCCGACGCGCATGCATTACGAGCGCGCTATGACCGCCGTCGCCTATGTGGCACAGCTCTTCAGCGAAGCGTTGAGCAAGACTTGACAAATTTCTGGCACAGGAGAAGTAAGAAAGTGAGCGACAAGGAAGTGAAAATCAATCTCAACGTCAAGAAGGACGACGACGGCGCAAACGTCGAACAATCCGCCGATGCGCAAGCCATCGCTGCGGAGACCGCCAAAGCCGACGCCGAAGTCGCCAGGCTCGGCGCAGACCTCGAAGACTTACGCCAGACTTTGCTGCGGCGGCAGGCCGACTTTGACAACTACCGCAAGCGCGTCGAAAAGGAGCGCTTTGAAGATTCGAAGCGCGCCACTGCTCGTGTGATCGAAGGACTCATTCCCGTAATCGACGGATTTGAGCATGCTCTTGCGGCGCACCGCGAAGCCGAATACGACAACTACCGCAAGGGGTTTGAACTCATCTACAAGCAGCTGCTTGAAAACGTGACGAAGCTCGGCGCAGAGCGGATCGATCCAGTTGGAAAGTCATTTGATCCGCACTTGCATCAGGCCGTGGATCGCCTGGAAACCAAAGACCACGAAGACGGCACCATCCTGCAGGTTTTTCAGCCTGGATATGTCTTTCACGGGCGTGTGCTCCGCCCCGCCATGGTCCGTGTAGCGGTGCATCCGAGTCCCGCATCGAAGGAAGCAGTGAACTAAAGGAGATCGTACGTTTTCATGGCTAAAGGGAATCAAAGAGATTATTACGAAGTCTTAGGTGTGGCGCGCACAGCCGCCGTGGACGAGATCAAGGCCGCTTACCGCAAGTCGGCGCTGAAGTGGCATCCGGACCGCAATCCGTCAAATAAATCCGAGGCGGAAGTGAACTTCCGGGAATGCACGGAAGCCTACAGCGTGCTGAGTGACGCGCAAAAGCGTCAGATTTACGACACCTATGGTCACGCTGGCCTTTCGAGCTCCGGCGCTAGCCAGGGGTTTGACAACACCGTCTTCCAGGATTTCCACGACATCTTCGGGGATTTTTTTGGCTTCGAGGACTTGTTTGGCGGTGGCGGCGCGAGGCGTGGACGCGGCCGCGCACAGCGCGGCGCCGATTTGCGCTATGACATGTCACTCGCGTTCGAAGAGGCTTCCGCCGGTGTGACCACCAAGATCAAGCTGCCGCGCCAGGAATACTGCGAATCCTGCAACGGCACGGGCGCGAAAAAGGGTACCGGCGTTCAAGCCTGCCAGAGCTGCGGGGGCCGAGGCCAGCTTGCTTATCAACAAGGATTCTTCACCATCACGCGCACTTGCCCTGCGTGTCAAGGCGCCGGACAAATTGTGAAAGAGCGCTGCCCCGATTGCCGCGGGCAAGGCCGTCTGGAGCGCGAAAAGACCATCGAGTTGCGTATTCCCCCGGGCGTGGACACAGGTACGCGGCTGCGTGTCGCCGGCGAAGGCGAGCCCGGGCCCAATGGCGGTCCTGCTGGCGATTTGTACGTGGTGCTCGAGGTCAAAGAGCATCCCTTCTTCGAACGGCGCGGCGCCGATCTCTATTGCACGATCCCTGTGAGCATCGCGCAAGCGACTCTAGGTACGGAATTGCAAGTGCCGGGGTTGAATGGTGAAGAAAAGCTGAAAATTCCCGAAGGCACGCAAAGCGGCGCCGTTTTTCGCATCAAGGGCAAGGGCCTAGCCGACCCGCGCGGCGGCGGCAAAGGCGATTTGTACTATCATGTCCGCGTGATGACCCCGACCAGGCTTACGCGCGACCAGCGCAAACTGATCGAGCAGCTCGGCGCCACCTTAAAAGTCGAAAACAAGCCCGCCGACCGCAACTCCTCCATCTTCGACAAAGTAAAAGACATCTTCGGCTAGGCAGCGTACCAAATTTCTTCTCTGCGAAATCTCTGTGATCTGTGCGTCTGGAGCGTTATCTTTATTCCTTTTTCTTCTTGCCGCGGGCACCCGGTGCCGCATCTAAGATAGAATCTCCGCGTGCGAAGACGCTTTTTCGTTGAACAATTCTCGGGTGAATCCGCCCTCATGGAAGGTGAGGCCGCCCATCACCTGGGCCGCGTCCTACGCGCTCAAGCCGGCCAGCTCTACGAGCTGAGCGACGGCGAACGCGTCTGGCTCGGCCGCATCGAAAGCGTCACCCGCGACCGCGTCCAATTCGCCTTAATCGAAGCACTGCCCGCCGTTCACCCTACTGTAGATATCACGCTGCTTCTGGCCGTGGTGAAATTTGATGCTTTCGAATGGGCGCTCGAGAAAGCCACCGAGCTGGGAGTGGGCGCCATCGTGCCGCTCGCTGCCGAACGCAGCGAGAAGGCCTTGCTCGCCGCGGCTGCAAAACGAGCTGACCGCTGGAGGAAAATCCTCCTGGAAGCATCCCAGCAGTCCAGGCGCGTTCGCATTCCGGTGCTGGGCGGCCTGGCCGGGCCGGACTCTGAGTTCGCCTCGCGTGA
>WNFP01008775.1_pt1 | contig 16182 bp, 16 predicted proteins | sample 5400201 | NCBI WGS metagenome assembly WNFP01 (sample SAMN13153355, study PRJNA577476) | soil metagenome | isolation source: 115 cm saprolite under Madrone tree | place: USA:California | collected 2016-06-14 | reverse complement strand
CGGGCGGGCAGCAGCAGCAGCTGGCGATCGGCCGCGCCCTAGTGCTCGAACCGAAGTTGCTGATTCTTGACGAGCCGACCGAAGGGATTCAGCCCAATATCGTTCACGAAATCGGTGACATCGTTTTGAAGCTGAACAAGGAGGAGGGGCTTACGGTGCTGCTAGTCGAGCAGAAGCTACCGTTCGCCCGCCGCGTAGCGAGCGAGTTCTGCATTCTCGACAAGGGCCGCCGTGTCGCTGCCGGTTCGATCGGCGAACTGACGGACCAGGTGGTGCGCGCGCATCTGAGCGTGTAACGGCGGTTCATCAGTTTCATTGAGGCTTCGTCGTTGAAGTTTTGGGCGGAACGGGTTTGTCTGCTTTACTGCTCGTTTTCGGCATGCCGATATGGTCCGCAAGCTGATCACCTGAAAAATTACCTGTCGTGCTTTCATCGGTCTCAGGCAGCATGGTTGCGTTCCAGTCATACCACTGCCTGACAAGTCGATCATAAATATCTTTTCGCCTCTCCTTCAGGTTGGCGCGTTCCATCGGGTCGTCCACCACGTTAAACAGGAACGTGTTGTCCAGAATCTTCAGATATTTGTAGTCTCCGTCGCGCGTTGCCCGTTGGGCGTTCGCCTTATAGCGCCAGAATAGTTTGCGTGAAACTGCTGAGGCGTTCTGCGTCAACATCGGCAAGAGGCTGATCCCATCCGGGGGAAAGGCCGGATCGGGCGCGAGGCGTGCAGCAGCTAATAGCGTCGGCACCCAATCCATGCTGATCGCCACCTGGTCTGTCGTTCGACCTTGTGGAAAGCGGGTAGGCCAGGAGATCACGGCGGGTATTCTCAAACCACCCTCAAGCAATTCGGTCTTCCTGCCTGTAAACGGCCACGTATCTGCGAAGCGCTCCCCTCCATTGTCGCTGGTGAAGATGACGATCGTATTCGACGTCAGGCGGTTCGCGTCCAGCGCTGCGAGAACGCGACCGATCTGACGATCCATTCCCTGGATCATGCGTTGATAAGTTTTCTGACTGCCGCCATCGTAATGCTGCAATTTTCCCCGAACGCGGTCCGACTCCGCCTCGTCACCCGGCGCTTCCCACGGCCAATGAGGTGCATTGAAATGGAGACTGATCAAAAACGGCCGTGCGGATTTCGCATAGCCATTGATAACGTCCACGGCGCGGCTGCCGAGCAGTTCCGTCAGATAACCCGTCTGGTGCAACTCCACGTCTCCGTCCCAGAGATCGTTCTTCTGATCCGTGCCGGCGTGGGTATAGTAATCCACGGCGCCGCCGCGGAAACCGTAGAAGTGATCGTAGCCACTCTGCAGAGGTCCGAATTTTGGTAGAACGCCGAGATGCCATTTACCGACGAGGGCCGTTCCGTAGCCGGCTTTCTTCAGCAATGACGGGAGCGTGGGATGTACGGGCGGCAGACCAACATCCCGACCGACAGTCAAAGGTTCTTCCAAGCCAATCTCCAGTCGATATTGGTAGCGGCCGGTTATCAATGCCGTGCGTGTCGCCGAACAGACCGCAGAGTTGGCATACGCCTGGAGCAAGCGAACGCCTTTCTTCGCTATGCGATCGATATTCGGTGTGCTGAGGTCGGGGCGGCCGTAACAGGATACGTCGGCATACCCGAGGTCGTCAGCCATGATGAAGACGATGTTCGGAGGACTGGACGATCTCTGCGCAAATATATCTTTGGTACCTGACGCGACCGCGAGCGTTCCAAGCGCAGCACTGCGCAACAAACTGCGGCGGCTGATGTGGGTTGTGCGCGGCATAGGTCTGTTCCCTCCTTTATCAGTTGCGAAATTGCGTCCGCTCAAAAGATATACCGCAGACCCATGACGACGCGCCGGTTGCCTCCATCTGTTCCCCATTGGTTGAGGAAATTGGCAGAGGTCATGTTGCCGTCAGGCATCCCAAAATTGCGGCTATTGGTGAGGTTGTAGAATTCTGCGCGAATTTGCAGGTTCTGCGATTCGGAGAATCTTGTGTTCTTGATGATGCCGACATCGATATTCCTATAGGGTGACGAGCGAAGTACATTCCGGCCCATGTTGCCGATAGGGTTCGAAGCCGTTGCGGGAGCGAACAGTTGCCGGGCACCGGCACGCAAAAGTTCCTCGATCGACATTCGCGACACGTCCAGCGTCGTATTCAGATTCGCACGAACTGTCGATCCGAGAGGAGTTACGCGTCCACCGGGATCGGCACCCGAAAGAGCGCTGAAAGGTGCGCCTGACTGAAGCGTCAGGAAGGTGCTGAGCTGCCAGCCGCCAAGTACTCTCGCCGATGCGCCGGTTCGGGCTGTGTAGAAGGGCAACTCGAACACGCCGTTGAATACGAATCGGTGCGGACGGTCAAAAGCAGAGCGGCCACGCTCCGCGCGTCGATTGAAGGCATCCTGCGCTATTCCGATCTCGCCGGTGGGTGAAGGATTCACCACGTCCGAGGCTCCATCGATGAACGAACTCCACGTGTAGTGGGCAGCCATCGAGAAATTCTGCGACAGTCTCTTCTCCAGGCTTGTCTGAAGCGAATGGTAGATCGACGAAGTGCAGTTGCAACGGACCGTGACCACTCCACGCGCTGGATCGACCCGCCGCCTGGGATTCGATCCCGGGACAACAGGATTGCCGTCGACGGTCTCAAACAACGCCGTGCCTTTCGTACCCACGTAGCCGATGCTCACGGACCAATCCTTTGCGAGTTCTCTTTGCAGCTGAAGCGAGAACTGCTCAGCGACAGGTGCGCGCAGATCCTCAGACACGACTCCCCGGTCGAGCATGTCCGGGTTGACGATGGGAGAAGAAGGCAACTGACGAAGAACCGGTAAAGAATTCGGCGTTCGCGCCGCAAGACTGTCACTTTTTACAAACGGAAATGCGGTGAGGGCGTGGACAATCAATTGCTCGAAAAACTGATCGTAAGTGCGCGCATATCCGCCCCGGATCACGGTTTGAGCCGTGACCCGATAATTGAAGCCGAACCGGGGAGCCCAGTTGTTTCGATCGCGCGGCGGAATCGGACCAAATACGTAGCGAGAATCGCCGCCCGCGGCTGCCACGATTTTTCGATTCAGGCCGGCTACAGTCGTGAGCAAGCTTCCGGGACTTTCGTAGCGGACACCGTATGTAAATGCGAGCCTCGGTCGAACACGCCACTCATCCTGAGCGAAAAAAGCGTAGTCGTAATACCTGGTCAAATAAAGCGACGTGCCGCCGGGCAGAGGGCTGTTGATTCTTCCCAGATTCGCACGATCATCGACGAAATCCTGCAGTGTGGCGTACACCAGCCGGCCACGGCTGAGATTGGTATTGAGCTGAATCGTTTCTTCTCTGCGTAGGTCGGCTCCAAACTTCATGACATGCGATCCGCGCACCAATCCGAATGTGTCCTGCACTTGATACGTATTATTCCTGCTCCCTCGCGGAATGCTGACCGCCATTCCTATTCCTGAGCGGACGGCGCCATCCATGAAGCCCGACAGGCCAAGTTCGTTAATCTCGATTGAAGGAATAGTTTCGGCCCCAGGATTCGAACTGGCGGCCTGCGTGCCTAGACGCTGATACGAGAGACGAAGCTCGTGGAAGGCGGAGTGGGACAAGGCGCTGTTGAGGAATACGGTTGCCGCGTGCCTGCGCTGCCGCAACACCGCGCTCAGGTCCGGAGGAGTGATTTGTCCAAAATCCGAGTCGATGCTGTCGTCAAACAAATACCGGCCTCCAAGGTTGTGGGCTGCATTCAATTTGTGGTCGAACCTCGCAGACCATTGCCAGTCGTTGAAACGCTCTATATTCGAGCCGCTCAGCGTTCCCAATGGAATGCTGAATTGTTGTGGTCCAACCGTGAGAGGCGCAGTTAGTCCTTGGACTGCGGACTGAGCCGCCGGCAAATGTTCAAGCAACACTTTGACAGTCGGCCGATCCCCAGCAATAGAGTTGAGCAGAGACAGACCCTCTGCCGTAGGAACGCCGCGTATGTTTGGACCGATGAGGAAGCGCCGGTCCGTCCAGCGTTGCAGCGAGCCAAAAAAGAAAGTCTTGTCAGGGACAATCGGTCCTCCCAACGTTCCGCCGATTTGGTTCTCCAGACGGAACGGCGCCGACCGAACGAGCTTCTTGTCGAGATTGCTGCGCGAATTCAGATGATTGTCGTTGTGAAAAATGAAAGCAGAACCGTGCAGCCGATTCGTTCCGCTCCTGGTGATCATATTGACCACCCCTCCCGCAGCGCGGCCATACTCTGCTGCAAATTGATTCGTGATGACCCGGAACTCAGCAATAACATCGGGATTGTTAATGCGCTGGGCCAGGCCGGTCAGGACGTGGAAATTGCTGTCCTGGCCGTCGACCATGAAATTGGTCGAACGGATTCGCATTCCGTTGACAGAAATGGGAACGCTGCCTTCCGGGTTCAACTGGGCGTTCTGACCACCTTGCAACTGGGTCACGCCAGCCACAGACAGCGCCAGGTTGACAACGCTTCGGTTCGGGGCCAGAGGCAATTCCGAGACTCGGCGCGAGTCGAAGTTAACTCCGACTTCGGCGTTCGCGCTGTTGATGGGCGGAGCGTCCGCAACAACTTTGATCTCGGCGGCAACACCAGCTACCTGCAGGCCAATCCGCAGATCTGCGATCTGGTTCAGCCGCACGACTATCGGCCCCTGGATGTACCGTGAGAACCCGGTTCTGTCGACCGTGACCTCGTAGGCGCCTACCGCGAGCTGTGGAACGTGGAACGTTCCTGACTCGTCGGTCGAAACCTTGCGATCTGCGTTGGTATCAAGACTGTGGACTGTGACTGAAGCGCCAGGTACCAGACTGCCGGTCAAATCCACGACGACACCGCGGATCTCTCCTGTGGTGACTTGCGCGGCGAGCGCGGTTGCGAAAACGAAAACCAAGATGGAGCCTGCGAATTGAAGCATTTCCCCTCCTCATTCGGGCTGTAATTTACGCTTACGCAGGAGGAATGAAAGTAAACAAGGGTAGCGATTAGGGTTGGTTACGGTAAATCGGTCTTTCGATAGATTCACTTACCGAGACCGGTCTTCCTTAAAAAGGCGCCGTACCGGGGGTCGGATCGTATGACATCGAAGCGGTAATCGTTCGGCACCGTACTGAGTTGAAAGATGTGATCTTCGTAGGCTTTTTCCAGCCAATAGAAAACGGTATCGAGGTTTCCAAAACCGGCAGCGATGTGAGCGGGATAGATAGGCGCCACATAGTGTCCTTGTTTGGACATATCTTGCAGCTCTTCAAGCAGTTTCGCTGCTTCGGCTTTTGCGCCGGTGAGCGCCAGTTCGTAGCCGAGCGAGCTCGTAGGCCGCGGATCACGTCTGTTTAGTTCGTGCGCCTGCCGGATTGCCGCGACGGCTTCCTTATGCATGCCCTTTCCACCGAGTGCGACCCCGATTGCGTTATAAGCCTCATAAAAGCTGGGATCTCGGGCGATAAGGCGGCGCGCCTCTTCGATGGCGTGGTCGAATTCCCGCCGTTCGATGTAAACGCGGGTCAGGTCCTGGCCAACGGTTGACGACAACGGATCGAGTGCCTGTGCGCGCAACATCTCGCGGAGAGCTTCGTCAAGCCGTACATCGAGGCGCAGGTGAAGCGCATAGCTGTGGTGTACCCAGGCACTGCTGGGTCCTAATTCAAGCGCGCGTTTGAATTCCTTCTCGGCTCCCCTGCGATCCCATTCGTAATCGGCAAGAATCGCCAATGAAGAGTGTGCTTCCGCCAGCGAGTCATCAATCTGCAACGCCTTCAATGCCGCTCGCTTTGCCTTGAGCATTGCCTCTTTTGGGACCTCATCGTAGCGGCGCGCCAGCCGGTAGTACGCTTCCGCCAGACCCGCATACGCGGGTGCATAGGCCGGATCTCGCACGATAGCCTGTTCGAAATAGGCAATGGCCAGGCGAAATCCTTCGGGATTGGGGGAGTTGAAGTAGTGACGGCCCTTCAGATAGAGCGTGTAAGTCTCGATATCTTCGGTGTATGCCTTGACGAGAGGTGCGGGGCGATTCAACGCGAGCTTTATGCTCAATGCATCAACGATGGCCTGCGCTATTTCTTCCTGGATCTGAAAGATCTCGCGCATGTCTTTATCGAACGTGCCCGACCAGAGATGAAATCCATTCGAGGCATCATTCAACTGTGCCGTGACGCGAAGGCGATCGCCTGACTTTCTCACGCTGCCTTCCAACACGGCGGTTACCTTCAGTTGGGCGGCGATTTCCCGGATGTCCTGACTCCGGGTCTTGAATTCGAACGTCGAGGTTCGGGCTACGACCTTCAGGTTTTCGATCTTGACCAACGCGTTGATGATTTCGTCCGTAATGCCGTCGCAGAAAAACTCCTGGTCCTTGTCCGGACTCATGTCGAGGAATGGAAGTACAGCAATTGATGGCGGAGGCCCATTCGATGGCGTGTCCTGGTTCCGAAGAATTCCAAAGGCCATGAAGGCCAGGATTGCTGCAATTCCAACGACACCCAGGGCCGCGGCGGCCCATTTCATCCGAATTGCGCGTGCTGTGCTGGGTTTTGGCGGAGGCTCGGCTACCTCGCACGTCTTGAAGACGGGGACGTAACCTCCCTTTGGGTATTGGATGATGACCGAATCGTTTTGACCTTCGGCAGCATAGAACTCATCAAGCTTGCTTCGAAGCTTGCCGGCTTGCACACGCACGATGGGATCAAGCCGCGGATCGAATCCGCTATTGCGCTCGAACACCTCGACAGCTATCGAATATTCCTTGATTCGATCCCCGCGATTATCGAGCGTTTGCTCGACAGTAAACCGTAAAAACCGTTTCAGTTTTTCAGCTTTCGCAAATGCTGTGCTGGCGAGAATCTTCTCGACCTGAAGGCGAACCGCTTCGGAAGCGGGTTCCACATTTGCTTTCATAAAGTTGGCAAGAGTGTACTACAGGCACGAGGCAAATCACGTTTAGTTCGCCGGATCAGATCGCATTGTAGTTCCGGGCATCAGAACAGCAGCTTCAAGGCAAATTAGCGAACAAACATGGTGTCCGTCGGAGACAAGGTGTAGTCGAAACGCCCGAAGTAGTAGTCCTCTTTCGCCGTTTGGCCGCCCACAGTGATGAGTGTTCCGATACCGCCGCTCAAATCCGTGGTGGGCGCCGGGTCAGGCGGATCCCGCGGCGCACTACTGTCTGAAATCCAGCGAGGGATGCCTGCACCTCGTATTCCCGATCGGCAACTCTGGAGCGACGTATCGGCCCTGGTCATCGGAAATGACCGAGCGGGTAAACGCCGTTCCTACGTTTCTGACGGTGATCGACGCGCCAGGGATCGCGGCGCCTGTTGGGTCAAGGACGGTGCCGGAAATGGCTGCCGTGGCGCCTTGCGCGTGCAGGTTTCCGGCTGCGAGCATCATGACAGCGGCAAGTATAATTATCCGTGAGCTGGTTTTCATTGGATTCACCCCTTATCGTGAGAGTTGTTCCGCACCGTGAGGCGTCCATATTAATTAATCAGCCCTATATTGGAAATATGATTCATATCACACATTCCCTGGCGGATTTCATCACCTCGAGCCTCCCTCCAGCCGAAGCGCGGCATCGGGCGGCGATCGCATTGTGCGACACGATTGGCGTCATTCTCGCGGGCGCTCCGGAAGCTGCGGCGAGCATCATTCGTCGAACGATCGTGTCGGAAAGCCGGGGCGAGTGCCGAATATTGGGCACCACGGAACTTGCAAGCGCGACGGATGCTGCGCTTGCTAACGGAGTCGCTGCGCACGCACACGACTACGATGACATGTGCTTTGTTTCGATGGCGCATCCCAGTTGTGCTCTGGTTCCCGCGGCGGTGGCTGCCGCGGAATCGACCGGCGCGTCGGGCCGCGCCGTGCTCGACGCATACATCGTTGGCTTCGAAATCGAATGCCGGCTTGGGCTTGTCATGAATCCCCGCCATTCTCGGACTGAACCAAATGGAAAGCGTTCACGCGCTCGGAATCGCGGCTTCGCTCGCATGCGGCGTGAAGGAAAATCTCGGCAGCATGGTGAAGCCGCTGCATGCCGGTATGGCGGCGCGCAACGGAGTGATGGCCGCGCGCCTCGCAAAGGCCGGGTTCGTCGCCAGCGAGCAAGCCATCGATGGCCCGCAGGGTTATCTCGTCGCCATGGATAGCGAGAAATCGCCACACGCGCTTCCAGACGCAATCGCAGACTTGGGATCTCGCTGGGAAATCCTCGACACCGGCGTTACCGTCAAACTCTATCCCTCGTGCGCCGCGACACACCCTCCGCTTGACGTGTTGCTCGATCTCAAGCGCCGATACAACTTCACTGCCGACAACATCGAGGGGATTGACGTCGAGGTCGATTCGATGACGCCGCGGCTGCTTATTCACAATCGGCCATCTACCGCGCTTGAGGCCAAGTTCAGCATGCCTTTCTGTGCAGGAGCGGCGATCGTGTTCGGTCATCCGACAATTGAGACATTCGACGTGGTAAAGATTCAAGATTCCCGCATTCAGCACCTGTTGCCTCTCGTCACGTTGCGCGCCAACCCGGCCTTCGATGCTGCAGCGCCATTGTCGCAGGCCAACGTCACCGTTCGATTAAAGGACGGCCGCACCGTTTCCGATCGGGCAGACGGCGCCCGCGGATATCCTGGCCGATTAACGGAAGACGAATTGAACACAAAGTTTCTCGGATGCGCTCGCCGGTCGTTGCCGCACGATACGGCGGTTCAAGTCCTCCAGGCGCTGCACACCATTGAAACGGCATCGAGCATAACGGGCTTGACCCAACTTTGTGCCACGGTCAGAAAGGGGGACTAAAGCCAAGAGCCGGAAAAGGGTCGGAAATGATAAGAAAAGACGCGGGTATGGACCGCGCCTCCTTCGCTTAAGGCCGAGCTGCCGTTGCGATGCGAACTGGTTTGATTGTCCTGGCCAGTTGGCGTTCAACTTTTGAGGGCAGGGGCTTCCGGCCGTCGTTCCGGTATGGCCACGTTCCTCACTCCAACCGTGAAAATCATGGCCGATTCATGCGTGTCCTGGTGAGTCGACCTGGCGCTCAGTCGTCTGGCAAAGATCGATCCACGAATCGCTCAAGTTGTAGAGCTACGGTACTTCGGCGGACTGAGCAATGAAGAGATCGCGGCAGTTTTACAAGTTTCGGCAATTACCGTGATCCGCAGCTGGAATTTTGCAAGAGTTTGGCTGCTACGAGAACTTGGGGGAACGGCGGAGACGCAGCCTGCCGGAATTTAGGCGAGTCTCCACAACACCGCACTCAAGGCCAGCAAGGCCGAGAGAAGCCCTATGACTCGTACGCGCCTGGCAAACCTGAACTTGTCCTGCGCCGCGTTCTTCTTTATCCAGGCTTGCCAAATGCGCTCGTCTAGTTGTGGCTCTTTATTTGTGTCCTGCATAGTGTTCCGATTAACTAATAATGAGTTCGCTCGGCAGATGAAGGAAGAAGAGGGCCGATAGAGTAGCGAATTCGCGGTCTATTTCGAGGGAAAGTACTTCTCACACATCCTCTCCAGCGTGGATCGGATCAGGTTGCGATTTGGCTCGAATAGGCCCTTTGGAATTCGAGGAAGTGGACCTTCGATGCCTTTCGCACGATTCTGGAGCATCCTGGTGTAATCCATTGCGTAATCGTGTGCGACGCTGTCCGAAATACCCTGACAGTAAACATCGGCTTCGCCATTGAACCCAAGCAGGGCATCGCTGAATTTTGTGTCGAAATGACTACTCAAACTAAAACCTCCGAATGTCTGACGGTTTGCGAAAAAGTTACTCCGCACTTAACCAAAGCAGTGTACTACACCGCCAGATATTAGTCTTCTATTAATACTGACTTTACCCGATGTAGTTAAGTACGCAACCTGCATCCGTGGGTCGCGGCTGTTCTCCTTGCTCACATCAATTCCGTAATGAAGTTGCGAACGGTCTCCGGTGCAATCCGGAGTTCTCGGTGAGCCAGAGGCTCCCCCTGATCGAGGAGAGGTTCGGCCTCGTGGAGTGAAGGCAGATCCGTTCTCTGAAAGAATTTTCCGATCGGGATTTCGTCCCCCCAGAGCAGGGCGCGTTTCATTGCCTCGTGCCAATCAGAGGAATCGTAGGACAAGTCATCTTCAAGTTTTTTGACTCGCTCGCGAAACCAGGCATAAGTGTTGTCGTGGTTGTAAGTAACACACGGACTGAACACATCGATGAAGGAGAAACCCTTGTGCTCCAAACCCTGCTTTATCAGATTCGCGAGGTGTTTGGGGTCAGCGCTGAATCCGCGTGCCACAAATGTCGCTCCCGCCGCGAGGGCAAGCGTTATGGGATTAATCGGCTCTTCAACGTTGCCATAAGGCATCGACTTCGTTTTCATTCCTTTGCGGCTGGTCGGCGAAGTCTGACCGGTAGTCAGGCCGTAAATCTGGTTATCCATCGCGACGTACAGCAGGTCGACGTTTCGGCGTATCGTGTGGATAAAATGATTTCCCCCAATGCCGAACCCGTCTCCATCACCCCCCGTTACCACCACGTTCAGCTTGTGGTTGGCCATCTTCACGCCAGTGGCCACGGCCAGCGCGCGGCCATGCAGCGTGTGCATACCATAAGTGTCGATGAATCCGGGCAGGTTGGAGGAGCAACCAATGCCGCTGATCGTAACCACGTTGTGGGGCGAGATATTCATTTCAGCCAGAACTTTCTGCTCCCTTACCAGGCTCCTCGGCTTACACCATGATTTCGTGCACCGGCACTGACAGTTGTTGTGTCTTGTGTGTCTTGCACGCCAGTTGTTCCTTGACCGCTTCGACAATGTGATGCGGCATGAAAGGCTCGCCATCGTATTTTCGGATGTAGCCATCGGGGACATAGCTCGTCTCGCTGCGGAGATAGCGCGCGAATTGCCCGCTGTAGTTGTTCTCTACCATGATCGTGTACTTCGAGGACTTGAGGATGTTCACGATGGCTTCTCCGTGCAGCGGTACCATCCACCGGATCTGAAGCTGGTTTGCGGAGATGCCCTCTTCATTCAGCATCGCTACAGCTTCGCGAATCACACCGCTAGTGGAACCCCAGCCGACCAGTGTGACCTCCGCGGTTGGTGTACCGATGAGAACCGGGGGCTGAACGGCCGCTTCGATGCCGAGGACTTTCCGTTGCCGCTTGTCCATCATCGCCCGGCGTTTGGCCGGGTTCGTGAATTCGTCGCTGATGAGCACTCCGTCTTCGTCGTGCTCATCCGTCGCTGCCGTATGCGTATGGCCTGGCACGCCCGGGATGGCGCGCGGAGAGATGCCGCTTTCGGTGATTTTGTAGCGCTTGTAACCATTCTCTCCATTCGCAGGATCAGCGGAAACGATCATCTCGCCCCGATCGATTTGCGTATCGAAGTTGAGTTGTTTGGGATCAACCGAGGACCGGCCTTCCGAGAGCAGCAAGTCGCCGAGGATGATTCCGGGGCACTGGAAACGGTCGGCAAGGTTGTGCATTTCTGGAACGAGTTTGAAGCAATCCAGGATATCGGTCGGCGCCGCGATGAGTCGTGGAAAGTCGCCGAATCCGGCGCCCAGCATCTGCCATAGATCTCCTTGTTCGGTCTTGGTCGGCACGCCGGTGGACGGGCCGGCTCGTTGCACGTCGATGACAACGACTGGTGTTTCCATCATCGCCGACATTCCCAGACCCTCGGTCATCAGCGCAAATCCGCCGCCTGAAGTTGCGCACATGGCGCGGACACCCGCGTGAGCGGCGCCGATGGCCATATTGATCACGCCGATCTCGTCTTCCACCTGGCGGACCAGGATTCCGGCGCTCCGGGCATGAGCCGCCATCCAGTGCAGAACTCCGGTGGAAGGGCTCATCGGATAAGCACAGTAAAACTTTACTCCCGCCGCTGCTCCTCCCATTGCGAGCGCGGTGTTGCCGGAAAGCACTGCATACTGCATCCCGCTCATCGGAAGCGGGAACGCAAAAGGCTGGAAGTTCTCGCCTGCATAGTCATAACCGACACGGGCAATATCGAGGTTTTCGGTTACAACCTTGCTTCCCTTTCGCATGAACTGTTCGGTGAGGATCTCTGCAAGAGGCTCAAAATCTACTCCCATCATTCTCAACGAAGCCGCCAGCGCCAGCGTGTTTTGCTCGACCTTGCTGCGGCTTCCCTTCGAGAGTTGATTTACCGGAAGCGGACAGAGCTGGGCTTGCGTCAGGGAGCCGGGCTTGATCGTGTCGCTGTTATAAACGACAGCGGAGTTGGCCTTCATCAGGCCAATGTGCCGGTCCATGGAGTCCTGATTGAGCGGAATCAATAAATCGATGTGATCGCCGAAGCATGTGACTTCTTCGATCCCCGCGCGAATTGTGAGAAACGTGTGCCCACCACGAATGATCGACTGATATGCGTTGTAAGCATTAAGGTGGAGTCCCCGCCGGGCGAAGATCTTGGCGAAGATATCTCCCGGAGTCGCCACACCCTGTCCTGCGGCCCCGCCTATCGCTACGGCGAAGGTTCGGTCCATACACACGCTCCTTGTTCAAGAAAACAACTAGTACCGCCTGAATCCGCCGCCTGTGGAATTTCGGTCAGCCATCGGCCGCGCCTCGTTGACAGTCAGGGCCCGTCCCTTGTAGTCCTTGCCGTTCCATTCAGCGATTGCCTTCTCGCCACCCTCCTGCATCTCGACAAAGCCGAAACCTTTGGAGCGGCCGCTATCGCGATCGGTGATGATACGAACCGTTTCAACCGAGCCTGATTGTGCAAACAGTTCCTTCAGTTCAGCTTCCGTCGTTTCGAACGACAAATTTCCAACATAGAGTTTCTTTTTCACGTGATCACCCTTTTAATCTGAAAGGAGCTTCTGGAGCTTGCGAGAAAGGCCTGAAGACTATCGGGCAAGAGGCAGAGATCCCTAGAGACGCAATAGATATTTTGGCTTAACTAATCCCCGTACATTGTACTGCAGAATTAGAATTGTCCAAGCCTTTTAATTCACCTGTCGTGGTTAAGTTACCAGCCAGGATTAAATCATGTCGCAACGACCGGGACGGAGCGAATGGGAAAGACAAATGGCGAATATTGACGAGATGGTAAAGGTCGCGACGCAGATCAGAATCATGGTGACGACCCATCCGGCGTCCCTGCTGGCTCCCAGGAGGCTCACAACGGTGTACCCTTGAAGAAGTTTCATACAAGGTTTTTCTCATCCGTTCCAACGGCCGCCAAACTTCACGCTTTCGGCTTGGCAATCGCGGGCAGCTTCAGGTAACAACGCACATGATAGATTTTTCCGCCGACCGCCGTCCGTTCTTCATTCGGAGCAATCCGGATGCTGCAGTGTTCGCACCACACTTTCAACTCCGTGCTTTTGCTTTGAGTCTTTTCCGCATTTATCATTGGTTTTTGCCCTCGTTTGTTACATCCGGCTGCTTTTGAAAGCGCGAAATGGTGGCCCCGCTATAGTCCGCCTGGTGGCGGCATCCGGCCAGCGAGCAAGTCAGCACGAGTTTTGCAGCGGGGGCAGGCACACTTGCTCCGTCACTGCGGTCCAGAGCAAAAAGGATCGGTGACCCGCACTTCTGACACAGCACTCCGAAATACCATTTCATGTCAACTTTCGACCATTCGGTAATACGCATTAGACGGTATATCTACTTTGGACGGAAATGAATAGGGTCTCGAAAATTTTGCAACTCCCGGTAGTAATACAACGCAGTCGGCCTCCGCCCATTCTTGAAACGCAACTGTCGGAGAAACTCGACTTCTTCGGGTGTCGCATCTTCGCTTAGAGATCGATCTTTGAGGAACTCCCGCAAGCCCGGTTCTTCCCCGGATGGTCCGCCCGCTTCCTTCTCAGCAAATTCAAATTTTTTCAAGCTGGCGGCAGCGATTTTGCGATTCAAGACGATCTCCAGACCGAACGAAGCAAGATCAACGTCCCATGACACGATCAGCGGATTCAAGAAAGCAATGCAACTGTCCGGTGTGACGTTGAACACATCCGTGTCCAGGAATTCGAGAACAGCGACTCGCATTTGCTTATAACTGCGATCGCTCTCCCGAGCCACGATCCGGAGCCAGTTTTCACGATTCAGTTCCTCCCTGGCCAATGTCTTGACAACATCCAAAAGCTTCTGGGTGATCAGGCGTTCAAGTTCGCCAAAGGGTTCTTTTTCAAAGATCGCCTGTACCTGGCCTCGTCGCTCCCGTTTACATTTTTCAACAAGAAGCTCTCGAACCTCTCTGAACAGCGGGGCCGGCGGACTCTGTATCTTCTTTTTGAGTTCCTGCTTCCGCTGGAGATCCGCCAGGCCGGCGAGCTTGCCGGCGGGCAGCTTCAGAACCTTTCCAAGTTTGTCGTAGATGTCGGTCCGCTCCGGAGCCGGCGGCATTTTCTTCCGGGTCAATAGTTGGGAAATATAGGACTCCGTGACCTCCGCAGCATCGGCCAGGTCCCGCTGATCCAAACCCAACTCAGTCAATTTCTGCTGAATCAATTGAGATACATCCATCGACGCTCGATCCTCGACAGTGCTTAACCAGAAGGAGTTTTCTATTATACCTGATAAAGGTGTGACGGGGCAGGATATTTACCTAAAGCAGTTAAGTGAAATCTGGTTCAGAGGACGCCTCGCGCAAAACCTCCACAACGAGATCTAAGCCTGATGCGCCTCGTTGCGAAGTCTCTCGCTTCTCCCTGTCAATTCACTCTGACCTGGGCGAATAAGGATCCAACCTTTGTTTGGACGAGCCCGGCAGGACCTCGCGATATTGGGCGATATCAGAGGTGGTGAGGCACAACAGGTCGGGCACGTCGGTCAGGGGGCTGATTTCAAGCAGGTGTTTGAGTTTCGCGTAGCAAATGCTCACGCCCTCCTGCAGCCGCACGCGGTCAGCTCCAGTGAAGAAGCGAGCGGGAATCTCAAACGACGTGAGAAAGTTCTGCCCCGCCGCTTCGGAAAAAGAAAAGTCGAAGACCCGGCCTCCCTCATTTGCCGACCTGAAGCCCATGTACCGAATGTTGGTTTTATCTTTCAACGAGTTCTCCTGACAAAGTGAAAGTGGCGTGCGCTAAGCCCACCACTCTGCAATCCAGGTTTCTCGCTTGGGAAGGTGTTTGACCGCCGAGGACGTGGCGGAACCAATCCAGGAAAGAAGTCGAGACGACAGTTCCCCAATTATATTCCATACGGGCGGATTGCCGGGCGAAAATGGCGGACCAGATATTGAAGTGAAGTGGCCTGTGGTCGAAACCGCGCTGAAATGATCGGCAATGTAACTGGAGTGATTGCAACCTCTTCGAGAATGCGCTAAAGTTCTCGCCGGCCAACAGAGAGTCATAAACTTCCCGAAATTCCATCAGTGAATCCGAGCGGCGGAAGCTTTTTCTTAAATTTGTAATTGCAGGATGCCAACGAGGAGGCTGTCAGATGTGGGCAAAGCTCTTAGCCGCCCATATAATGGGGACTCTTCTGATCCTTACGGCGTGCCAGAAACGATCGCCAGTTGTGGCCGTTCCGGCAGTCGCAGGTCTTCCGTCTCCGCCAGCGGTGGCTTTTCCGCCTCCGCGAGTCGTGGGTCTCCCAGAGGCGCCACTGGTGCTTCCACCGCCTGTCGTTCGATCTCCGGCGGCCGCTGAGCTCGAGCAAGCTGACCGCTCCTTCGGAGCGGGTATTTACGATGAGGCCGCACAAGCCTACGAGAATTATCTGCGGCTCCTGCCTCCAGGCTGTCCGTGCGACCAGGAACTGTTTCGTCTGGGACTGTCGTACGTATTACGCAATCCAAATTCGGACTGGCTGCGGGCGACGGCGGTACTGAAGCAGATCGTCCACGAGTATCCCTACAGCTCATTCGTAGCGCCGGCTAATCTCATCCTTGCTCTTCGGTCCGAACTCAATCACATTGCTGGAGACACCGCTGCAAGCGCGAAGCTGCGGGATGAGCGAATCCGCCAGCTGAGCTCCGAGCTCGAGAGGTTAAGCTCGGAACTCGAAAGGCTGAAGAGAATAGATTCCGGCCGCCGGAAGCGTCCCTGATGACGGCTATTTGCCCCAGTTAGCTACTGACAAGGTTTATGTAGCTGGATGTTGCCGCCACCACCCGTAGCAGGCCCCAGAGTGCCTCCGGCGGTGTATCCGCTGGGGAACAAGGTGATTATAAAAATATCATCGCTGCCGGGTTCGCCATTATCGGT